>Ga0255054_10000468_pt1 | contig 23880 bp, 27 predicted proteins | sample JV7_2_23_MG_FD_188634 | JGI IMG/M metagenome (GOLD analysis project Ga0255054, IMG submission 188634) | Seawater microbial communities from Jervis Inlet, British Columbia, Canada - JV7_2_23 | ecosystem: Environmental > Aquatic > Marine > Inlet | place: Canada: British Columbia | collected...
CGACCCGGGGATCAGCAGCACTCCGGGAAACGGCCCTTCGCCGTCGGGCGCTGCCAGTGTGCCTGCCAGGTGTAGTGATGCAGACGCAAAGCTAACCTCTCGTTCAACCATCGTTTTACCCTCCTCACTACCGCTGATCGGCATCCACCTACGGGGCCCGACTGCTCATCACGCAAACACGCATGTGGCGTCGGACCCGGTCCGGCCGGTCGAGCAGTGTCCGACCCGCCACGATGTTGATTCCGGCGGATGACAGGGCCTACCCGAATTCATTCCTGCCCATCGCCACGAAGACGATGGCCAGTATTCCCAGGACAGTGACACCACTGAGCGCGCATATCGAACCGGCAAGGGCCAGTCCCCAGAAACGTCTCCTCAGGGCAAAGATGCCACCCAATAGGGCGACGACGCCCAACAATATCCAGATAGGGCCCACCACCATGACGACCGTCATCACCAGATCCATCACCGACTCTTCGCCGATCAGGTCAGCAGATCGAATGACAACGTTACTGGCGAAGACAGTCAGAACACCGAGCAGGATGTCAACCGCTCCTGAGATGATACAGAGTATCCCCGCAGTTGTAGGTTTCCAAGTCTCTTCCATCTTGTGCGCCTCCCTGGTGTGTAGGATATAGCCACGGGCTCCTCCCGTCAATAGCTGAAGGCTGTGTTCTCCGCCCGGCGTCCGGGTCTGACTGTTGGTCATGCCGGTCTCGTTGATCGGGGCCCGGGTCAACGGGCGTCAGGGTGAGGTGCAGCGACTTGACCATCACTCCGATGGCCTGTTACAGTTGGAGGGTGTGTCAGGCACGGAGGATGCTTTGACACCTAAGCATAGGACTAGACAGGGAGGAGATGCCTCGGTATGAGAGTCACTGTTTTCAACGGTAGTCCGCGTGGGCGGAAGAGCAACAGCCATCTTATCGTAGAGCCGCTGTTAGAGGGAGCGAAGCAGGCAGGGGCCGAGACGGAAGAGGTGTTCCTGGTCGAGAAGGACATAAAGCACTGCCGGGGCTGCTTTGCCTGCTGGGGCAAGACCCCGGGGGTTTGCGCAATCAAGGACGAAATGTCCGGCCTTCTTGACCTGCTCCTGGAATCGGACTACGCGGGAATGGCAGCGCCGGTATATGGCATGTACATGCCGGGGCTGCTCAAGAATTTCTATGATCGCTTTCTTCCCCTGGCCACACCCCACATTCACAGAAACGATGATGGTAGCTTCTATCATAAGGGTAGGGTCAAACGGTTTCCCCGGATGTTCTTCATATTCAACTCGGGCTTTCCCGGCGGGCACAACTTCGAACTACTGAAAGCCTTCGTTGAGATAGTGAAGCGAGGCGGGGCCGAGAATGTTGTGCTTGAGATCTACCGCAACTGCGGCGAGGCCCTCGACACCCCGGATGACGGCCTCCCAGAGGTTGTTCAGAGGCTAGCCGGGTTTCGTGGGGCCCTGAAGAAAGCCGGAAGTGAGATGGTCGCCAACGGACGGGTGTCCCTGGAGACGGTTGAGCAACTGCACGTCAAGCTAATGACCGACGAAGAGTACATGGCCGGGGCGAACGAACACTGGGATCAGGTAATAGCTGAGTCTGAATAGCGATCCAGACCGTCTGAACTCAAGAAGGAAGCTCGTCTCTTTGGGTCTGACTCAATTCCAGGTTGGATGAGGCTGACACCTCAGTGTTGACCTTTGCTCACCCTGAAGGCGTCGACAGCCTCAGCTCTCCGTCTCCCTTACCAGGACATCCACTACGGAGGGAGGGCCAGCGCGGACGTGTCCCTGGGTCTGTCAATCTCACCGCTGCTTGTCCCGGTCAGGACCTTCCGAGCTATCTTACCGTTACCGGTGCTCAACGCACATCAGCAAACCACCTCTTGTTGTCACCTGCTCGGGATGCTGTTGTCATGTCTCGTTATCGGTCGGCTACAGCACATTACGAGACTATGAACCGGCTTCTCCTGACTTCTTGACAGCATACTGCAGTGCCAGAGGCGCCAGCAATCCATAGACAACGGTTGTGGTGGCCATGGTTGTTATTATCGTACCGCCAAGCTCATATCCTGACAGCGCCTGCGCTGCGAGGAAAGCGAGGCCCATAACAACGCCGGCTTGATTCAACAGCGCCAGGCCCAGATACCGCCTGACGCCCGGGTCGGCTCTCGACACAATGGCTCCCGCCCGGCAACCCGCTAACATACCGATGGTTCGACCCAGGCAGTACACGATCACGACCGGCCACACAAGATGGAACAGCGAGAAGTTCATCGACATGCCAATAACGGCGAAGAACAAGACGAATACCGGTGTCATGATATTGTCTGTCGCCTTGTTCGACTCATTTCCAACGTGGACATTGAAGTTGATCACGGCGACTCCCAAAGCCATGCATGTCAGAATGGGCGAAACCCCGATCAACTCCGCAAGACCCCAGCACAGAATAACAACTGCAACAGCAACAACAAAGATGTTATCGGAAGAGAGACGTATTCGCTTCATGGAGTAAGAAGCGGCCATTCCGATCAGTCCTCCAAGTCCCAGTCCGCCGAAAATCTCCCATGAAGGAGAGATGACGGCGGACGATATGCCCGCTTCTCCTCCTAACAGCACATGTGCCCATGTGATCGCCAGCGAGAAGATGACCACGACAACTGCGTCGGCCAATCCTACCATAGCTATAGTCATATCTGTGAGTGTTCCTTTTGCCCTCAGGTCCCTTAGGACGGCTATCGTTCCAGCGGGACTGGCCGCAGGGGCAAGAGAACCCAGGATGATGGCAAGAGGCAGGTTCCGTGTCAACAGATATATCAGGCCCCACACCACCGTAGATGTCACCAGAACCTGTGTAGCAATTATGATGATCAGCCGCTTACCCATCCTCTTCATAAAGGAGAGCGAAAAGCTGAGGCCCACTGTGTATGCAACAAAGGCAAGCGTCAGGCCCGTGATGATAACGGTGAGCTGCTCCGGTGCGTTGAAACCCAGGACCGGACCGATTATGACGCCTGAGAGGAGATATGCTAGGATCTCTGTCGAACGTAGCTTACGTAGTGCTTTTCCCAGTACAAACCCGACTATGAGAATGAAGCCGACAAGTGCATATATATTCATACCTTGTGCATGAACCTGGATCTAAGTGTTCTCACCAGCAGCTGCACCGTTATCTCTCCCAGAAGCCTGTTGCTCTCATCAACAACCGCCAGCCTGCGCACATTGAAGGAGGACACCTTGTTCAGCACGTCATCCACGGTTTCTTCGGGCGAACACGTGACTGGAGTAGATGTCATGACATCCCTGGCGGTAGTTCCCTCATGTGGTATTTCAGCCCTGGGCATCCCGACTAGCATCTCCTTCTTTGCGGCGGGGGGCATGATGTGATGGAGCAGATCGTGTTCGGTGATAATCCCTACAACCGTCATATCCTGGCTGTTATTGACCACCCAGGCATGTGCTCGATGTGAAAGCTTGGTCAATAGCTCGCTCCAGGTGGCCTCCTCCGAGATGAAGGGGGCATCGCCTCCGAGTATCGTTATGTCCTTCACCTTTGCCCTGTAGAACTCTTCTCTCATGATCGTTGGTCCGTGTGCGGTATTTGAACGGACTCGAGCACCTCTTGTCGCGGTATGCAATGTCCTCTCGGCGTGGTGCCGATCAGATTCAGAACCGTGCATCGTCTGGCCTTTGCAGACACCAGTCTATGACAGGCACTGCACTGTGTCAAATGCCTCGGGCGCTCAGCAGTATACAGTCTGTGGCAGCTGCCTGAGAGAGATGCGACCAGCGTTGCGTCAGGGTCGCCTCAGCTCTCCCTCTCTCTTACCAGGACATCCACTACGGACGGATCGGCCAGGGTTGAGGTATCTCCCAGCTTGTCGATCTCACCGCTGCTGATCTTCGTCAGGATCCTCCTCATGATCTTGCCGCTCCTGGTCTTGGGCAGAGCGTCGGCGAACTGTATCCTATCGGGTGTCGCTATCGGGCCTATCTGTTTACGGACGTGGGCTACCAGTTCCTTCTTCAACTCATCGGACTTCTCAACATCGCTCTTCAGCGTCACGAAGGCGTATATGCCCTGTCCCTTGATCTCGTGAGGCATGCCCACTACTGCCGCCTCGACGGTCTTGTGATGCGCCACAAGGGCGCTCTCGACTTCGGCAGTGCCGATCCGGTGTCCCGACACGTTGATAACGTCGTCTATTCTTCCCAGCAGCCAGTAGTAGCCATCCTCGTCCACCCTGGCCCCGTCTCCCGTTGTGTATACACCCGGATACTGCACGAAATAGGTGTTCTTCATTCTCTCAGGATCACCGTAGACTGTGCGCATCAAGCCGGGCCAGGGGCGCTTTATTATGAGGTTGCCGCCTTCGTTCACATCGGCCGGAGACCCGTCATCCCTGATAACAGCCACCTCAACTCCGGGGAACGGGAATGTGGCCGAGCCTGGTTTCAAGGGGGTGGCTCCGGGCAGCGGCGTTATCAGCGCCGCGCCGGTCTCGGTCTGCCACCATGTGTCCACAATCGGGCGCTTGCCTTTACCGATCACGTTGTAGTACCACATCCATGCCTCGGGATTGATCGGTTCTCCCACTGAGCCCAGTATGCGAAGTGAACTCAAGTCGTGCTTGTTAGGCCACTCGTCGCCGACCATCATGATGGCACGGAGGGCGGTAGGAGCGGTGTAGAAGATGGTGACCTGGTACTTCTCGACGATGTCCCAGAATCGGTCGGGACGGGGGTAGTTGGGGACACCTTCGAACATGACGCAGCTGGCGCCGGCAGCCAGCGGGCCGTATACGATGTAGCTGTGACCGGTGACCCAGCCGATATCGGCCGTACACCAGTAGGTGTCTTCTTCCTTGATGTCGAATATCCACTTGAACGTCTGGTAGGCGAATAGCAGGTAGCCGGCCTGAGTGTGCAGAACCCCTTTGGGTTTTCCGGTGCTGCCGCTCGTGTAGAGGATGAACAGCGGATCCTCGGCATCCATAACCTCGGGCTCACAGACCGATCTGATGTCCTCAGCCTGCATCTCCTCATGCCACCAGTAGTCTCGACCCTGCTCCATGTTCACAACAATGCCGGCCCGCTGGACCACTATGACGTCCCTGACCTCCGGACAGTTCTCCAGGGCGGCATCGGCATTGTCCTTACTGCGGATTATCTTCCCGCCACGGTAGTAACCGTCGACACAGATGAGAGTCCTTGAATCGCAGTCTAGGATCCGGTCTCGCAGTGCCTCGGCGCTGAAACCGCCGAAAACCACACTATGGACGGCCCCGATTCGTGCGCAGGCAAGCATGGCGATGGGCAATTCCAGGATCATGGGCAAGTAGATGGATACGCGGTCGCCCTTCTTGACTCCACGCTTCTTGAGTACGTTGGCGAATCTGCACACCTGATGATACAGTTGTTGATAGGTCAGGGTGTTGCTGTCACCGGTGTCACCCTCCCATATCAGCGCCGCCTTGTTCCTTCTCCAGCCCGTAAGGTTCCTGTCCAGGCAATTGTAGGTGACATTGAGCTTGCCGCCGACAAACCATTCGTGCTTGGCCTCCTTGAAGTCCTCGACCAGCACCTTGTCCCATCTCCTGTACCAATCCAGCTGCTGGGCGCACTCGGCCCAGAAACCCTCGGGATCCTCAATGGATCGCCGATAGATCTCCCTATATTCATCGAGGCTCTTGATGTATGCCTTCTGACTCAACTCTGCCGGAGGAGGGAATACCCGCTTCTCCTGCAACATCGAATCGAGTGTCGTGCTCGTCATAATCTACTACTCCCTGATCACATCTGTATATCCGGGGCGTCGACTAGTGCCCGTCAGCGCCGGTAACGCCCAGTAACTGGACATAGGCCTGACGCAGCCTCCCTGAAATGACACAGGCCAGTGACTGCAGAACCTTGAAGCCCATATCAGGCCGCGCAGTACACAGACCGCATAATTCGTCCCTGCTGAAGGCGATGACCTTCGTCTTCTCCAGGGTTCTGGCCGTAGCCGTACAGGTATAAGGCGGTATCATAGCCACCCAGCCGAAGCTCTCAAAGTGAGTAGCGGCCTGTACCTGGCGTTCTGCCATCGGGCCCACCTCCAGGATGATGGCTACCACGCCTTCCTCAATGACGTAGATATTGTCCAGCAGGGTACCCTGCTTGCAGACTGTACTTCCCTTATCGAAGTCCAGCTGGCTGCCGATCGCCGCGACCAATGCCAGCTCGTCCTCGTCCAGTGTGCGAAAGAGATCGGACCTCTTAAGTATCTCAGTCTTGTTCATCGAATTACCTCCAAGAAATGACAGTTCGAGGAAATCATAGCAGTTATCGGCCGACTCGCCAAGTGAAGTCTCGATTATTGCCCTACCCTCCAATGCAGACACTGCGTTCGTTGCGCCTTGTTTCATCCTCCGCGACATCGTACAATATCCACTGCGCAAACTTTGAGAATGGAACTCGATCCAGATGGCTTAGTGTGGGACCTGGGGCTATCGCATCGGTCGAGACTGGCTCGGGGATTACATCGCTTCCGGGCAGCACGAGGCAGGATGAGGAACGGATCCGGTCCGGAGTGAGAGACAGGAGAAGGTGGGTCGAAGTACAAGAGCAAAGGAGGTATCTGACAGATGTCCGTAGCGTTTTCTGCGAGTGAACTGATCAACATGGCCATCGGCAACGAGAAGCGGGGTATCGCGTTCTACGATGTGATGACGAGGTCGACCGACAGTGCTGCGGCCCGACGCGTCTTCCAGTATCTTGGCGATATGGAGAGGGAGCATATTCAGATCTTTGAGGGTATGCTTGCCGAGGTCTCGGAATACCCGACTGCGGAGACCTGTACTCAGGAGTACGTCGATTATCTGAAGGCACTGATCGACACTGCGATCTTCACCGACGACCTGGCCATAAGTGAGACGGCGAACCAGGTGGACAGCGACAGGAAGGCTTTGGAGCTGGCCATAGGTGCTGAGAAGGATGCCATACTCTTCTACTATACGATGAAGGAGATATTGCCCCGGCGAGCGCATGCAACGGTAGATAAGATCATAGCCGAGGAAAAAGCTCATCTGAGGCAGCTCTCTGAACTGAAGTAGAAGCGGCCTATGCCGTGATGGCCTGGTGATGGCGGCGATGAGCCTGCAATGGCCCACGATTAGTCCCACCATCGGCCAGACCCTGCGGAAATCAAGCCGTGACACCATGGGCTTGGTCTGGTGCCGGGGGAGGAGTTATGCCGTCGTTACGGGCGATCTTCACGAATATGTCGGTCAAGATGCCTCTGCACAGGAAGCTCTATCTTGTGCTGCGCAATAACATGATTAAGGTGACCAGGAGACAGAGCTGTTGCGGGCATCCCGGCGAACCCGGCTGCTGACAGTCAGCCGGTTGAACCTCTCGTGAAGAGGTTGTCATCGATCCCGGTGCAGTGTGTGACATCGGTTCTGCCGGTCATCGCTTCCTGATTGCCGACCGGTGATCTGCGTAGCTCATAGCGCGCTCGACCCCGGAGTGCGTAAGGACGCAGAACTCCTCTGCCGGCCCTGCCCCTGCGCGCCGGGCATGTTCAAGACACAGAGCACCTCAGAAAGCTCCGGCCCCGTAAGGCGGAAGATCTCCGATTAGTGCGCTATCGTCTTAGCCGGGCCTATTAGCCTTCGTACTTGAAGGAGATCCGTAGCTTTGCGCGGTAAGACGTGATTTTGCCGTTCTCGATCGTCATGTCGAGCTGTTCGACCTCGGCCACCCGCAGGTCGCGCAAGCTCTTTGTTGCCTGCTCAACAGCAGTTGCCGCCGCCTTCTCCCAGGATTCTGTACTGGTGCCGACCAACGTGATTACCTTGTATACACTATCAGCCATCATGCCCTCCTTGCCTGTTTGTTATGTAGTATACGAGTAAGGCCGATGAAACGTCAAGTGGCGATCTGCCCCGATGTTCGCTGCGTGGAAATCGGCTGGTCGGCCGTCAACTATCCTTCTGACCGCAACGTGTCCCTCCGAGTGACGACAAGAGGAATGAGTTGCCCGTGCGGTCGTGATCATCGGTCAGATCTGTTGCCGTGCGTCGCTCCGTGTGCTAAATTGCAGGATCATGAGCTTGCGCCGTGTCCATTACGGCTGGATCATCGCATTCGTGAGTGCCGGAATCATGGCGACCTGCTCTCTCTCAGTCTATACCTTCGGAGTCTTCCTGGAACCGCTGGAGACGCATTTTGGCTGGGACAGAGGCCCGCTCTCTTTAGCGCCGTCGATATCTTATGTGGTGGCCGGAATCCTTGCGATAGGCGCCGGCAAGCTGAGCGATCGGTACGGCCCCCGGGTTCTGGTAAGCGCCGGAGGCCTTATGATGGGTGTCGGGTTCATCCTCATGAGTCAGATCGGTCAGCTTCGTGATGCATATGTGTTCTGGGGGCTGTTCATGGGGGTGGCCTTTGGCTGTTTCATATCACCGCTGATTTCCACGATACCGCGGTGGTTCGTGCAGAGGAGGGGCACGGCCGTGAGCATTCAGACCACCGGGTTCGGGATAGGGGCGGTTGTCTCACCGCTTCTGGCCCAGACTCTGATATCAAGCTACGACTGGAAGACTGCATTCATTATCCTTGGCGTGATTTCATGGGCAGCCATCATCCCCCTGGCCCAGCTCATAAGGAGGAGTCCGGCTGATAAAGGGCTGAGGCCATATGGAGACCTGGAGGAGGAACCGGTCGGCGCGGAGGTCTCTGGTGAAGGTCTTTCTCTTGCTCAGGCAGTGAGAGGATCCCAATTCTGGGTCACCGGGGGGATATGGTTCCTGTGGTTCTTCTCCTTGCAGGCGATCACAGTCCACATTGTGCCCCACACGGCGGATAGCGGCATGTCGCAGATAGCCGCGGCCAGCATCCTCTCACTTATCGCGGGCCTCAGCATCGTCAGCCGTGCCTCAATGGGCGTCCTATCTGACAAGGTGGGGGCAAGGAAGGCGCTCGTTCTGTGCCTCGTGCTGGCGACCCTGACGCTGGTCTGGCTTATCTTCGCCAGGGAGATGTGGGCATTCTACGTGTTTGCCATCGCCTTCGGACTCGCGTACGGCGGCGTAATACCCCTCGCGTCGCTTGTACCTGCGGAGTTGTTCGGCACGAAGTCCCTTGGGGTGATCGTCGGCGCACTGATGCTGTGCAGCACAATCGGCGGTGCCGGTGGATCGCCCTTTGCCGGATACGTGTTCGATGCCACCGGTAGTTACCAGTCGGTCTTTCCGGTCCTGGCTGTGATCTGCTTCATTGCATTGCTGCTGGCGGTGGTGCAGATGAGGCACGGTGCCAGGAAGACACGGGACTTGTGACCTCATAGACTGAGCAACCTCCCCCCATTATGCTTCCACAGACCGGCCCCTGTCGTCGGACCGGCTGTCTCCGTACCGTCCCATGACACCACCGTAGCCGAACACAAGAACGTAGCTGTGTATCCCGACGGTGGAGAGAGTGCTTGACAGGTGTCACTGCCGATGATAGTATTAGTATATTAGTGGATACTAATAATATTATGGAAGGTCGAGCACAACTGCAGGAACGCATTGAGGAGCAGGCGGCGCTCTTCAGCGCGTTGTCTGACCCCACGCGCCTCAGGCTTCTGAAGTACCTGCAGCGTCAGCGCCGTCCGGACGCACTCTGCGTCAACGCTCTTGCCGGGCTGCTGGGGGTATCTCAGTCGGCGGTGTCCCAACACCTGCGGGGGCTAAAGGGGGTCGGACTGGTGAAGGGAGAGCGGCGGGGAAATCATGTGCATTACTTCGTCAACGAGGATGCGCTGGAGAAGTGTCGGAGGCTCACGTCAACGGTCCTTAGTGTCGAGGAGTCGCAGGAGGAGCAGTTGTGCAAAGAACACTGCGCGGAAAGGAGGAAGCAAGATGTGTCATCACTCTGAATGTGGCTGCGAGCAGCACCCTGCCCGCATACCCCAGCATGGCGTGCATCGCCATCTGGGCTACCGTTGCGGCTCCGGGCATGCACCACGGCGATCCCCCACTGGGGACGAAACCGTTGGAGAACTCGAAGAGGATCTGAAGCAACTCGTAGCAGAGGCCAAGGGGCTAGAGGAACGCATTTCTGAGCTTAAGAAGAAGGGCTAGGCGCACTGATTTGCTATCGGTTAATGGGGCGATCATAGAGGTAGCTGGGCTTACCAAGCGCTACGGCGAAGTCCTTGCTGTGGACGACATCAGTTTTGATGTTGGCAAAGGTGAGTTATTCGGCTTTCTTGGTCCCAATGGCGCTGGCAAGACTACAACAATAAACGTACTGACAGGTCTGGCTCGTCTGGATGGCGGGACAATCCGCATCGGCGGTATCGACTGCACGCACAATCCCAAGGCGGGCCAGCACCTGGTCGGCACAGTTCCTGATGAAAGCAACCTCTACGCTGAGTTGACGGGCTATGAGAACCTCTGCTTTTGCGCGGCGCTCTACGGGATGCGAAGGAACGAGCGCCAGAGGCGGGCACGGGAACTCCTTGATGCCTTCGGCCTCGCCGATGCCGGCAATCGTAGTTTCCAGGGCTATTCCAAGGGAATGAAACGGAAGCTCACCTTTGCTGCCGGGATCATACACCAGCCGCCTATTCTGTTTCTTGACGAACCGACCACGGGGATAGACGTCGCCAGCGCGCGCCAGGTGAGACAGATAATCTCCGAGCTCCACCGACAGGGCATCACCGTGTTTCTTACCACCCACTACATCGAAGAAGCCGAGCGGCTCTGTGAACGGATTGCCTTCATCGTGAACGGCCGAGTTGTGAGAACTGAGCGTACAGCAGACCTTTTGCAGCCGGTTCGGAGTAAAAACGTGCTCCGTCTTGCCATCTCCGAGTCTGGAGCCAACCTCGCTGAAGAGATGAACGCGGCCTTCAGGGAATACCGGTTCAAGTCTGCCACCCCGGGGCACCTATGGGTCGAGTCTGGAGAGCCAATCAACATCGCCCCCCTGATACGTTTCCTGGAGGAACGGGGCGTTCAGGTGACCGAGGCCCGGCGGCACCTGCCTTCGCTGGAGGATGTTTTTGTACAGATTACCGGCATCGAGGCAGATTCGATGAAGAAGGAGAAGGAGAGAGGCGGAGGCGGAGGACGTCAATGAACCACTGGATTGCATTCTCGAGTATCCTTCTGAAAGACGTGCGGACATATTATCTCAAGCCGCCCAATATCAGTTGGGGGATGATATTCCCTCTGGCCTGGACCGGAATGTTCTTCGTCAGAGCAGGCCATGGGTTGGATAGCATTCCCGACCTCCTGCCAGGAGTGATGACCATCTCCATTCTCTTCGGCACCACGTCGATGCTGGCGGTAACCATCACCTTCGAGAAGAGGCAGCGCTCGTTTGACAGGTTACTACTGGCTCCCATCCCTCTCGAGCTGTTGATGCTGGCCAAGACCTCAGGGGCCATTCTCTTCGGGATAGCAAATGCATGCGTTCCCGTAGTAATCGCATCATTTCTGGCAGACCTGTCTGGAGTTGCATGGACTCTGGTTATGCCGGCTATCATCCTGATCGCTATCGTATCGACCTTTCTGGGGCTTTTCATCGCAGTCTCCGTTAGTCAGGCATTCGAAGCCCAGACTTTTTCGAACTTCTTCCGTTTTCCGATGATATTCCTGTGCGGCCTTTTCATTCCGATTGCGACTCTTCCGGTGTTCATCCGGCCGCTCTCATACGTGTTGCCTATAACCTACGGTGCGGATATACTTCATGGGGCAGTACACGGCGGTAATATCATGTCGTTTACACTGAGTTTCTTGATTCTCGGTGCATTCTGCATCGGTCTGTTTGTGTTGAGCTTGCGCAATATCAAGCGTAAATGGATTGTCTGAGCACGGCCGGCGAGCAGCCTGTGCGAAGCCACTTCCTCCTCTGCAATCTAATCATAGCACTTGAGAGTGTGTTCCACTTCCCAAAGCTGATTGCCCGCCTATGTTCTGACTTCTAAGGAAACGGATTTCTGTGTCTTCGTGGCACCAGTGCCAGTCGCGGGGCGCGTTGTGAATCGGTGGTATAATTCGATGAATCAACAGGTCGGTCGTCAACGTTGGAAGGATGGAAGAGAGGCGTAGTCTGGAATTGAAGCCTGTAGGGATAATCCATTCTCCCTACAAGAATACGGGAGAAGTACCGAATCAGCGGTATAAACGTGAGGAGATTTCTCAGATAGAGGTATTTGAGGAATTCGAGGAAGGCCTGCAGGACATTGAGGGGTTCTCCCATATTATCGCCATCTACTGGTTTCATAGGTCTCAGAGATATGAGCTGTTAGTGAAACCGCCCGGCGAGGACAGCCTGCACGGTCTCTTCAGTACCAGATCGCCGCGTAGACCGTGTCCCCTGGCGTTGACCGTAGTGGAACTGGTAGCCAGGAAGAGGAATGTCCTGAAGGTGAAGGGACTGGATGCCATAGATGGTACTCCTCTCTTGGACATCAAGCCCTATATTCCTTTTGAACACGGAAAGCGGCCGATCGAAGTTGGCTGGCTTGAAGGCAAGCTGGGAAGAGAGAAAAGCTGATCGCAACTCATATCTCCACACTGCTGGCTGTAGGGGCCGGCGCAGGCTTTGCCAGCGGGTTGCTTGGTGTCGGTGGTGGTTTCATTATGGTCCCGCTGAGTTACTGGATCATGCTGGACATGGGAGTTGCCGACGAGTTGGCATATATGACGGCCATAGGCACCAGCTTGCTTGTGATTCTGCCCACGGCCATAAGCGGCACATGGAGACACGACAGGAGGAAAGCCGTCGAGTGGAGAACGGCACTGGTGCTCGGCCCGTGTGCCCTGGTTGGGGCACTGGCTGGAGCCGCCCTGGCTGCCCGGCTTTCCGGCGGAGTATTGAGAACGGGCTTCGGGGCACTGATGCTGGCCGTTGCGCTGTGGATGGGTCTGGGGTTGGTGCCCAGGCTGGCCAGGGAGGATGAAGGAGCCCGGCCCGGCCCGTGGCTCGTTGCGGCTTGCGGGCTTCCGATAGGCGTGGTGACCGGGATGACCGGGCTTGGTGGAGGGGTGTTGATAGTCCCCATACTGGTATTGGCGTTCCGGTTTCCCATGCATGTTGCCATAGGAACGTCCGTGGCGTCGATCATGTTCGCCGGCGCAGGGGGCATCGTCGGCTATGTCGCTAACGGGTGGGGATTACCCGAACTTCTCCCCTATTCGATAGGCTACGTCAACCTGCTGCCCGTGGGACTGTGCCTGGTGATGACCAGTGTGCCAATGGCCCAACTCGGAGTCAGGGCAGCGCACGCACTGCCCGCGAGACCGCTCAGGTACATCTTCATCGGCTTCATGATTTATACGGGGCTGAGGATGATCGGTCTGTTCTAGCTGTCGGCTAGGTCAGCAGTCCGGGAGCGAAGAGCAGCAGCACCCCGAGGAGTACGAGCACTGCGGCACCGATTGGTCGGGCGTACTTTGCGTACTTCACACCCAGGCTGGAGGTCATGGCGATCGCTGCCGATCCGAAGATCACTATGTTATCGATCATGAAGAACAGAACATACAGCAGTATGTAGCCATAGTACTGGAAGGTGGTTAGGTCGGCCAGAGCCAGGACCTGTGTGAAGACCATGGGGATCGCCGCCGAACAGACGAACTCGATGGAGTTTACTGCAAAGGCGAGAGCGATGATTCCCAGTATGGTGGCGAGGGTCATCGGTGAGGAGACGATCCTCTCCACTCTAGCCATAGTCTTCGCCCTGGACGCCTCACCGGCTACCTCGCACACAACCTCGCCCCTGGCTCTTATGAAGCCGTGTAGTTGCAGTATTCCGCCACCGAGAGCCACGAGACCGATGATCACCATTACCGGCCTGAAGAACCCGATGAACAAGAAGAGATTCAGCCACGCCGTCATCAGCAGGAAGTACAGAATTGCGGAAGCCAGCACAAAAGAACCGACGATCAGCCATATCTTCCTCTTGTCTCTCAGAGTAGCCACGAGCGATATGAGGTAGATGAGCACCCACAGGGCACAGGGGTTGAAGCCATCGACAAGTCCCAGGATCACGGCCAGGGCGGCTAGAGAGTGCTCGGCAAACACGATCCTGCCGAATAGCGGCAGGTCGATCCCCTCGTCGGGGTCTCTAGCTGTTGGAGGCGGGCACTCTCCATCGAGACACTGCTTCAATGCTTCCTCAATCGCCCAGCCTGTTGTCTCCTCTGATTCCCAGCCCATGAAGACCTGGTTACCGAAGATCGTAACGGGGAACAGCGGCCCATCGTCCACGCCCCTTTCGCCGAGCATGTCCAGCAGCAATCTATACTCCGTCTCGCGCAGGGCGTCGTACTGCACTATGGAGATCCCGGGGTGTCGGGCTTGCAGCCCAATATTGAACTCCTTCTGCTCAGCACAGCCCGTACAGCCTGTCACGTGGAAGAAATGGACCGGATAACCGTCGTCGGGAATCAGCTCGAAAGCCGGTCCGTCCACGATGGTCAGGACTACTCCCAGGATGATCATCGCTATGATCAGGTACCGCTTGAAGCGGTCCCGGAACGTGTCCTTGAGAAAATCGGCTAACCTGCTAAACATCGTCACATATCACCTCGAATCATTGTCCTGCCTGTGCCTGGTCCGCCGTGATAATCGACCCTGCCCTCCTATTCATCCTGTTCTCTCCTCGGAGCCCCTCTCGTTCGAATCTACATTCGTTGCAGAACACACTCCAACATGATCGCATAGCTGTGCGGGATGAACTGCCGATCTCCTCAGAGGCTCCTCGCGTGATAGCATTCAAGACACATGCTGTAACCCTGCCCACCTGGCGGTCCGAGCCCCAAACTGGGGCTGCCTGCGCCTTATCAGCCGAAGCTTGAGCAAGATACCACTTCGAGTTCTACCGACTGACTGACCGCATTGCTGTGAGTATCTGTCACCGTCACGGTGATCGTAAGCGCACCGCGCGTATAGGGTGCGGTCCACGTTATCATCGCTTCATCTTCGGAGACCTCCACTATCTCTCCTCTCTCCCATGCCCATTCGTAAGTAAGATCAAGACTATCAGGATGTGAGGCGGTGCAGGTAATCCGAAAGTCCCTGCCTTCTCCAACGTCATACCCAGACGCGGTCTCTCTCAGATATTTGTGATCCGCTTCGACAGTGAGGGATTCGACAACCGGCGGTTGCCCCGTCACTACGCTGACACGCAGCGTTCTCGTATCTGAGTCGCCGTGACCGTCGTCAACGACAACTGTGATATCATGTTCACCAACGTCTTCGGGAGCAGTCCAGGTCACGATTGCCTCTGTGCCGCTGATGTTGCCATCGGTGGCTGTCCATACGTAGCTCAATTCGTCACCGTCGGGGTCTTCAGCGTCACATGTTATCTGGAGGCTACCTGACGGAAGAGTCCAAGCGGCATCGGCGGCGAGACTGGTGATAATCGGCGGCCTGTTTGCCCGCACCTGGATAGTCGTCTCTCTCGTGTCCTGCCCGCCGCTGCCGGAGGTCACTGTGACTGTGATCGTGTAGTCGCCCTCCGAATCAGGGGCCGTCCAGGTGACCTTGTCCCCTGTGCCCTCTATCTCGCCGTCATCGCAGGACCACTCGTACAGGAGTTCCTCTCCATCAGGGCTAGATGCAATGCACACGATCTCAGTGCTTCCCGCAGGGAAGACCCTGTCAGACGTGACTTCGAGAGCGGTGATAACCGGGGGATCAGGGGTGACCGGAGGATCGCTTGACTGATCTGTGCAGGACACTGCCGCGATGGCCACCGCGATCGACATGACCAGGATGACTGCAATCAACCTATTTCTTGTCATTACTCTACCTCCTGTAGTGCCGGGCCTGCCTTAGCCTAAGTGAAAGCCATCGCATAGATCTCACTTCCCGGCCTCACCAGACCACGCATCCTTCGCAGGAAACCACGTCGAAATCGATTCTCTTCTCGACCCAGTTGCCCACGCCATCAAACACTCTCACCGTCACTGTAACGGGCGCCGACTCGTCCGGAGCAGTCCAGATAATGGTCGAGCCATCCTCTGAGTCCTCGAGGATCTCGCCGTCATCGCTTGACCACTCGTAGACGATCTCACCATCCTCGGATGTGGCAATACACTCAATACGGTACTCATATGTCTTGGCGACTCTGTACCCGGCAGAGGTTTCCCTTAAGTATTCGTGGTCTATGGCAGTAACGACCAGGTTCTGAATCTCGGGTGGAGGGCCGTCCGACACTATGAGTGTTATCGACTCTGTGGCTTCCCCGCCCTCAGCGTTGGCAACCGTGACGGTGATGTCGTACATGCCGACTTCTTGGGGGGCATTCCACTGCACTCTTGGGCCCGTGCCGGCAAGACTCCCTTCGCTTGCCGACCATCGATAGCTCAATGTGTCACTACCGTCACCCGAACACTCCAACCAGATGCTACCCCCCGGTGCGATCCAGTCCGCGTCAGCCGTCAGGCTGCGGATGATTGGCCATTCGGCGGTACAGGAGGCAGCCATGAGCAGCGGAAGCGCTGCCATGATCACCGTAACGGCAAGCAGTGTTCTTCTTATTGGCTGATCGGCCATAATGCTCCTCCTGTCCAAGCCTATATCCGGGGCCACAAGGCACATATTATACCAAGTTACGGAGAAACACCTACGGGCACCCCCGGAATGTACATGGCGAGCAACTCACCACTCGCAGAATAACGCTTTCACTGACCTCTTCTCCAGCCGCATTGCGTACCGTCACCTTGACCGTGACATCACTGGACGAGTTGGGAGCAGTCCAGGTAACTAGGGGCCCTTTCCCCTCCATCTCGCCACCGTCGCACGCCCAATCGTAAGTGAGTGCAACTCCGGTGTTCGAAACAGTGCACTCAATGTCATATGCTTGCTCCCGTCCGATCCTGTACTGCAGAGCCTCGTCCTGTATCAGGTAGCAGTGCCCATGGCGGTCGCTGGTGATCTCCAGGGCCTGGATCACTGGTGGTTGCTGCTGGCTAGAGAGCACAAGGATTACTCCCACGACGATCAGCGCCATCACCAGAAACCTCCTGGCGGGGTCCCGGAGATTCTCTCTGAGAGAGGTCGTCATCTTATTGGGTACCTCGTTAGCCTGTATATGCTAGGTGAGAACGGCCTGCAGTTCCAACCTCAAGACCTCAATCACACGGTTTGAAGGCAACCACCTCCGAGTCCTGGCCCCAAACTGGGGCTGTCCATGTTCTATCAGCCAAATCTCGAGCAAGACACCACCTCGAGCTTTACGCTCTGGCTGACGGTAGTGCCGTAGATGTCGGATACGCTCACTGTGATCGTGAGTGCACCGCGCTCATAGGGTGCTGTCCACGTTATCATTGCCCCGCCCGGGGGGGTCTCGGACACTTCACCGTCATCCCAGTCCCACTCGTAGCTTAGCTCAAGACCGTCGGGATGTGAAGCGGCACACCTGATAAGGAAAACCCTGCCTTCGCCGACCTCATATCCAGAATCGGTCTCTCTCAGGTATTTGTGACCGCCGTCCGCTTCGACAAGCAGGGATTCGATGACCGGAGGCTGCATCGAGGTCACGCTGAGCGACAGCGTGTCGGCAACCGAGCCTCCGTAAGGGTCACTGACCACGACCGTGATCGAGCATGTTCCGAGATGCTCGGGAGCAGTCCACTCGATCGTTTCCCCCATGTCCTCAATGGTACCGGCAGTCGCTGACCACAGATGGCTCAAGTCGTCACCATCAGCATCCTGTGCCTCACACGTCACACGAATACTGCCTCCGGGAGCAGTCCAGGTGGCATCGGGGGTGAGGCGCGTGATCGTTGGTGCCCTGTTCGCCCTCACATGGATGTCCAGTTCGCTGCTGTCCTCGCCACCGCGGCTGTCTGATACCGTGATCGTAACGCTATAGATTCCTGCCGAATCGGGAGCCATCCATGTTACATTGGCTCCTGTCCCCTGTATTTCGCCTCCGCTGGCCGACCACTCGTATCTCAGTTCCCTTCTGCCAGGGCTCGATGCCGTACAGGCGATCTCCGTACTCCCCCCAGGAGAGACCCTCTCTGATCTAGCCTCCAGTCCTGTTATGACTGGCGGATCGTTGCTCAGCATGCTGAAGATCACTACAGACAATACCACCGTGGTCACTGCAACCACCGCAACGACTGTGTATCTTGCTCTGCTCATCGCTCTACCCAGGTGCTGCACATATCAGCACATTCTACACAGGTCGGATCGTACGCGCAAAGACGCCCAGAGCGCTGCCCGGCGATACAGCGAGAACCGTGCAGCATGTCAACTCTGTTCCTTTGCTAAGGCGGCTGCTATGAGTGTGGTGACCTCGGTCTTGCCAGGCACCCTTCCCGAGCAAACCACCGTATCATCGATAACCAGGCCCGGGGTGATCAGGATCGGATACTCCGCAATGCTCTTGAGGTCTCGAACCTCCTCGATCTCAGCGTCGATGCCCAGTTCCTTGATCACCTCTCTGGTCGTCTTCTCCAGCTGGTGGCAACGGGCGCACCCCGGTCCCAGTATCTTGATCTTCATTCTTCTTACCTCCTCTCGGTCTCTGGGCGCGAGGCCAGAGCCTCTCACTGTATTCCTGCAGCGCGAGCCTTCGGAATCGTGCAGCAGGCCGATGCAATCAGGGCACCGCACTTCCGAATCCACTCAGCTCACGTTCCTATCATTCCAAAGACATAGCCACTGATGGTGGCAAAGATCACCACCAGTACTATGTACGTCAGGGTCTTCTTCGTGCCCATGATGCTGCGCACGACGAGCATATTGGGCAGAGACAATGCTGGACCTGCCAACAGGAGTGCCAGTGTGGGCCCTTTTCCCATACCCAGCTCCATGAAGGCGCTGATGATAGGAACTTCGGTGAGCGTGGCGAAGTACATCAATGCGCCCACGAAGGAAGCAATGAAGTTGGCAAAGAGATTGTTGCCGCCTACCCAGGTGCTAACTACATGTTGAGGGACAAACGTAGTGATGACGCCAGCAATGAATACGCCCCCCAGCAGCCAGGGTACAATGAGGCGAGCAAAGCGCAGCATCTCCTTCATCCAGACAACGATCTCCGTCCTCTCGAACCAGCGCCAGAGTATGAGACCCAGCGAGACAAGCAGAACACCTGTGACGATCCACTGCCCTGATGCGGCGAAGACCAGTATGCCCACGAGCACGGCGAAGAACACGATCTGCTGTCGCCAGTTCTTCTCCTCACCGCAGGCGAGCAATGCTTCAAACGCGGCCGCATCCTTGAGAGACTCCTCTTTCCGATAGATAAGAGCCATGATCAGGCCGATTCCGGCGGCAAAGACGACGGCGCCAATGGCCCTTGCCAGGCCGAGGTCGAACCCCAGAATGCGAGCGGTATAGACAATGGCCAGGATGTTTATCGCGGGGCCCGAGTAAAGAAAGGCAACCGCAGGGCCTATGCCGGCACCCCTCTTATAGATGCCGCCGAAAAGGGGCAGCACCGTACAGGAGCAAACGGCCAGGATTACGCCTGATACGGAAGCAACGCTGTAAGAGAGGAGCTTATTTGCCCTGGGGCCGAAGTACTTGAGGATCGCTCCCTGTGATACAAAGACAGAAATGGCGCCGGCGATGAAGAATGCCGGAATGAGACAGGTGAGTACATGCCCGGATAGATACTCAAGCAGGGCATTCCAACCGCCCTGCAGCAACTGCGTAAGTACTTCCATCCTCTGCTACTCTACATCCAGTAAGTTCAATGCTTCCAGGGCGCAGCAGATAACCTTGCTGCGCGAGCTTCCCTGGCACAACTGGGGCCCATCGGTTGTCTTCAGCCGCCGCCGGTCCGATTCCATCTGTTCGTTGTCCGCACACGCACTCCTGGTTGCCTCAAGGATGTCCCTCAGATGCGGGCTCATGCCATCCCGGTCGATTGAGTAGAGGGACCACAAACCATCCCTGCGCACCTTGAGAAAACCGACATCGTAGAGAGCGTTCAGAATGCGCGATGCCTTCGACTGCGATATCTCCAGTGCCTGCATGACCTCGCACACGCAGCATTCCCTCTCAATGAGCAGATTGAGCACTCTCAGTCTCGACTCGTCGGCCAGCACTCTATATGTCTTGACCAGTTCCCTCATGTCACGATCTCAATATAAATGCATATTCCTGCATTTATGCATATATTAGCATGAGCCCTATCAAGAGTCAAGGCTTGTGAACAGGGGGCACTGCGTACACCTTCCTTCGCGACAGCAGTTTCTGAAGATGTGAATCAGCCCCTGCTGTTGACAGGCAGTGTAAGCGAAACGGGCTTCGAGGTGCAGCTGACCAATCATGTGGCGCGTGATCTCGTTCTCCGCCAGCCCGGGATAGCCACGATAGAGTGCCATGGCCTTGTCCGTGAGTTCCCGGTCTCTTTCCACCCTGGCCAGGGCGAAGGCGAAAGGCAACAGCACATTGGTCACGATCTCGCCGGCCTTGCTGCTTCCCAGCAGAGCCGATTTCCTGGTTCTGCTCCTGACGCCGAAGTCGAAATGGTCGTGCCAGTAGCCGCTACCGGTCACAGTCAGGCCACTCTCCAGCATACGACGTCCCCCGGGTACGGGGGACTCCTTCACCAAACGTAGCAGCCCGGACACCAGTCTTCTCCCTGGAGGCTCAGAGCCGGTCTCGCGGCAGTGGCGGTCAAGAATATAGCTCTGGGCGATAATGCGCCGCACCGGCGAGTTATTGGGGTATATGTGAGAGAAACTCCAATCGGCATAGCTCATGGTGCTGACGCTTCTCTGCACGGAGCGCCATGCGTGTTCCAGGTCCGATATCTCCCCTTCAGGACTGCATTCCCGCAGCGATCTCTGGGAAGGCAGGAGCCCGGCTGTGCCCAGGAGCAGTGCCTGGATCTCGATCGGTCCTTCAGTGGATTCGATGTAGCTGATGGGTATCCTGCTGGCAAGCTCCTCGAACGGTTTCGTGTTTCTGCTGTAGCCCAGGGCTCTCATCATACCCTTGTGTAGCACCTGCCCTGCATGTTCCTTCTGACGGGAGAGAAGGATCTCATTCTGGAAACGAGTAGCCTTGAGCCTGAACCTGGATTCGCCGGTGGCCCGGAGCAGGGTCATCACTCCTTCCCGACCGATCCGGTTCACTGTCCCGGCACACGGGAGCGAACGAGGCAGCAGGTAGGCCTGGTGTCTCAACGCTTCGGCCAGGCACAGCACCGGGATTGACCTGCCGCTCTGCAGCACGGTATCCGAGTGAGGGCCGGGCCACAGCGCAACGTGCAGAACGGTATCGTTGTATCTGGCATCGAGATGGTGTCCGTGACGGCGCCAATCACCGGCCTCGGTGTGAACCTCGACATCGCCCTGTACGAAACGCGATCGGTTAGTGATGACTGCTCCCCGGAAGTCAGGGCCGCTGTCGCCGTTTGCCCTCCCGGGATAGACAATGCCGATGCGCTCACCCCCCGTGACAGTCAGCACCTCTCCGTTCAGTTGCTGCCATATGAGGATAACCTGCTTCTCAGCGACTCTTATCCGTTTACGTGTAGCCATGGCAGGAAAAAAGGCGCGTGCCATCCCCGGTGAGCCAACCTGCGCTGCAGTGGCACACCGTCTCATGGGTATGAACAGGGATGATGCGCAGTTCGTCTATGACCGCATGCCCGGTTGGGCCCGTCGCCCAAAGACGTTCATCTGCAGCAGGCCGGGATCTCATTTGTGGCCCTCCTCTGCCGCCCCGTATGTGAAGCCGCTACGCTCTGCGATCATGCTGAGCAAGGTAGCTGACGCACCGCGGGGTTGGTACATACCGGTCTCCCACTCACTGATGGTCTGCTGCCGGGTGCCCAGTTCCTCGGCCAGCTTCACCTGGGTCAGCTTTAGATGCTGCCTCAGCGACCTGACTTCCTCCTTGCTCCACCGTCTACTCCTTCTCGCCCTTCGCTCCATCAGATTCATTATACACGTTTTAGTGTAGGAGTTCAAATAGTCGGCGAATCCCGGCGAAACCCCCTTGAAATTTCGGTGTTTCATGCTATAATACTGGTTAGCAGTCTTAAGGCCAGAGTGCTAAAAACAGATTCAGGAAAGGAGGTAGCATGGCTAAGATCGAACCTTTGGGAGACAGAGTGGTGATAAAACCCACACCCAAGGAAGAGGTAAGCAAAGGAGGGATAGTTCTACCGGATACGGCGAAAGAGAAGCCCCAGGAAGGCAAGATAATCGCTGTCGGTCCCGGCCGGATGACCGATGATGGCACACGTATCGCCATGGAGGTCAAGAAGGGGGACAAGGTTATCTACTCCAAGTACGCGGGCACCGAGTTCAAGCTGGGCGATGATGAACTGGTGATCATGCGTGAAGGCGACATACTGGGCAAGACAAGTTAGCATAAGGAGGTAAGTGAATGGCAAAGCAGATCATATTTGGAGAGGAAGCGAGAAAGTCCCTGAAGAGCGGAGTGGACACCCTTACCGACGCGATTAGGGTGACCCTGGGGCCGCGAGGGAGGCCCGTGGCACTGGACAAGAAATGGGGCGCTCCGTCGGTTCTCGACGATGGGGTTTCCATAGCCAAGGAAATAGAGCTACCCGATCCCTATGAGAACATGGGAGTGCAACTGGTGAAGCAGGCGGCGACCAAGACCAACGACCAGTGTGGAGACGGGACCAGCACGTCGACCATCGTGGCGCAGGCCATCATCGCCGAAGGCTTCAAGAACGTCGCGGCCGGTGCCGATGCAATGGCCTTGAAGCGTGGCATCGACAAGGGTGTGGAGGTGCTGGTTGATGAACTGAAGAAGATGTCTATACCGGTGGCCGGCAAAGAGCAGGTCGCCCAGGTAGCGGCTATATCAGCCATCGATAAGGAGATCGGCGATCTGATCGCCGACGTCATGGAGAAGGTCGGTAAGGACGGTGTCATCACCGTAGAAGAGGGCAAGGGGCTGCAGTTCGAGACCGAGTTCGTCGAAGGAATGAAGTTCGACCGCGGCTACATTAGCCCTTACTTCATCACCAACGCCGAACAGATGAGGGCGGAACTGGAAGATCCTCACATCCTGATTACCGACAAGAAGATCTCCGCCATAAACGAGATACTGCCTGCTCTGGAGAAGATCGTCCAGATGTCCAAGAACCTGGTCATCGTCGCAGAAGACGTTGAAGGCGAGTCGCTGGCCACGCTGGTGGTCAACAAGTTGAGGGGCACTCTTTCTCCCCTTGCAGTCAAGGCACCGGGCTTTGGCGATAGGAGAAAGGCCATGCTTCAGGACATTGCAGTTCTCACCGGAGGGGCTGTTATCTCGGAGGAGGTCGGCAGGAAGCTCGACTCGGTAACCCTGGAGGACCTGGGCAGGGCCCGGAGGGTTATCTCCGACAAGGACAACACGACCATCGTTGAGGGCAAGGGCGACGCCAAAGCCATCGAGGCACGGATCAAGCAGATCAGGTCTGAGATAGACATAAGCACGTCGGACTACGACAAGGAGAAGCTGCAGGAGAGACTGGCCAAGCTGGCGGGTGGTGTGGCAGTGATCAAGGTCGGAGCAGCGACGGAGACCGAGCTCAAAGAGAGAAAGCACCGGGTGGAAGATGCCCTGTCGGCCACGCGAGCCGCTGTTGAGGAAGGCATCGTGCCCGGCGGTGGCATCGCCTATATCAACGCTTTGCCGGCCCTGAAGAAGATCAAGTCCAAGGGCGACGAGGCAACCGGAGTAGTCATACTGACACGAGCCCTTGAGGCGCCCCTGAGGTGCATCGCTGAGAACAGCGGCCGCGAGGGGTCGGTGGTCATAAACGAGGTCAGGGGGAGTAAACCGGGCACCGGCTACGATGCCTTCAAGGACGAGCTCAACGTGAACATGATAGGGAGAGGAATCGTTGATCCCCTCAAGGTGGCGAGAAGCGCCCTGCAGAATGGCGCAAGCATCGCCACCATGATCCTGACTAC
>Ga0255054_10000469_pt1 | contig 23872 bp, 16 predicted proteins | sample JV7_2_23_MG_FD_188634 | JGI IMG/M metagenome (GOLD analysis project Ga0255054, IMG submission 188634) | Seawater microbial communities from Jervis Inlet, British Columbia, Canada - JV7_2_23 | ecosystem: Environmental > Aquatic > Marine > Inlet | place: Canada: British Columbia | collected...
ACTGTACAAATCCTGTTTGTATAACAAGCAAAGAAATAGTCATATCAAAATTCAAAGTTCTTAAAAAAGAACCTCTTGAGGTTAAATGTCATTACTGTGAGAGAGTCTATGGAAAGGATGAAGTGGAGATAAAGGGAAAATGAAATTGGGGGTGGATTAGCCGCCTATTATCTCACGTCTCACCCCGTCCAGCATTGGAGCAAAAAAGCTGAAAAGGATTATTTTGAGGATGTTTTAATGAATGGAGACCAGGCTGGGTTTGATCCTTTACCCAAATAAACAGGATTTGAACCGTCTTTGTTGATCACATAAATTTTTGATTCTTCGTCTTTGAACAAATCATACACTATTCTTGAGCCATCCGGAGACATAGATGGATTAGAGGCTTGTCCATCCGTTTTCGTGAGTCGTATCAGGTTTGAACCGTCGATGTTCATGCTGTAAATATCGTAATTGCCCGATTGGGGTTCCCCGTGCATATCTGAGGAAAATATGATCTGTTTGCTGTCTGGTGACCAGGCGGGAACTTCATCTAAGGCCCGTGTGAATGTCAATCTCTGCTGGTTTGTCCCGTCGACGGCATTAACAAGATAAATTTCAGGATCATCTCTGTCTCTATCGGCCTCGAAAACCAGCCATAATCCATTCGGAGACCAGGAGTGAAAATTATTGACTCTTTTATGCGGCGTATCCTGAGTCAGTTGGGTCAGATTATAACCCCATGTTTCTTTTCTATTCCCCTTAGTGACGTTTGTTCGCCAAATCTGTGAGCTGCCGGAGCGCTCTGAATTAAAGGCAATCATCGTGCCATCTGGTGACCAAGATGGGTTTACATCACCGGCAGGATCTTTGGTTAGCCTGGTGATGTTTGAGCCGTCTGAATTCATGTAGTAAATATCCCAATTGCCATCCTTCTTGGCAGCAAAAGCGATGTATCTGCCGTCAGGGGACCAGCAGGGCATAGCACCACTGGTCAGCTTTTTTTTGTTCGAACCATCGTGATCCATAACATAGATATGGCTGCTATTTTTATCGTACACGACATAAGCAATTTTTGTGTTTGATAAGTCTGATGGAGAAGCAGGATTAGAAAACATTTGAGAGGGTGATAAAAAAATTAGAAACAGGGAGATGGATAGTGAAAAAAGCTGTTTTTTCATAATGACTCCTTTGTTAGAAAGTTGAATTTCCAGAAGCTCTCCAAAATAGCCCCTTCTTTCCTCCGAAGCTTAAAGAGGTCCTGCTGTATAACCAAACGGAATGAAGGAGCCATGGTTAGGAGCAAGTCTTCCTTGCAGCAATGTCAATTGAAGTTGACACGGAGCAATATCGGATTCTATAAAATCTGCCCCTTCATCCAACCGGCAGTATTGTGGAAGTTTGCTGCTGTACTGCCCGGAGGCACCAGATTGTCGCAGGCTTCACGCAACGAATCGTCCAGGGTCATCTCCATGACGGGAATAAGGTCCTCGAGATGCTCCAGACACTCAGGTCCAATCAAGGGAGCGGTGATACCTGGCTGGTCCTTGCACCACAGAACTCCCAGCTGGGCCGAAGTGAGGCCAGCTTCTTTGGCCAGCTTGGCAAACTGATTCCCTATTTCGATCCCTTTTTTTGTAACGCGGTCCGCATAGAATCCTCCCCGCAATGCAGCCCGCGAATCTTCTGGATATTTGTCTTCTTTTGTATACTGGCCTGCCAAAACACCCATGGCAAGGGGTGACCAGGTGATGATTCCCAGGCCGTACTTCTGAGCCATCGGGACTAATTCGTTCTCTATACGCCGGTCCAGCAAGTTGTACGGCGACTGCTCAGTCGCAAAGCGTACATAACCTTTCATTTCGCTGAGCAAGACAGCTTCCATCACGGCCCATGCCGGAAAGGTCGAACAGCCTATATAACGAACCTTACCCTGACGGACCAAATCCGATAACGCACTCAAAGTCTCTTCGATGTGCACTTCCAGGTCTTGACGGTGAATCTGGTAAAGATCGATATGGTCAGTCTGAAATCGACGCAACGACCTCTCACACGCTCGGATCATGTTCAAACGTGTCGGACCACTCTGATTGGCAGCCATCTCCGGAACGAATTCATCAAGAGTCAATCCAGGGCGGCGCTGCCCATGATCACACTTCGTCGCCAGCAACACCGAATGGCGCTTCCCGCTCTCCTTCAGAATCTTGCCGATGACCCGCTCGCCTTCCCCTTCCCCATAGGAATCTCCAGTATCTATGAGATTGATGCCGGCTTCAACAGCCCTGTTTAATATTTTTGAACAGTCTTCTTCTGGTAGCGGATCCATAAACGGATCCGTTCCTAAACAGAGGGGAGAAACCATGACACCTGTCCGTCCTAAATTCCGGTATTCCATGTTTTACCTCCAAATTAAAGTCATTATTTTTTTGTTTTTAAATTCTTTATAATTCCTGAATGGTTCCAGTCCTTTATGGTTCCCCACTGGAAGCTTTTATCAGTGAATCCGACCACTCTTATCCCTGTTTCTTTTTCACATTTTAAAAAAGTCTGAATCGAATCATAAGTGACACCATTTAGGGATTCTATTTCAAGCCATCTATCTTTCTCCACTTCGAGCAAAATATGATATCTCTCTCTATGATAGAGCGACTTAGCTTTCCTTATTCTGTGTGCTTCCACAACACCTCCTGCATAAAATGCTTATGGTGCCTTTTTTTAAATTCGGAATACAGAATACTCCCTTAAGGATTCTATTTCAAGCCGTTGATTTTTCTCTGTTTTTAAAAGGAGTTGACGAAAGGCCTCGTTTTGAGCAAAATTGTAAACTTGATCGTATACCAGTTTATTCTTATGTTGTATTAGAAGGAAAAATTTTTGGTTTTAATTTAAACGACCGGTTGAATAAGGCGATAAACAGGTATTCTGAACTGCACTATTCATAACCGGGCTGAATAAAACAAGGAAGTAATAATGTCAGAAAGACAACAGGCCTGGATGCCTGAAATAATTGGAGATTGGTGGCAGATTGCCGGGAATCCAGATTTAGGGAAATACCAGACAGATAGTCAACAGCCGCTGGATTTTGGCATCTGGCAAGCGGCTGATGGTACCTGGCAGCTGTGGTCATGTGTTCGTCGGACCGCTTGTGGAGGTCGCAATCGTCTTTTTTATCGTTGGGAAGGAGATAAGCAGACTTCAAAAAACTGGCGTCCTATGGGGATTGCTATGATGGCAGATCCGAATTTTGGAGAGACGGAGGGGGGTCTTCAAGCTCCCTCTGTTATCCGGGAAGGGGATACCTATTACATGTTTTACGGTGATTGGGTGAACATCTGCCTGGCCAAGAGCGGGGACGGAAAAACTTTCGCCCGGCACCTGAATGCCGACCGCCTTTCCGGATTATTTTCGGAAAAGCCTGGAACCAGTAGCCGGGATCCGATGGTTATGGCGTATCAGGATCGTTACTACATCTATTACACGGGTGTCCCGGAAGGAAAAGGAGCGATATACTGCCGGATGTCAACCGATCTGATTTCTTGGGGAGATTCGGTTGTAGTTAATTCAGGAGGGAGCGGTGGAGATGGTCCGACTACTGCGGAATGCGCCTTTGTGTATTATTTATCTCAAAATAATGCTTTTTATCTTTTCCGGGCCCATCCGGTCAAAGGAAGCGAGGAATACCGGACTTCGATTTACCTTTCCGAAAATCCGTTGGATTTTGGCGTGGATTCTGACAAGTATCTTGTTGGAAGTCTACCTTTTGAGGTTGTTAGGGTCATCAAATACGGCGCGGATTATTATATAACTGCCTTGAATCCGGATTATGATGGGATCAGGCTGGCTAGGATGAAGTGGGTCCTTAGGGACGTTGAAGAATTGACTTAGTGAGTGAAATCAAACATAAATTGTCATAAAGAAATCAAGGAAGTTTTGAAAAAAGCACCTGGTAAAAATAAACCAGAATTAGCGCCAGTGTCACCAATATAAGCGCGATACCGAGGACCTCTTTAAGAATTTCTTTCAATTTCGTCATTTTATCGATCTCGTCATGAATTTATTCAGATGTTGTCGGGCTTTGATCATCAAATTCAAAACCACTCCTACAGGACAGAAGAATTGGCAGAAGAATCTTTTGAGGAGAAAGGAACCGAGGACCACAGCGGGCAAGATAAACCATTGAATCCCTATCCCTTCCAGTCTAAAAAACGTTGAGAAAGGTTCATAGGATCCAACAGCTGGGTTTGATGTTAGAAAGATAAGAATCAGCGCTAACCATGTCAGGCCGTAAACAAGATTCCTCGTCAATTTTGCCCTTTTTTTGCTAAATCTGATGTTGATACCGCTGATTCTTGCTGTTAATTCTTGGAGAGCTCCAAACGGGCACAGACAGGAACAGTAGAGGTTGCTCTTCAAAATTAACGGCATCAACAATGCGCCACCTACAAGAATCCACCAGAATAAATTGTCTTTGATGGAGGGAATATAACCAAGGATTATTTGAGATATATTCCCGATAGAGATGGCTGAGTTGAGATGAATCCCCAGGAAAACAAAGGCTGTGGCCATGATGACATACCGCAGCATTTTCCATTTCCATATTGTGTTGAGGATGACTCCAGCATAAAGAAGGATGAGTATGATTTCGTTGATTCCGAATTTCCAGGCCGATTGCATTTCTTGAACTCGAAGATTTAAGATTTTTTTGCCCACGGCATGGCTGCCGTTTCTGATGGCTTCGGTTATGGCTTTTACCGAGATAGTGGCCTGGGTTACTGTATTGATGTCTCTTTCCAGTATAAAAGGATCCGAGGCTTTTTTCCCGATGAATTGCTCGAAGAATCTGTGTCTTTGAATCTTATAGAAGAAGGAAGGTGTTTCTTTATGATCGAGCACTATGGTTTCTTTTATCATCCCATCCGAATCTATGACCGTGGAGATTTGTAAAGGGCCACCCCATCCCTGGGCTTTTTCTACAGCGAGATACCCAAGGAAATCTCGACTTTTCTTATCATGCGCCTCCAGAAGCAGTGGATTTTCATCGATCTCATGGAACTCTACCTCTTCAGGAAAAAACTCTTGAAGCTTCATCAATACCTGGATGTCTTTCCGGGTTAATCCGATGATGTAAGCTGTTATGAGCGTGGACAGGGCCGTCAGTATGGCGATATTTTTTATGATGGAATTCTTTGTTTTAATCTTTCGATCCATTACTTTTGCTGAGTTTGAGGCGATTGTCTCTGATGATTCTTTTCCGAGTCAGCGCGATAGCAATAAAAGTAAAGATTCCAAAGATCAACAGTCCCATCCCTGCGGCCTGGATTTCTCCTTCGATAATACTGGTTATTGACCAGGCAATGGTGAAGAGAGCCAAGAGGGCAGCTATGATTATTCCCAGCCAGGATAACCAGGATAGTCTTATTTGGGTCTTTGATTTCCAGCTCACCAAACTCCAGACAAATAGGATGATCGATGCGCCCAGTATAAAAGCCAATATATTCATGGAGTCGCTCCTAACATGAAATTTACTTCAAGGTCTTAATCCCCGTTCCAAAAGGCTGCGTTTGCTTGTCTATCATCCACATTTCCGTAGCCAAAAAATTTATCCATTTTTGCCATCAGGATATGTAGAGGAGCGCCTGGAAGAGCAGCCATGGCAGTCAACAACTGGTGATTCCACAGGGAAGGTTTATTGAAAGTGCAGGCTGTGATGCAATTTGCGCAATCTGTCCCATTCTCGCGCCAGAACTGAATGCATTTTTCTGGATCAATATACCATTTAAGCACGCCTGGATTGTTGGATATTGTTTTTCCCTCCAGAGTGGGCTCATCAGAGGGGATGGCTTGGGAAGGACATGCTTCTGCACAGCGCTTACAGTTTTTGCAGAAATCCCATGCTCCGAAAGTCTTTGGCCCGTCCGGTTTGAGATCGAGTTCTGTAAAGACTTTGACTAACCTCACTCGCGGCCCAAATTCCTTGGTAATCAGCATTCCATGCCTACCTAATTCTCCAAGGCCTGCGGCGACGGCATACGGAACGCTTAGGGACACATCATTGCCGTTAGCAAAGGCCTTGTATCCGAGCCCCCGGATAAAGGTCGCCACCGAATACCCGACGGCACACATATGAGAATATCCGAGTCCTGTGGACGTACCTCCCAGAGAAGAGGGGGATAGAGCCATTGTTTTATAATCCATTTCGACAGCCATGACCACAACTGATTTTGGCTCGAACGGAAATTCAGGAGTAAAGATTTCAAAATTTGGCCTACCATCAGGGCCTGGTTCCTCTTCTAAGTTTTCTTTGATCAATTTTGAATAGGTCCAGAGGGGATCGTATCTGGTAATCCCCACCAGGCTTGCCCCAAGATACCGGGCCGCTTTCTTGATTTTCTTGCTGGCATCCTCGAGATCATGGAATTTGACCTTCTTCCTTCGTGTGGGCTCATCCCATTCATAGGCTAGGGAGTGAGGCTGGCCGTTTTCGCTTCCTGAGGCGAATTTGTGATCCAGAGCCCATGCGGCCCCATTAAGTGCTTCATCAAGAGGGGTCCATCCCTTGACTTTCTCTAGAGCCTCTCTGCTGGATGATTCAATTGAAGATTCAATCCTAGAGACAAATTCATGATCCCAGAGATGCCGGGCGAAAATCGTGTACTTTTGCTCCATCCGCTGGCATTTTTCCGTAATCTTGATAGGGAATTCTTTATGATCGTGACTGACAGGAGAGTTTGCAATTTTATTCAAAAAAGTTTCTTTATTACCCGAGAATCCGGCCTGGCCTAGCAATGCACCAGAAGCTGTGGCCACAGATCCTACTTTGATGAATTGCCTACGGTTCATCTTTTTTTCTTTGTTATCTGGATGGATTTCTCCAGAAGGTTTTCGGGAACGATTGTTTTCATTCATCGCAGAACCTCCATGCGTGTGGTTTAATCGCTAGGATAATAAATCTCTTCTAGATTAACAAGACATGAAAGTGATAGTATATTGCATAATTAAATTTTTATTGGCTGGATGCCTTAAGAATTTCGTCCATTAGAGGAGGGCCGATGATAAAATACAAAAAGCTATTGATGTCGGTTTTATTGGTATTAATTTACAGTTTTTTGTACTCAGCTCAGAATAAAATCGATTATAAGATGATTGACAAGATCAGAGCTGAAGGCTTCAACCGCTCTCAGGTCATGGAGATCGCCAGCTACATGACTGATGTCCTGGGGCCGAGATTTTCTAATTCACCTGGATACACAAAAGCTGCCGAATGGGCCAAAAAGAAATTCGAAGAATTCGGCGTCCCGGCTGAACTTGATGCCTACGGTGAAGTCGGTCCAGGATGGGAAAACAGATACACTTCGGTGCATATGCATGAGCCTCAGTACATGACTCTGATTGCTTATCCCAGACCCTACTGCAGGGGTACAGGCGGGAAGGTTGTCAGCGAAGTGGTGTATGTGAACACCGATGAAATTTATGTTGAATCAGACCTCAAGAAATTTAGAGGAAAACTTAAGGGCAAGATTATTTTCACAAAACCCAAACGGGAACTGACCCTAAATTTTAAGCCGGCTGCCGTCCGGTTATCGGATGAAGAGTTGAATGATATGGCAGAGCTTCGTCTCATTCCCAAGGAAGAAAAAACCAAGCTCTCTGATAAGCCTTATGCTTCACCGAGAGAAGGTAAGGGAAAGGATCAAAAGAAGCCTCTTCCCAGTGAGAAGATTCATGAATTCTTCGAGAAAGAAAGAGCCGCAGTCCTGGTCGAACCAGGAAGTTCTCAAGGACCATCTCCGATGGACAAAGGCATTGTCCATGTCAGCGCTCCCCGTCCACTGCATAAGGAGGCGCCTAAACCTATGCCAGCCCTGATCGTATCTGCGGAGCACTATAACAGAATAATGCGGATTCTTGAAATGGGCATCAAGGTCAAAATGGAGGTCGAGCTGAGAGTTCATTACGAAGAGGATGATTTACGGGATTTTAACGTCATCGCTGAGATTCCTGGGACTGATCTGAAGGATGAGATAGTCATGATCGGGGGACACTATGATGGAGAACCTTCGGGAACAGGAGCGACGGATAATGCCTCAGGATGTGCTGCCGTTATGGAAGCTATGCGGATACTTAAAGCCATCGGTGCTCGGCCCAGGCGGACTATCCGAGCGGCTTTGTGGGGGTGTGAAGAAGCAGGCCATCTAGGCTCTAAAGCCTATGTCAAGAAGCATTTTGGCGATCCGGAAACACAAAAATACCTCCCCGAACACGATAAATTGTCTGTCTATTTTAACATGGACTGGTACGGAAGATTCCGCGGGATCTACCTCCAAGGGAATGACCTGGTCAGGCCGATTTTCGAAGAGTGGATGAAGCCTTTCCATGATGTGGGCATGACCTACTTGGTACCCGGGAATACCGGGGGAACTGACCATATGGATTTTGTGAGAGCTGGCCTCCCAGGCTTTCAGTTTATCCAGGATGATCTGGAGTTCTTCACCACTACCTTTCATACAAACATGGATGTTTATGACCGTCTGGTTCCTGAAGACTTGATGCAGGCCTCAGTTATCCTGGCCAGCTTTGCCTATAATGCCGCCATGAGAAATGAGAAACTTCCAAGAACTCCCAATCAGATGAAGAACAATAGAAGGTGGCATAAATAAGGAGGGATGATTGATGAAAACAAGGAAAACCGTTTGAGTTTTTCTCAGGTTCTGATGATGACTTTTTTCTGTTTGAAATATATATTTTAGGAGGTAAATCAATGAGTGGGAAGAATTTCCTGATAGCTTTTCTTTTTATTATTTTATTCTTTGGGATGAGTCAAAATATCGTACAGACTCAGATTATCCAAATTGAAGACAGTAATAATATTATGCCTTTGCGCGAGAGGGTAAAACTCATGGAAAAGTGGTGGAAGTGGAAGCGGCAAAACGTCCTCCCGATGGTGATGAGAGAGCAGGGGATCGATATGTGGATAATTCGTGATGATGAAGCTGATCTTTATTATAACAATCAGGGTCCTGCATATGTTTCTCTCTTGCTTGCGAATCATCAAGGCCTATCCTATCCCAGCCAATATGCGCGTCCAGGTTCACAACGACTCCCCAGGTTATTAATGTTTTGCGACACAGGAAAGAAGATTGAATATGTGGAGCCGCGCGATTATGCCCATATAACCCAGCTGGTTAAGGGGCGAAATCCCAAAACAATCGCCATTGGTCAATATAACAAGGAAGAAATGATGAAAGCCCTGGGAAAGGAATTTGCCTCTCGATCTGTTGATTCCTGGACTTTAGGCGTGAGATGGCTGGAGACAGTTGGTCCAGAAAGAATAAGTCTTTACCGCCATGTGCAAAGAGTCGCCAACGAGGTGATTGCCCAGGCTTTTTCGAATAAGGTGGTTATTCCTGATGTCACCACGACCGAGGACTTGAATTGGTGGATCCTGCATAAATACCTGGAGCTTGATCTGGATATGGAAAACTATCCCTCTGTCAACGTCCAGAGAAGCGATGAAAACATGGCCAAATATGATGATCCTCCTGAGTATTTTCGTAAGGGAAGGACAAACAATGGAGTGAGTGTCGTCATTCGACGAGGCGATGTTATCAGTTGTGATACAGACCTATATTTGCTCGGACTGATAACCGATTCCCATCAGCACGCCTATGTTCTTAGAAGTGGAGAAACTGACGTGCCCGAACCTCTGAAAGAGGCTTTGCGGAAAGTTAACCAGATGCAGGATTTATTCAGGAAGGAATTTAAAGTGGGTCGGACGGGAAAAGAGATTGTCGCCGCTGCAAAAAAGATAAAACCGCTAGGGGGAATCATAGAAACTTCCTTAGGTTTTCATCCTCCCCCGATGTACATTTGGCGTTTCTGGCTGGGCGGTTATATGTTTGACCGAAAATCCTATGTGGCTGGCATGACATCAGGGTCCGGCTACTATCCCACATCGATCGTAACCAATAATCATAAGCTCTACCACAACACTCTGTATGCATTCGAACCTCATACTAGAGTTGCCGTTCCAGGCTGGAAGCATGGAGTGGAACTCGGCATAGGCCAGATCGCCGCCTTCACAGCCGAAGGATTACAATATTTAGCCAGACCCCAGGAACACAAATGGCATGTGGTCAAATAGCGATCCCTCCTATCAGAAACACGGAGTCCAAGGGGTCAAGAAAGAATTACATCTTAGACACTAACTTATAATCTATTACTCTTTGGTGGTAATATATTGGCTTTAAGGACGGCGTCTAGGCCTGAGAATAAAGTCAATGCTTGATACTTCTTAATAAAGGAGGATGCTTTATGTGCCGAGGAAGAACATTATTCTTTAAAAAAACGAGTGTGGGGCTTTTGATATCTGTGTTGTTGTGTGTCTCAGCTGTGTCCGGGCAGAAGCTTTCTGTAGATTTTTTGAGATTTTTCCATTACAGAGAAATAGGGCCCACTCGACAGGGAGGGAGAGTCGTAGCCTTTGCAGTCGTCAAGCAGAATCCTCATACCTTTTATGTTGGGGCAGGGCCCGGGGGAGTGTGGAAGACGATCAATAACGGACACTCGTTCAAACCGGTTTTTGACCATGAAAACATCTCTTCTATCGGAGATATTGAAGTGGCGCCGTCCAACCCGAATATTGTCTGGATCGGAACAGGAGAGGCCAATCTCAGAAACAGTACTTACTACGGCAATGGAATGTACAAGTCGGCAGACGGCGGTATGACTTGGGTCCATATGGGGCTGGAAGAATCCCATCATATCGGCCGGGTCGTAATCCACCCCGAAAACCCGAATGTCGTCTATGTGGCGGCCCAAGGCCATCTGTATTCAGAAAACTCTGAGCGAGGTGTGTACAAGACAACAGATGGGGGGAAGACATGGGTAAAATCCCTAGAGGTTGTTAAAGATGGTAGACATATCGGAGTAACAGATTTGGTCATGGATCCCAGTAATCCTGATATCCTTTATGCATCCAGTTATGACAGGAGACGCTGGGCCTGGTCGTTTCGGACGGCGGGTCCGGAAAGTGGAATATACAAGACTACAGATGGAGGTGAGAGTTGGGCAAAGCTCACCAACGGGCTACCTGGGGGGATGCTCGGAAAGATCGGCCTAGCCATCTATCCAAGAAAGCCAAAAATTCTGTATACAACGATTGATAACGCAAATATTCCTGGAATATCTTATAAGAAGCGCTACAAGGAATTATTCGAAGGACAACGACCTAGTAAACCGACTGTGGGACATGGGATATACCGCACCGATGATGGCGGTGAATCATGGCGGCTTGTTAGCCCTGAGGGAAAGAGCATCGGAAACCGGTCAAATTATTACGGACAGATTATCGTCAATCCCAACGATGAAGATCACGTATATGTTTTGAGCTCTCGAGTCGATGAATCTACGGATGGTGGGAGAACATGGAGCAGAGCTTTTAGCTACGGTGGAGATAATCATGTCTTGTGGATCAATCCGGAAAACTCCAGACATATTCTAATGGGGTATGACTACGGAATGGCGATCACCTTTGACAGCGGTGAGAACTGGTATCACCCTGATGAGTTGCCGATGGCTCAACTGTATGCCATCGGAGTGGACATGGATTACCCTTACAATGTCTATGGAGGCATGCAGGATTTCGGCTCCTGGAAGGGGCCCAGCACAAAAAAGGGTCGGTTCCCGATAAGATTCGAAGATTGGGAGCATGTCCAAGGCGGAGATGGATTTTATAATCAGGTTGATCCCATTAACAGCCGCTGGCTCTACAGCGAGTCTCAATTCGGTGGCCTGTCCCGGATTGACCAAAAGACGGGCAAACGAAAAAATATCAGTATGGAGGATAAACCCGGAATACGTTTCAACTGGAATGCGCCGTTTCTACTTTCTCCCCATAGTCCGAATGTCATCTACCATGGTGCCAACATGGTGCTGCGTTCTTCAAACCAAGGTGAGAGTTGGGAGAAGCTAAGCCCAGATTTGACCACAAACGATCCCAGAAAATTGAAAGGCGTCGGCGCTGTTCAATTCTGCACGATTACGACGTTGGATGAATCGCCGATCGAGCAAGGGATCCTATGGGTAGGCACGGATGACGGGAATGTTCACCTGACGAAAAACGGAGGAAAAAACTGGGCAAAGTTGAATGACCGCATCCCCGGTAATCCAGGACAATGGGTCAGCAGAGTGATAGCTTCTCATCATGACGCAGGAACAGCCTATCTGACGTATACAGGTTTTCACAGGGATGATTTCAGACCTTTCGTCTTCAAAACTACTGATTTTGGTGAAACCTGGATCTTGCTCGCCAACAATCTACCGGATGAATCGATCAATGTCATCCGCGAAGACCGGAAAAATCCAAATTTGCTTTTCATAGGGACGGATAAAGCTGTTTATGTCTCCATCGACGGCGGCAAGAATTGGTCGAAAATGAAGAACAACATGCCAACCATTCCCGTGCATGATCTGGTCATTCATCCCAGAGAGAGCGACCTTGTCATTGGAACTCATGGGAGAGGATTTTTTATAACCGACATTTCTCCTCTCCAGCAATTGACTCCGGAGGTGCTTTCGAAAGATGCATACCTGTTTGAAATCAAGCCTAAGGTTCAGTGGATGATGCCCAGCCAGAAGGCTAGGAGCGCCCAAAATTTTACCGGCGAGAATGAATCCCATGCTGTTGTAATCAATTATTACCTGAAACAGCCAGTCAAGGGAAAAGTCAAATTTACTGTATTTGATGGAACCCGACCCATTTTTGAATTCCTCGGGCCGAACAAACCTGGCCTGAACAGAGCAGAGTGGGGGATGACCTGGAGAAGAAAACGTACTAAAGAGGAAATAGCGCGCTGGGATCGCTGGCAGAAGTTTGCCGGAGAAGATGAGGAATTTTTCGATTACTATGATACTGTGGATTGGTACGGAGAGCCGGATGAAGAAGTGGATAAAAGGGGACGATCTTTGCAGACGAGGGTTCATCATCCACCAGGCCTGACAGACAGATTGTACGCTCATTTCCGCGTTAAACCTGGCAAATACTCGATTATCATGGAGGTGAGTGGTCAAGTGCAGAAAGGAAGAATCCTCATCCTCCAGGACCGCTGGTATGATAGATGAGCCATGGAAGCATCTCTATATACCAATCTGAATCATGGAAATGGAGCGCATATATTAGTCGTAGAGATGAAATAATAGTATTTCTGTTTCTGCTATAATATAATTTCATTATGAAATTTTTTATGAAAAAAAATAGGTATTCTATCCTCTTTACACTCATTTTTTTCTTTTTCCTGAGCTTTTTAGAAGGCTCCTTAGAGCAGGCAGAATCCTGGAAAAAATGGTTGAAGGATGTTGAGCCCATCGTAACCAACGCGGAAAAGTCTGTTTTTGAGAGTTTAAAGATAGAAGAAGACAGGATGAATTTTATAAACTCTTTCTGGAAAGTCAGGGATCCCAATCCCGAAACACGTCAAAATGAGTATAAGCTGGATTACTACAAGCGGCTCAATTACGCAAATAGACAATTGGGTGGAACGAGAAGTGATCGAGGAAGAATATACATGATTCTTGGAGAGCCGACTGACAGGAATAATTATGGCGGGTCCGAACGGGTCGTGGAGTGTGAAGTCTGGACATATTATAGCGAGGGAAGACCCGGATTACCACCAGTCATGAATCTGCTGTTTTATCGGCGTGAAAACATAGGGAAATATCATTTATACTACCCCGGAATGGACTCTCCTGTAAATATTCTTGCGCCCGGCATTAGGTATAGAGAAACTGCCAGAAGCGCATATCAAGAGATAAGACAGAGCTTTGGAGAACTTGCAGACGCGACCTTGTCTATCATCCCTGGAGAGGGTTCTCCCGGCATGCCGGCAACGGCCACCTCATCGAATTATTTCTTTACCCAAATATTCGCTTTGCCTGAAAAAGAAGCGAAGAGTAATTATCTTCAAAATTTCACATCTGTAAAGGGTGCCGTCGATGTCCGTTATTCATTTAATGAAATCGACGGTAGAGGGGATTTTGCAATCGGCGAGAATCGAGGGTTTAGATTTCTAAATTATTCGGTTTTACCATATGTGATTCATACCCGAGTGACAGGGGATAATATCCATACAGCCAGCCTAAATTTTAATTTAAGAATCGAAGATATGGCAGGAAAGACAATATATCAAAAGGAAAGAAATATTGATTTTAAACTAACCGATGAAGAGAAAAGACAAATTGATAGAAAGAAGGCCATATTTGCAGATTTTGCGCCAATAATCGAGGGCGATTTTAATATAAGCATAATGTTTTCCAATAAGACGACAAAAGAGTTTTTCGTTCATGAAGAAAGAATTAACATTTCAGATGAAACCATACCCGTTCTGGTGGGATACAAATCAGATGAGATAAATTCAGCTAAATTCATGCCTTACAGTACGGAACAATACAAGCTGTTATCTGATCCCCGATTAATATTTAATAAGAGTGATTCAATCCAAGGGATTGTGTTTTCTAAAGAGAAACCTGAAATCCATCTTATAAATGCAGAAGCAGAAACTGAGCCCTATGAAATATCGGATATAGTGAAACAAAGCAATTCTTTTTTATTTAGACATTCACTTAAGGAAGTAAAATCCGGTAATTATTATTTGAGTATGAAGATCGGACAAGAGGAGATTTACAGAAAAATCATAGCTGTTTTGTCTTTTCATGTAGAGAAACCCAAAAGTTTTGAATGGTCTGATCCTGCTACTTTTAGATATTCTTATGTGTTTGAGATGGCCCAAGCCTACTTGAATAAAGGGGATGTGGATGCCTCACTGAGATACTTTAACAGACTTCCGGAAAGTCTGTGGAATGTCTCTACGCTTCCGGTTATCGCCAGTGCGTTCTATCAAAAACAGGATTTTGCGAGAGTTGTCGAGCTGCTGGAGAAGGAGGCTGTTGTGAAAAAATATTCTGTGCTTTTAATGCTGGGCAACGCATCACTCAAGCTTAAAAGGCTGCCTAAGGCTGCAGAATACTTTGAACAGCTGCGTAACTATGGAGATACTGCAAAAGTCAACAGAGTTCTTGGCGCTATTTATCTATCCTTAGGGGAAAGAGAAAAGGCTAAAGTTTACATGGATAGGGCCCAAGAATTAGAAAAAAAATGAAGAAGTAGAAATTTATATATTAGAGTAGCCTTTCAGCCTGAATTAAGGGGAAAAACAGAAGTCATCCTATTCATTGAGAGTTTTCTTTAATTGGTTCGCTTTGGCCAGATGGTGTTCGTATTTATCGTATCTTCTTAGATGGAACATGGCTAAGCGATTTGAATAAAGGGAGTCGACAGCTCAAAATCCACATAATTGAATCTATCCAAAAAATTGGATGCATATCCTGACTAAAAATATCTAACAATTCGAATATCTTATTTATTTTCTATGAGTTCTGAGAATTTAGACAGTTGGCATGATATTTGTTCTTATTTATTCAACAATGTTATGTATACGCTATTTGTATTAATGTCAAATTTTTGTTGACAAATAGCATTTATTTTGTTTATAAAATAATAAACATAAGGTTCTCCACGCACCAAGGAGGAAAGGATCTGTGAAATCAAATTCATTAATTGAATCACCACAAAAAAATTGGTCTGATGAGCATACTAATTATTATATAAAAGAGAATCCTATTATTTCGCGATTTTCCATTTCAGAGGCAGTTGTCAATTACTTCATAAAAGAAATCAAAGAAGGATGCATTGTTCCAGGTGATAAATTTCCCAGTGAACGGACACTTCAAAAGAAGCTTCGGATAAGTAGATTCAGTTTGAGGGAGGGGCTGGCTCGATTGAGCGCCTTGGGTATAATTAAGACCATTCAGGGAAAGGGAACGTATGTTTCGGAAGAAATAGATAGCACAAGCCTGGGTAATGTTCTTTTACCGCATCTCTTAAATCCTAAATCCCAATCTTATGAAGATATTTTCGAGGCCAGATTATTGATCGAGGAAAAAGTGGCTGTTTTAGCGGCGCGTCGAAGGTCGAGAAGAGATCTCGGGAAATTACAGCAAATATTGGAGCAGGCTGAGATTGCTATAGAGGATGCCAGCAGATTTGGAGAGCTCGACTATTTGTTTCATAATCAGTTAGCCAATGCTGCTGGTAATGCCATCTTTAAAAAAATGCTTGATGTTATCAACAAACACCTTCGGCTCTTCCTTTATGACCATGCCAGAGATGCCGCCAGTCGGAGGAAGGCCCTAAGAAACCATTGGCAAATTTTTAAGTGTATCAAAAATAATGAAACCACGAAGGCAGGAAAGATTATCAAAAATCACATTAAAGGCTGCAAAAGAAACTATGAAATGAGCATCCATAAGAAAGGAAAAGCCCGATCCTGAGTGATGAGGATAATGGTTTGGGATTTATTCAATTTCCGGGATTCCACCAATCAAGGTGTTCACATAAATAAAATTAATAAATATTATTTTATAAGGAGGCAAAATGAAGAAATTAGGGAAAATCATACTTTTCTCAGTCTGTATGTTGGCATTTATGTGCTCGCTGATATTCTCTCAATCTCAGGGAACTGGAGCAATAGTTGGAAAAGTAACCAGTCCTGAAGGCGAAATCCTTCCAGGTGTTGAGATCAGACTCTCATCTCCTAATCTTATCGGAGGTGCTCAGGCTACCATCACGAATAACAGCGGACGCTATCGTTTCGTCGCCCTTCCTCGAGGAACATATTCGATTGAAGCCAGACTGCAAGGATTTACCCCACAAAAAAGGGAAGACATCCGGTTATCTGTTCAAATGACTTTAAGCGTAGATCTTATGCTTGAAGTAGGAACACTTGAGGAGGCTATAACAGTTGTCGGAATTGCTCCCACGATCGATATTAAAGATTCCCAAACAGCGACAACCGAGATGTCGAAAGAATTCCTTGAGCAAATCCCCTCTGGTCGGAGCATGAGAAGTCAGCTGAAATTCGCTCCGGGCGTGTATGGCTCGTCCCATCCCTCGGTCTATGGGTCTTCTCAGAGCTTATCCAACAACTTTATGATCGACGGGGTGACAATTACCAGCCCTGAAGCTGGTGAGGCGGAAGTATCCTTGGATTTTGATTCGATTGAAGAAATGAAAGTGGCGGGAATTGGCGCGCCTGCTGAATATGGGGGATTCACCGGAGCAATTGTCAATGTAGTGACCAAATCCGGCGGAAACGAGCTCTCCGCCTTGTTTACTTTTTTCATGCAGCACCAGAGCTGGCACAGTGCGAATTGGGGGAATAACGAGGATTTGATCAGAAAGGACTGGGATTCAGAGTATGGTTTCCATTTGAACATTGGAGGCCCGATCATCCAGGATAAGCTCTGGTTTTATGTCAGCGGAAAATACGAGCGTTTCAAGCTCCACATCGAGGATTTTGAGGGCCCGACAGAGTACGGGTATGAAGCCAGGAGTTTGGGAAAACTGAACTGGCAGATCAGCCCAAACGACAGGTTTACAGGCTGGTTCGGATATCAGAAAGATCCTGTCTTCAATATTGAAGCCGGTCCCTTAACTGCTCCGGAATCAGTGCCTGTCGACCAGCGCTGGCAAACATACTGGAATGCCAGTTTCCTTCATGTTTTTTCGGATGTGACGTTCCTGGAGGCCAAGTTTGGTGGTTATTTCCAGCGAATGAATCTCGAGCTCCAATCCGACAATCCCACCCATTTTGATTTAGAGACCGAAGAGTTATCTGGAAATTTTTGGGAGTACTGGGAAGGTCCGAGGGAGCGCTACCAGATAAATGCCTCTGTCAGCCATCACGCTGAAGAGTTTCTTGCCGGATCGCATGATTTCAAATTCGGCGTTGAATTCGAAAGATCTCCTCTGGCCAATAGGCGCGGATTTCCCGGGGGGAGATTCTACTATGATTTGGATGGTGAACCCTATATCATGGCCATGTACGATGGATATGCGGCTGAACCAACAACTCAGAGAATATCCGCCTTTGTGCAAGATTCATGGACCATTGGTGACAGATTGACCATCAATGCAGGAGTCAGGACTAATCATGTGAGAGGCAATCTTCCAGATCCACTTGGGGCTGTATACAAGCCAAAATTAGGAATTGCCCCGAGAATAGGTCTCACTTTTGATGTATTCGGCGATCATTCCACAGCATTGAAAGCCCACTACGGTAAGTATTACCATGGGATCATGGGCATGTTTTATCTCCATTTTCAACCTCAAGGGACCTATTCTGAATGGTTTTGGGAAGATCCAGACTGGGTGCTTGATTTCGAGGACGTGTGGGAAAACAAATACACTATCGATCCTGACTTGAAGATGGCCTACATGAACCAGTATGTGATTGGATTTGAAAGAGAACTGGGGAGAGATATCTCGATCGAAGCCTCCTTTATTTACCGGACGAATCACGACTTTATGGACAGGGTGAATATTACAGGAGAGTGGGACCCCATGCAGTGGACCGATCCCTATTTCGGGAACACATACACGGTCTATGAACGACTCAACCCCGGAGATAACAGCTTCTACGTCACCAATCCAAAAGCAGGAGAAGATTATGGAGCTGCGTTTTCAGATATTGTGGGGTTTACTCCCACCAGGAAATACACAGGTTTTGAGATAACGTTCAACAAGCGATATTCCAACAGGTGGCAACTCCAGGCCTCTTATGTTTACGGAAAGTCCACTGGTTCTGATGACAACACCTGGGGTGAATATGCAGAAAACAGGACCTCGAGCCTTGGTGCTTCCACCAAGTACAGCAATCCGAACTACCAGATCAATGCTGTCGGTCCCTTAGATCATGACCCCCGGCACATGTTAAAAATCATGGGATCTTACAACATCCCCGTTATCGATGTCAGCCTGGGCTTTTACTATGCCTATCTGGATGGAACACGGTACAACAAAAACATCATGCTTGATGAAGATATCGATCCCGATGCGGTCAGCTGGAGTCATGCCGTTTACATCTATGCCGACCCGAAAGGGACATACAAGTACAAAGGACAGCACAACCTAGATATACGTTTGGAGAAATTCTTCCAGATCAGCGACAAATACAGAGTCGGTGTTCTGGTCGATGTGTTTAATGCGCTAAACGACGATACTGTGACAGATGTGGAGTCCACTGTTGACCCGTGGTCGGAATTTCCTTTTGGGTATGTTTGGGGAATCCGAGGTCCCAGACAAATCAGAGCTGGATTTCGATTCGAATTCTGATTTAGAGGCAAAGCTCTCAATCAAAAGGGGAGGATATCATCCTCCCCTTTTTTTATAAAATGTCTATTTTTGGGTGCGTCCAAGCTAACTTCATAAAATCTTGCTCTGGAATGCTGAAGGGAGGGATTAAAATTTGAGAAAAATTTATCCGGTTATTTTTTTATTGTTTTTATCTCAGCTACTATATCCATCAGATTTTGAAAAGAAATATAATTTAAAATCTCAAATAGATAAAAAGAACGGAATTGTTTGGTATAAGCACAAGAAGAATACTGGGACCAATTCTCGAGTTTATCTGTATTTCGGAAAGAAACAGGATGCCGACCAATTTATTCTCCGTATGGTCATCGCCTATTATGCCCCCAGCAGACTGATTGTCGAAGAATACACGTTCACCATCGATGACGAGGAACATGTGGTGACACCCAGGGACACTGTCCGGACCAAAGATGTCAAGACGAATCGAGCGCGCATGGATCAAGGCAGTGATGAAAGTGCTGGCATTTGCGAGATCTACGATATAGCCATCAATAAGGAGGAATTTGAGTTATTCGAAAAGCTCAGTAATGCCAAGAAAGTTAAATTAAGATACAATGGCGTCAAAGGCTTCAAAAGAGTAAAAATTCACAAACGTACGATAAATGCTATCAAAGATGTTTTAAATGCTTTTAAAGAATTGATAGGTGTTTCGAATCCAAAAAGGGATCTGAGTTAAGAAACAATTGTGGATTCAAAAAAACGTGTTCTAGCCGCCATAAACCACCAGAAACCCGACCGGATACCACTCGATGGTGATTTTAGGGAGGATGTGTGGACAAAACTGGAGGATCATTTCGGGACAAGCAATACTGATGAGATTATGGAGGCTCTGGGCCTGGACTTTCGTTATCCTCAAATGGAACCTGCCTCTTCCTTTGCCGAAAGAGCAATCCCTTCACCATTCCCGATTCTTGGCATCGGTGTAGGACGGAGAAATCTTGTCATTCGAAGGGATAACGGCTGGCTAGAAGATGAATATGGTATCTGCCGAATCCCTAATTCCACCGGTTTGTATTGGCGCTATGCTTCTCATCCTCTGGCTGAGGCTGGGCTTGCAGAAGTCAGAGGCTACGAATTCCCAAATCCCAAGCTAAAAGAGCGTTACTCGGGCATTGATTCTGATGTGATCCTTTGGAAAGACAGCTATGTCACTATCGTTGAGATGAGGAATATTTTCAAATTATCTTGGGAACTGCGGGGTTTCGAACGATATATGATGGATTTGACCCTCGAGCCAAGATTAGTGGAGGCGCTGGCTGATAGAGTCTTGGAGCACCTCATTGAACAATCCAAACAATTTGTGAAGTGCGGTGTAGAGATGATCATGGTTGCGGGAGACATCGCCATGCAGGAGACTATGATGCTCTCTCCAAAAATGTGGAGGAAGTATTTCAAACCGCGGCTGAGGACATGGGTGGAAGAAGTCCGACGAGAAGGTGACCTTTTTTTCATGTTCCACAGTGATGGCAATATGGAGCCGGTTATTGATGATATGGTTGAGGTGGGATTCGATGTTATCGACCCCATCCAGCCGGAGTGTATGGATGTGTTGGAGATCAAGCGTCGCATCGGGAGCCGGGTCTGTTTACGCGGAACTATTTCCTGTCAGAGGACCCTGCCTTTCGGGACGCCAGATGATGTCGCAAATGAGGTACGCCAGCGGATATCCTGCTGTGGGCAGGACGGAGGTCTTATTCTTGCCCCTTCGAACACAGTACAGCCAGACGTACCCGTAGAGAACATCCTGGCTCTCTACATGACGGCCCAGAACATCTCGCTTGAATGACATGCATTCCAGCTTATTTCGTAATTCCTGCGGAAGCTGTAAACTAGAATTATCTGAATGAGATTCTATAATATCTCTTGATTCCGCTACCTGCTTTCACAGGCGCCTGCCTCCACGGGCACAGGCCCTGCAGGCCTGCATCCCTTACAACTAAATGGAAGATGGACTACGAAAAATTAAGACTTTAACTAACGTTTGATATAGTCTATACAGATCCGGAAGCCCATGTGATCGTCGCTGCTGTTCTGTTCGTCCCCTGTGCGGGCGGCAGAACGTAAATTATGTCCACCTTCGGGTGTGATGTATCCGGATCTGTCGGTCCAGCTTCCTCCCCCCCGGTTTACGCGCTCCTGGTCCTGTTTTCCAGTATCGGGCGGCCCTAAAGGATTCCTGTATGAAGAAATAGAATAATAATCTCCATCGTAGACATCATGACACCATTCCCACACATTTCCTGCCATATCCATTAGACCATAAGGGGAAGAACCTGCTGGGAATTTCCCAACGGGCGAAGTCTCTGTGAAACCGTCATCTATATTCTTGTCTGCATGCCTGGAATTCTTGTATTTTTTCCAAAAATTTATATCTGCATAATTGGCCTTTGAACCATCCGGGATATCATTTCCCCAAGGATACTTTCGCTCATCAACTCCACGGGCTCCTTTCTCCCACTGGGCGGCAGTCGGCAGCTTGAAATCCAATCCGGTCTTTCTCGATAGCCATTGACAGTAGGCCGAAGCATCGTTCCAGCTTACACTCACGACGGGATGATCGTCTCCTTGGTCAAAATAGGGATTTTTCCAGTTCCCGTCCAGTCTAACTACCCACTCTCCTTCCCAAAATTGCCATGATCCTTTTCCCTTTTCTGCATCGGTTACATAGCCGGTTTCCTCCACAAATTTTTTGAACTGTCCGATTGTTACAGGAAACTTCCCTATCCAGTAATCGTCCAGAAAAACTTTGTGAACAGGTTTTTCATTGGTTAATCCATCATCCGAACCCATGGTGAATTCTCCCTCAGGAATGTAGACCATGACATGTCCACCTTCAGTTTCTGCCTCCCAATACCCTTTTTCATTCTTGTAGACCTTTTTTGTCTCCTTATGGATCTCTTTGACTCTTTTTGGCATTCCTTGGATATCGGGCAATATTGTATCACTTCCGTGATAAATGTTTTCAATCCAGGTTTCGGCGTTTGTATAGGCAGTTCCCCAAGAATCATACTTGGGAGGGAAGCCTTCTTTTTTGATTTGTTCAAGGCTCATTCCTGCAGATTTCTTCTTCATCACAATACCAATGGTCTCTACCAGCATATTCCGTGTCGCTTTGAGATCTTCGAGATCTGAGACAGCGTAGTGTCCGGGGATTATCTTTGCATTTTCTGGGATAACTCGAATTAGATTTCTTATGTTTTCCAACATGCCCATAATACTTCCGCCAGCCTCGATATCGACTGTAGGGAAACTGGAAATCCCGGAGTTCCAGAGGTCACCCAAGTGGATAATATTGGACTTAGTAAAAAACACAACAACATCATTGTCGGTATGGCCATGGGGGTAGTGGAGGATATTAATCTTTTCCCCGTTGAAAAAGAGTGAAATCTGTTTGACAAAAGTTATCGTCGGGTGGACATCTTGAGGCATAAACAAAAGCCGTTTTTGCGCATTGGCATGGGAAATAATGATTGAAGATTTTCCGAGAGCCATGTTGCCGTGGGTATGGTCTGTATGATGGTGCGTGTTTATTATGAACTTGATCTTTCCTTGAGTGATTTTTTTTAATTCGGCCCGGATTAAATCGGAAAGGGGAGAAAATTGTGTATCGACCATAAGGATCCCATCCGGCCCTGCAGAAACCGCGATGTTGCCGGCCACATCTCCTGTCGCCTCGAGCACGTAGATATTGCCCGCCACATGTGTCGTGATGATCTTGACCTTTTTAAGATCTGGTATATTTTCCTGAGAAATTCCCAGGCATAAAGAGAAGGCAAAAAACAATAGGACTGATAATAGTCTTTTCTTTATCATCGTTCTATATTCTCAATTCTCGCGTTCAAGGAATTTTTATTGTTTAATAAACCACAGAAAGAAAGAAAATGTCAAATCCTGACTGTTCCTTCATTCCCTAGAGTGAAAGATTTGGTTGCAGTCTCATCTTAAAATGATTAAACTTTTTAAAACTGGAATCTACTGTCATGAGGATAGATATCGTCTGGGGAGAGAGTGAATAGAAAATAAAAGACAACTCGTTAACTAAAAGGCATCTATCCGTTATAGTGTTTCATGATAAGGCTATGATAACATTGGTTTTTTTTAAAGGAGGTTGAATTATGGCATTAAAAAGAAATCCCTTTGTCCTTACTAAGTTCAATAATCCCCGGCTTGGCAAAGCTCTCTCAGGCCTGCTTTTCCTCTTTTTGATTTTCTCTCTTTCTTTGGCGCCTGTTGAAGGCATATCCAAGCAATCCCTCTACTTTCCATCAAAGGGTGACGCCTGGGAAAAACGCAAACCAGAAGACCTGGGAATGGACTCAAAGCTCTTGCAGGAAGCGGTTGAATTCGCGAGGAAAAATCCATCTAAAGACCCAAAAGACTTGAAAAAAGCCATTGAGCGAGGCTTTTCACGGGAGCCTTTCTTCTCGATACTCGGACCCACGAAAGAACGCGGTGAGACAAATGGCATCATCATTAAAGATGGCTACATCATAGCGGAATGGGGTGACACCAAACGCGTAGACATGACCTTCAGTGTTACAAAAAGCTATCTTTCCACAGTGGCAGGCCTGGCTCTGGACGCTGGCTTGATTGCAGATGTCCAGGAGCACGTAAAAAAATATGTCAAAG
>Ga0255054_10000471_pt1 | contig 23784 bp, 21 predicted proteins | sample JV7_2_23_MG_FD_188634 | JGI IMG/M metagenome (GOLD analysis project Ga0255054, IMG submission 188634) | Seawater microbial communities from Jervis Inlet, British Columbia, Canada - JV7_2_23 | ecosystem: Environmental > Aquatic > Marine > Inlet | place: Canada: British Columbia | collected...
CAGTTGAGGTGTTTTGACTCAATTGGGGTTAAATTCTCAATTCCTTTTCCGTTTCCTCAATAATGGATCTGAGTCTTGAAAGAACATTATCCGGGAGCGGTTCCGGCCGGTGGGTTTTAACAATGTGTCGTGCTTGGTCAGTTGCGCGCTGGTACAAATCGGTTTCGCCGCGGCTCAGCCAGTCCTCCCGGGTTCTCCGGTCTATTAGCCGGGGTTGAGATTGTGATCGCATATGCTTCAATGTACTGTCATGGCTTAAAAAGTCCCGGAAGGGTCCCACCTCTTTTATGACATCGACGGCCAAGCTCTCGTCGCTTACCGGAATTCCCTTTAGCGTATGTTTGATCATCCGTGCAAAATCATTATCCAAAACCAGTTGGCCAAAATCAAACGTGATGCCGCTTTCGAGCATCCCCAGACCATAAATCAGGTTGGCGCCTGCCAACGCTGGAATAAGGCCTGTGAGCGTCTTTTCGTGGCCGGCCTGGATGTCGGAAATTTTGCTGTCACCCTACCCGCCGGCAACATAACTCGGCAGGCTGTAGTAACGGGCCAATCGAGCCACAGCACCACTGATAATCGCACACTCCGGAGATCCCACCGCCGCCCCTGCCAGCCTTAAATCCATCGCAGTTGTCGAACTGCCGTAGATGATCGGTGCGCCTTTGGATGTTAATTGATTTAACACCACCCCGCCAAGGACTTCCGCGTTGTGCGTTACTATTGTCCCCGCAAGGGTGACCGGAGAAGTGCCGCCTGCCAATGCCATGGATAAGATATTAACCGTCAAACCTGAACGGGCAGCCGCCATTATAATTTCACAGCATTCGTTGATCAATTTCAAGGGGCTGACCGGGCAGGTGGTAAACGATATGATAGGTCGTTCTTCGAGCCTGTCGGTCCCCCCGACGATGGCGGCCCCCATGGCAACGATTTTTTTTAAGAGCATGCCGTTTCCCGGGCCGAAACAACAGTGTTTGGTCGTGTGCGAAAGGAACGCTTCTGCATTATGGAGTGGCGCAATTTCCTGGGGGACGTCGTGAGCGCTAAGTGCCTTTTCACAAATATCGACGTCACTGAGAAAGTCGACGACTCTGGCCACATTGACAAGATCCGATTTGATCGGCGTTCTGTGCTTGCCGGTATATAGATCGACCACCTGAATACCCTCGCTGAAATTGGTGAAAAACACCTGGTTGCCGTCGAGAATTTTGTCGTGTCTAGGGTCGCGACCGGCCAAAACAATTTTAGAGGGTGCTGAACGAATCGATTCTTCAACCAGGCCAGGGGGAATCCTTACCACCTTTTTCTTGTTATCGATAATGGCGCCGGCACCGCTAAACAGTTCCAGGGCGTTCGTATTTTCAACAAAAATACCTGTTTTTTCCAGAACCTCCAAAGTTGCAGCGTGGATCTTATTTAGGTCTTCATTTGAGAAGATGTGGAGGCCCAGCTGATTATGATGCTGATATTCGGTATCGAATTTGCCGACCATGATGTCCCTCATAAAATCGTTGTTTCATATCGATATTTTTCAGGGTGATCATACATCTTAACAAGTTCAAGTCGTTTTTTCCATAACAATTTCTCTTTACCCCATCGTTGCAAAAGTTGATGTCGAAGATCCGCCTGGAGGGATATTGCAGGTCCGAGATTGCAGTTGACCCTATATGGCCGAATCGGTATATTCAAAGTCACCGGAGCGTCGCCTTACCAATAACATATAACTGATAACGAATAACATCTAATCGAGTTTCGATTCGATTAGGGTAGGAGACAATTTCATTCATGAATCGATTAAAAAATTCTTCAAAATGGATTGAAGATGCAATTAAGGATTTCATCGAAAATTCGACTGAAAATACGCTTAAAAATCAAGAAAATGACAAAGCTTTTGAAACACCTTTGGTCGGATTTTCACGGGGAGACGATCCTTTATACGAGGCATTTAAAGAACACGTCGGTCCTTTTTGCATGACACCCTGGGAGATCTTCGCCATAACCTTCAGAGAATTCAGTGTAAAACCGGAGGAGCTTACCGTCATAAGCTGGGTTCTACCACATAATAAGGCAACGAAGGCCGATAACCGGAAAGAAAAATATTATCCCTCGGAAAGATGGGCAAGAGGTCGTATTTTTGGTGAAGAAGTTAATGAAAAACTCCGCAAGTATCTACAGTCGTATTTAGAGTCAGAAGGCTGCAAGGCGGTCGCCCCTACACTCGCTCCCCAATTTAGCATAAGAATATCGCCAAAGTATGGGATTGCCTCTACATGGTCTGAGCGACATGCAGCATATGCATCAGGTCTTGGAACATTTGGCCTGTGCGACGGACTGATAACAGCCGTAGGAAAGGCGATGCGTGTCGGTTCGGTTGTCGCTCGAATCCAGGTTCCACCCACCCCGAGGCCCTACACCAAACACACCGAGTACTGTCTTTATTTTACCGATGGTATCTGCGGAAAGTGCATTGCAAGATGCCCGGTGGGAGCCATCACGGAATCGGGAAAGGATAAGGCGGTTTGCTACAGACACCTTTTTCCTGTTACCAAAGATTATGTGACATCCAATTATGGTTTTGATGGATATGGATGCGGGCTCTGCCAAACCCTTGTCCCCTGCGAATCCAAAATACCAAATAGAAAAGACGGCGTATAACCTGCCACCATTTTGTTTATCACATCAAAATAATTTATAGTCTCCCAGAATTTCACCGACAGGAATTTAATCTATCATTTTATACAAATGTAATACTTTTAGGTTCGAAAAAGAAACCCATAATCTAATTTATATCAAAATTCTTAAAGACTGCTCAACTTTGGCTTTCTCGAATAGGAATCTTCGAAAAATTGCAATATTGGTTCTTCTGTGTTATTCACGAAAGGAATACCATTAGCAATGTGCACTGAAATCTGATTTTTCTGAGCGAGCACTAGGGCAAGAAGTCCTGCGATATCTACAATTTCAATCCAACACAATATATTGAGGTTTTCACCGAAATTCACGAGGTGAAGATTGGGTTCAACAGTGTACAGTTTTTTGAAGATTTGAAACAGCTAAATTGAGCCTGTTCAATATTAGACGTTGAGTACATCGCTTCATTTTCCAGTTTTCTGGTGTTCGTGTAGGATATCCAGAGTTGCTACTATGTCATCCTCAATGACATGAATTGAAACACACAATCGTGCAGTCAGACTTCCTACGCCCAAAATCCCAACATTTCAGCTTGTTTACAGAAAAATGCCTTCTTGACAATACGACCGGTATCCGGTATCTGAATCCAAGTAGTCTGCTGCCGCAGTATGATTGCTGTTTGATATCCGACCCTACTACATATTGGAATTCAACCGGTTAAAGTATACAATTTTAAATTTTCCCTTACTACGATGTCAAAAAGAGAATTCTTATTCTTTTATGGAGGAAATTTTTATGCCATCTTGGATTCTCCGGAAAATTTCGAGAGGCTGGAAAAGTATACCGCAAATGAGTTGATCAATATGAGCGCGGAAATTCGGGATGGATTAAACAATAGGTATGAATTCATCCATCCTGAGGATGAACAAATCCGCAGGTGCAGCCATATTTTATGAACGGAAAAAACACCTTCCCGGGATGCCACTGCAAGAAACGCTGTTTTTTATGGAGATAAGGCAATTGATCGCTCGTCCTGTGGCACGGGTACTTCGTCTCGCGTGTCCTAATGGGCATCAAAAGGAAAATTGATATTGGGGGATTCCATTATCCATGAAAGTATTATCGAAAGTCGGTCCATGGGGAAAGAGGGGGGGGTAAAACGAAGGTGGGTGATTATGACGCCATCATCCCAAGTATCGAAGGGTGGGCACGGATTACCGATTATAGCACAATTCTGATCCATGAGAAAGACGATCCATTTGCCCATGGTATCCAGGTACTTTAGTTGAATGTAGCAGAACAAAGTGATATCATAATTGTTGGCGCCGGAGCTATTGGACTCTGCTCAGCCTTTTATTTAAACGAGGCCGGATTTTCAGTAATCATTGTAGATCGTGAACCGGAAAAGAGCGAAGCAACTTGTTCCTTTGGGAATGCCGGAATGATTGTTGCTAGTCACATAATCCCCCTGGCAGCACCGGGAGTGGTGAGGCAGGGCCTAAAATGGTTATTGGACCCGGAAAGTCCCTTTTCTATAGATTTTCGATTTGATGCGAATCTTTTGACATGGCTCTGGAAATTTAAAAAAGCTGCTAATCAGAGGCACATGGAAATGGCTGCCATCCTGCTGAGTGAGTTAGGACTGAGGAGTCGTTCATTGTATGAGGACCTGTCCAAAGAACTGGATTTCAACCTTAAAACAAAGGGCATTTTGATGCTCTGTCATTTAGATAAAACACTAGAAGAAGAGATAAAAACCGCTGCTTGGGTAAAAGAATTAGGTATGGAAGCCAAGGTCATGTCCAGGGAGAAAATCCAATCCTTGCAACCGGGTATAACCGTTTCAGCAGTGGGCGGAGTACACTATCCCTTGGATGCTCATATTGACCCCAATGCATTCATGAGCAGAATTAGGGAGTATCTTTTGGCTAAGGGGGTCAGGATTCTTTACGACCAAGATGTAAAACAGGTTGAAATAAAGGGGCAAAAAGTAACAGCAATTCTTACCGTTTCAGATCGATTTGAAGCCGAATTTTATGTATTGGCTGCCGGGGCTCATTCCCCTGAATTGGTAAATAGTCTTCCTGTCACTCTACCCATGCAGTCTGGGAAGGGTTACAGCCTTACGATCCATGATCCACCAAAAATGCCCCGGATTCCCGCTTTGTTGATTGAATCCAGGGTGGCGATGACACCCCTGGAAAATAAGCTGCGGATTGGTGGTACTATGACCATAACAGGAACGGATCGATCTATAAATCAACACAAGATTAATGGTATCTTGAAGTCCATCCCCAAATATTTCCCGGAATTTAATTCTGATTGGTCAGAGGGTGTGGATGTGTGGGTCGGTTTGCGACCTTGCTCACCAGATGGATTACCTTATATCGGTAAGTTCGGAAAAGTGAAAAACCTGGTGTCTGCTACGGGCCATGCCATGCTTGGAATTTCTTTAGCGCCGATAACAGGAAAATTGGTTCTTCAGATCATCAAGGGTCAGAAAACCGAAGTAAATATTAATGCCCTTTCCCCGGATCGCTTTTAAACCCCGCAAACAGGTTAAGGCGCAAGCTTCTGATACGGTCGCTAAGTTTTGGCTACTGCGAGGCAAGACCCTGCAGAAAACATACGAAAAAGTCTGTCATTTTGGATAAAATTATGGATAAAATTGAAGGCCTCCGCGAATATCTTTTTTACCAAACCCGTAAAAAACAGCCCGTTATTCAAAAAGCTGACGGGATTCATCTATGGGACCATTCTGGTAAAGAATATATTGACGGCAGCTCAGGTGCCATCGTCTGCAATATTGGTTACGGAAATTCGCGCATTTTAGAAGTCATCCAGCAGCAGGCACAAAGTGCATTTTTTGCTTACCGCCTCCATTTTGATAATGAACCGGCGTTCAAACTGGCGGAACAACTGGTGTTGCATTCGGCATCCCATTTGAATCGTGTCTTTTATGTTTCCGGTGGATCTGAAGCTGTGGAAACGGCGATGAAGATTTGCCGTCAGTATTTCTACAACCGCGGTGAGGGATCACGTTCCATTTTCATTAGTCGCTCACCGTCATATCACGGTTGCACACTGGGGGCGCTGGCTCTAACATCTTATGCCCCGCTGGAAATACCCTTTCGGCCTCTTATCAAATCTTATCCCAAAATACCGGCGCCATACTGTTATCGCTGCGCATTTCGTAAAACTTATCCGCAATGCGATCTGGCCTGTGCGCGATATCTGGAAACAGTGATCCGCGAACAAGGATCTGACAATGTGGCTGCGTTTATCACCGAACCCATCGGAGGTGCAAGCACTGGCGCACTTGTACCTCCGAATGGATATTTTCCGATCATACAGGAAATTTGTAGGAAGTACGGTATCTTGTTGATTCTTGACGAAGTTATGACTGCTTTCGGACGTACGGGAAAACTATTTGGTTATGAGCATTGGGGTACTGAAGCCGATATCATAGCACTCTCTAAAGGAATGGCTGCCGGTTACTATCCTTTGGGAGCAGTCATGACCAGAGATTCCATCGTTGATGAGGTGGTTAGCAAGACGGGGTTTGCGCATGGTTTTACATACGCAGGCAACCCGATGGCATGCGCTGTCGGGCTAGAGGTTCTCAACATCATCATTGAGAACGATCTACCCGCCAACGTCGTTCGAATGGGCGCCATCCTCAAATCAGGTTTGCAAGACCTTGCCGATCGCCATCCGATCATTGGGGAAGTCCGTGGGAAAGGGTTGTTGCTTGCCATAGAACTAGTCGAAAATTCCAAAACCAGGGAACCATTTCCTGCAGGACATAACGTTGGACAGCTGTTGACCAACATCGCCTATGATGAAGGTTTGATCATCTATCCGAGGCGGCCCATTAACGGACTGCTCGGCGACCATGTGTTGGTTGCACCACCGTTGATTATTACTGCCGAGGAAGTATCGGAACTTCTGAAAAGGTTAGATCGATCACTGAGCCGCTTGATGGTACAATCAAGGCATCGGTTCAGACATAACAACGGCACGCAAACTGAATTTACAAAATGATTGACAAAACCACTTCATTGGAAAACGCATTAAAGGATATTCGTGACGGTGACACGATCATGGTCGGGGGCTTCGGTGTACCCGGTACACCATTCACACTGATAGACGGGCTGCTGGATTTAGGTGTATCCAATTTAACTCTGATCAAAAATGAAGCCAATGAAGACGGGATGGGACTTTCGAAGTTGATTGAGGCGGGCAGAGCCCAAAAGCTGATAACATCCCATCTCGGACTGAATGCTACCGTCATCAACATGATGAACCGCAATGAAATCGAAGTGGAGTTTTATCCTCAGGGAATACTGGCGGAAAAAATCCGAGCTGGCGGTGCAGGTCTGTTCGGCATATTAACTGACATCGGTATCGATACTATCCTAGCGGAGAAAAAAGAGAAGGTCACCGTTGACGGGCAGCTGGCGATCATCGAACCGGCCTTGAGCGCCAATGTGGCTTTGATTCACGCCGCCGCCGCCGATCGTTTTGGCAACCTGATTTACGCAAAAAGCGCTCGAAATTTCAATCCGATCATGGCTACCGCGAGTGCAAGGGTTATTGTAGAAGCTGAAAAAATGGTTGAATGCGGGGGACTAGCGCCAGATCAGATTCAAACCCCGGGAGCATTCACGGACCATATTGTTGTCTTGGATACACTAACTAAAGAGTACGGAATTTTAAAGCATCATGTCCTATAAGGATAAAATCGCCGAACGCGCGGCAGCAGAGATCCAGGCCGGCCAGATTATCAATCTCGGAATCGGGATACCGACGCTTATTCCAAAGTATCTTGAAGACCACAAGGAAGTTATTATCCACTCGGAGAACGGTATTCTCGGAATGGGACTCCCCTGTAAGCGCGGAACCGAAGATCGCAATCTTATTGATGCGGGTGGGACGTATATTACCATTGAAACTGGCGCTTCATTTTTTGACAGCGTACTGTCGTTCACGCTGGTCCGCGGCGGAAGACTGGATATTGCTTTTATCGGTGCGCTCGAGGTGTCGGCGTTCGGCGATATAGCCAATTGGATCATACCCGGTAAATATTCGCCGGGTATTGGCGGCGGGATGGAACTGGCCCAGAAAGCCCGGCGCTTAATTGTAGTCACGACACATACCACCCGGGACGGGCAACCGAAAATTCTAAATATCTGCACCCTGCCGCTGACGGCCAAAGGTTGTGTGAACACCATTATAACTGAATTGGCCGTCATCGACGTTCTACCGATCGGATTGGTGTTGCGGGAAATCGCGACCAATACCAACGTCGAAACCGTTATTGCCAGAACTGAAGCAGAGGTAATTATTCCCGACAGTGAATTACCCAAATTCTAACGTTATAAAAATGGTCCAGCAACACTGCCTTCAGCTACGGACTTAGGGAAACAACGAATGCCTGATCTGGATAACAGAGAAAAACGTATTTGAGAAGCTAGGGTTTTCAGCCGAACGCGTTTCCATTGATCCGGTGCTGCTGAAAGAACATCCAGGGTTTGCTTCTGTGCCGTGGGAGTATGAAAACCGTTACAACATTGTTGCCGTTGAAAGACCGGCTGGAACGGGCGGGCGCAGTGCTCTTTTCAACGGGCATCTAGACATTGTCAGCCCGGCCATGACGCCGAAGCTATTTTAATCCCAGAGCCCTTCGGTCCGACGATCTTGACCAATCAGGTGGGCGTGCTCTGGTTTAAGGTAAATGTGAAAGGATCTCCCAGTCATGTGATGTCCGCACCGGCCGGAACCAATGCTATTGAAAAGAGTTATTATCTGATTGATGCATGGCGGCGATTGGCCGTCTACGGTACCTGCCGAAGCCGAATTCCATGGTCGGATGTCCTACTTTCCCGGTAATACTTATGCCGACATATGCCGGCAGATTACTGAAACCGTGGAACTCGCCGTCAAAGCAGATCCCTGGCTTTGCGAAAATCCCCCAAAAATCGAATTCTACGGGTTTCGATCCGATGGCCACAGCATATCCAGAGATCTTCCGGCCCTGGCAATGTTGAGTGCCTGCCACAAGTCTCTCACCGGACAGGATGCCGCCGAATACATCGCCACTTGTACCACGGACCTGAGAGCTTTTCAGCATTTCGGCAAAGCTCAGGCCACATGCTACGGTCCTGTGGCGAAAAATATTCATGCAGCTAATGAACGTGTCAACATTGAAAGTGTCATCCATGTGGCAAGAACTTATGCCTTGTTTCTGGCACGGTGGTGCGGCTTGGCCGAATGAGATAGTTACTGAAAAATGAAAAAGGACTAGAGCCGTATCAAACGAAAACTCTAGTCCTTTAATTTCGTTTATGCGTTGCTTTTTTATTTCGTAGGCAGCAGGCGACAGTGAATAGGATCTACCTGGACCGAAACTTCCTCACCGCGTCTGAAGGATTTCGATATCACCAGGTTTATGACATGAATGATCGTACCGTTCTCCAGCTCAACAAAGTAGCTGATCTCCCCGCCCATGTAACTTCGATTTTTAATTATGCCGTTAAAACAATTCATACTCGTTTCAGGCATAGGTTGAGCTTTGAGATCAATTTGTAATTTCTGAGCCCGTACGACGACCTCCACTCGATCACCTTCGGTCCAGCTACCCGAGGGATTGGCCCACATTGCATTTCCATCGTTGAGCTTAACATTAACCCAATCCCCCTCATATCCCATCACCACGCCTTCTGCGAAGTTTGAATGGCCCAGAAAGTCAGCCACAAAATGGTCCGAAGAATCATTGTATACTTCCTCGGGGGTCCCCTCCTGTAGCTTTTCCCCGTCCTTCATGACCACGACCTTATCAGACATGGACAGGGCTTCGCGCTGATCATGGGTCACGAAGATCGTAGTTACGCCCAGCATCTGTTGGAGATTACCGAGCTCCACACGCATCTCCTCACGCAGGTTCTCATCAAGAGCGGAAAGGGGCTCATCCATAAGTAGAACATCCGGCTCAATGACGATTGCGCGGGCCATAGCGATACGCTGCTGCTGGCCGCCCGAAAGCTGGGAGGGCATACGATTCTCTACACCTGGCAAGCGAACCATCTTAAGGGCCCGCGTGACCTTTTCTTTAATCTCAACTTTAGGGACATTGCGGTATTTAAGACCGAAAGCGACGTTGTCGAAAATATTTTTATGCGGGAAGAGCGCATAATTTTGAAAAATCATCCCCAAGTTTCGTTTGTGGATCGGAACATCGTTCACTCGCTTGCCCTTGATGAATATTTCTCCCGCTGTGGGTTCTTCCAGACCCGCAACCATCCGTAAAAGGGTCGTCTTTCCGCAGCCAGAGGGACCGAGAAGGGTAACTAGACACCCTTCTTCGATGTCCAGATCCGTTTTTTTGACGGCAACGACTTTGTCAAAGTGTTTGACTACCCCTTTGAATTGAACCGCAGGCGGAGGCGCATTTTTTTGCATTGCTATTTCCTTTCCTAATATTGGGTTGCATTTTACGTGTCACGGGCGAAATATTCGCAATCCGCAATCCAGTACTAACTGCCTGCCTTGATCCGGTCCCATTTTTCGGCCCAGTCCAGCTGGTGGGAGTTCCAATATTCCGGATCGGCAAAGAGATAACCCTCGAGCTTGCCGGTCGGATCAAAAGCGGGCAGTTTCCTGACTGACTCGGGCATCGGAACTTTCGTTGGATCAAGGCTGGATGGGTATTTCTGACCATCTGCTACGGCAATTGCAGCAGCCGGCGCCAGCATAAAGTCGAGCAGCTTCTGGGCGATGTCCAGATCCGTCCCCTTGAGGACAAAAATGCACTCCTGCCATGAGTAGCAGTTAAAAGGAGACAGGAAACCAATGGGGTGTCCCTGGGCTTGTAAAGCAGCTATCCGGCCGGACCATGCCACTGTGGCATAAATCTCTTCATTGGCCAGCAGACTCATGAGTTCCGCACCGGAACCCCAGTACTTCTTAACCATATTACGCTGTTTTTTCAAGGCCTTCCAAATAGCATCCATGTCTTTTATCTGGTTGGGGCTCTGCCCTGTATGCAAAGCAGCATACCAGATGTTGGTGCGCCAATCACCCCAGCTGCCTAGCTTGCCCTTGACCGCTTTATCCCAAAGCAGGGACGCTCCTAGTTTTTCAGCTGTATCTTTTGAAATGTATTTGGTGTTGTAAGCAATACCGGTCTGGCCAAAATCATAGGGAACGGCTGAAAGCGTTCCATTTGTAATGGCCCGGTAGGGTTCCATCATTGCCGACATGACATTTTTGAGGTTGGGGATTTTGCTCTCATCCAGCACCACACCATAACCCAGTTTCACATACCGTGCATAATCAAACACGCCACTCAGGTGTGCCAGGCTAAACTCACCGCCTGGCGGGAAGGATGCTTTGACCCTTGTCAGATAGGTATCCATATCCCCGAACTCACCATCTATCACTTTGATTCCCGTGGCCTCCGTAAACGGTTTGAAGGCATGTTTTCGAAAGGCTTCGGAAACCACACCGCCCCAGCCGTCAAAACGGATGGATTTGGCTGCCCAGGCGTTGCGTGCCAAGCCGCCAAAAGGACCGCCCACTAATCCTGCCGCAGCACCGGCAATACCTAAAAATCTCAAAAAATCTCGCCGGCTTAACTCGCCATTGATGTAACGTTCATAAACACTGTGAAATTTCTTGTTCCAATCGTTCTTCATGGTTTCCCTCCTTTTTATATGGTTACTATTAACAGCTTGAATGGCTTGCAGATATAGTCTTTCAGATAAAGACGCTACCTGATGACTTTATCATCGTCATTTAAACCCTTCGGCGTAGTTCCCCCGAATTACAGCCGCAGATTTTATTCATCTTTCACCTCTTTATACCCGCACTTTATGGCCCACTCAGCATCCTCAGGGTTGCAGACCCAATAAACAGGATCGGTGCCTTTTATTATCTTCAAAGGAACCGAGGAGTTTTTGACATATGAGCGTGCCGAGTCAAGGGAATTGAAAGGAAACACTGTAATCCACCTCACATTCCCCTCCTTGTCCTTCAGGTCAATCATCGGCATTTGTTCAACCCTTTTGAATAGTTTAAATGGCTGTATGGATTATAGGGCCCTTAAATAAATTGTTATGAGATTCAATTATAATGGCGCTGTAAGGCCGATAATAAGTTCCAGATCAAGAACTCTTGGAAAACCTGCGGACCAAATACCCGGCTAACAAGGGTGTCGAAAGCGTCAGGAAGATCATCACGGTACCCAGAGCGTTTATCTCAGGGCTGACGGAATTGCGCAACATGCCGAAGATCTTGACCGGAACCGTCTGCATCGATGCCGTTGCCCAGAACAGCGTGGCGGTCACGTCATCAAAGGAGATGGTGAATGAAAAGAGCATGCCCGCCAGTATCGCCGGGGTCAAAAGCGGCAGAGTTATCTCTTTGAAAGTCTGTAAAGGGTTGGCGCCCAGAGACAGGGCGGCTTCTTCATATTCTCTCTTGATACCCACCAATCTTGCCTGAACTACAAGAAGCACGTATGGCAGGGTGATGACCACATGTCCGATAAGGAGCAACAAAAAACTCTTGGGCTGCTGCAGCCACCGAATAAACAGAAGCAAGGCCACTCCCAGGACAACTTCAGGGATCATGATCGGCGTTAATAGCAAGGTGTTAAGGGTATTTTTACCTGGAAACTCAAACCGAATAAATGCCATGGCCGCCGGAATCCCGATCGCCGTTACCAACACGGCCGTCAGGGAGCCCAGGACCAAGGAATTCTTAAAAGCCAAGAGGATGGTTTCATTCTGGGCCAACTTGATATACCATTTGAAACTGAAGCCTTTCATGGGAAAAGAGCCAAATTGTTCGGGATTGAAAGAAAGTATAATTACCGCTACAATTGGGGCGAACATGAAAACATAGACCAAGATAGTGTACAGACGAATCAAAGACCATCCGGATATCATTTTCATAACGAAAATCTCACTGCAAACTTTTGAATATCTGGGAGATACCCAGATATCGGTTGTAGGTATATACAATGACGCCCAAGAGGCTCAAGAGGATAACACTGATGGCCGAACCGAATGGCCAGTCCAGGGTGCCGATGACCCGTTTGAAAATCAAATTGGCAATCATGTCGTTTCCCGGGCCGCCTAAAATCATGGGTGACAGATAGGTTCCGGCCGTTAACACAAATACGAGCAGACAGCCCGCACTGATCCCCGGAAGGCTGAGCGGCAAGGTAACTTCTTTGAATGCCTGCCATTCGGTACACCCCAGACTTTTGGCCGCTTCGTGAAGACTTTTGTCAATTCCCTCCAAGCTCACGTAAACATTCAAGATCATGAAGGGCAACAAATACTGGACCAGGCCCAAAATGACCGAGCCTTCATTGTAGAGCATGGATAGTGGGCTAGACAGAATACCGAATTTGATCATGAGGTGGTTGAACAGTCCGGTGTCGCCAAGGATGTTGACCCAGCTCATGGTCCTGATGATGAAACTGACCCAAAACGGGAGCATGATGAGCAAAAGGAGAACAGCTTTGTACTTGGTTTTGCTTTGGTAGAAAAAATATGCCGGGATGTAGCCCATGACCAGGCATATGGCCACCGTTTCCAGAGCGACACGAATGGTCCGGATAAGGATGGAAGGATAGAAGAAATCAGCGAAAAACTTGGCATAATTCCCGAACTGAAACGCCGGAATGTCAGCCCCGGTTGGCGCCCGTAGCCAGAAGCTGTAAACAACAATAAAACATACCGGAATTACCAATAGGAGAAAGACTGCACTCAGTGCCGGCGACAGCAATCCCAATGGTTTCCAAATTTTATGCGGCATAAGACCTCAATCAGAATAAACAAATAATAGTTATGGTTCTAATGAATTTGTTTCTTGAGGGAGGTTCAGTATTTTTTGAGGAATAATTTCTTTTAGAAGAAGTTGAATTTAATGTCAAGTATCAATTTGCTTTTATGTCATATGTGGCCTTTTTACCTATATAATTTATGGACAATCTTTAACTGCGTGGTGTATAAAGCGGCCATTGGCAATAAACATTTAATGGAGGGGTTCAATGGATGCAAGGCGGATAATCGAGAGCCTGCGGTCAACATTCCCATCCCGGTTGATGAGCATTGACTCGCACACTGCAGGAGAACCGACGCGGTTAATCATTGGCGGAATCGACCCAATTCCCAGCACAACAATGAAAGCCAAGCGTGAATATCTAAAAAACCATTTAGACCACATCCGGCGTCTGCTTACCCGTGAACCCCGCGGGCATCGAGGCATAATGGCCGCTCTTCTGACTGAACCGACTACCCAAGGGGCGGAATTCGGTCTCATTTTTATGGATGCCCGCCGTTATCCTTTTCTGTGCGGGCACGCCACGATAGGGGCAGTCAGCGCCCTTAATGAAGCCGGAGTGTTGGCTATAGAACAGCCGGATACAACGATCATTGTCGACACGCCCTCCGGTCCTATGGAGACCATTGTGCGTGTCCAAAACGGCAAAGTTGAATCTGTTGCAATTAAGATGGTGCCCTCGTTTGTATACAGCACGGATCAAATGCTGAACCTGCCTGGAGTTGGCTCAATCCTTACGGATACTGTATGTGTCGGCGGTTTCTTTATTATGGTTTCAGCTGAGCAAATAGGTCTGGACTTGATTCCGGAAAACAGCTCATCGCTAATTGAAACGGGTATGGCTCTGATTGATGCTGCGAACCAGCAGCTTTCCGTCCGTCATCCCACAAGGCCGGAGGTGAAGACGGTAGATGTGGTTGAATTTTATGATCCCAGCCGGCATTCAGAAAATAAGGGATCTAACATTGTTGTTTACGGTGAATCTCATATGGATCGGTCCCCATGCGGCACTGGTACGGCGGCACAGATGACCCTGCTACATCACAACAAACAGCTGCCTGTGGGACAATTATTTATAAATCAAAGTCCCTTGGGAACAACCTTTGAAGGGCGGATCGTTGCGGAAACCCGGGTGGGAGATTTGGAAGCCGTGGTGACGGAAATTCGCGGCAGCGCTCAGATCACCGGTATTCACGAATTTGTTCTTGATCCTCAGGACCCGTTTCCGGAAGGATTTTTGTTATGACCGATAGAGGTAAGGCAGCAGATCTGCTTTTACTCAATGGCAATTTTCGAACCCAGGATCCGAAGTGCCCAAGGGCCGAAGCAGCGGCAGTAGCTTCGGGCCTGATTTTAGCCGTCGGAAACAATGAAACCATTAAAGACCTGGCAAGTTTCGATACTCAATGCATTGATCTTGGCGGAAAGCTGATACTGCCGGGCATAATGGATGTTCATTTTCACTATTATGATTGGGCGATTGGCCGCCTGAATTTAAACTTGGCTGATCTGAGATCCTTACAAGAATTGATTTGTTTAGTGAAGTCCACTGCCAGAGAAACACCCGCAGGTGACTGGATTCTGGGACAAGGATTTAACGAATCGGATTGGCCGGAAAATCGTATGCCCACCCGTGATGATCTGGATGCTGTAGCACCTGCCCACCCCGTTGCCCTCTGGCGTTGCGACTTGCATCTGGCCGTTGTCAACTCTTTAGCCCTTGAGTGTTCCGGAATCGATGCAAACACCCCCGATCCACCCAAGGGAGTGATCACCAGAGACCCGTCCGGCCGGCCCAATGGAATCCTTCGAGAGCTTGCCATCAATCTGGTCAAAGACGCTCTTCCGGAGCCCAGGAAAGATAAAATTATCGCGGCCATGCGAGACGGCATTGCGGTTTTACATTCTCTAGGAATCACCGGCGTGCATGACACTCGTCTCATGGGTGGTATTGAAGGGGCGACTGCCCTCAGAGCCTGGCTGCACCTCCGAGAATCGGGTGATCTTAATTTGCGATGCTGGGTGATGCTACCCGGTGAGCGCCTTGATGAAACTGTTGCGCTGGGGCTTAGAACCGGCCTGGGTGATGATCGTCTTCGCATTGGTCACATGAAATTTTTTGCCGATGGCGGTATGGGGGCCAGAACCGCGTGGACGATTGAACCGTATCTCGATGCGGATTACGGTATGCCTTTAACTTCCATGGATGAGTTGCAGAAAGCAGTGGAGAAAGCAGATCAGGCTGGACTTGCTGTGGCAGTTCATGCCATCGGGGATCGCACCAATCGCGAATTAATTACTGTATTTGAGAAACTGGCTAAACAGCAGACCGGAGCAGGGAAAAAAGGCTTTGGCCCACCAGCAATTCCTCACCGGATTGAGCATGTCCAGATGATCCGGGCGGAAGATCTTGCCCGGCTGGCGTGCTTAAATCTGGTGGCCTGCGTTCAGCCCCATAATCTGATCCTTGATATCAGTATGATCGATAAATGTGCTGGCCCAAAGGGGAGTTATACCTATATTTTTCGCGATATGCTAGATGCCGGTATCCCCTTATGTTTGAGCTCTGACTCGCCGGTCTGTAACCCGAGTCCACTTGTAAATATCCACGCCGCTGTAACGCGATGCAGACAAGATGGTACTCCTGCAGGTGGCTGGTATCCCCGGCAAAGAATCTCAATTGAGGAAGCCGTGCGTGGTTACACCCTGACTCCGGCGATTGCAAGCGGGGTTGGCGACCGCCTTGGCAGCATTACGGCAGGCAAGCGAGCGGACATGATTATCATCGACCGCAACATATATGATATCGATCCGATGGACATCATCCATGCCAACGTTGATATGACAATTTTCGACGGCAAGATTGTATATCAACGCGATTCTCTCTAAAAACAGAATTGGGATTAATCGATGGTTATGGGCTAAGGTTTATTGCGTGTTATTTCTGATCGATTTGACATATCGATAAGATAGAGAATTAAAAGCCGTTGGGTATTGTCTTTTAATGGAATAGCGAATTGAATTTTCATTAAAACATACGTTTCCAGTACCTCCCCAGATCCCATATATAGTGGCTAATCACGTGGTTGCGAACTTCAGGTTATCGCAGCACTATGTCTATCAATGTGCAATAATCCTGATTATCAAAATGCGAGCAATGCCAAATACATTCCTCGGGGATCAAAGAAACCGCATGAAACAAATCGCCTCCTCTTTTACGATCGGGAAATGCCCTTCAGATTATTTTCAAGAAATGCCAGAGCTTATCCGCTGATTTCGGCAGAAATGTTAATCTGGGGTGGATTGTCAATGCTCTTTTTTACCGTGCAAAGTTCTGCTGTGCGAATAATTGGCAATTTGTATTTTTCCGGAAAATCAGGGGGCAAAATGACTTTGATCGTAATTTCTTCTAACAATTGTGTTTTGCCATTTCGTTGGAAGTGAAGGGACATTTTCAGCTTTTCTGTATCAATATTTCGTTCCTGGCAAAAGGATAGAACGTAAATTCCGGCACAGGTTCCGATGGAGGCCAGAAATAGATCGTAGGGCTCCGGGGCACTGCCCTCTCCTCCCTCCTTTTCCGGCTGATCAGTTTCAACCCTATACCCTTTATAATACGAATTGACCTTCCTTCCTCCCGGGAAAAAAACTTCCATCTCCATACTGTTTGCCTCCTATGTTTTGTTAAATGCACATCAATCTATTCGCTTTATCGACTAAAAGCGCCTTAAAACCGTCCAAAGTTAACAGATAGGGGATGCCCTTCTTCCCTGGTTGAAGCATTTGAGCATTCATAAAAAAATCATAGCATACCCTATAGGACAGTGAAATATCAAGGGGCGGTTATTTGTCCAATCGCTTTTCAAGATTCCACCTGACTACATTCTCTCAAAACAAACATGTCGTAAATTTTTTCAACTAATCCATTCTTTCCCGATAAAAAAAACAATCACGACGCATTGTGGCACGATATTTGATTGTAACTCCATTAAGACGCATAGTTAAAAAAATTATTTTTGAAGTATCGTGTGTTTTGATTTTTTAACAATTCAAGAAAATAAAAGGGAATGAACATGGTTGTTCCAAAAGATGTTAATTTGTGGATTAAAAAGAATCTCTTCCAGGCTGTCCCCACAGCTATCGCTGTTATGGACAAAGATTTTAATGTGGTTTATGCAAATCTTGCCTTTGAAGAGATGTTCGGAAGCTGGGAAAATAATAAATGTTATAAGGTATACAAAAATCGTGAAGCTCTCTGTGAGGATTGCAGAGTAACGGAAGCTTTAAAAGACGGTCTGCCCAGACTCAATGAAGAGATCGGATTTAATAAGGATGGAATAATCACACGTTACATAAAACACACGGTTCCTATAATGGAAAAAGACGGCAGCGTGTCTTTTTTGGTAGAAATGTCTACCGATGTTACGGAAACAACTCAGATAAGAAAAGAATATCAGCTTCTTTTCGAGCAAGTTCCTTGTAATATACTCATTATTGACAGGGATTTTCGAATCGTCAGAACCAACAAAAGAATCATTGAAATGTTTGGCAATCTTGAGGGGCAGCATTGTTATAAATCACTTAAGGGCCTGGACAGCAAATGCAAAGAATGTACAGCCCAGAAAACATTTTCCGACGGCGGAACACATACTGGCATATCAATTGTAAGAAACCGAGATGGAGAATCAGTTCACTTCCAGGTTACGACTCTCCCGATAGAAATGGCAGACGATAATGTTAACCTCATTATGGAAACGGCTGTCGATATTACCCAAACGATCGAGTTACAAGAAGAACTAACCCTGGCGCATACGTTTTTGGAATCCATGATTGCCACCTCTTTAGACGGCATAATTGCCGTAGACGACCTTGGAGATGTAACTATTTTCAATGCTTCCGCACGTAATATCGTTAACATAACAGACAGGAAAAAGGTTTCGATGGAAGAACTCAACTACATGCTTCCCGATGGTTTTTTAAAGCAGGTATCCGCAGGTCCGGGACACGTATACCTGCCTGAAACAGAAGCCCAAACCATTGAAGGCCTAAGCGTTCCCGTTCGACTCTCAGGCATCCAACTAAGGGTTGGGGAGAGATCAATGGGAATGGCAATTTCGATTCAGGATCTGCGTGAGATCAAACAGCTTGAATCCGAAAAGCTTGAGGCAGAACGTCTCGCAGCGGTGGGCCAAACTGTTTCGGGCCTTGCTCATGGAGCAAAGAACCTTGTAACAGGTCTTAAAGGTGGCGAGTATATGCTTAATTCCGGCATGAAAAATGGAAATATTGAACGCATACAGGAAGGATTGGAAATGCTTAGCCGGAATATCGAACGAATTTCAACATTTATTCAAGAATTCTTAAGTTTTTCAAAAGGCCGTGAAATTCAGGCAGAACTGTGCGACCCTTCCAAAATTGCTGAAGAGGTTGTTGATATGTATTCGGCCAGGGCAAGAGAATTGGGCATAGAATTATTATTTGAACCAAAGGGTAAATCAAAAAAAGCGTCGATTGACTTCGAAGGTATGCATGAATGCCTGACAAATCTGGTCGGCAATGCGATAGATGCTTGCAGGACAAGTGAAGACAATAAAGAGTGCCACGTGTGGATGCGAGTCTATGAGGAAACCGGTATGGTTATATTCGAAGTCACCGATGATGGTTGCGGTATGGATTATGAAGTAAAGAAAAAAGTATTCACAAGCTTTTTCACAACGAAAGGGTTGGGTGGAACCGGTCTGGGATTATTGACAACCAAAAAGATCGTTCAGGAACATGGGGGGAGGATAGATATGGAATCTGAAATCGGAAAAGGAACCACCTTTCGCATTAAACTGCCGCGTAGCCGTCTGCCAAAAACTATCGACAACAGTGAATACGCCTAGCCAGAAAGAAATGCGGGCTATCCCCGTTCGTGTAGATTCCCGAGGTGTTAAGAATTTAATATATATTAAAATAGATATTAAAACATTTCTTAAAATATTTTAACAATAAAAGGAAGTATCACGCTGATCGTATATATTTATGTAACCTTTTATAATCCTATGGAGGACAATTATGACCGTCAAAAAAAAGATTCTTATAGTTGAAGATGAGCCGGACGTTTCAAGGTATTTAAAAGCGCTATTTGAAGATAACGGGTATGATACGCTTACGGCTTTAAACGGCGTGGAGGGCTATCGTCTGGCGAAATCCGGGAAACCTGATTTGATTTCTCTTGATATAGTTATGCCGAATCAATCAGGGGTCAGAACTTATCGGCAATATAATAAAGACCCTGATTTGAAGCATATACCTGTTATAATTATCAGTGCAATAGGCGACGACATTGAGAGGTATCTTAAAAAACTCGGTGGGTTTGAGAAACCCGCCGGGTTTATGGGAAAACCGATTCATGAGGAAAAATTGATAAAGATGGTTACCGATATTTTGGGCTGACAATTTATGATGAACTTGTAAAAAGTCACTGAATTGTTATTTTGCATAATCTGCCACGAGGAGCACAAGGCTGAAATTATTAGATTTTTATAAATTTTCTTTATACCCTTCGGGGTTTAAAAATAGATTTTTTACGAAACCATCAAGCGCAATTCAGCAGAAACATATTTATGAAATTCACTATAACATAAAACCCATACAATCGACAGCGCATATTCATAAATTCAACCTCTCTATTGCAACTCGATCTTTTTATTGAATTTAATCTGATATTTGTTCATCCTATTCCAGACCGTTACCCTTGAAACGCCCAGTATGGATGCCGCTCTAGACTGGTTGCCGCCTGCACTATAAAGGGCTTCAAGAAGTTCTTTTTTCACTCTTTCATCACGGCCATTATTTGCCACATCAACAGGTTCTGTCGGGCTCTGTGAGTGAAAAATATTTTGAGGGAGATGTTCCGATTCAATCATGGGTTCGTGGCAGGTAACAAAGGCGTATTCAAAGGCGCTTTTCAATTCCCTAACATTGCCGGGCCAGCTATATTTCAACAGATATTCCATTGCCTCATTACTTATACCTTTGATTTCCTTGCCGGTCTTCAATTTTATCCGCTGAAAAAAAGATTCCGCCAATATTGGTATGTCACCTATTCTTTCCCTTAAGGGAGGAACATTAATGGGAATTACGTTAATCCTAAAAAACAGGTCTTCCCTGAACGCACCTTTTTTAATTAACTCGCTCAAATTTTTGTTTGTGGCTGAAATAATTCTTACCTCAACAGGTATGGGTTTGTTGTCCCCCACACGTTCAACCACTTTTTCTTCAAGCACTCTAAGCAGTTTCACCTGGGTTGAAAGGGGCAGATCGCCAATTTCGTCAAGAAAGATATCTCCTTTGTGAGCGCTTTCAAACCTCCCTTCTCTGTTTTTATATGCGCCTGTGTATGCCCCTTTGACGTGCCCGAACAGTTCACTTTCTAAAAGTGATTCCGTTAAAGCAGCACAGTTTACTTTTATAAACGGCTTTCGCCTTCGCTTGCTTATTGTATGGATCGATTTTGCGACAAGATCTTTCCCAGTCCCGCTTTCACCAAAAATAATGACAGGCGCATCAGATTGAGCTGCATTACTTATCAATGAAAATATCTGCTGCATGGGAAACGATGTCCCCAGTAATCCGTGAAAGCCGTCTTCTGATTTTAGCTCTCGCCGAAATTCTGCTATTTGAGAGTCCTTAATTATAATTTCCGTTATATCCGTTATTGATTCAACAGCACCTATAACTTTACCGCTACCGTCTTGCAAAAGTGCGGCATTTTTCAGAACGTGAATTCGGGTGCCGTCTTTTCTCAGTATGGTACACTTTTTTTTCTCCATACTGCCGGTTTTAAACAGCACACACCAATGACCCTCAGCATTTTTTCGAGCATAATCATAAATGTCGCAATTTAAGACAGAACATGATTTTCCAACCAGTTCCTGCCTTGAAAAACCGGTTATTTTTTCAAGTGCCGCGTTTCCGGAAACAATAGAACCTCTTTTATTTACAATCATAATGCCGTCTTGAAGTGTGTTTACAACCGTTTTCCAGTATTTATCCAGGGCGTCATCGTACATTGTGCTGCCTCCTGTAAAAAATTTAACATATGTTAATATTTATTTGTTTAACACTTTAACATTATTTAATCAAGCAAACAATGCCGGTTTTTAATAAATATTTTCAACTATCTGAAATAATTTAAATATAGTTTTTTTTCGCTAATAAACCTAATTGGCACTCCCTTTGCTAATGTAAAGCAGGAAGAGATGTCAAAATGAAATAAGGAGCATATTGGTTTGAATTCAAAGTCGAAATCCAAACTGAATCATACTCTTGATTTTAGAGGAACAATTACATCCATTGGTCTTCTTGAATTGAGTCGCTTGTTTGATGAAATGGATACAAAAGAAACTTTGACGATAACCCTGCCTGATAAAGATATTATTGCAGATATCTGTAAAGTGCTCCCAAAGTCGTCGTATGAGATGAATATTACAGAGCGGGAAAACTCGCTGACCCTAATTAGTATAAAGAAAAAACTAAAAACCTGAATTGTTAAGGACCACAATGGAGATGCAGACCTTGAAAAAGATAAAAGAATTGACAGCTACTGTTATGGTTACAGCTCTCCTCTTAATTTTCATGTTTTCATCTTCAATTGTTGACGGCAGGCAGATTAAGAGCACCACCGAAGGCTGTTGCCGACCGGATGTTCTCATAATTGATAGTGCAAAAATTTTCGGTGATCTTGAAAGACAGCCGGTTCTATTCTTTCATGATAAGCATACCGATGCGTTGGAAAAAAAGGATAAAGACTGCCGGACGTGCCATCTGTCTGAGAAAGATCGCCTGTCGCCGAAATTCAAACGATTTAACGATGCCGGCAGGCAAGAGGTTATGGATATTTACCATTCCGGTTGCATGGGCTGCCACACAGAAATGTATGCTGAAAAAGACAAGACAGGGCCGGTTGAGATATGCGGTGAGTGCCATCGAGATAAGGTCAAGGTCCAATCTTCCAGGCAGCCTATGGGTTTTGACCAATCTCTTCACTTCCGCCATTTAAAAGCGACAGGCGACAAATGTGAACGCTGCCACCATGAATATGACGAAAAGACCAAGAAGCTTTTCTACGCCGAAGGAAAAGAAGGGACATGCCGTTACTGCCACATGGCGGAGGCTGAAAAGAACCGCATCCCCATGAGAGTGGCATCTCATCTCTTCTGCATCGATTGCCACAGAAAAACGCGGGCCTCCGGAAAGGCAAAGAACAAAATTGCAGGACCTGTTAAATGCGCTGGTTGTCACGATTTCGACAAGCAGCAACTGATAAAGAAGGTTAAAGATGTTCCTAGAATCAAGCGAAAACAGCCGGACGTGGTCTTGATCAGGGCAGCCGGAAAGGGGACCTCAGGCAAGACGTCGGGTGGCCAAATGAACCCTGTTCCAATGGATCATAAGGCGCACGAAAAATATAACGATACCTGCCGTGCATGTCACCACGAGAGTTTGGATTCATGCAGCGAGTGTCATACACTTGCCGGCACGAAAGAAGGAAAAGACGTCAAACTTGAGCGCGCCATGCATCAAATCGGAACAACCAAGAGTTGCATCGGCTGTCATGAATTGCGTTATGGTGATAAAAAGTGTGCTGGTTGCCATGCTTTCATACAAAATGGTCAAAAACAGTCGAAGTTGTCCTGTTTTAGATGTCATATGGAATCCTTACAACCGGATACAGAAGCCGTTCAGCAACCCGAAGCAGTCGCCTCCGGGTTGCTTGGGTCAAGGAAGGCATTAGCCGGCACCTACGCGGATGAGGATATACCTGAAAAGATCATCATAGGGGAATTGATTTACGAATATGAGCCTGTTGGGTTTCCGCACAAAAAGATTATTGATTCACTTCTACAGAACATCAAAGATAGTCAATTGACCAATTATTTTCACAGCGAAAAAGGCGTCATTTGTCAGGCGTGCCACCATAACAGTCCTATATCCAAAAAGCCTCCCCGTTGCGTCAGTTGCCACGGCAAGACCTTTGATGAAGCAAATCTGTTGCGGCCCGGGCTGCAGGCTGCATATCACCGGCAGTGCATGGGATGTCACAAGGAAATGAGTATCGAGAAACCTAAATCGACTGAATGTAACGATTGCCATAAGGCAACGGGCAAATCTCGTTTGTATGACTGATAAGGAGTTGTAATGTCCGTATCACGTAGAAAGGTTCTGGTCTGGATGGGGACCGCAGGTTTGAGCACAGCTTTTGGCAGGTCGGCTTACGGTGCAAAAAATCACTTTAAGGGTTATCCCGAT
>Ga0255054_10000472_pt1 | contig 23771 bp, 15 predicted proteins | sample JV7_2_23_MG_FD_188634 | JGI IMG/M metagenome (GOLD analysis project Ga0255054, IMG submission 188634) | Seawater microbial communities from Jervis Inlet, British Columbia, Canada - JV7_2_23 | ecosystem: Environmental > Aquatic > Marine > Inlet | place: Canada: British Columbia | collected...
GCCCTCGCAAGCAGGCTCGATCTAGAGATAAAAAGAGATGGCGGCGTCTATAGCCAGAGTTATGAGAGGGGCAAGGTTGTAACAAAATTAAAACATATAGGCAAAACAAAGAAGACTGGAACAAAGGTTACTTTTGAGCCTGATAAAGAAATTTTCGACTCCGTAGAGTTTCATTTTGAGATTTTAAGCCAGAGATTAAGAGAACTATCTTTCTTGAATAAAGGACTGAAAATAACTCTTGTTGATGAACGAAGCGACAAGATGAATGAATTTCTGTATAAAGGTGGTATTAAAGAATTTGTGCAGTACCTCAATCAGAATAAGACCATACTCAATCCAAAGCCAATATACTTCGAGTATAAAAAAGATAGTGTTCTGGTGGAGATGGCACTTCAGTATAACGGAAGCTATTCTGAGACCATTTTTACTTTTGTGAACAATATCAATACGACCGAGGGCGGTACCCATTTAATAGGATTTAAAGCAGGCTTGACCCGGTCCATAAACAGTTATGCTAATGCTAATAATCTGATTAAGGATTTAAATCAGAATTTATCCGGCGATGACACGAGAGAGGGATTATGTGCGGTTTTAAGCTTGAAGATTATAAATCCTCAGTTTGAAGGCCAGACAAAGACAAAACTGGGAAACAGCGAAATAAAAGGAATAGTAGAATCAATAGTAAACGAGCAGCTATCGACATATCTTGAGGAGAATCCAGCTGTAGCCAAGAAAGTTGTCCTGAAAATTTTAGAAGCGGCAAGGGCAAGAGAGGCTGCTCGAACAGCCAGAGACCTGGCGCGTCGCAAAGGGGTTTTAGATTCGACTTCGCTTCCCGGAAAACTGGCTGATTGCCAGGAAAAAGATCCTGCTCTCAGCGAGATCTTCATCGTGGAAGGAGACTCTGCAGGTGGCTCAGCCAAGCAGGCGCGGGACCGCCGCCATCAGGCTATCCTGCCTCTTAAAGGGAAAATTCTCAATGTGGAGAAAGCTAAGTTTGATAAAATTATTAAGAGTGAGGAGATAGGGATAATTATCTCAGCTCTGGGAGCTGGGGTAGAGCAGGCAGATTTCAATCTAGAAAAACTGCGCTATCATAAAGTCATTATTATGACAGACGCTGATGTGGATGGCTCCCATATAAGAACTCTTATCATGACTTTCTTTTACCGACAGATGCCTCAACTTGTTGAAAATGGCCATCTCTATATTGCCCAACCCCCTTTGTATAAGATAACGAAAGGAAAATCAATTCAGTATTTAAGAGATGAGCGGTCTTATGAAAAATACATAATTATGAAAATTTCAGAGGAATTCAAAGTTAAGATGAACAGACAGAAAGAGTATGTAAGCGGCGAACAATTTAGAAAATTCCTCTATAGAATAATTGCCAAAAAGAGTTTTATCCAGCTACTCGAGAGAAAAAACTATCCGTTCTTCCTGATCGATATTCTTCTTAACAGCGGAGTTGAAGATACAGACTTTTTGCGCAAGAAGAATCAATTGGAGAAAATCCAAAGCCTTCTCAAAGAGAAAGGCATAACCTCAGATTTAAGCTTGGATGAAGAGCATGGGCTCCATGAATTAGCAGTCAATTTTCAAATAAACGGCATGAGTGTTTCTTGCAAGGTTAACTCTGATTTAATCACATCAGTTGAATACCGAAAGCTCTGCAAGATACACAAAGAACTAGAAAACTTTAGAGCTCCTTTTCATGTATTAAGCAATAGCGATGAAGTAAAGATTGAAAACGAAGCAAAGCTTCTCGACTTCCTCTTCCAAAAAGCAAAAACGGGTGTCGCCATCCAAAGATACAAAGGATTGGGCGAGATGGCTCCCCAACAGTTGTGGGAGACAACCATGGATCCAGAGGAAAGATATCTGCTTAAAGTCACCATACAGGATGCAGTAGAGGCAGATATAGTTTTTACCATCCTCATGGGAGAAGAGGTTGAAGCACGAAGGAATTTCATCGAAGAGAATGCTCTTGAAACTCAGAACCTGGATATTTAGAGAAAAATTCGGGAGCATTTTCATACTTTAAAAAGGATAAAGGATGAATAATAAATCTGCTGAAGTCAGTCTCGAAATAGAGATGAAGCGGTCTTACCTTGATTATGCCATGAGCGTGATTATAGGTCGGGCTATCCCAGATGTAAAGGATGGGCTTAAGCCTGTCCATCGCCGCACCCTCTATGCCATGTATGAAACTGGAACCGCCTGGAACAAGTCATACAAAAAATCTGCCCGCATTGTGGGAGATGTCATTGGTAAGTTCCATCCTCATGGTGATACCGCTGTCTATGATACCCTGGTCCGCATGGCTCAGGATTTTAGTCTTCGCTATCCCTTGGTAGATGGCCAGGGAAATTTTGGTTCCATAGATGGGGATCCTCCTGCAGCCATGAGGTATACAGAAGTCAGGATGAAAAAAATTACCCAGGAACTTCTGGCAGATATTGAAAAGAATACAGTTAACTTTGTTCCCAACTATGATGGAAGTCTCCAGATGCCTGAAGTTCTCCCTGCCAAATTTCCCAACCTTCTGGTTAACGGAGGCTCAGGGATTGCTGTCGGCATGGCCACAAACCTCCCTCCCCATAATCTGAATGAGGTCTTAGAGGGAATGATTCATTTTATCCGAAATCCCAAAGCCAGCTTGGAAAATATCATGAAGTTTATTCCTGGCCCGGATTTTCCAACTGGAGGATATATTTTCGGTCTGCAAGGAATAAAGGATGCGTACAGAACAGGAAGGGGAATCATTTATTTAAGGGCAAAAGCCTCGATTGAGAGAGGCGGGAAAAATGAGCGAGACAGAATCGTTGTAACTGAAATTCCCTATCAAGTGAACAAGTCGCGGCTTCTGGAAAACATTGCCAACCTTGTGAATAGTAAAAAAATCGAGGGGATTGCAGATATAAGAGACGAATCGGATAGGCAAGGCATGCGAGCCGTTATCGAGGTTAAAAGGGGAGAACTTCCAGAGATTATTCTGAACAACCTCTACAAGCACACAGCTCTTCAAACATCATACGGAATTATTATGCTGGCGATAGTAGAGAAACAGCCGAAGGTACTCACTCTTCTTGAGGCGATGCGCTATTTTATTTCCCATCGACAGGATGTGGTTAGACGGCGTACACGCTATGAACTGAAGAGGGCAGAGTTAAGGGCTCATATTCTGGAAGGACTGACTATTGCCCTGGATAATCTGGATGAGATCATAAGTCTTATCCGTTCCTCTCGAACGGTCGACGCGGCAAGGAACGGCCTCATCACCAGTTTTCATCTGACCAAGATTCAAGCTCAGGCCATCCTTGATTTACAGCTGCAAAAACTGACTCGACTGGAAAGAGAAAAGATTCAAAACGAATACAAGGAATTGAAAAAAACGATTTCAAGATTGAAGAAAATTTTAGGCAGTGAAGAGCTTATTCTGGATATCATCGTGGATGAGCTTAAACAGATAAAAGAGGATTATCAGGATGAGAGAAAAACAGAGATTATGAAGGAGGAGATTACAGAGATCACGCCAGAAGATTTAATCAAAGAAGAAGATGTTGCCATCACTTACACCTCGTCCGGCTATATTAAGCGCACTTCTCTTGACAACTACCATTTCCAGAGTCGAGGAGGAAAGGGGAAAAGAGGTATCAGCATGAAGCCTGAAGATGTGGTCCAGGACCTCTTTATTTCCTCTACCCATAGCTATCTTTTATTTTTCACCAACAAGGGGCGCCTCTACTGGCTGAAAGCTTTGGAGATACCGGATGTGGGTGTTTCAGGCCGAGGAAAACCCATAAATAATCTCCTCCAGTTAAGCCCGGAAGAGAAAGTTCGTTCCCTTGTTGCCGTGAAAGATTTTTCCGACGATCGCTATGTGGTGATGATAACCTCGAAAGGACGGATGAAAAAAACAAGATTGAGCGGCTTTCGAAACATCCGCCGAGGGGGAATTATTGCTATCGGTATAGACCGCAAAAGTGAATTGCTTACGGCAAAATTAACCGATGGCAGCAGGGATATTTTGATCGGGACAAAGCTTGGGAAAGCCACCAGGTTCAAAGAGAGCCAAGTAAGACCGATGGGACGTCAAGCCGCCGGTGTAAAGGCAATCTCCCTGAGACCTAAAGATGAGATTATTGGAATGATCGTTGTGGGGGAGAAGGATGAATATGTCTTTACTGCAAGTGAAAAAGGCCGGGGGAAAAAGACTAAAATTGACCTTTATCCCCAGCACAGAAGAGGGGGTAAGGGCGTCATCAATCTCATCGTTAATACCAGAATAGGAAAAGCACTAGGGATGGTAGGGATTTCAGATGAAGAATTGCTCTTGATTACAAAGATTGGAAAGGTGATTCGGATAAAGACAGGGCAGGTGAGGCCTTCAGGAAGAGCAACTCAAGGAGTAAAAATAATTAATCTTCAAAAAGGCGACAAAGTTGTCTCTATGGCCAAGGTCCTGGAAACGTAATGGGGGACGTTCCCAAAGGGGACAGGCTACTTTTTCTTTCCTTTTTATTGCAGGGGATAGATTTATGTAGGGGCTTGGTTTATGTAGGGGCTTGATTCATCAAGCCCACCTTTAAAGATTCTATAAAATATTTATTTATCATAATTAAAGGGGGCAGGCTACTTTTTCTTTCCTTTTTATTGCAGGGGATAGATTTATGTAGGGGCTTGGTTTATGTAGGGGCTTGATTCATCAAGCCCACCTTTAAAGATTCTATAAAATATTTATTTATCAAAAAGTGATTATTTTATCTACTGCGACATATTTTTGGGATTTGGTTCATCAAACTTGCCTTATTCATTTGTATTATCAAAAATGTGTGATTGATGAATCAAACACTTATATAAGATGAATAGTGGATGTGATTGATGAATCATATTCCCATATAAAGAATGCTTGACAGGCGTATCTCTTATTCTTTAATATTTACTCACCTTAAAATAAGGAGGGAGTCATGGTTGAGACACTAAGTCAACTTTTTCTCAATACGATAAAGTCCTATCCCAAAGATGATTTGATGCTTTATAAAAAAGAAGGAAAGTATGTGCCCATTTCTACGGAAGAGTTTGCTGATAGAGTTAAATGCTTCTCTCTGGGGCTGAGAGACTTAGGGCTTGAAGCAGAGGATAAGCTCATCGTCCTTTCTGAGAATAGACCGGAGTGGGTCATTTCCGATATCGCAAATTTGTGCCTGGGCGGAATCACCGTTCCCATTTATACATCTTTAATCCCCGAGCAAATTAAATATATAATCGATGATTCCGATGCTAAAATAGTGATAGTATCTGACCAAGGTCAATGGCAAAAAATAGAAGCTATTAAATCACAACTGACAAAGGTTACGAGTTATATCACCTTTTTATCTGAAGCCCCTGAGGGAGTTTTAACCTTTGCCCAGGTGATAGAGAGAGGAAAAAAAATGGATAAGCAGAATCCAGGGCTTTTCGAAAAAATGGCCCTGGAAGTTAAACCTGATGCTATAGCTTCCATTATCTACACATCAGGGACGACTGGCCCCCCCAAAGGAGTCATGCTGACCCACAGCAACATTTTCAGCAATGTTAAAACCTGTTCGTCTTTGCTTCCATTCAAAGATACAGATACAGTACTTTCTTTTTTGCCTTTATCCCATATTTTTGAAAGAATGGCCATGTTTCTTTACCTCAACAATGGAATGTCCATTGGTTTTGCAGAGAGTATAGACACTTTAGGGGATAATTTACTTGAAGTACGACCTCATATCATGATCAATGTTCCTCGAGTGCTCGAGAAGATTTACGCGAAAGTTATTGATAATGTTCACGCAAGTTCCTCTTTAAAGAGAAAAATATTCTTCTGGGCTGTGAAAGTGGGAAGAAAATATGGAAGAAAAAAAATTCTAAATCAGCCGATATCAAAGCCTCTCCAGTTCAAGCGGAACTTAGCCAATAAGCTTGTTTTCTCCAAGGTTTATGCGAAGACTGGAGGAAGAGTAAGGTTTTTTCTCTGTGGCGGTGCTCCGCTTTCCAAAGATATTGGAGAATTTTTCTACGCGATAGGATTGACTGTCATAGAGGGGTATGGTTTGACAGAAACTTCTCCGGTTATCACAGCAAATACGTTTGAAAATCTGAAATTCGGAACAGTAGGAAAACCTATCCCCGGGGTGGATGTGAGGATTGATGAGGATGGCGAAATATTGACAAAAGGACCGAATGTGATGAATGGGTATTACAAGAAAGAAGCCGCGTCTCGAGAGGCCTTTGAAGGAGGGTGGTTTCATACAGGAGACATAGGGCATTTTGATGAGGAGGGATTCATTGTTATTACGGACAGGAAAAAGGACCTCATTGTTACTTCAGGAGGAAAAAACGTGGCGCCCCAACCAATTGAAGGTATCCTGAATTTAAACCCTTATATTTCTAGTGCATTGGTCATTGGAGATAGAAGAAAATTCATATCTGCTCTTGTAGTGCCTGATTTTGAAAAATTAGAGGAATATGCCAAGCAAAACAATATCAGCTTCGAGGGCCACTGTGATCTGGTGAAAAAGGAAGAAATCATAAGATTTATCCAGGAACAGGTGGATCGCTCTGCGCCCAATCTTTCTTCTTACGAGAAAGTCAAAAAGATTGCCCTTCTGGATGGGGAATTCGAGATTGAAAAAGGAGAGATTACTCCCACCTTAAAGGTTAAAAGAAATATTGTCGAGGAGAAGCATAAAGACATCATCGATGCTATGTACAGAGAAGATTGAAATGGATCCAGGAAAGAGTCTTAATTAAAGCTGATCATGTATCGCAATACAGTATCCTTCCACAATTTTCACAGAGAATAATCTTCTCTTTTCCTTTCAGCTCATTTATCACCTGAGGTCTGATGCGCAGATGACACAGAGAACAAAACTCTTCTTTTACAGGAGAGAGAGCAATCCCACTATTTCTTTTATATATTTTCAGATAAAGGCTTACCTGGGAAGAAGGGATGTTTGGCACAATCTTTTCTTTTTTTTGGTTTAACTTATCCCTCTTTGCTTCGAATTTCTTTTTTTCTTGTTGGAGAACATCTTTTTCCTTCGAGAACTTCTCTTCCGCCTCACTGTATTTTTGGCTTGCAACCTTGATTTCATCCTCGATTTCATCAGCTGAGAGCATTTCTCTGATTATCTCTTCTTCCATATCATTGTCCTTCTGTTTTGCTTCTTCTATTTCTTTAAGAAGAATGCTGTATTCTTTGTTTGTTTTGACTTCATTGAGCTGGCGATTATACTTTGATATTTGTTCCTTAATATCTTTGACCGCAGCTTCCAGATCTCTTCTTTTTTTCTGATTCTGGATCATTTTTTCCTTGGCCAGAGTGACAATTTGGGAGCTGGTTTCTATCTTCTTGTTGATTTCTTCGATCTTGGAGGGGATATTTTCGAGGAAAAGAGAGACATCAGCTATTTCTTTATCAAGCTTCTGAAGGTTAATCAGTTTTTCAAATTCAATTTCCACATCTTTTCCTCTGGAAAAAATGGGCCTACCAGGATTCGAACCTGGGACCTGCCGGTTATGAGCCGGAGGCTCTACCGCTGAGCTATAGGCCCTTCGCTTTTTATAGCAAATATCAAAAACCAAGTCAATTTATAGGGATGTAGGTTTTGACAAATCTACCCTCCACTTTTTATTATCTGATGGGATTTGATAAATCAACCACGTACATAAGATGAATAAAATGAAGGGATTAGATAAATAAAGCTAATGTAAATATGAAGGAAAGCTAGGTTTGGTGGATCAATTCCTTCAGGATATGGATAATATCTTGTGTTTTAATTATCGTCGGTAAAGGACTTCAGCTTTCGGCTGCGGCTTGGATGTTTTAATTTTCTTAAAGCTTTAGCCTCGATCTGCCTGATTCTCTCACGAGTCACCTTGAATTGCTGACCAACTTCTTCCAAAGTATGCTCATTGCCGTCTCCTAAACCGAATCTCATCTTCAAAACCTTTGCTTCTCTTTCTGTTAGGGATTTTAAGGCTTCCCCAATCTGCTCTCTTAAATTGATGTTGATGACCGTTTCAGGAGGTGAAGGCATCACCTTATCTTCGATAAAATCTCCCAGATGGCTGTCCTCTTCTTCTCCTATAGGTGTCTCGAGTGAGATAGGCTCCTGGGCAATTTTTATAATTTTTCTTATCTTGTAGACCGGCATATCCATCTTTCTTGCTATCTCTTCGCTAGTGGGCTCTCTCCCTATTTCCTGGACAAGGCTTCTTGAGACTCTGATCAATTTGTTTATTGTTTCTATCATATGGACTGGGATTCTTATGGTCCTGGCCTGGTCAGCGATTGCTCGCGTTATGGCCTGTCTTATCCACCAAGTTGCATAAGTCGAAAATTTATAACCTCTTCGGTATTCAAATTTATCCACAGCTTTCATTAAACCCATATTTCCTTCTTGGATGAGATCAAGAAATTGGAGTCCTCGGTTGCTATACTTCTTGGCAATAGAAACTACAAGTCTTAAATTGGCAGCAACCAGCTCTTTTTTAGCTTGATCGCTGATTTTCTTTCCTGTGGCGATTTCCCGCAGCGTTTTTCTTAAAGCCTGGGTATTAAGGCCGATCTCTTTCTGGTATATTCTCAGGAATTTGTTGATTCCCTTGATTTTTTCCTTTAGAAGAGCCCCTTGTTTTTTGCTTTTCGTTCGGTTAAGCGAAAGATTCAACTCTTCCTTGGTTTCTTCTAATTCATTGATGATTTTTAGCTTTTCACGGAGATTCTCGATAATTATTTCTCTTAGAGAAGAACGGATGTTGAGCTCCCCGATGAGGCTGCTCATTTCGATAATCAGGCGCCCCCGCTTAAAGATGTTTTTCTTTTTTTCAGGTATACTATTCAGTTGAATGCTAAGATCATCGATATTCCTGATTTTAGTAATTATTTCCTTCTTTTTTCCCTCGAGCTTCCCTTCTGCAAGATCATCTTCGCTGAGATCGAGCATTTCTTGGATGATGAAAGCATTCTCTTTTATGTTTTCTTCAAGAGAGAGAATTTCATTCAGGACAAGCCGTGTTTTAGAGAGGGCTTTAAAAATGGATTTTTCGCCTCTCTCTATTTCTCTTGCTATGGCAATTTCTCCCTCTCGGGTGAGGAGCGATATATTCCCCATTTCTCTTAGATAGAGCTTTACTGGATCTGTTGTTCGCTCCAAACCGTGAAGGGAGACTAGGTCACTCTTTCTTCTTTTAGGAGGAGTCGCTTTCTTTTTTGTTCCAATGATTTTGATCCCATAGTGGTCCATGGAACTGAGAAACTCTTTAAAGGCCCCTTCCGATTCGATATCATCATCACGGAAGGTTTTGTCTATCTCTTTAAAAAGAAGAAAGCCTTGCTTCTTTCCTTTGGAAATGAGCCGGCTAATTCCGTCTTTTTGAGGTTTATTTTCTGAAGACAATGTTAATTCCTCTCCTTTGCGGTAATATCGCGATTATTATAACTTAAATTTTGATAGTTTCGTTTCGATAATGAGGATAACTGGTTAATTATATCTTGTCTCTGTATGAGGAGAGAGCGAAGTTTTTCTTTATCCCCCTTTTTTTCCATACTTATAATTTCAGCTTTTAGTTCTTTTTTGCGATTTTCAAGCGAGAATTGCTTTAAGGCATTGAGACATTCAAAGGCTTCCTCGACGGTTGCTGCCTGTTCTTTCTCCAGCAGCCCAACTTTGGCGAGAGAGCTTTGAAGAGAAGGATCTATTTTCTGTCTTAATTCGTTAAAGTCTGGCTCTATCCCTTTCCTTGAGCATTCTGTTAGAGCAGCGAAGATGGGCTCGGTCTTCAGGCCCTGAAAATGTTCCTCTTTCATTTCTGGAAATACATAAGATGCTATGTGCTTGTCTTCTAAAAGTATCTGAAGGAGTCTTTTTTCGGCTAGCAGAAATGATACTTTTTCTTGACTCTTCTCCGTGCTTTCTTTTGGAGACTGCTTTATCCTAATACTGTTACGGACTATTTGTTCATCCAAAGCAAGATATTCGCTTACTTGTTTTAAATACTCACTGCCCCTTATAGTATTAGGATTTATCAGTATTATTTCTATTATTTTTGTTGCGATATTGATTTTTTCCTCTACAGATTTGATTCCATTTTCGGGAGCGAAGAGCTTAATCAAAAATTTGATTAGAGGCATACTACCTTTTTTAAGATGAGTAATATACTTGTCAGCTCCGTATTTACGTAGGTAGCTATCTGGATCAAGGTTTTCAGGCAATATTAAGATTTCTGGCTCACTTGCTTTTTCAAAATAAAGAGAAATTCCCCGGGATGTCGCAACTTTTCCGGCAGAATCGCCGTCATAATTAATGATTATCTTAGGGGCAAACCGCAGTGTCTGTGAAACCTGGTCAGAGGTCAAGCTTGTTCCCAGGGAGGCGGCAATATTCGTTATCCCGGCTTGGTAAAGGGAGACAAAGTCTGTATAGCCTTCGACAATGATCACCTCGCCGGTATCCCTAATGGATTCTTTGCTAAAATTCAGTCCATAAAGAATTTTTCCTTTAGAATATACAGGTGTATCTGGAGAATTGAGGTATTTAGGCTCCGCATCTATAATGGATCTTCCTCCGAAGGCAACAACCTTTCCCGTCAGGCCAAATATGGGGAAAATAATTCGTCCTCTGAAGCGGTCATAATAACTGTCTTTCTTTTGGTTATACAGAACCAACCCTGCTTTCTCGAGAAGTTTTGGAGTAACTTTTTTTTCTTTAAAAAAAGAAAGGAGGGAATCCCATGAATTCAGGGCATAGCCGATCTTCAGTTTCTGAATGATTGCTTCAGAAATACCCCTCTTTTTGAGATACTCGAGGGCCTTCTCTCCTTCTTTGGTTGTAAACAGGTTTTTCTTGAAAAAAGCGAGAGTGTTTTCGTTTATTTTTAATAATTGTTCTTCTAATTTTTGAAGCTGGGGGGAGAATTCTCGTTTCTTGGGAAGGGGTATATTGTATTTTTCAGCCAGGTATTTCAAGGCTTCAGGGAAGCTGAGGTTTTCTCTTTCCATAACCAGAGTGAAAATATCTCCTCCAGCTGAGCAGCCGAAACAATGAAAGAGCTGCTTTTCGTTATCAACGGTGAAAGAGGGAGTTTTTTCTGAGTGGAAAGGGCAGAGCCCTATATGTTTATTCCCTCGTTTTCTTAAGGTTGTATACTGCGAGGCAATCTCTACGATGCTTGCAGTTTGCCTAATTTGGTCTACTATTTCCATGGATTATCTTTTAATGGACAAAACTTGACTACAAGTAAATATAGGGAGGAGATGCTCGCTTGTCAAGTGTCTAAGTACTTATAAATTAAGGTTTTATAAAATATTTACGGAAATCGTAAAATAAAAAACAAAAACTGGCTGAATGTCTAATTCAAATGAAGCTCGACGCTATTCAAGGTGATTTATAAGGCTTGCCAGGTATCCTGCGCCAAAGCCATTGTCAATATTAACCACCCCCACTCCACCTGGACAAGAATTGAGCATTGCCAGGAGAGCAGCCAATCCTTTCATGCTTGCTCCATAACCAACGCTTGTCGGAACAGCTATGATCGGAATATTGACAGTTCCAGCTATCACGCTGGGCAGTGCTCCTTCCATGCCAGCAACGGTTATAATGACCTTTGCCTTCTTTATTTTCTGATACTCGCCAAAAAAGCGGTGAAGGCCGGCTACTCCAACATCGTATATTTTCTCTGTTTCATTACCTAAAATATCGCAGGTCACAACAGCCTCTTCTGCGACCGGAATATCCGATGTTCCGGCCGTTATGACAGCTATTTTCCCCCTTCCAGGGGTAGGCTTTTGCTGCTTGAGATAGATAACCTTAGCCAGAGAATTGTAGCGAGCTCCAGGTATTTTTTTCTTTAAACTCTCAAAAACTTCTGGTCCGATTTTGGTGATAAGCAGGCTGCTCCCTTTTTTGATAATTTCCTGGGCGATTTTTAATATCTGCTCATCTGTTTTGCCCAGGCCATAAATTATCTCAGGGAAGCCTTTTCTAAGCTCCCGATGGTGGTCGATTTTAGCGAAGCCTAAGTCTTGATACGGAAAGTCTTTCAGAACAATGAGGGCTTCTTTTGGGGAGAGCTTTCCTTGATGGACCTTATTCAATACATCTTTCAGTTGAGATTTCATCCGCAAGATTCTATCATAGCGGAGTCATATATAAAAGGGGACAGGCTACTTTTTCTGTATGAACTGTCGGCAAGTAGAGACAGTCCCTTTTTTTCAAAGAAAAAGTAGCCTGTCCCCTTTGTTAGAAAAATAATAAAAGTTTTGAACACCTGACCTCAAATTGTTAGAATCATAATGAAACTTAGAAGGAAAGTTTTTTATGAAGAGCGATATTCTGATGCCCTCGAAATTATCTTGACATGAAAGAGAAGAGCACTATCCGAAAAGAGATTCATTTTTCAGGAGTTGGAGTGCATTCTGGAAAGAAGGTGGATCTTCTTTTAAGGCCTTCCTCCTTGGGTGAGATCATCTTTCGTCGAACCGATCTCGACAATTTGGAGCTGGCCGTCGATCCTAAAAAAATAGAAACCAAGAGCTCAACCTATCTTGTTTCTGAAGAGTGCAAAATTCAGACTCTTGAACATTTGCTGGCCGTTCTTTACATGTTGGGCATTGACAGCTTGATTATAGAGATAAACGGGGATGAGATTCCTATCATGGATGGAAGCGCTTCTCCTTTTGTCCCGGCGATCCTTAGCGCTGGAATAATGTCCCTTCCCGAAAGAAAAAAATCTATTAAAATTATCAAATCTTCTTCCCTTGAGGATAAAGATGCTGCCTTTTCATTCTCTCCGGATTCAGGTTTTAAAATAACCTACTCTATCGAATATGATCATCCAGCCATCCAGAGACAGGAGTTAAGTTTATCCCTGAATTTGGAAAATTTTATAAAGGAAGTTGCCCCTGCCCGGACTTTTGGTTTTTTGAAGGATGTTCCTGCTCTTAGAGCTCAAGGATTAGCCGCTGGCGGGTCACTGGAAAATGCTGTTATTCTTGACGAAAAAAGTGTTATAAGTGGGCCTTTACGATATCCAGATGAATTTGTACGTCATAAAATTTTGGATTTAATAGGTGATCTTTCCCTCATGGGCTTTCCTTTGACCGGGCATTTCAAAGCACATAAGGCAGGTCATAGTCTTCATCTGAAAGCTATTCATTTTCTTTTGGACAACCCAGAATTCTGGGTTTACATATAACAGGATTACTCAACGAAAACGTCTCCAAATCCATGATAGATGACTACTAAGGCCTAGGTTTTGGGGAATACCTGTAGCGACCATTGAAGAAAGGCTCAGGCTATATGGTAAAAAAACACGTTGCTTTTGCCCTAGAATAAATGGGGCCAGGCTCCATTTTGCAAGAAAGAAGACATTCTCAACTTGAAGACATAACAGCAGAAAATCAGAATAAATGGGGCCAGGCTCCATTTATTCTCCAATGGCAAGGCCTGACCCCAAGCGAGTTACGCAGCCGCCGAGAAGAGCGAATGGAGAATGGCGTTAAAAATCTGAAGGGGAGCGAGGCTATTTCCCAAAACCTCCTCAACTTTTTTCTTGTCAATGCTCTTATTCTGAGGTAGAATTTGTAAATTCAGGAGTTAAAGCCATAAGAGAAAGGAAAAAAGTGACAAAAGAAAAAGATAAAATCAAAAAAGATGAGTATGAGAAAGCTCTATCTGCTTACAGTCAGGCCATGAAGCCCTTTCACAAAGGCGATTATAAAAAAGCAGATGAATTGCTTAAAGCTTTTTTAGATAAACATGGGTCTGAAAAAGAACTTGTTGATAGAGCTAAAATCTACCTCACGATTTGTGGAGAGCAACAGAGTAAAGAAAAAGTTCAATTGAAAACATTTGATGACTATTACCAACACGGCGTTTTCAAAACAAATCAAAAAGATTATGAGGAAGCGCTAAAATTGTTAGAAAAGGCTCGAGAGATGAAACCTAAGGAGGGCAAAATCCTCTACTTAATGGCCGATATCTATTGCTTGAAGGGGGAGAATGAAAAGTGCTTTGAACTTCTAAAAAATTCCATTCAACTCGATAAGTATTTCAGTATATTGGCCCGGAATGAGAGAGATTTTGAATCTCTTTGGGAGGATAAAAAATTTAAATTGATCACTAGAATGGTATGAGAAAAGGCTTTTTCGCTCTGATTTTAGCTGCGGGCAAGGGAACCAGATTCAAATCAGAAACAATTAAGGTCCTCCACCCCATGTTGGGGAAATCTATGCTCAGATTGGTGTTGGATTGTGTTTTCAAGCTCAGCCCAGAGAAAGTCTATGTGGTTGTGGGCAGTCAGAAGGAAGATGTTATGAAAGAAGCTCCTTCCAGCAAAGTCGAATTCCTAACCCAGAAAAGACAACTGGGAACAGCTCACGCCGTCCAGGCAGCAAAAAATGCCCTGAATAAAGGAAGAGAAAAGGATGTTCTCATCATAAACAGTGATTTGCCCCTGATGAAACCTGAAACGCTAAGACCCTTATTGGCTCTTCACCGGAAAGAAGGAAACTCCCTGACATTTTTAAGCGCTGAGTTAGAAGACCCGTCAGGTTTTGGGCGTATTGTCCATTCTGGAGATGAAATTAGGGTCATTGAGGAGAGAGATGCCACAGCACCCCAGCGGAGAATAAAAGAAGTAAATGCTGGAGTTTATGTTTTTAAAATCAAGGATCTCCTTGAGGCATTACGCAAGGTTTCGAATAAAAACAAAAAGGGTGAATATTATCTTACGGATGTTACTGAGATACTATCTCAAGAGGGGAAAAAGATCGGTGTTCATAAGACAAGGAACACTGAGGATCTTGTAGGAGTAAACAGCAGGTATGAGCTGGCTAAGGCGATAGGAGAGCTTCGGGAAAGAAAAATAAAAGCCCTTACAGAGAACGGGGTAACTGTTTATAATCCCTGTACAACCTGGATTGACCTCGATGTTAAAATAGGACCTGAGACCATAATCTATCCTTCTGTAATTATTGAAGGAAATTCTGTAATCGGAAGCGAGTGCCGGCTTTACCCGTTCGTCCATATTGTAGATTCTAGGGTAGGAAACCGTGTCAAGATTTTAGGCTCGACCATGATTGAGGAGAGCGTCATCGAGGATGAAGCTCAAGTGGGCCCTTTCACCCACTTCAGGCCTAAAACCGTCATTAAATCGAAAGCAAAAGTCGGAAATTTTGTCGAGATGAAAAACACAATATTCGGGAGTAAATCCAAAGCAGGACATCTTACCTATTTAGGAGATTGTGAGGTGAAAGAAGAGGTTAACATCGGAGCAGGAACGATTACTTGTAATTACGACGGCAAAAAGAAATATAAGACCTTGATCGAATCAGGAGTTTTTATAGGTTCAGGGACTGAACTTGTGGCTCCCTTAAAGGTGGGAAAAAAAGCCTACATAGGAGCGGGCTCAACCATCACCAAAGACGTAGCGCCAGAATCCCTGGCTATAGCCCGAAGCAAGCAGGTTGAAAAGAAGGGCAAGTACCCCAGAAAAAAAGACAAGTAATGTGCGGCATAATTGGCTATATAGGTCCTAAGAGCGTAGTCCCAATCCTGGTGGAAGGATTAAAAAGGCTCGAATACAGAGGCTATGATTCAGCCGGGGTAGCGGTGGTGGATGAAAATCAGATAAAGATAAGGCGAGTCCACGGAAAAATCGTAGCGCTTGAAAAGAGCTTAGAAGAATCCCCTCTCGACGGAAGATATGGAGTGGGTCATACTCGCTGGGCAACGCATGGCCGGCCCTGCGAAGAGAACGCCCACCCTCATCAGGATTGCACAGGTTCCGTGGTTGTTGTTCACAATGGAATTATTGAAAATTATCTTGCTTTAAAGAAAGAACTTAAAAAAGAGGGACATACTTTTCACACCGAGACCGATACAGAAATTATTGCTCATCTCGTTGAAAAATATTTTAAAGGCTCTTTAGAGGAGGCTGTTCGGCGAGCCGTCCAGGACCTCGATGGTGCCTATGCAGTCGCTGTCATATCATCCAAAGATCCTGAAAAAATCGTAGCGGCAAAGATTGGACCACCTACTGTTGTCGGTTTAGGCAAAAAAGAGTTTTTTATCTCTTCTGACATCAATCCTCTTCTCAGCTACACCCAGAAAGTTGTTTTTCTCGAAGACGGGGAGATGGCTGTAATCGAGCCAAAGGGAGCGAAGTTTTTCGATTTTAAGGGGAAGGTGCTGGAAAAAGAAGTGCATCATCTCTCCTGGAGTCCCCTTATGGCTGAGAAAAGCGGGTTTAAGCACTTCATGCTCAAGGAGATATTTGAGCAGCCTCAAGTTGTGAGAGACACTCTTAAGGGCAGGGTATCCCTTGATTCAGGAAAGATATGCCTGGATGAGATTGGAGTATCTCCGGAGCTTTTAAAAAAAACGGAAAGAGTAGTGATTATTGCTTGCGGCACATCATATCATGTGGGTATGGTGGGGAAATATCTCGTCGAGGCCATGGCCCGGATTCCTGTGGATATCGAGTTTGCTTCAGAATACCGCTACAGAGATTTTATCCTGGATAAAAAAGCACTCGCCATAGTCATTTCCCAATCTGGAGAGACCGCTGATTCTCTGGCTGCTCTAAGGGTTATCAAAGAAAAGAAACCTCTAACTCTTAGCATCTGCAATGCGGTTAACTCCTCGATTGCGAGAGAGACAGATGGAGTTCTCTACACTCACGCCGGTCCAGAAATCGGAGTTGCAGCCACAAAGACTTATTCTGCCCAGATGGTAGCTTTGGCTCTGTTAGCAATGCATCTGGCACAGATAAAAGGAAGAATTGATGAAAAGGCAAGTCTCGCGCTTATAGAGGAACTGGGAAGAATTCCTCATAAAATGGAGAAAATTCTCAATCAGGCTCAGTCGATTGAAGATCTGGCTTCAAAGTTTGTCTCCTTCTCCCATTTCCTCTATTTGGGACGTGGAGTCAGTTTTCCTGTTGCCCTGGAGGGAGCGCTCAAACTGAAAGAGATTTCATATATTCATGCAGAAGCCTATCCAGGAGGGGAGATGAAGCACGGCCCGATTGCCCTCATCGATGAGAACATGCCCACGATGGCCATAGTCCCCAGGGACAGGGTTTATGCTAAGATGTTGAGCAACATATCTGAAATCAAAGCAAGAATTGGATACGTCCTGGCCGTAGCTTCGGAAGATGATAAAGAGATTGAGGATAGAGTCGATAAAGTTATTTCCGTCCCCTCAACAGAGCCTCTTTTCACTCCCTTTTTAACCACACTTCCCTTGCAGCTCTTTGCCTATTACATAGGGGCGATGAGGGGAGCAGACGTTGACCAGCCCAGAAACCTGGCGAAAAGTGTTACAGTCGAATAATATTGTAGGGGCTTGATTTATCAAGCCCACCTTTTTTAACTAATATGGTAATATGGGGTCAGGTCTTGTTTTTTGCTTTTATTTGGATCAGCGAGGCCAGGCTTTGCTTTTTAAGTTGTGCTTGTATGAGTAAAGGCAAAAAACAAGACCTGACCCCAAAATTGTAAGTTGTGCTTGTATGAGTAAAGGCAAAAAACAAGACCTGACCCCAAAATTGGGGCTGAATAATACTAATATGGGGTCAGGTCTTGTTTTTTGCTTTTATTTGGATCAGCGAGGCCAGGCTTTGCTTTTTAAGTTGTGCTTGTATGAGTAAAGGCAAAAAACAAGACCTGACCCCAAAATTGTAAGTTGTGCTTGTATGAGTAAAGGCAAAAAACAAGACCTGACCCCAAAATTGGGGCTGATTCTCTTGTAGGGATTTGATTTTCTTGTAGGGGCTTGATTCATCAAGCCCACCTTTTTTAATATACGGATTTATTTTATTGTAGGAGCTTGATTTATCAAACCCACCTTATGTAAATAAAAAGGAATCGATTAAAAAAGTAGCCTGTCCTCTTTTTTACCCTTTTCACCATTTGATTTTTAGCATCAATCGTGCTTGACGGGGTTGCTGCCTTGCCCAAACTTCCCCAAAAATAGGAATAGTTTCTTTGACATAAGAAATTGGCTCCTGGGAGTTGAAAACGTTGAAGATATCGAGCCTCAAGGCTAAGGCCATACTCTGAGGGAGCCCGAGGCTTTGAAGCCGAAATTCCTTCTCTAAGCCTAAATCAAGGTAAAAATGCGAAGGAGTTTCCCTTGTCCCCCTGCCCTCAGGAAAGGAATAGTAAGCCCCGAAAAGAGGCACAAAACCTAATCTTTCCCAGTAATACCCGGATATATATTCGAAGGCGGCGGAGAAAGCAAGTCCATTTGGGGCAATATACAGGGTGTTGATTTTTAAATTGTGATCGACAGAATAGGGGAGTTTTCCGTACCAACTTTCATTTTCCTCATCACTGATTAGCCTTCCTCCCAATCCGGCCAGTTGCTGGTCCCAATAGGCTTTTTCGTCTTCCAATCCTGGAATGTCGGGGATATAAATATGGTTTCCATAAAGGCCAATATATGGCGAGCTTCCTTCTTCCTGGTCCCAGGATCCGGTCTCGGTCTGGCCAGGATTGGTTCCCTTGGCAGATGCATAACAGTAGGATGCATTCAGAAAAAAATTAGTCCCTATTTTGCCGTTGAGCTCGATTTCAAAGCCCTGGTAATTCCTCCTCTTGGGCTCGAAATTATCGTAGAGAAATTTATATTGTGTTACGGGATCAAGAACCATCAGGACTTCCAGAAGCTCTTCAGCTTTAGTGCGGACATAGCGCGCTTTTAGTGCCCAATTCCGGCCCAGCTTTCGATCAAACTCGACGAGGAAGCGTGTGAGAAAATTTGGTTTCAATCCACCCGCGATTTCAAACGGCTGAGCTCCTTGCTCATGATCAAACAACCAATTTGAAGGATTGTGAAGCTCGCTCTCAGAGGGATTTGAGGGTCCCTGCCACCTATAAGTGCGAAATTTTAGGCCAGCAACAGAGCTAAGAAAACCCAAGGGCATTGTCGTGATAAGATCAGAAAATCTTCCCCAGCCGAGTTTCAAGATATTCATTCCATCGCCAGTTAAATCCACGGCTAGGGAGAATCGAGGTGAGAGGAAGTCGCGAAAGTTCCAGGACCAGAGTTCATCTTTTCTGTTTTCGAGGCAGATCTGTGTCTGGCTTCTAAAGCCTGCCATGAGTGTGAATCTTCCCCAGGTGACTTTATCCTTGAAATAAAGCCCTATTCCCCGCGAAGAATTTATAAGATTAAACTCGCCGTATTCGAAGAAAGAAGATGGCGTTACGCTACTGCTCCTGTACGAGCTAAAATGGTATTTTGTTCCGGTATCAAAACCATTACCGGGAAAAAGGTCCTCATCCCTTCCGGTGAATTCCACACCGAATTGAGAGGAGAAACTGTAATATTCAAACCCAAGAATGAGTTCATGTCGACCAAAGGTTTCTGTCTCTACGTGTTTTGTGAGCTTGATGTTAAAGTCCAGCCTTTTCTGGTCATCTGTAACATTCCCGTAGGAATTATTGATATTTCTGGCTAAATCCTCGACGTAATACTGGGCAGGCCCCAGGTCTTTGTCCGTAGGCTCTATAAAAGAGTCTCTCTTGACATACCCCAATCCTGCTTCGATAAAGGTTGAAGTATTGATGATCCCCTTGTAGTTCAGCCGGAATATGAGGTCAGAAAAATCTTTTTCGTCAAATAAATCCGGGATTCCTGTTCCGCCTTTTTGTCCGAAAGATTTATGGAAGATCGATGTCAAAGAAAGGCTGTGGTTGCTGTTAAAAGCGTAAGTTAGTTTGGCAAAGAGATTATTGGTTGGCACCGTTTTCCTGCCTCCAGGGACAGAAAGATAATCCACGACACCCTCCTTTGTCTGTTCTTTCTCCGTGAAAAAATTGTTCGACACGAAAAACCAAAGTTTGTCTTTGACTATGGGGCCGCCGAGGTTTAAATACAAGTTGTAGTTGGAGAAGGAGTCTGGTTCGCTCACGACAGATAGCTGTTCCTCACGAGCAGCCTGGAGATTTTCATTCATGAAAACAAGAGAAAATTCACCTTTTATATCATTGCTTCCGCTTTTAGTGACCATGTTGATGATACCGCCGTAAGCTGATCCGAATTCTGGGCTAAAAGGATCGGAGATAACTTGAATTTCAGCGATAGAATCAAAATTAAGATGCATTCCTGAGTTTCTTAACCTCACTCCGCTGATTGAAAGTCCATCGACGACCCAGTTGTTGCCTTCTTCTCCTTCACCCCTGAAGCTTGGCTGACCCTGGGTGGTATTTCCCCGCCGCGTGTTGACTCTCACACCGGTAACTCCGGGAGTAATCTTGACTGCATCGATCACTGTCCGGTTCTGGGCAGGAATCTTTTCCAGGTCTTTACTTGTGAGATGGAAACTTGTATCGGTTGAAGTTTTATCGATAAGAGGGGCTTCGGCAACGACAACGATTTCTTCCCTTATTTCTGATAGCTTCATGGCGACATTCAAGTCAGTCACTCTTCCCAGGCGGACGATGACATTTTCCTGGACAAGAGGTGCAAACCCTTCGAGCTTAAAAGTCAGGATGTAAATTCCCACGGGAAGGAGTGGAAAACGAAAATCACCGTTTTTTGAGGAGAGAATTGTTCTCAAACCCTGCAGGCCTGGGCTTTTTGCTGTTATTTCAATCCCTGGCAGGCCTTCGCCACCTTCATCCTGCACTTTCCCCTGGATTTCACCTGTTTCTGTGGCCTGAGCGTGGATGCTGAAGAAGAGAAAAAGCCCCAAAAATAAAAATATTATATTTTCTTTAATTGTGCCTTCTCTTTTTTCTTCTTTCTTGGCTTTTCTTGTTTTTTCCTGTATTTTTTGATGAATTGCTCTGTGAGTCTCTTGGCATCTGTGTCCTTGATGTTTTTATAATATTCAATACCCTGGATCAAAGAAGGCGCGCAATTGCCTGCTCCGATTATGGCCACTTTAATTTTGCCTACTTTACCGGACCTCCCTTCTGAATTTCTCTTGTTTTTCAACTTTTTTAACGTAGAAAGTTCTTTGGATTGCTGTAATATTGGAAAAAACCGCAATTATCGCTAGAACTGTGATCATTGCTGGATCAAAGATGTTGAAAAGAGAGCCTATCATCGCACCAAGGAAAAGAAGAAGCATTCTTTCAGCTCTCTGCATTATCCCTATTTTACATTCTATTCCTAATCCCTCTGCCCGAGCTCTGGTGTAGCTTACCATGGATGAGCCAAGGATAGTCCAAAATGTCAACCAGAGAGCCCAGTGATCCCTGAAATAAGCTGCCAGCCCGAGGTAGATGAAAAATTCTGAGTATCTATCTAACGCAGAATCAAATATAGCACCAAAGAGGCTTTTCTGGTTTGTATTCACAGCAACTTTCCCGTCGAGAATATCAAATAATCCGGAGATGAGGATCATGATTCCAGCCCAAAAAGGATGTTTAAGGAAAAACAGAACACCTGCCCCTATGCCTGATATCAAAGCCATAAAACTTAAAGCATTAGGGCCAATCTTAAGATTGACAAAAAGATAGGCCACCTGATTAAGAGAGTCCAGGGTGAAGGATATCAGTTTTTTTGGAAGTATCCGGAAACTTTGCTTTGTCTGGCTATTCATGTTTTAGAGGTAATTAGATAGTGATTACTCTAATATTAAAGAAAATTCAAGTCAACTGATTTGATTTCGATTTATTCAATCTTAATTCATTTGGGATTAAACCCCATTGAAAAAAGCCGTGAAATCATCTATATTCTGGAATGAGAAAAAAGCTGCCTCACTTTTTAAGGAAAGATTTGCCGGGGTGGCGGAATTGGTAGACGCAAGGGACTTAAAATCCCTCGTAGGGTAACCTACGTGCCGGTTCGAGTCCGGCCCTCGGCATTTATTTTCAACAACGAAGCTCAATCAAAATTATTTTTACTTCCAATTAATTGAACTCTAGCGGTTTGGACTGAACCAGCCTTGTGTTCTCAAACATATCCGCACAAGCATCAGCATCACCGGGACTTCGATAAGGACCCCTACGACCGTTGCTAATGCTGCACCCGATGAGAGGCCAAAAATCATGACTGATGTGGCGATAGCCACCTCAAAGTGATTTGATGCTCCTATCATGGCTGAGGGAGCAGCGTCTCTGTACGATAATTTTAAAATCTTTGCGAGTCCATAGGCGATCCAGAATATGAGGTTCGTCTGGATAAAAAGCGGAATAGCGATCCATAGTATAGTCAAAGGATTTGAGAGGATCACTTCGCCTTTGAAGGAAAATAAAAGAACAAGCGTGATAAGTAAAGCCACAATTGTGACAGGCGTGAGAAGATGTAAGAATTTGGTTTTGAACCAGTTTTCACCTTTTTTGGCTATTAACAGTCTACGGGAGATATACCCCGCAACGAGAGGAAGAGCGACATATATTCCAATAGACAACAAGAGGGCTTCCCAGGGAACCGGCAGGCGTCCAATGCCAAGAAAGAATCCGCCCAATGGACCGTAGAGTAACAACATCGTAAGGGAGTTGATGGCAACCATGATGAGCGTATGGCTGTCATTGCCCTTGGCAAGGTATCCCCAGACAAGAACCATTGCTGTGCAGGGAGCTATTCCCAAAAGAATACATCCTGCGAGAAAACTCCGCCAGAGAGGGACGGCCAGCATTTTCATTCCTTCGTGCACTACAACGGTTCCTGCTCCGTGAGTAGCTCCCACAGGCAGATCAAGTCCCAGAGGCATTTTGACAAGGTCAATTGCCTCTGTTCCGATAAACGATTTGAAAACAAAGCCAAGGAAGAAAAGGGAAATGGCGTACATGGTGAACGGTTTTATCGCCCAATTGACAACTAACGTCAGGCTCACCGGTTTGAGATTTTTGCCGGCTTTGAGGACTTCCGCAAAATCAATTTTAACCATGATTGGATACATCATGAAGAACAGACAAACGGCAATGGGAATAGAAACTACGGGGGCTTCATTGACATAAACGGCGAGTCCATCAAGAAATGTCGCGACTTTAGGTGCAAATTTCCCGAGAACGATTCCGGCAACTATACATAAAATAACCCAGACACTTAAGTACCGTTCAAATAAGCTCAAACCTTTTGGTTGCTTATTAATACAGGCTTTGTTTTCCATTCCGTTCCCTCCTGTAACCTGTTGTGGATATCATACGTATGTTCTCAGTTAAAACGTGGAATATACAAGATAAATCCCGCCTAGCAGGACCAAAGATTTCAACCGCCAAGTTTTAAAAGCATGGCTTGGGCTACTGTGGCAACATTTTCGTCTGTGGCAGGAGATTTGCCTTTTTCTAAGCCTAAGTCCGTGACTTTCATGTGTTCGAATTCTGTAAATCCTGCTTCTTCCAGACTGAGTTTTGTACAGTCAAGAGGGCAGCCATCGATGGCTAGAATCTTTTCTGCTTCTTCCGTAGTCTTTAGAATTCCCGGGACGCGTCCTCCTATCCCGGCAAGACAGTACATCTTACCTGCCCCATCCGCCGTGAGCTTTCTGGCCGCTCTGTCCGAAATGGCACCCACATCGGCGGCTCCTGAACAGGCGAAGATCAAGGTTGGAGCAGCGCTACAAACATTTTCCTTATTGTCTCCCATTATTTCCTCCTTTGAAAATTTATTTTGAAAGTTTCAAGAGATGATTTTCTTTATTTCTTCAGTATTCAAGACCTTTCCTACACTCTTAACCTCATTATCCAACGCAAGAGCAGGAGTCATCATAACTCCGAATTTCATGATTTCGTTGATATCCGTCACTTTGATTATTTCGTAATTACCGTCCAATTCGTG
>Ga0255054_10000475_pt1 | contig 23703 bp, 23 predicted proteins | sample JV7_2_23_MG_FD_188634 | JGI IMG/M metagenome (GOLD analysis project Ga0255054, IMG submission 188634) | Seawater microbial communities from Jervis Inlet, British Columbia, Canada - JV7_2_23 | ecosystem: Environmental > Aquatic > Marine > Inlet | place: Canada: British Columbia | collected...
ATCGTCGCCGCGCTGCAGACCGTCGACCTCCTAGCTTCTACCTGGCGTGACGATTCGGAACTCACGGCATTCAATAGCGATCAGTCTATCGACTGGATCCCCGTGACGAAGGAGTTATGCGAACTGCTCGATCGCTCACTGGAAATCAGCAAGACGACTGGCGGAGCCTTCGACCCGACTATAGGACCGCTCGTAAACCTGTGGGGATTCGGGCCCGATGGCCAGATTGTCGAACCACCGTCTGCCGCCGATATCGCCGCTGCACAACACCGGGTCGGCTTCGACCTGTTGGAGGCTGATTGCACGGAGCGCCTGGTGCGTAAGGACGTCGCCGACCTGTACGTCGACCTGTCGGGCTGGGCTAAGGGCTACGCCGTCGATCAGGTCGCAGAACTGCTGGATACTCGCGGCATCGACAACTACCTTGTGGAAATTGGTGGTGAGTTGCGAGTCAAAGGGCAGAACTCAGAGCGTGGCAAGTGGACGATTGGTATCGAGGCACCGTCAACATCGGCGCGCGTACCTCACGCGGTGGTGAATGTGACGAATACGAGTGTTGCCACATCCGGCGACTACCGGAACTACTTTGAGCATGGCGGGCAACGCTTCTCGCACACCATTGATGCGAGGACCGGACAGCCGGTAGCGCATAACCTGGCTGCGGTTACCGTAATGAACACATCGGCCGCCTATGCCGACGCGATGGCAACCGCCCTGCTGGTACTTGGACCTGACGATGGGCCCGAACTGGCTCGCAAGCTCGGAATTGCCGGCTATTTCCTGGTTCGCAACCAGACGGACATTCGGGAAATTACGACACCTGATTTCGACAGGCTGAGCGCACAATGAATGTAATCATGACGACCCTGCTGTTTAGCTTCATCATCATCCTGCTCGTTATTACAGGGATGAGCGTCGGCGTCATGAACGGGCGCAAGGCTATCAGCGGCAGCTGCGGTGGCCTCAATGGCGGTGGCTGTGAACTATGCAGCGGCAAAGGCAACTGTCGTAACAAGCGCAAGCGCGCTGACGGAGAAGCAACATGAACCTGAAATCCTGTCTCGTTAAAGACTATATGGCGAAGACGCTTGTTACGTTCAAGCCCGATACCCATGTGCTCGACGCCGTACACGTGCTCGTCAAGAACCGTATCGCTGGTGCTCCTGTCGTTGATGACGAAGGCAACCTGATCGGTATGCTGTCAGAGCTCGACTGCATGAAGGTCGCGTTGCAGGCCGGTTATCACGGCTCCTACGGCGGCCCGGTCAGCGACTACATGTCTGAGGGCGTGGATACCGTCAATATTGATATGAGCATCGTGGACCTTGCCCAGGTCTTTATCGACAAGCGCTTTCGTCGATTCCCGGTAACGGATAACAACCGGCTGGTTGGCCAGATCAGCCGCCGCGATGTGCTTCGCGCGCTCGAGGTTATTGCGACGGGCTAAAAGGGCATACCGAGTGACGCTAACTGCCATTACGCGCGAGATCAATTCCGCGATCGTTGGTTGCGAATTGACCTTCTTGCCCAGGGTCAGCATCGATTTCGCCCTGGCGCAACGACAACACCAGCAATACCAATCTGTACTGTCTTCCCTCGGTTGTAAGATTGTCGTTTTAGCAACGGCACCGGGCTTGTCAGATTCAGTATTTATCGAGGATACTGCGCTGGTACTGGATGAGGTTGCGGTGCTGCTGCGGCCGGGCGCGACGTCCAGGCAAGCGGAGGTATCCGGTGTCGCAAGTGTTCTGCAACAACACCGAATGCTCAAGTCAATCCAGCCGCCCGGCACCCTGGATGGTGGTGACCTGCTCCGCGTTGACAATGTCATCTTTGCGGGGCTCTCGACGCGATCAAACCAAAGCGGCATTGACCAGTTGAGTCAAATTGTAAAGGACTACGGATACTCAGTAAGGACCATAGAAACGAACAAGTGCCTGCATTTGAAGTCCGCCGTATCCGAAGTTGCATCTGGCACGCTGCTCATTAATCCGGACTGGATCAGCGGCGCTGCGTTCCGGAACTACGAGCTGATCAACATCGACCCAGAAGAAGCACACGCTGCCAATGCGCTGCGGGTGGAGCAGAGTGTAATTTATCCTTCATCATTTCCACGCACGCTGGACAAGCTCGCGATGCGTGACATCAACGTGATTCCTGTCGATCTGTCTGAATTGCAGAAGGCCGAAGGCGCAGTGACATGCTGCAGCCTGATTTGTGTCACGCCTTAACTTTGCCGGGCTCTCGCTTGAGCAGGGGCGCGACCAGCAGGAGTGCGGTTCCCACAAATGCGAGCGCGACGAACAGAGTCGCAGGCTGCCCATTCGGGAAGTCCTCTATGAACAGCTTGATCCCGACCAGGACCAGGACCGGGTAGACCAGCCAGCGATCGCTGGGCGAGAGCGCAACGATTCCCTCGTTGCCAGATAGCAATTCAAACCGGGTTTCGGATTCATGCAGCAGCGGTAAGGTCTGCAGATCGGACGTGCCCCCAAAAAATGCCGCACTCGCCCGGTCCGATTCGATGGCGCGTAACAGATGCGCGCGCCGAAAATCAGCAAAACCCGCCCGATTGCGCCAATTACGTATCGTCTCTGGGTGCGCGGAAATCTAATATTTGAAAAGGTAAAAGTTTACGCGCCACGATAAGGAACCGCTCATGATGAACATACGAAGAATCTGCGCAATCGTGCGCGCTTCAGCACTGTTCGTTTTGATTGTGCCTGCTTCGGTCGGCGCGCAAGACATGCTGAAGATGTGCATCGATTGCCATGGCGAAGACGGCTTGGGTATCGACAGTGACCTTCCCTTCATCCCCATCATTGCCGGCCTGAACGTAGCCGTTCAGGAAGACGCGCTCTTCGCCTACGCCGATGGCGCGAGAAATTGCGCTTCCACTCCCATGATGTGCAAACTGGTGTCGCGGCTGACAGAAGATCAGATTGTCGAATATGCCGCTCACTTTTCCGCGCTACCTTACAAAGCAGCTGGGGAAGAATTCGATGCAGCGCTTGCGGAAACGGGACAAAAAATACACAAGGGTAGTTGTGCCAAATGCCACGGTGCAGACGATCCGAGCGAAGCGGACAACAGTATAGGCGCCGGCAGACTGCACGGACAGCGCAAAAACTACTTGCGTTTTACGCTCGAGCAGTACGCGGCCGGGGAAAGAGATCAACTGCCTGCAATGGAAAAAGTGACAACGCCGCTTTCCGCCGATGATATCGAAGCGCTCGTTAATTACTACGCAAGTTACCGCGATTAACAGCCGCTGGCCGGCGCAACGGCAGGCACGTAGGGAGACCGCGGTGTGAGAATGTCCCGAATAAATATCTGGGCTCTCGGCAGCAGCATGGCGCGTCTGCTGAGTCCCACAGACAAAGCCGGATTTCGTACCGCCGCGGCAAGTTATCTGCCACTTGTCACATTACTTTTTTGCTCGGCCTTGCTGCCTGCGAATGCGGAAGAATCGGCTGAACCGTCACAAGCGCTTCGATTCGAAGGTTATCCGAACGCGCCGACGGTTTCCGTGGTGCCGCGCAAAGATGAGCTGTTCTTCTACCCTTGCGACCAATGCCACGCAGCCATGGAGCCCAACCCCGAAATCCGGCCGCTGAATGCAATGCACGACTCAGCCCTGGAACATGGCCGAGGGCGTATCTGGTGCACATCTTGTCACGATCTCGAAAACCGAAATTTCCTGACGACGTTGCTGAACGAGCTGGTGGATATTGACGAGGCGTACCTGGTCTGCGGCGGCTGTCATGCGAACCGCCACAAGGATTGGTCTTTCGGAGCCCACGGCAAGCGTGTCGCAAACTGGCAAGGTGATCGTACACTTTACAGTTGCCCGCATTGCCACAATCCGCATAGCCCGGCAATCAAGCCTCGGGCACCGAAACCCGCACCTCCTGTTCGCGCCGGATTGAGACTCGAGCTCGGCATAGAACACGAGAAGAGCGCCATTTGGGATTCTCGAGAGGAGCACGAAGACCAATGAGTAATGGCGGTAGCAACTTCGACAAAGCTCGCAGGAATTTCCTGCGCGGCCTTGGCATGGGTACCGCCGCCGTCGCCGCGCGGCCTGCCTGGGGCGGCGAGACATTCCAGGACGCATTCGCCGATTTCTTCCAGAAGGATTATCGGAGAATGTCGGCCGAGGAAATCGCGGCGGCACTCGAGAGAATCGAGCGTAAGGCGAAAAGCAGGTACGACGTGGAGATCGACTGTCAAAATACGCCACCGCAACAAGGCGTTGTTTACGGTTACGCCATCAACATTTCGCGTTGTAAGGGCTACCGCGATTGTGTGCACGCTTGCGTCAAAGAAAACAATCTCGGTCGCGACTCCCAGATGCAGTACATCCGCGTACTGCAGTTGGACCAGGGTGATTTTGATCTGGAGCATTCGGATCACTACTACGATCCGGAGACGGTGCCGGTCGAAGGCAAACACTATCTGCCGGTTCAATGCATGCAGTGTGACGACCCGCCCTGCGTGAAGGCCTGCCCGGTCGAGGCTACCTGGATGGAGCCTGACGGTATTGTCGTCGTCGACTACGATTGGTGTATCGGCTGCCGCTACTGCATGGCGGCTTGTCCTTACTGGGCGCGACATTTTAACTGGACCGTTCCGGAAATCCCGGCGGAAGAAATGAATACGAATACGCACTATCTCGGTAATCGCCCCCGGCCCCGGGGCGTTGTCGAGAAATGCACTTTCTGTATTCATCGCACGAGAAAAGGGCAGCAGCCTGCTTGCATGGAAGCCTGCCCGACAGGCTCTCGCATATTCGGCAACCTGCTGGACCCAGACAGCGAGATTCGTTATGTACTGGCGAACAAGCAGGTGTTTCGTTTGAAAGAAGACCTCGGCACCGAACCTAAATTCTGGTACTTCAGTGATTGAGCATCGACGATGGCTGTGATTCGTTTCATCTTTGATGGCGTCCGTGAAATGTTTCGCGGCCCGCGCGAGTACTGGATGTGGCTGATGGCGCTGAGCGTCGTCGTTCTGTTCGGCGCCTGGCGTTACTCCGAGCAGCTCACCAGTGGACTCGTCGTAACGGGCATGAGTGACCAGGTATCCTGGGGTTTTTATATCTCCAATTTCGCGTTTCTGGTCGGCATCGCGGCGGCCGCCGTGCTGCTGGTAATCCCAGCCTATATCTTCGATCGAAAGGACATAAAGGACGTCGTGCTGGTCGGCGAGGGCATGGCAGTAGCGGCAGTGACGATGGCAATCCTGTTTGTTATCGTCGACCTGGGCCGACCTGATCGCCTGTGGCATATGATTCCGGGCATTGGTCGGTTTCACTGGCCGGTCTCCCTGCTCGCCTGGGACGTACTCGTGCTCAGCGTATACTTCCTTTTGAATCTGGCGATTCCGTTCTACGTGCTCTACAGTCATTATCGGGGCAAAGAGCCCAACTTCCGGCTTTATTTTCCCTTCGTGGTAATCGCCATGTTCTGGGCGATCTCGATCCACACTGTTACGGCATTTCTGTTTTCCGCAAACCCCGCGCGTCCATTCTGGCACACGGCTTTACTTGGCCCGCGATTTATCGCCTCGGCATTTGCTTCCGGTCCCGCTCTAATCATCATCACGTTACAGATCGTACGCAAGGTAACTTCCTACAATATCAGCCAAAGCGTAATCGACTTGCTCGCCATCATCATGACATTCGCGCTGCAAATCAGCCTGTTTTTTGTCGGGGCAGAGTTATTTACGGATTTCTACAATGAAGGTGCTCACGCGGCGTCGATTCACTACCTTTTCCTCGGACTCGGCGGATTCGATTCTCTGCGAGCCTGGATCTGGTTTGCCCTGGCGCTCAATTTAATCGCCGTCGTGATCCTGATGATTCATCCCTTGCGACGAAAAACACTGACGCTGAATATTGCCTGCGTGCTGGCGTTTATCGGTATCTGGATCGAGAAAGGCATGGGCCTGGTCATTCCCGGATTCGTACCAACGCCGCTCGGAGAAATATTCGAATATTCACCGACCGGCGTCGAACTCAGTGTCGCGGCTGCGATCTGGGCGTTCGGAATGCTCATATTCACGTTACTCGCGAAAGCGGTGATTGCGGTCGAACAGGGCAAACTTCGCTATCACACGAAGGATGTGAAGTACTCGTTATAAATTGCCCGGGTCTTCTGTAGCTCCCTGCTCATGGGCACGCCGGGCCGCATCGAATACTTGTTTGAGTTCTACGAGTATTGCGACAGTCGAATCTTCGGTCTGCTGCAGATCAAACTGGTGCACCCGATTCAGTATCCTCTCGTAGCTTTTTTCCAGGTCGCTCACACGTTGCCGGCTGTCATCGGGCCAACCATGAGATTCATAATGAATCTTCGTCCAGCCAAGGAAGCCGCCCGCGATATTCAGTTGGTTAAAGACATTCTCGGCCCGGTCCGCAATCAGCGAAAGATTCTCGCTGTTGCCCTCGCCGTGACAGTTGCGGCATGCATTCAAGACGATGAGGCGATATTCGGGGCGGCTGCTCATCGCAGGATGGCAGGTCGTGCACGTCGGGGCCGATCGTTGATCCATCAGTGCGGCATAATGTTTGCTCCGAACGAACTGCGCGCGCTTGTCGTTGTGGCACTGCCCGCAGGTTTCCGGCTGCTTCTGGTAATGCACGGTGCTGTTTTTATCGCTCATCGGCAAAACACCGACGTGTGCTGTCTCCGTTGAATTGGTGTTGGCATTTCCTCCGTGACAATCATCGCAAGTTACGCCAGCCTGCTTGTGCGGTGATACCAGGTACTGCTGATAGTACTCGTGGAGTTTGGGATACTGGGCATAGAAATCAGACTGCTGGTGACAGCTGATGCAGCCGTTCTCGGCTGACTGGGTGCTTGCTGAAAACGCCGCAGATAAGGAGATCAAAATAAATCCAAACGTGAATCTATTTCGCGACATGTTCGACACCCGTTAGAAGTCTGATTAGGTCCAGCTCTGCAGCTGTCCTGCCCGTTTGTAGCAAAAGCAGCAATCCTTTCTCATTACGGATACTACCTATCCGTCATGGTGTCGCCTTTCTTATCAAACTTCTTTGCCCGACAGCTGCTTTGCGGAGTCTTCCGGTGGGGAAGATGTGTTGTGCAGCTCCTCTGCCCGCTGAGCCAGCTCCCGAATCAAACCCGAGAAGATCAGGTTGTGTATCGGGTAAAGCACATACCAGTACAGCAGGCCAAACAAGCCTTTGGGGGCGAAAAAAGCCGTCTGCATCAGCCGGGATCCCCCGCCATCGACTGGCAGTACTTTGAACCGCAGCCAAGCGCGACCAGGCAGTTTGATCTCTGCCCGGAGCAGCAGCATTCGATCCTGCTCGACGGATTCAACACGCCAATAGTCAAGCGCATCCCCTACCCGCACATCGTCGGCATCACGGCGACCTCGACGGGAGCCGACGCCGCCGACCATGCGATCGGCAATTCCACGCAAGTGCCAGACCCAGTTAAAGTACAGCCAGCCCCGCTCACCACCCAGGCCTGTGAAGGCCCGAAAGGTCAGCGCAGGTGGGGCGGCGATAATGCACTGGCGACGTTCGATAATCATCCCCTCATGCGTGGTCAGCACTACCGGAGACGTGACCCCCTGGCTGCTGACCAACGCGTCACCCCAGGTAGTTTCCACCTGATGAGCTTCCAGTCGCATTAGCGCCCGCTGCACAGCTCGCCGGTAGGTCATCGGCTGGATACCGGGGAACAGGCGATGTGCAGTATCGTCTCGCACAACCACCTCGTTGCGTAGCCCTTCGATCAATGGCCAGGCAAGTGAGAGTGGTACCGGTGTCAGGTAGTGCACCAGACGTGCGTATAAGCCGGAAGTCAGTACCGGGACTAGTATCATCCGACGCCGCAGCCCACGTACGGCGGCATATTCCATTAACATCTTGCGATAGGTCATCACTTCCGGCCCGCCAATCTCTACGATTTTACCGGCGCTCTGCGGCGTATCCAGAGTGGCAACGAGGTACTGCAACACATTGCGAATACTGATCGGCTGTATTCGAGTGTTGACCAGGCGCGGGCAGAGCATCACCGGCACGCGTTCGGTGAGGTAGCGAATCATCTCAAATGAAATGCCTCCCGAACCCACGATAACCGCCGCCCGAAATTCCGTGACCGGTACCCCCGAATCTCTTAACGCTGCCCCCGTCTGTTGGCGAGAGCGAAGGTGTGGGGAAAGCGAGGTATCCGGTTCGCCCAGCCCCCCCAGGTATATGATGCGCTGCAGTCGGGCCTCCCGCGCAGCGACACCGAAGTTGTGCGCCGCGAGCAGGTCGCGGTAATGAAAGTCGGCGCCATCGCGCATGCTGTGAATCAGGTAGTAAGCCGCGTGTACACCGGTCATGGCTGAGTGCAGTGTGTTCAGGTCGAGCACATCACCCTGCACCGCCTCGACGTGATCAAACCAGGGGCGCCCCTGCAGGCGCTGGGGATCACGCACGAGCGTGCGCACCTTGTAACCAACGTTCAGCAGGCGACCAACCAACCGCCCACCAATATAGCCTGTCGCACCGGTAACCAACACGGTCCCATACTGTTTCATGGCCATCCCCTGTATCGAGAAACCGATAACATTGAGTGGATCTTAGAACACGTCTATCGCCGGCGCATGTCGTATCGCCCCTTTATGCGGCCTCTACTCATTCTGCGTAGGGTTCTACGTATTGTGCCAATCGGCGATGCTACGTTTTCATTCTAAGGTGGCAAATCGGTTGAGCGAACATTGCTCGATCCTCGACCGTGAGTTGCTGGCAAACCAATAGAGTGTGAACCTTTCACGCTCAAAAAGGACTTTCGGGAAGCGCAGATGAAGTGGCACGTACTGCACCCGTTGTGGGTGGGGCTCGGAGTGGTCGGACTGATCATCGTCGCCGGGCGGTTTTTGGTTCCGGATGGCTTCGGAGTTCATGGCAGGAATTTCACCTACGGCTATTACCGCCTCGGCAGTCTCCAGGACTGGAAGGACTTTCCCGTCAAGTATCAGGGCAGAGACTCCTGCGCTGAGTGTCATGAAGAAAACGTTCGACTGAACAGCGCCTCAGTCCATGCGCCTGTCCAATGCGAAAACTGTCATGGACCCGCTGTAGATCATCCGGACAGTGCCCAGACTCTGCATGTCGATAGCAGCAGGGAGCTTTGCCTCAGGTGTCATGCGCAGCTGGGATATCCCAATAGCAACAGAGGCGCAATGCCGAGCATCGATGATCGCAGACACAAGCGAGGACGCGAGTGCAGAAAATGCCATGACCCTCATAATCCCAGGGAGAAATCGGAATGACATGTTCCAGGCGGGATTTCCTGAAAGAAGCCGTTAGCACCACGGCGGCCGCCGTATTGCCGTTAAGCGCATTTGTTTTTCTGAGCACAGAGGAAGCCAAGGCAGCGGTTGCGAATTCGACAGTAAGGTATGCGTTTCTCATCGACACAAACAAGTGCGTTGGCTGCGGGATGTGCATCAAGGCTTGCAAAACCGAAAACGAAGTTCCTTATGATGCGCCGGTCACGCGAATGTGGGTAGAACGCTACATCATCACCAAAGACGGCGAAGTACATATCGACTCACCGATGGGCGGTCGCGACGGCTTCACTGACAACACAGTGTACGGTGAAGAGATTGATCCGAAAAACATAGCAAAAGCGTTTTTCGTTCCCAAGGGCTGCAATCATTGCGACAATCCGCCCTGCGTGCAGGTATGTCCGGTCGGCGCAACCTATCAGACTAATGAAGGGGTTGTCCTGGTTGACAGGGATTGGTGTATGGGGTGTGCGTACTGCATCATGGCCTGCCCTTTCGGCGCCAGGTTCTTTCATCCTGTACATAAAATCGCCGACAAATGCACCTTCTGTTATCACCGTATCACCAAGGGCCTACAGCCTGCATGCGTCCAGGCTTGTTCTTTCGGGGCGCGGAGATTCGCAAACCTGAAAGACCCGGATGATCCGGTTACGAAAATCATCACAACCGAAAGGGTGGCAGTTCTCAAAGACCTGTACGGGACGAAACCACATGCCTTTTATCTGGGCCTCGATCACGACGTGAGGTAATTCTATGTCCGCGGAAAATATCGTTCACGGAGTCGAGTGGACCGTAAAAGAGCTATTCGTTTATCCGAACGAATTCATTTACTGGAGCATCCAGATCGTCATGTACCCGTATATCACGGGTCTTGTGGCGGGCGCTTTTGTGTTGTCGTCTTTGTACCATGTCTTCGGTCAAAAAGACCTCAAAGACATAGCTCAGTTCTCGCTGGTCTTCTCGCTGGCCTTGCTGCCAGTGGCGATGTTGCCATTGTTGCTTCACCTACAGCAACCGTTAAGAGGTATAGAGCCGCTGCTCACGCCACATTTCACTTCGGCTATTGCGGCCTTTGGAATCGTGATTACAGTCTATGGGCTCATCGTCATGGCCGAAATCTGGTTCGTGTATCGAGAGTACTTCGTGGCACAGGTTCACGAACTGAAAAATCAACCAGGACTGTTAAGTGCATTGAGGCGAACTGTATATCGTGCCCTGACGATTGGTGCTTCCGATGTCAGCGATGCCGCAATCCGCGTGGATAAGAAGGCGGCGACAATCATGGCAGCCGTCGGCATTCCGACCGCGTGTTTCCTGCATGGCTATGCCGGGTTTATATTCGGCTCGGTTAAAGCGAATGCCTTGTGGATGTCACCACTGATGCCGGTTATTTTTATTATGTCTGCCGTAGTTTCCGGTATTGCCCTTTGTATGTTGACCTACATCATCATCAAGGAGTGGCAGGCATTTTGGCGCAGGCGCCACGATAGTGCTCTCGAGGCCAGTGAAATCAAAGGGGCGGAGATAGACGTCATCACTAAGACCTCGAAATTCCTGTTGACTTTTCTCGTCATAGCGATCGCCCTGGAAATACTCGATCTGATTTTCCGCGGTTACACCGCCATGAAATCCTGGGACATTCTGCGCTCTGTCATGTACGGCAAAGATTTCATAAACATATTCGTCCTGCAATATACGCTTGGAAATATCGTGCCAGTCGTTTTGCTGCTGCTCCCGGGGCGGACATTGCGACGAACGGTTGTAGCCCTGTTACTGGTTCTGTTTGGCGTGTTCATGATGCGCTGGAATGTCGTAATTGGCGGCCAGGCGTTCTCCTTGTCGTTCTCGGGCTACATGCATTATGAAATACCAGTCATTCCGCACAGCCTTAACACCTTTAAAGAAGGCGTGTTCGGGGCGCTGAGCGTAATGGCGTTGCCTTTCATCCTTTTTTGGATCCTCAACAAATTCGTACCTTCGCTGGGACAGGAAATAGAAGGTAGCAAGTAGCCGTGTCGAAACACGTACTTGCTCAAGGCCGGGCGCGTCGCCATGACTGATCGCGTGGCGGCGCTCGAGTCACGTCTTGCCGCTGTCGAGGAGAGGCTAACTGCACTCGAAGACACGCGGCCGACCACACCGACACTTGATGAAGAATCTTCCATACCGTCGCTGGGCAACGGGTCCCTTTCCAACGCCTCGACGCTGATCGGTCGCGTCTTGCTGATATTCGGCGGCGCGTATCTGCTGCGTGCGATTACAGAATACCAATTGGTCCCCACCGCCATTGGCATCCTGATGGGCGCATCCTACGCGCTCATCTGGTTGTTCATGGCTTACCGCAAAGGCGGTAAGGAAAATAGGCGTGGCAGCGCATTTTTTTACGGCGGCGCATCCATCTTGCTGGCCCTGCCGTTGCTTGTCGAGGCAATTACACGATTCGAGTTGCTGTCCGGAGTGCAGGCCACTGTCGCTCTTGGTTTCTACTGCGCGCTTTCGCTGTCGGTGGCCGTGTCACGACAACTGCGCGGTCTGGGCTGGCTTGTGACAGCGGGCGGCATTGCGACCGCGTTCGTCGTGTTGCGAGCCTCTCACAGCGCCGTTTCAGTCGCGGTATTTTTTATCCTGCTCGGGCAAGGGTCCCTTTGGGCCGTCTACATGCGCCGCTGGATGGGGCCCCAATGGCTTGGCGCTATCGGTGCCGACGTTTGCGTGGTATCGCTGGCTTTTATCAGCAGCAGCGATCAATGGTCAGTTGAGCCGCTGACACCCTTGCTGCTCGGCGCCGTTCTGCTGCTGAGCTATCTAATCAGCTTCGCGATTCGCTCGCATGTCCGGGGACAAGACGTGGGCATCTTCGAGGCGTTGCAGGGAGTGCTGGCAATCGCCGTCGCATTCCTGACCGCCATTGTTGCCTCGCGCGCCGGCGCGGTCGAACTCGAGCTGGTTGGTAGTTGCAGTCTCGTGCTCGGCGTAGGCGCCTATGCGCTAGCGTTCACACCGGAAACTCGCTCGGTTCGGGGACGAAACTTCTACTTCTTTTCCACGCTGGGCCTGGCACTTGTGGTCGCCGGCAGCGCCCTCGTAATGTCCGGTGTTGTTGCGGCGGCCGTATGGTCTCTCATGGCGCTGGCGTTGGCGTGGTTCAGCGGTCGATATGGCAGAGTCGCGTTGAGCCTGCAGTGCACATTCCTGTTATTCGCTGCTGGAGTCGGTTCCGGCATTCTGGAGACGGGCTTCCTGGCGCTGGTGGGTGACACGTCGGCGTCCTGGCCTCCCAAGGTCCGGTGGCATTTGCTTATCGCGCTGGCCACGGTCGCCTGCCTCTTTATCCCGGTAGCCCAGAAATCCGAGCGCTGGGGCGTACTGGCCGGCCTGCCGCAACTGACTCTGCTGGCGCTGTCGGTCTGGGAGGTCGGTGGGCTAATGGTCCTGTACGTCGCACCCATTATTGCGAGTGCGGGCAGCCAGGACGCCGACCTCGCGGTGCTGGCCGCTTTGCGGACCGCCGTGCTGTCAGCGTCATCGGTCACGCTTGCGTTGTCCAGTCGTCACAAGCGGTGGCCGGAAGCCCGCTGGCTGGTCTATCCGGTATTGGTTCTGGTGGGATTCAAGCTGTTTCTCGAGGACTTTCCAAACGGCCAGCCCGTGACCCTTTTCGTAGCGCTCGCCCTGGTCGGCAGCGCGCTCATCCTGGTCGCCCGGCTGCTCGGTCGCGAGAGCGCCGAGAGCGCCGAGAGCTGAGAGCATCGCGAAAAATCCGTAATAGTCCTTAGCTGATTTCAAATTATAGGTAAAACTATCGCCATGAATGCCGAAATCGTCGGGGACCATGAACAGCCTGGCGAGAAGAATTAGTCCTACTACCCCTATTGCGACCCATAATGGGTGCAAGACGTGCCGCTTCATCTCTACCTCTCCCCGTATCTTACGCACTTGAAAGGTCGATCGGGCTATTAGCTGGCAGTTGCCTGAATTGTGCCCGGTATTCCCCTGTCCCCTATGGAGCAGTGGCGACAGCTGTTAAAGAATACGTAAAAGCCGAAAAACTTTACGGCGGGCGCGAGATTACTGCGGCGGGTTTGTTCGGACGTAGGTGCCCGACATCATTGCTTCGCTGCCATCGGGCATTACGCTGGTCAGCTTCCACTCGAACTGAGCGTCGTCCACGAACTCCCACGTTTCCGAGAATATGGTCTCTTTGCCATTTTCCGCATACGCTTTGAGCTCATTGAACATCGTGTTGCCCTCGAAGCGCGTCGTGTAGTCGAAGAACACGACCGGCATTTGGATCGCGGTGAACGCACCCCTGATCACTTTTTCAGCCGGGTGCCAAAACCACGCTCCTTCAGAGACCAGCTTCGCTTCGCCAGCGATGACGAGGTAGCTCCGCGCCTTGATGGACTTGCGACCCACGCCCCACTCGAACTCCTGGTAGGTATCCTCAAGGTGCCATTGTCCACCGATGAGTCGCTCGAACGGCTGCAGCGGATTTGAGGAAGTCGGGGCAGTGTCGTCCTGCTGCGAATTCGCGCTCATTGCCATGCTCAACGCAATCACAGCAATAGTGACCGCGAACATTCCACTCATCTTCATAGCGTTTCTCCCGTGGAGAAATAGATCACCTAACGTACTGTTTTGTAATTGAAAATACAAGCTATACTGTATATAATTACAGTATTCTTTCAACTCACAAGGACGTGCCATGAACCCTGTCGATGACCTCGTGCCGATTGAAGAACTCGATCGCAACATCCTGACACTTTGCTCCCGTATCAACGCCGCGACCTACGAGTTGCTGGTATCGATCCGCGAGTTTGATGAACGCGCCGGCTGGCTCAAGTGGAGCCTGCAGAGTTGTGCCGAGTGGCTCGCCTGGCGTTGTGACCTCAGCATGACGACCGCCCTGGAAAAAGTCCGCGTCGCTCATGCGTTGAAGGCCCTGCCCGAAATCTCTGCCGCATTCGCAAGTGGCGAGTTGTCGTACACCAAGGTTCGGGCGATGACGCGGGTTGTTGATCGCAGCTGTGAAGACGCGCTGCTGGAGTTCGCGCTCCGAACAACCGCGGCCAATGTAGCCGAGCGATGCCGCGAGCTGCGTTGCGGCAGTGTCGATTCCATTAACGATGCTGCGCGTGCCTACGCCAGCCGTTCACTGCGCGTTCGTCGTGACCACAACAGGGGTACGATGACTATCGCCGTTGAGCTGCCGCTGGACACCGGTGAACTCGTTGAGAAAGCGCTCGATAAGGCTCGCGACGATGAACTGCTCGCGATTCCAGATCTTGTTGATTCATCCTGGTCGACCAGGCAGGCCGATGCATTCGTGAAAGTGGTTGGCCATTATCTGTCAGGTGGGACCAACGACGGTCATGTAAATGACAACTACCTGGTGACCGTCCATGTGGATCAATCCGCGCTCACCGCTGGTACCGGTCGCTCCGCGCTGCCTATCGAATCAGTGAAACGACTCTGCTGTGACAGCCACGCTGTCGTAATCACTGAAGATGACAGTGGTGAGCCGCTGAGCATCGGTCGCAAGACGAGAATCGTGCCGACTGCAATTCAAAGAGCGCTACGCGCGCGAGACAAGAACTGCTGTAGCTTCCCCGGCTGCCACAATCGGCGGTATCTGCACAGCCATCACGTCGAGCACTGGTCGAACGGCGGTGAGACGAGTCTCGACAATCTCATGTTGCTTTGCACCAGGCATCACACGCTCGTGCACGAGGGCGGCTTTCGAATTGAGCGTGACTTCCAGGATCGCTGGTACTTCGTTCGACCGGATGGCATTGCTGTTCCGGACTGTGGCTATCACCCGGATGACATGATCGACGATGAAGTTTCCGATATGTACGAAATTCCTCCCGCGGGAGGATTGTTGAGCGTCGCGGAAAGCAAACACTCGTGTGGTAGATCTGTAGCGGGCTGCTAGTAACCCAACAGCTGCTTCCCGGCCGAAAGCGGCCGGTCACCATTCTCAAATATTGGCCATTTGAACGGCCGCTATTGGGAAAAGCAGCTATTTCGCCTTATCGCCTTTCGAAACAAATCGCGCGCCCAACGTTTTTCGCCTGAGGTAGGCGTACACATCGAGCAGCGGCAGCTCCTTCGGGCACACATCCTCGCAGGCCATCATGCCAATGCATCCGAAGACACCTTCTTCGCCCGCGAGGACCTCGAACCAGTGTTCGTCCGAACGTGCATCGCGAGGATCCATCATGAATCGCTTGATGCGATTGAGCCCGGCACCGGCGAGGAATTCCGCGTCGATGTTGGCTGCACCACAAGCCGCGACACAACAGCCGCATTCGATGCAGCGATCGTTTTCGTAAATCGCCGCAGCCACATCGTCGTCCATCCGCTGCTCTTCAGCCTCAGGATCGAACGGCAGCTGTTCATGGACCCACGCCTCGGTGCGTTCGACCATTGCCCTGAACCAGGTACCGGTATCGACGGACAGGTCGCCGATCAGTTTGAACACCGGCAGCGGATACAACACGATTCGTTCCGGCAGGTCCGACGTCAGGGTGCGGCAAGCGAGTGCCGGCCGGCCGTTGACCATCATTGCGCAGGAACCGCAAATTGCCGAGCGGCAGGCAAAGTCGAACTGCAGTCCGCCATCGAACTTTTCCCGAATCTGGTTCAGCGCGATGTACAGCGTCATGAACGGCGTTTCCTCGAGTTCAAAAACATCCGTGTGCGGCTCCGAGTTCTCGTCCTCGGGGTTGTAACGGAATATTTCGAACTGCAGGCGACGTGTCTTTTCGGTCATTGTGCTTATCCTGCTTCGGCTTGCCAGGCACCGCGTTTCAAGCGGCTGCCCATTTCTTCGTTGGTCTCGAGCCGGCCATGGCTGGCCTGATCGGCAACGACGTTCTCGTTGTAGTCCTCCAGCGACTGGGTCATCTCGATGCGCTCATCGGCGCCGTAACCACGGTGTCCTGGCGGCAGGTCGATGAGGCCCGTCGGTTCGTAGCTGAAGGTCGGGTCGCGATCGTCCCGCGCCCAGCGCACGAGCGTACGATTGAGCCACTCGCGATCGTTGCGGATCGGATAGTCGGTGCGGAAATGAGCTCCGCGGCTTTCGGTGCGCGCCTCTGCACCTTGTGCCACGGTCATCGCGAGGCGCAACATGCCTTTGATGCGCAACGCGAACGACAGTTCGGGGTTCATGCCCGGGTCCTTACAGCTCAGCACAGCCTTGTCACAATCCTCCAGCAATGCACCGAGTTCAGCAATGGCCTCGCCCAGTTCCTCGCCCGTACGGAAGATAGCGACTTTGCTCATCATGATTTCGCCCATGGCATCCCGGATCTCGTAGACGGACGGACCGTCACCTTCGCGGGCCAGCCAACTTGACGCACGCTCTTTCGCGGCATTCAGTTCGGCAAATATGAGACTCGTATCGGCATCCAGCACTGTCTCTGACGCAAACTTCGCGACACAGCGACCGACGATACGACCGCTCACAAGCGTCTCGGCAAGACTGTTGCCGCCGAGGCGATTAAAACCATGCATATCCCAGCACGCGGCCTCGCCGACGGCAAACAGGCCAGCCAGCCCATAGGCTTGCCCGTCCTTGTTTACACGGATGCCACCCATCGAGTAGTGCTGTGTCGGGCGTACGGGAATCAGTTCCTTGGCCGGGTTCCGGCCCACGAAATCACGACAGATATCCCAGACTTCCAGCAATGCCGTTCGCAGGTGTTCCTCGCCAAGGTGGCGAATATCGAGCCACAGGTGAGGACCGTACGGCGAGTCGACCCCGTTACCATCGCGCATAACCTGCGCCATATGCCGGGAAACAACGTCGCGGCTGGCAAGTTCCTGTTTCGCAGGTTCCCGCTCGACCATGAAGCGCTCGAGGTTCTTGTCGAGCAGGTAACCGCCGTCGCCGCGGCATCCCTCGGTAACGAGAATGCCACTCGGCACGACGGTCGTCGGATGGAACTGTACAGCCTCCATGTTGCCGAGAGGGACGACGCCCGTATCCAGCGCGATTGAGGCGCCCGTGCCTTCGTTGATCGTCGCGTTACTCGTGTACTGCCCGTAAATACGGCCATAGCCACCCGTCGCGATCACGGTAGCCTTCGCCAGCACGACGAAGTGCTCACCCGTACGCAGGCAACGCGCAACAACACCCACGCAACGCGTACCATCATGGATCAGTGCCATCGCCTCGGTGCGATCGCGCACCGTAATGCCCATTCGTGCGACTTCGCTATCCACCGCGTACAGTGCCGCGTGGCCTGTTCCGGCAGCCGCGTAACACGCGCGCCATTTCGCCGTGCCACCAAAATCGCGGGGCTTGATCAGGCCTTCGTTCTCGTGCGGCTCCTCGATCTCGACTTCTTCGCCCTTGATGAAGTAGTTATTATTGCCGCCCCGCAAACGGTTCCAGGGAACACCGAAATGTGCGAGTTCCCGTACCGCGACGACAGCCCCTTCGGCGAAAATGGTTGCAACTTCCTGATCCGCGCCCCAGTCTGAGCCACGCACCGTATCGAGAAAATGCACGGTTGGATTGTCGCCCTGGGCCTTGACACAAGTACCGACTGACGCTTGCATGCCGCCTTGCGCAGCACAGCTATGGCTGCGGCGCGGCGGAACCAGCGACAAAATCAGCACATCATGCCCGGCGGCCGCGGATTCGATGGCGCAGCGCTCACCGGCGAGGCCACCACCGATCACTAGTACGTCGGTCGTCAGTATTTGCACGGTCATGACGCACCTCCTTCAAGCAGGAAGGCAAGTGGCGGATCCATCCACCCGGCCAAAACGCAAAGCGTGAGGCCGCCAATAACCAGAATCGTCCAGAAGATCACCTGTTCGATGCGATGCATGGCCGTGCGCGACAGCCACAGGTCGGCACCCCATTTGATGGCCAGCCGATACAAACCGACGCTCGCATGGAATTCAACGCACAGCAGGAGGATCGCGTAGGGCAGCCACAAACCTGCCCCTACACGGGCCATTGTCGTTTGTGACTCAATGCCGGCGATATCACCGTACAACGGCGTGAACACGTCAAGGCCAAGCAGAATCAGGTGGAAGCTACCGAGCACGAGCATGATCATTCCCGTGCGAACCTGCCAGATCCAGAGCATCGATTCGACGTGCGGTCGAAACGGCGAATACTCGGTGCGCGTCTCGACCTTTTCCCGGCCGGATTGACTCAGACCCTTGGCGAGTTCAGCGATTTGCTTGCGTTCTCGCAACTGCGCGGGAATCTTGCGCGCCGCGAATACAGCATGGACGAGAAACAGGGTGAAGATGATCAGCACAGTCGGCTGGGCGATGTAGTAGTCCTCGAGGAACGTGGCCATCCAGTCGAAGCCGCGCTCGCCGGTCAGGATCGACCCGACCAGGACCACGTGCCCCCACATGAATAAGGCGAGTACCAGCCCGCTGCCCCCACTGATAATTTCGTGGGTCAGCGAGTGCGAGGCTTGTGTCGCGGCTATGTTACGCATTACTCCGGTCGCAATATGGACATGATGTCCGGGTTCTCTTCTTCCTCGGCCAACAGGATGTGACAGTTCTCGCAGTCATCCGAAACCTGCTCTCTGTCCGCGGTTCGCATGCTGCGCCTGTGACAGCGGAAACAACCATCCGATTGTTCGTGCCCGATGTGATTCGGGTAGACATCCCACCAGACATTCATCTGCGGGAAAATGTTGACCGAGTAGATATCGCCGAGCACCTCGGCGACGGACACGATGTCATCGGCACGTTCGACAGACGTCTCGGGGTAGTTCTCAGCGTAGAACGCCGCGAGCTCGGTTGTAATTCCTTCGCGCGCAGCTTCGTGTGACTCGTACTGCGTCTGGATAACGCGCAGGCTCTCGCGCTTGATGAACGGCAGCGAGCGATCGATCAGGCCTGCTTCGATCGCAACATCAATTGCTGGCCCCGGAGACTCGTAGATGTGCGATGGCCGGTTGTGGCAGTCGACGCAGTCCATTGAGCGCCAGACACCGCCTTCATCCGGCGCCTTGCGGTCAGCGAACCTAACCGTCTCTTCTTCGCCCTGAGTAAACTCGATCTCGTAGATATCTTCGCGGGTTTCGTCGGAGCGATAGCGAATATCGACATTCGGGTCTACGTGCCAGTGAATGCCCTGCGAACCGCTCGCCTTCGAACCCCCGACCTTTATCAGCAGCGCTGTCGTCAGTTCGGTGCTTTCCTCATCTTCTTCGTAGTGATGGATCACCCGCAGTTTGTCACCCACGAACTTGGTCGGCCAATGGCATTGCTCGCAGGTTTCCCGGGCCGGGCGAAGGTCGTGCAAAGGCGTCGGCACCGGGCGCGGATACAGGTCAAACGCTACCGAGACCAGCTGCCAGGCGCCGTCGAGTTTCGATTTCACAAACCAGTCGGCGCCAACGCCAATGTGGCACTCTGCGCAGGCTACCCGTGAGTGGGGTGAACGCGCATGCGCCGTGTGCTCAGGCTCCATCACCGAGTGGCAGGCGAGACCGCAGAACTCCACGGACTCCATGACGTGCACGCCCTTGTACGTCGCCCCTGCGACGATGACAACATTCAACATCGTCGCACTGCCCAGAATCAACAGCCACCGACGCGTCGCTTGGACATTCAGGTCAAATACCGGCAGCAAAGCGGAGTCGAGGCCACCAGGCGCTTTCCTCAACCTGCGGCGGTAAAGAACCGCTCCGAGCGGTATCAGTACCAGTCCGATAACAAAGATCATCGGCAGGATCAGATATGTCAGGATCCCGATGTAAGGACCACCTTCAAAGCCCCAGAGCTCCATGGCAAACAGGCTTGCCATCAGCACCAGCGTAGCCAGAGCTATCGCCGTACCAATGAGGCTAAGCAGATTGTGCGTGATGGATGCTAAGAAGTTCTTGATCATGATGTTTCCCAGTTCTTGTTTTAGGGCCTGATGGAACCTTTGTTATTAGTAACTGAGTAACACTCAGAGTTCTCATTTCTACCGTGGCGAGGGCGATAGTAAACTACGTAGCAGCGCCACGAAAGTCAGTATATCTCGCAAGCTACAAGTGTTGGGATATCGGCGTTTGGGGACCATAATATACCCAAGCGTTCCTAACGCCAGAAAATTCTGGACCAGTGAGTACCGCTGTGCGTACGTTCATTATTGGCTTTACCCTCCTCTTCGCCTGCATACCGCTCACGCTACGAGCGGACGATACCGAGCAAGCGAATCCCTGTTTGGATTGCCACGAAACTGACCTCGCACAATTTGAGGCCACCGTTCATGGCATTACAGAGTGCCTCGACTGCCACATCGGCGCCGACGAGCGCCGACACCGGCGCGGGCTCGATCCGGTGAACTGTGGAGAGTGTCACGCCGAGGTGGTTGCCGAACAAGCCGTGAGCGTGCATGGCCCGGAGGGCGTGCGCCACTCAACTGGCATGGAGCTCCCGTCGTGCGAGAACTGTCATGGCGAGATTCACGTCATGGCGCCGTCGTCCGATCCTGCATCGCCGGTACACTCCTCCCGCCAGGGAGAGACCTGTGGCGTGTGCCATGGTTCGGGACAACCGGCACCACCGGGCGTACGGACGATTCGTCCCATCGAGGCCTATACGGCCAGTGTCCATGCCGAGGCTGTCCACAATGGCGATATCGGACCGGGTTGCAGTGATTGCCATACAGCCCACTCGCCCTTGCCGGTTACGGACCCGACGTCGTCGATTTACCGTTCAAACGTGGCCGATACCTGTGGCGAGTGCCACAGGAAGATCACGCGACAATACCAGCGTAGCATCCACGGGTTGGCCGCGGAGGCCGGTGTCCTGGATTCGCCAGTCTGCATTGACTGCCATGGTGAGCACCGGATCCTGGCGGTGGGGGCGCCGGACTCCCCGGTCTCGGCGAGCAATATTCCGACAAAAGTGTGCGGCCCCTGCCACTCCGACCTCAAGCTTGGCGAAAGGTACGGCCTTCCGTCAGACCAGGTGCCATCTTACGACGAGAGTTTTCACGGCCTGGCATCGCGCAGCGGCTCGCAACGCGTCGCGAATTGTGCCAGTTGCCACGGCGTGCACGATATCCTGCCCTCGAGCGACCCCGACTCGTACATCCATCCGGACAACCTGGCGAATACCTGCGGCAAGTGCCACGCTGGTGCGGGCACGCAGTTCGCAATCGGCCCGGTACATGTACTGGCCGAGGATACGCCCAATATCGTTGCCTACTGGATTCGCGCGATCTACATACCGCTGATTTGGGTCACCGTCGTCGGCATGCTCCTGCACAACATGCTTGACCTGTTCAGGAAGACGCATACCTATTCGTTGTGGCGGCGCAGACCTCCCGAGCACTGCACGATCAAAGAACGCATGTCACGACCATTCCGCATTGCGCATGCCCTGGCTGCCGTTAGCTTCATCGTGCTCGTATACACCGGGTTTGCGCTGAAGTACCCCGAAAGCTGGTGGGCTGAGCTACTGCAGTTTGGGAACAACGAGTTTCGCGGTCTGGTTCACCGAATTGCAGCTGTAGGCCTCATGGGCGCCTGCTTCTTCCACTTCGGGCATCTCGCCGTAAGCACTCGCGCTCGAAGCCAGATCGCGGCATTCATCCCCGGTACCGTTGACTTCAGGGAGTTCGTCCATCGGATGAGCTACAACCTGGGGCTGCGCTCCGATCCACCGGCCCCAGTTCGCGTCGGATACGTTGAGAAAGTCGAATACTGGGCTGCATTGTGGGGTACCGCCATTACGGCGATCACGGGACTGATACTGTGGTTTGAGAACTTCACCCTGACCTGGCTTCCGGGCTGGGTACCTGAAGCTGCCACTGTATTGCACTTCCTCGAGGCGATCCTGGCGACGCTCGCTATCCTGATCTGGCACTTCTACTTCGTCGTCTTCGATCCGGCGGTGTACCCGATGGATACAACCTGGCTGACGGGCAAACCGCCTTTTGCCAGGGCAGAAGAACGCGGTGAGGTCATCTGCGAAGACGCAACCGATCAACAGGACAGCCAGGCGTAATAGAACGCCTGGCTCAACCCGGGGCGACGCCCAGGTAGTGGCTGTTGACCAGGAAGTGCACCCAGATGCTGAGTGCGAAGCCGGCGGCGATCGCCGGCGTCCACTTCAGATGAGAAAAGAACGTGTACTGGCCTCGCGCCTGCCCCATCAGGGCGACACCTGCAGCCGAACCGATAGAGAGAAGGCTGCCGCCGACGCCTGCTGTTAGCGTAACCAGCAACCATTGGGCTACATCCATGTCGGGGCTCATTTGCAGGACCGCCACCATGACCGGAATGTTATCCACAATTGCGGACGCAATTCCGACCAGGATGTTAGCCACCGTCGCCCCGAGTTCCGAATAGGCGAACTGAGACAGTTGGTCCAAATAACCGATAAAGCCGTAATGGCTAATGCAAGTGATTGATAAATAACGGCTTGAAGACGACGTTCGTTGCCCAGTTTTCAGCACGTTGCACAACAACGCATAACTGATGTCGGAAATTTGTCGGAATCGATGGTTCGTGTGACTACCACGATTTCGATCGTCGCGCCGCCCCTGATCCTTGTCTGTTCCGACGAGATTGCCCATCGCAGCCTGCGCATAACTATAGTGCCCCCGGGCGGGAACGTGTTCCAATCCCTCTTAAGGATATCCGGAAAAACCTAACAATATCAATGCAGACGATTAAACGGCAGGCACAATCTCGATCAAGTACCTTTCTGGAGCGCTCGTGATTTGGAAAGAAAATTGATGTTGTTTAAAGAATATTACAATAGGGACCGTGTTCACCGAGGACTCAACGACGCTCCTCCCAACGAACAAAGTGAAATCACAGACCGAAAGATCGCTCGCCTGGACGACTATCGTTGGGAAAAACGCTGCCGTGGTTTGTATCAGCTCCCGGTAGCGGCTTGACTTCTAATTCGCACCCAACAAGTCGATTGCCTCCTTATCGCCTCTGGCACCGCAGGACCTATTGAACCCGAGCAAACGCGTACTACCACATCATCGGCGATAAGATTGTTGTCAGTCGTGGTGAGTTCGCTCCACGTTGCAACGAATAACGAGCCGACGTACTCCTGACTATAGACGGACAGTCTTTTTCAGACTAATAAAACCGGACGTTGTTTCCCAGTATTTTATGGCCTATGATTGGATATCAACACTGAGCAAAAAGCGATAATCCCATTAACGAATCCGGTACCGGCTGGAACTTCTTCAGCAAGTACACCTATGTCCTTCGTTTGCCTGGCGGAGAACTCCGATGCTCGGCTGCGCGATGCCTTGTATGCGGTGCTACGCAGAGATTATCCCTGCAAGAAGGATGATGACGATTGAGCCAGCGTAGTGTGAGTCTCGTATCGGCGAGGATGGCGAGAATACTACTGCTGCTCGCCCTGCTGATCACTGCC
>Ga0255054_10000476_pt1 | contig 23696 bp, 17 predicted proteins | sample JV7_2_23_MG_FD_188634 | JGI IMG/M metagenome (GOLD analysis project Ga0255054, IMG submission 188634) | Seawater microbial communities from Jervis Inlet, British Columbia, Canada - JV7_2_23 | ecosystem: Environmental > Aquatic > Marine > Inlet | place: Canada: British Columbia | collected...
CACCTCGGCCTCGGCCTCTACGTGGCCAGGCTCATCGCAGAGGGACACGGCGGCCGGATAGCGGCTGAAAACGCCGCCGATGGCGTCAGATTCTCAGTCTCGGTGCCGGTCGCTGACTCGAATCTTCCTTAGGTTGGTCGCAACCTGAAAGGCGCCGGACAACGCTGGAGCAGTCTGCAGGTTGACGCTCGTTGTCCAGGTATTTTCTCGCATTGACGGCTTCGGCCGCCCGAACGAAAGCGGTCACCCCGGGGTCGGCTGTTTCATGGCGACCCGGTAAAGCAGTATCGCCACGACCGCCAGCATCAGGAGTCCCAGCCAGCCGCCGAAGTGCATCGTACCCGGCAGCGCAAGAACACCCCCGGAACCGGCCACAACGATCGGTATCGCAATAAAGATGCCCATCAGCGCCTCACCTGTGATCAGGCCGGCCGAGTACAACGTTCCTTTCTGGTGAATGCGTTCGCGATCACCCTCGGAATCACCGGGCGGGAATCGCCGTTCCACGAGGTGCGCGACAAATCCACCCGCGAAGATCGGTACGCTCAGTTCGATCGGCAGGTAGATACCCACTGCACAGGCCAGTACGGGCGCTCGCCAGGCCGCGCCACTTTTCTTCAAAATCTCGTCGATGACAATGATCGCTGCGCCGATTGCCGCGCCGATGCCGATCATTCCCCAGGGTAACTCGCCGCCGAAGATGCCCTTGGCAACCGACGCCATCAGGTTGGCCTGCGGTGCGAGTAGCGGATTGGGGTGCGCCTCGGTCGGTACGCCGATGCCGTAAGCCTGCGCCAGCAAACTCAGCACCGGCGCCATGATAAACGCACTCGACACGCCACCGACCGCGAGCATGAACTGCTGCTTCCAGGGTGTCGCGCCGAGCATGTAGCCGCACTTCAGGTCCTGCAGGTTGTCACCGCCGATGCATGCGGCGCAGCACACGACCGCACCGATCATGATGGTGGCGACCGCACCGATCTCTGAGTCGCGTCCGAGCAATACGGCCAGCACCAATGCCGCGAAAAGAATCGTCGCAATCGTCAGGCCCGAGACCGGGTTATTCGACGAACCCACGAGGCCCGCCATGTAGGCCGACACCGAAACAAACAGGAAGCCCGTGACGATCATGATGACCGTCATCGGGATACTGACCAGCCACTGGCCGACGATGGCCTGGTAGAGCACCAACAGCGGCAGCGTGAACAGCAACGTGCCGATCAGGATATAGCGCATCGGCAGATCGCGTTCGGTGGCGGGCACGGCCGCGCCATCGCCGCCGTGGTCGACCGACAGGCCGCTCCTGATGCCGGACACCAGCGAATGCCGCAACGAAATCAGCGTCCATATGCCGCCTGTCAGCATCGCGCCGACGCCCAGGTAGCGGACCTGGGAGGACCAGATCGAATACGCCGCATCCTCGGCGCTCGCGCCAGCCAGTTCGACGCTGAGCACGGGATCCGCGGCCAGGAAATACGTACTGTAGATCGGGATCGCGACAACCCACGCGATGGCGCCGCCCGCCAGCATCACAACACCGATATTGAGCCCGACGATATAACCGACGCCGAACAGTGCGGGCGAGAGATTAGTGCCGAAGTAGCCGATCGTCTTGTCGAACCAGGTCGAGACCGATGCCGTGTCGGGAATCAGCCGTAAACCGCTGCCTGCAGCGAGCTTCATCAGGCCGCCCAACGCTGCTGCGCCGGCAAGAATCTTCAGTCCCTCTCCCGGCTTGTCACCGGTGCGCAGCACCTCGGCCGCGGCCTTGCCCTCGGGAAACGCGAGCCCCTGGTCCACGATCAATGAGCGCCTGAGCGGCACCGAGAACAGCACGCCGAGGAGTCCGCCGAGTCCGGCGATGGCCAGGACCCACGTATAACGAAAGTCGATCCAGTATCCCAGCAGGATGAGCGCAGGTATCGTGAATATCACGCCCGTCGCGATCGACGTTCCCGCCGAGGCGCCCGTGGCCACGATGTTGTTCTCGAGAATGTGGCCGCCACCGAGCATCTTCAGTACCGCCATCGATACGACAGCCGCAGGAATCGCCGATGCGATCGTCATCCCCGCAAACAGGCCAAGGTAGGCGTTCGCGGCAGCAAGTATCACGGCCAGCACGATCGCCAGGACGATTGCACGGAAAGTTAACTCGGGTGGGGCTTTATCCGACATTGGTGGCTCCTGTCCCGGGGCTGGGACTTGTTGTTATTGGTTTTTCACGCCCCGCCGAATAGTAGCAGGATACAAAAAGGGGTCAGAGCCCTTTTTGGGCCTTACCAGACACCGAGATACTTCGAAATGCCCTTCGCCGCCTCGCGTCCTTCGAACACGGCCGTGACGACGAGGTCGGAGCCACGCACCATGTCGCCGCCGGCAAACACCCTGGGGTTGGTCGTCTGGTAGGGATGGTCACCGAGTGTCGCGACACGCACGCGACCGCTCGGCAGCGTTTCGATGCCGGCATCGTCGAACCACGCCGGCGGGTTCGGCCGGAAACCAAATGCAATGATCACGGCATCGGCGGGAAGAATTTCTTCCGTGCCTGGCACGGTTTCGGGGCGTCGGCGACCGTCGGCGCCGGGCTCGCCGAGCTGTGTCTCAATAAGCTTGACGCCCGTTACGGTATCGGTGCCGACGATTTCGAGCGGCTGGCGATTGAACAGGAAGTTAATGCCTTCCTCTTTGCTGTTTGCCACTTCGCGACGTGAACCCGGCATGTTCTCCTCGTCACGGCGGTAGGCACAGCTGACGCTTGCCGCACCTTGCCGAATCGCCGTGCGATTGCAATCCATGCCGGTATCACCACCACCCAGAACGACGACATGCTTACCGGCAAGGTCCACGTGTTCGAGCGAGTCGTCCGCGATACCAAGCTGTCGATTGACGTTCGATACGAGGTACGGCAGCGCTTCGTGCACGCCGTCGAGTTCCTCACCCGGGAAGCCGCCTCGAACGGAGGTGTAAGTTCCCATGCCGAGGAACACGGCGTCGAACTCGTCGATAAGTTCATCGAACGCCTTGTCCTCACCGATACGGGTATTGAGTACGAACTCCACACCCATGCCTTCGAGGAGCTTGCGTCGTTGTTGAACGATGCTTTTCTCGAGCTTGAACGGCGGGATGCCAAAGGTCAGCAGGCCACCAATCTCGGGATAGGCGTCATAAACAATGGAACGGATGCCCTCGCGCGCGAGGATGTCCGCCGCCGCAAGCCCTGCCGGTCCGGCGCCGACGATGGCCACATGCTTGCCGGTATCCACGACATTGGACATATCCGGACGCCAGCCCTGCTTGACGGCCTCATCGGTGATGTGGCGCTCGACATTGCCGATGCTGACCGCATCGATGCCGTTATTCAGAGTGCACGCACCCTCGCAAAGCCTGTCCTGCGGGCAGACCCGACCACAGATCTCCGGCAACGAATTAGTCTGATGTGATAACTCGGCCGCCTCGAACAACTTGCCCTTCTCGATGAGCTCGAGCCAGTTCGGGATGTAGTTGTGTACCGGACACTTCCACTCACAATAAGGATTGCCGCAGGACAGGCATCTTCCCGCCTGCTGTGCGGCATCGGCGCCATCGTAACTGCCGTAGATTTCACCGAAATGCTGCACGCGTTCGGCGGCGTCCTGCTTCTCCGGGTCGCGGCGTGGTACTTCCAGAAACTGCAGTGGATGTTTCGACATGCCTTATCTACGCCGCCTGCCTAAGCGATTCGATCAGTGATCCGAGTTCGGCTGCCTTGGGCTTGACGAGCCAGAACTTCGTCAGGAACGTCCGGTAATCGTCGAGAATCATCTCCCCCCACTCGCTACCGGTCGCGTCGATATGCAACATGATCAATGAACGCAGGTGATGCAGGTGCGCCTCCATGCTTTCCGGCGTGATGCGATGAATGTCGATGAGCGCATGGTTGTAGCGATCGACGAAATCGCGATCGATGTCGAGCACGTACGCGAAGCCACCCGTCATCCCCGCGCCAAAGTTCACGCCGGTGCGCCCGAGCACGACGACGACGCCGTCGGTCATGTATTCGCAACAATGATCGCCGGAACCCTCGATGACAGCCGTCGCCCCCGAGTTGCGTACTGCAAATCGTTCCCCGGCGCGTCCTGCTGCGAACAGCTGCCCGCCGGTTGAGCCGTAGAGACAGGTGTTGCCGATGATCGCGGTTTCCCTGGCGACATAGCCGGCCTCCTCCGGAGGGCGCAGCGTAATGCGGCCACCTGACATGCCCTTGCCGACGTAGTCGTTGGCGTCACCGACGAGGTCGAGGTTCAACCCCGATACGTTCCATGCACCGAAACTCTGCCCGGCCGTGCCCGCGAGGCGAATATCGATCGGCGCATCGCGCATACCCTCATTGCCGTGTAAGCGCGCGATCTCGCCAGACAGGCGTGCGCCGATCGAGCGATGATAGTTGCAGACGTCGAACTCGAAACTGCCGCCGCCTTTGGTCTCGATGGCCGCGTAGGTCGTGTTCAGCATTTCCTCCGCAAGCTCGCCCTTGTCGAAAGGCTCGTTGCGAAGGTCGGTACAGAATTGCGGCACATCTTTCGCAAGCCCCTGATCCGAGATAATCGGGCTCAGGTCGAGCCTCGACTGCCGCTCTGTATCGCCTTGCTGCAACTCGATCAGATCGACGCGGCCGATGAGTTCGTCGAATGAACGCACACCGAGTGTCGCCATATGCTCGCGCACTTCTTCGGCGACAAAACGGAAGAAGTTGATGACCATCTCGGGCAGTCCGGTGAAATAGTCGCTGCGCAGCACATTGTTCTGTGTTGCAACACCCGTCGCACAATTGTTGAGGTGACAGATACGCAGGTACTTGCAGCCGAGCGCCACCATGGGTCCGGTACCAAAACCGAAACTCTCTGCACCAAGAAGCGCCGCCTTGACGACGTCGAGTCCCGTCTTCAGTCCACCATCGGTCTGCAATCGAACTCTGTGCCGCATGTCGTTCGCGCGCAGCACCTGGTGCGCCTCTGACAAACCAAGCTCCCAGGGACTGCCTGCGTACTTGACCGAACTCAGCGGGCTCGCGCCTGTGCCACCGTCATGACCCGAGATCGTAATCAGGTCTGCGTAGGCCTTGACCACGCCGGCGGCGATCGTGCCGACGCCAGGCTCTGCGACGAGCTTGACCGAGACGAGTGCGTCCGGGTTGACCTGCTTGAGATCGAAGATCAGCTGCGCGAGATCTTCGATCGAATAGATGTCGTGATGCGGCGGTGGCGATATCAGGCCGACGCCGGGTTTCGCGTAACGCAGCCGCGCGATAAGGTCGGTGACCTTGTGACCCGGCAGTTGCCCGCCCTCGCCGGGCTTCGCGCCCTGTGCGATCTTTATCTGTATCACCTCGGCATTGACGAGGTACTCCGCCGTGACACCGAAACGGCCCGACGCAATTTGCTTGATTTTCGACATGCGCTGACTGCCGTAGCGCGCCGGGTCCTCACCGCCCTCGCCGGAATTCGAGCGTGCGCCGATTCGATTCATCGCAATTGCGAGCGCCTCGTGCGCCTCGGGCGACAGGGCGCCTAGCGACATGCCAGCGCTGTCGAAACGCGGCAGAATCGCCTCGACCGGCTCTACCTCTTCCAGCGGCACCGCCGACCCGGCAGGTTTCAGGTGCATGAGGTCTCGCAATGTCGCCACCGGCCGGTCGTTGACGAGCTCCGCGTACGAGCGGTAGCGATCGTAGTCACCGGTACGCACTGCCGCCTGTAACGTGGCGATGACGTCGGGGTTGTAACAATGATACTCGCCGCCATGAACGTATTTCAGCAAGCCGCCCTGGGTAATCGGTTCGCGCGGCTCCCACGCCAGCACCGACAGCGCACGCTGATCGCTCAGCAGATCGTCGAAACCCGAACCCTGAATACGCGATGTCGTGCCCTTGAAGCAGCGATCGACGATCTCGTCACCGAGCCCGACGATCTCGAATAACTGTGCGCCGCGATAACTCGATATCGAAGAGATGCCCATCTTCGACATGACCTTGAACAGCCCTTTGCGAATGCCGCGGCGATAGCTGCGTCCGAGCTGCCGTTGCTTGTCGATATTGCCGCGCTTGCCGATGTCGTGCAGGGACTGATACACAAGATACGGGTACACGGCCGTCGCACCGTAGCCGATCAGGCAGGCGATGTGGTGCGGATCGCGCGCGACACCGGTTTCGACGATGATATTCGCGTCGCAGCGCAGACCCAGTGCAACGAGGTGATGATGCACGGCTCCGGTTGCGAGCAAGGCGTGCACCGGCAACTTGCCGCGTTCGAGATAACGGTCGCTCAGAATGATAATGAGCTTGCCACTCCTGATGGCATCTTCTGCATGTTTGCAGATTGCGTCGAGCGCCTCGGGCAACGACTGGTTCTCGTCCACGTTGAGCTCGATGAATTCGTGGGTGTCGCCATACAGGTCCGGGCCGAGCAACTGGCGGAGCTTTCTCTGCGACAACACCGGCGAGTTCATGATCACCTGCTCGGCGTGTTCGGGGCCGATGTCGAAAAGGCTCGACTCGCGACCGATGTTCGTCTGCAGTGACATGACGATGCGCTCACGCAGCGAATCGATCGGCGGGTTCGTCACCTGCGCAAATTGCTGGCGAAAATAGTCGAACGGCGAACGCACCTTGCTCGACAAAACAGCCATGGGCGTATCGTCGCCCATGGAACCGACGGCCTCCCTCTCGGCCTTCGCCAGCACCGCGATGATATCGTTGATTTCCTCGCGGCTCATGTTGAACATTTTTTGATACATAGCCAGCGTCGGCGGATCGAACGGTTCGGCCGCCGTGTGCGTGTCGATCAATTCCGAATCGAGATACCGCACACCGCGCTTCAACCACTTCTTGTAGGGTGCGCGCGTCTTCAGGACATCGTGAATCTCATCGTTGTCGAGCAACACGCCGTTGACAAGGTCGACGGCGAGCATCTCGCCGGGACCCAGCCGGCCCTTTTGCACCACGTCTTTCTCGTCGTAGTCGTATACACCGATTTCGGACGCGATCGTGATATGGCGATCCTCGGTGATGACATAGCGCGCCGGTCGCAGACCGTTGCGATCCAGGCAACAAGCCGCGTAGCGGCCATCGGTCAGCACGATGCCGGCCGGACCGTCCCAGGGCTCAATCTGGCAATCGAAGAACTCGTAGAATGCGCGGACCTCCGGGTCGATGTCATCCACGGTCTGCCACGCCGGCGGCAGCAGGATACGCATACCCTGCAAGACGTCCATGCCACCCGCACGCAGCACCTCGAGCATGTTGTCCAGGCTTGATGAGTCCGACCCCGTCAGGGAGATAATCGGATCGAGGTCGGAGATGTCGTCGAGCTTGTCCGATCGAAAATTCTTTGCCCGCGTCTGCGCCCAGTTGCGGTTGCCCTGGATCGTGTTGATCTCACCATTGTGAGCAAGAAAACGAAACGGCTGCGCCAGCCGCCACTCCGGCAGCGTGTTGGTCGAGAAACGCTGGTGAAAAATACACACCGACGACGCGAGACGCGGATCACGCAGGTCCGGGTAAAAGTCGGGCAGAACAGCAGGCATGATCATGCCCTTGTAGCTGATCGTCACTGACGACAGGCTCGCTATATAGGTCTCCTCGTCGCTGATGCGATTCTCGGCGCGACGACGCGCGAGAAACAGGCGTCGATTGAATCGTCCGCGTGGCATGCGCTCGAGCGCGTTAACAAATACCTGCTCGATGCGCGGCAAGGTCTGCAGTGCAAGTTCGCCGCAGACGGAGGGGTCGGTCGGAACTTCGCGCCATCCGGCAACCTCGAGGCCGAATTCACCGATGGCTTGCTCGATGACCTTGCGCGCCGCACTGGCAACGGCATCATCGTGACTCAGGAACACGGCACCCGCCGCAAATCGTTCCGCAAGTTTGAAGCCCTGCGCCTCACCAACCGCACGCAGGAAGCTCGTCGGGAACTTCATCAGCAGACCGCAGCCATCGCCTGTCTTGCCATCGGCGGCAACGGCACCACGATGCATGAGGCGGGCAAGGGCCGAGATCGCGGTTTCCACGACCCAGTGGCTTGGTAAATCGTCGAGATTCGCGATCAGCCCGAAACCGCAGCTGTCGCGTTCAAAAGCGGGGTCGTACAGACCCTGTGCAGCTCGTTGTCCCGAAGGCTCGGTCATAGTCGCCCTGAGGAGCGCGCGGCACGCGTCCCCTATTGTTTGAATGCATTGATTTGGGCCGTTGCCGACGGACGACCCGAACGATCGAGTATATGTCACGATCTTCGGGACTCGCTACTGCGACGCAGTAAGCGGTTTAGAAACAGAAACTTAGCGCTGGACGACCACGCTCACCAACATGCCCTGCTCATGGTTACGCGCGTAACCATGGCGCGGGTGCTAGTGCCTGCTTTCTGCGGATAGCGCGGCTGCCTCGAGGCGAATGACGCCTGTGGTGTCGAATGACACGGGGTTCGTAAACGGGATGTCGATGTCGAAGCGGCCCTTCAACCTGTACGGAATATCCCGGTACACGCCGTTGCGGACGATAAACATCAATTGCGGCGCCGTACGCATCAGATTCAGATCGACACTGATGGCAAACGAGCCATCGCTGCTCGCCGGTACCGTGAATGCGCCCTGCGTCTCGCCACTCGCAAAGCGATAACCATCGAGTTCGACGCCATAACTCACAGACCGAATCGGCAATGGAAACGGGTTCGGGTTGATCACATCGAAGTCAAGCAGGAAGGTCTGGCTATTGAGATCCAGCTCCGTAACCTCCACGTTGCGAAGATTCACCTGCGGTGTATCGACGAGGCTGGCCGTACTCGCGCAGCCTGTCAGCAACCCGGCGATTACCGCGACAATTGCACCGAGTCCCATATACCTGAAGCTGGCTATCCTGTTCATGGCAACCTCCTATCGCAGTTCCCCGCCGAGTTCGTTCCAGCGTCCGCTGACCAGTAACCACTCGTCACCGTCATTCTCGAGTTCGAGCGCGAAGCGATACGCGTCGGCGTTGAATCCCAGTACACTGTCTGTGGTAGCTCCCATGCCGACAGTGAGCATTACCCCGGCCGCCGTATCGTCGATGACCTCGATGTCGTCGACACTGACGACCAGCGCAACCTCTTTCGCGCGCAGAAAATAAAAACGAAAGAGATTCTCAATATCGTCACGCGAATTACCGCGGGCATCGGCATAGACTGGCGAGATCATGTCTATTAGATCGCCGCGGGCCTTGCTTTCAGCCGCTTCCTGGCCGCGTTCGACCCATGCGTAAATTTGCTCCTCAGGGCCGCTCGTCGTACCGCCGCACGCGAACAGGCCCGCGCAAACAAACGCGGTAAGTATGGGGCGCCAGTCCCTCGGTCCGGCGAGCGCCCGGATGTCGGATGCGTCGGCCATCATCTGCTAAAGTCTACTGACAATGCCCTCGCCATACGGTCGGTGGGGGTCAAACTGTGACGCAGTTCGCACTTTCACCGTGATATTGCGCCTTGCTGCGCACGCATTTGCAGAGCTACCGAGAGACACGTCATGTCAGTCAAACTCCTTTCAGAAAGCATGGACGCGACAATCACCGATAGCGACCAGATTCGCATCGACGCAATAATCGCTTTCTGGTTCAAGGAGCAGGCGCTGAGCGCTCCGCAGATCGACCATCGCATGGACATCTGGTTCGGAGGGGACCCGGCCTTCGATCACGAGATCCAGCAGGAGTTCGCGGCAGACGTGGAGAGCGCGTCAGCAGGCAAACTCGACCACTGGGCACATGAGCCCCACGGCCGGCTCGCATTGATCCTGTTGCTTGACCAGTTTCGTCGCAATATCCATCGCAACAGCGCCAAGGCATACGAGAAAGACAAAGTTGCTCTCAAGCTTTGCGTCGAAGGCGCCATGGAAAAGAAAGACCAGGGGCTGACGCCCATACAGCGGGCATTCTTCTATATGCCGCTGCAACACACCGAGTCGCGCAAGGTACAGGCGAAGTCCGTCGAGCTGTACACAAAACTCGCCGAGGCAGTATCGCCGACATACCACGAAACCTTTCTGACCATCGCGCAGTTCGCGGAACTTCACCGTGACATCGTCGAGCAGTTCGGGCGCTTCCCACATCGCAATATATTGCTGGGTCGCGAGAATACGCTGGAAGAAGACGAGTATCTCGCCAGCGATACGCCGGACTTCGGGCAGGGCTAGAGCACCTTCGCATATCGGTGGCGCCGCCCCCATTCGTCTACTAAGCTGAGGTAGACGATATAGGGGGATTACCATGAAACGACGTGATTTCTGCCTGTCGGCGGTCGCCGCAGGCGTCGCTACCAGCTTGCCGGCCTGGCGCGTCCTTGCCGCCGAGACGGCCATTCCCGATATGCCTGCCATTACATCGGCGGGTCAGGCGACGACGCTGGAAGGTGCGGCCGTAACGGAGCTCAGGGAAAGCTTGCGCGGCGCACTCCTGACGTCTGGTGACAACGGCTACGACCATTCGCGCGCCGTCTGGAACGGAATGATCGACAGAAAACCGGCTTTGATCGTCCGTTGCGAAGGCGCTTCCGATGTGAGTCACGCCATGACGTTTGCGCGCGAGCGGAATCTCCTCGTTTCAGTTCGCGGTGGTGGCCATAGCATTTCCGGCAAATCGGTCTGCGAAGGCGGGATGATGATCGACATGTCAGACATGAACAGTGTTCGCATTGACCAGTCAGGAGGAACGGCCCGGGCCGACGGCGGATGCCTGGAAGGTCACATCGACAGGGAGGCCGCATTGCTCGGGCTGGCGACCACCGGTGGAATCGTGTCGCATACAGGCGCTGCCGGACTCACCTTGGGCGGAGGCTTCGGTCGCCTTTGTCGGCAATACGGCATGGCTTGCGACAATTTGATCAGCGCGGATATTGTCACGGCCGACGGCAAGTTACGCCATGTCAGCGACGAAGAACACGCGGACCTGATGTGGGCGCTGCGGGGCGGTGGTGGCAACTTCGGTGTTGTGACCGCACTGGAATACCGTTTGCATGCGCAGGATCCAATGGTCGTCGCAGGCGACATCATTTTCGGCTGGAACGATGCCCATGACGCGTTGGTGTTTTATGCGGAGCATGGCGCCGACATGCCCGACGAACTGAACCTCAATGTTACCGTCAGGACCTTGCCGGATGCGGGGCCGGTCGTTGCGTTCGAGGCAGTGTGGTGCGGCGACCCATCGAAGGCAGATGCCGTCCTCGCGCCGCTACGCGCTGTCGGCAAACCGATTGCCGATACGATCGCTGCGGTTCCCTATGCGAAATTCCAGACTCGCGGTGATAACAGTAACCGGCATGGCATTCGCATGTATATGAAGTCGAGCTTCGTCAATGACTTCACACCCGAACTCGTGGACGAGGTACTGGACGTTCACAGGGAGAGCCCAACCTATGCGATGTTTTTCATGCAATCCGGTGGCACAGTCAACCGGAGGTCACCGAGCGATACCGCATTCCCGTATCGTTCGGCGCACTCAAACATGATGGTCTGGCATCAATGGCACGACATGGAGTCTCCGCATGAACGCGAAGACCGAATCGCACAGGTGCGCGAAGACTGGGCGCGCCTGCAGAAATTCACCCACGGCTTCTACGTGAATCTTAACGACGAGGATGTGGACCGTACTCACGCGAATTACGGTGACAACTATGAGCGACTCGTCAAGGTCAAGAATCAGTATGACCCGACGAACTTGTTCCGGCTCAATGCGAATATAAAACCGACTGTCTGATCGCTCGTCCGGATAATATGAAGTAACGCCAGGTCAGCAGTACTGCAGCCGCCGACAGGCCGATAACGAAAGCGCCCCAGATGTAATTCGGCGCCAGCCGATAGGTGACGGCGGCCATGTAAGCGAGCGGAAACGCCAATACCCAGAACACGATGATGTTGATCGCCATCGGTACGCGTGTGTCCTTGTAACCGCGCAGTGCGCCCGCGGCACCGATTTGTATGCCGTCTGCGACCTGGAATATAGCCGCCATCAGCAGAAGACTGATCGCGATCCCCTTGACCGCGGCATCGCTCGTGTACAGTCCGACCACGGCATCCCTGAACAGCAACAGAAATGTTGCAGAACACATCATGAAGCCGGCACAGATGACGATACCGAGCGCACCTGCGAATCGCGCATGTTGAAGGTCACCCTTGCCCAACGCATAGCCCACCCGCACCGTGATCGCCGAATTCAGACCGAGCGGCACCATGAACATCGTCGCTGCGAAATTGATGGCGATCTGGTGCGCCGCCGTGATCGTCGGTCCCAGCGTGCCCATCAGGATCGACACGGCATTGAATAGTCCCGCTTCCGCCGTAATTGTGATTGCAATCGGCACACCGAGCCAGATGATCTCTTTAAACGCACTTGGCCTCACAGGTGCCAGCCGGGAAAATATGCCAAGCGGCTCGTAGGTTTTGCTCGACATCATGTAGACCATGAGCACGATCGCAATCAGCCACATCGTGATGCCACTGGCGAGTCCGCAACCCACGGCGCCCATCGCCGGCGCGCCGAGCTTTCCGTACATCAATACCCAGTTCAGAAATACGTTGCACACGAGCGCGAAGATCGACGTGTACATGATCGGCTTCGTGATTCCGATGCCTTCGGTCGTAAAACGCAGCGCCAGGAAGATGAACATGCCGGGCGCGCCGAGCGTGATCGCTTTGACGTACCCGACCGTCACGTCGCGGAACGCGACGTCGATACCGATCGTCTCCAGCAACGGGGCTGCAAAGAGGTTCGCAAAGAGAATGATCGGCACCGCGATGGCTATGCCGAAATAGATTCCCTGCCGGGTGTAGCGACCGATCAGCGCCATGTCGCCGGCGCCGTGATGCCGGGCTGCGATCGGCGAGATCGCCATCAATGTACCCAGGGCCAGGGTGAAGCCGAGGAACCAGACGCTGCCGCCGACCGCCACGGCGGCCAATGACTCCGCGCCGAGCCGTCCGGCCATCACCGCGTCCGCGAATTGCATGCCCGCAATCGACAGGTTATTGACGATCAGGGGCCCGGCGAGGCGAAGCAGCGCCTTGGTCTCGCGCCCGACTCGTCCGGGTTCTTGCTGCTTCTGCATCGAGTATCGCTTCCGAAAACGTGTAGGAGAGAAATCGTGACGGGCAACTACGTTCCACTCGGTCAATAGTGTAAAGTTGCTGCGCGTTCGTGTGAAATATTCTGTTCGGAGTCATTATGCTGCACGATGGTCGATCCGTGCGCGTCGCCGTAGTTGGCGGCTCGCGTACCCCGTTTTGTCGCTCACATTCAATATACAGGGACTGTTCGAACCAGGACCTCATGGCTGCCACCCTGCAGGGGCTGGTGACCAAGCTGGACCTTCGCGGGCAGACTATGGGCGATGTCGCCCTGGGTGCCATTATCAAGCATTCGCGAGACTGGAATCTCGCGCGTGAGAGCGTCATCGATTCGGGCTTGTCATTGCGCACGCCCGCCGTAGATCTGCAACGCGCCTGCGGCACCAGTATCGAGGCTGCGATCATGATCGCAAACAAAATCGCGCTCGGCCAGATCGATTGCGGTATCGCCGGCGGTACCGATACCGTGAGCGATGCACCAATCGTCTACCAGGATGAATTCCGCCGTATCCTGCTCGACATCCATGGTGCGCGCTCGATGGCACAGCGCATTCTTCCGTGGTTTCGCTTCCGGCCAGCCCACTTCAAGCCCGAGTTTCCCGGTGTGCGTGAGCCCCGCACGGGACTTTCAATGGGTGAGAGCATGGAGATAACGGCGAAGGAGTGGGACGTACAGCGTGAACACCAGGACCAGCTCGCCCTGGCCAGTCACGTCAAGGCGGCTGCCGCCTTTGACGCGGGCTGGTACGACGATCTCGTCATACCGTTCATGGACGCCGAAGAAGACAACAACATCCGCCGCGATACGACCTTCGAAAAACTGCAAAGTCTGAAGCCCGTATTCGACAAGTCAGCGGATGGCACCCTGACAGCGGGCAACAGTACGCCCCTCACGGACGGCGCCGCCGCAATACTGCTATCCAACGAAGACTGGGCGCGCAAGAAGAATCTTCCAATACTCGCTTACCTGACGTTCGCCAAGGTCGCGGCCGTCAACTTCGTTGACGACGAGGGCCTGCTGATGGCACCTGCCTACGCAGTCTCCGAGATGCTGAAACAGGCCGATCTTCGATTGCAGGATTTCGACTTCTACGAGATTCACGAGGCGTTTGCTGCGCAGGCCATCGCGACGCTCAAGGCCTGGCAGTCCGAAAAATTCTGTCGCGAGAAACTGGGCCGTAACGAACCGATGGGCCCGATCGACCTGTCGAGGATGAATATCAAGGGCGGTAGCGTTGCGATGGGCCATCCATTCGCGGCGACTGGCGCACGCATCGTCGCCACGATGGCCAAGCTGCTCAATGAGAAAGGCTCGGGCCGGGGCCTGGTCTCCGTTTGCACGGCGGGCGGCATGGGCGTGACTGCAATCATGGAAGCGGCACCCGCCGCCGGCTAGCAAGCGCATGTAACTCAGGGGGGAACGAGTGGGCGAGTTCAGCGCCATCCTTGCCACGCTCAACGGCATACTCTGGCACGAGTATGTGATGTTCGCGCTCGTCGGCACCGGCCTGTTGTTCACGGTGTGGAGCGGATTCTCGCAATACCGCGCATTGACGCACGGCCCCTCGGTCATCCGTGGCATCTACGACGATCCAGATGACCCCGGCGCGATCAACCATTTCCAGGCGCTGTCTGCCGCCCTCTCGGCCACGGTCGGCCTCGGCAACATCGGCGGCGTTGCGCTGGCCATTGCTCTGGGCGGCCCCGGCGCCGTGTTCTGGATGTGGGTCATCGGTCTCCTCGGCATGGCAATCAAGCTGACCGAAGTAACGATGGCGATGCTGTATCGCAACACCGACGATCCCGACAACCCGCACGGCGGTCCGATGTGGGTCGCCGAGAAAGCGTTCGCGCGCAAGAACCTCGGCGGGCTGGGCCGCGCCATCGGTATCGTCTTCTCGGTGATGCTGCTCGTTTCAATGACGACGGGCGGCAACATGTTCCAGGCCTGGAGTGTCGGTGAACTGACCGAGGAGTATTTTGCAATTCCGAGCTGGATCACGGGAATCGTGCTGGCTATCCTTGTCGGCGCCGTCATCATTGGCGGCATCAAGCGCGTCGGCAAGGTGACCGCGACGCTGGTGCCGTTCATGTGCGCCCTCTACTTGCTGGCCGGCCTTTACGTTCTCGCCGTGCACGCGTCCGATATCCCGGCGATATTCGTGTTGATCTTCAAATCGGCGTTCGTGCCCACCGAGGCCGCCGGCGCTTTCATCGGTGGATCAGCGGCATCCGCGTTCCTGTTCGGAATGAAACGCGCTGTGTTTTCAAATGAGGCGGGCCAGGGCTCGTCGCCAATTGCGCACGCGGCCGCGAAGACCGATGAGCCCGCACGCGAGGGCATCGTTGCGGGACTCGAGCCGTTCATCGACACCATCGTCGTTTGTACGTTTACGGCGCTGATAATCCTGTCGACCGGTATCTGGAACCGGGCGCCGGATTTCGCATTCAGCGGGCCGCAGGTGATCTTTCAATCGGAGGCGGGCTGGCAATTCGAAGACAGCCGTGTCACCGGTGAAGACTGGCGGGAAGGTGACAAGGCCATACTGGTTGTTGCGGCACACCAGCGGGATGGCGGTTTTGACCGGCATAAGCTTGAAGGAAAAATCGCCCGTAATGCAGACGGGTACTTCGTACTGTGGGAACCATTCGCCAGCGATGTCAAGCCACGTATCGTTGGCAACGGCCTGTACCGCACCTACCTCGGTGCAACGCTAACCGCAAAAGCGTTCGACAGCGTTACGCCCGGACTCGGCAAGTGGCTGGTCACCATCGCGGCCTGGTTGTTTGCCATCTCGACAATGATTTCGTGGGCGTACTACGGTGAGCAGGGCGTGGTCTTTCTCGTTGGCGACAGAGCATTGTTCGGATTCAAGGTCGTCTATTGCATTCTCATCGTTATCGCGACGCTCGGCTTCATTCAGAGCGACACGGATCTCGACAACGTCATCGGCGTGGGGACCGGCGTGCTGGTTATTGCCAATATCCCGATCTGCTGGATCTTCGGTTACCAGGCGATGCGCGCATACAAGGAGTATGTCGGCCGACTTAAATCCGGTCGCATGGGCCCGGACCACCCGCCGCCGTCACTGGACGACCTGTTGTCAGGTAAAGATGTGGAGCGGTAGCGCGCGCCTATGACTCGTCTTCTTGCTTGCCGCGATGTATCGAATTTAGCGCCTTGTCGATACGCTCCTTCGCCGCCTTGGTCACGCCGCCGCGTTGGTATTCGTCGACAACGAACGACTCGAACTTATCGACGAACTCATCCATATTGGCGACCTCGAACGAGTGCTCACGCTTCACCTCCGGCGGTGCGTGCTCGTAGGCCTTGAAGAGATTGATCCAGATCTCGCTCTGCTTGCCTATGCTGATCAACTGGTAGAAATGCGGGCCGGGACGATCTTTGCTGCCGCTGGCGATACTGATGATCCCGGCGATCAGTGATGCCGGCACGAGCACCAGATCGCGAAAGCCGTCGACCAAAAGCTTGACCTGCAACACGGCAACGTCACGTATCAGCGTCCAGCGATCCGGATAGTCTGCATCTTCGGGAAGGTTTGCTTCCATTGGGTGCTCACTCACTAAAACTCAATCAAGACAAGTAATTATAGCGACACAGTACAGGACGTATCGGTGGCACCCAGCGTACCTTTCCAGTAGTGTTACGGCCAGCAGCAATCGCTCCCGGGTTTATGCCGACGTTCCAATCTTCTCCGCCGTATGAGCATGGTAGCCCCGACTCCCTCGGGGTGCTGCTTATTAATCTGGGTACACCGGATGAGCCGACGCACGGTGCCGTGCGTCGATACCTGCGTGAGTTCCTGTCCGATCCGCGAGTCGTAGAGCTGCCACGCGCTCTTTGGTTGCTGGTGTTGTACATCGTCATTTTGCCATTTCGGCCATCACGCTCAGCGCGTGCGTACCAAAAAATCTGGACAGATCAGGGCTCACCGCTGTTACGCATATCCGAAGACATCGCCAGCTCTTTACAGGAAAAACTGAGTCAGCGTTTTGCGGGGCCTGTGCACGCGCAACTCGGCATGTCCTATGGCCGTCCTTCCATTCCGGCAGCGCTCGATCGCCTGTATGCCGAAGGTGCGAAGCGCATCGTCGTGCTGCCGCTGTATCCACAGTATTCCAGCACGACCACGGGCTCCGTATTCGATGCGACCACCGCCATGCTGTCGCAGCGCCGCTGGGTCCCGGAGCTGCGATTCATCAATCACTATCACGATTCGCCGGGCTATATCGCGGCATTGGCCGCGAGCGTCACGGATCACTGGGAGCAACACGGCCGTGGCGACAAGCTGCTGCTGTCATTCCACGGCATTCCGAAGCAGACACTGATCAACGGCGATCCGTACCATTGCCAGTGCCTGAAGACGGCTCGGTTGCTTGCGAATTCGCTGCAACTCGATGACGAGGACTGGCTGTTCGCCTTCCAGTCGCGCCTTGGCCGCGGCGAGTGGTTGCGACCATATGCCGACGAAACGATTGCCGAACTCGGACGCGGCGGACTCGGGAATCTCGATGTTCTCTGTCCGGGATTTGCCGCCGATTGTCTCGAGACGCTGGAGGAAACGGCGATGCAGAATCGGGACATTTTTCGTGAATCCGGCGGCGGCGATCTGCGTTACATTCCCGCCTTGAACGCGCGCGACGACCACGTCGCGTTTCTCGCCCGGCTGATCGAGAAGCATGCCGGCGGTTGGCCGGAGTCATCGCCGGACTGGAGCGAGAGCGAAGCGGCACGCGAGCGTGACCGGTCGCGCGAGCGGGCTCTGGCCGCGGGAGCCCCACGTTGAGCGGCATCGGACACTTTCTCGAAATCAGCGTGCGGACAGACAATGTGCCGGAGTCGTTGCACTACTACAAGACGCTGGGGTTTACCGAGCTCGAAACCAGCGACGTGCGCCTCCATAAATACGCCGTCGTCAGTGACGGCGTATTGTGCATCGGCCTCCACGATCGTGAATTCGACTCCCCTGCAATTACCTTCGTGCAACCCGATCTTGCCAGGCACGCACGGTCGATGGCGGATCACGGCTTCGATTTCAGTTTCATGCAGCTCGACGAAGACAGTTTTAACGAGATCGGCGTCAAGGACCGCGACGGCCACCTGATTACGATGCTCGAGGCACGAACCTTCCACGGCGACGATGAAAACGATAATGATTCAATTTGCGGCGCCTGGTTCGAGCTGACGCTGCCTGTCCGCGACGCGATGCGTTCGGCGCACTTCTGGGGGCCTGTAGCGGGCGCCATACTCAGCATGCGCGAAGAGCCCACGGTGCACATGCGCTTCGACGCCGGCGGCATAGCGCTGGGCCTCTCCGAAAGTATCGCGCTGCAGCAGCCATCGCTCTGCTTCAAATGTCACGACAGGGACGCGCTGAAAGCGTTTGTCGAAACACAAAATCTGAAAACCGCGAAATTTCCGGGCTTCGAGGGCGCTTTCATGGTGTTGACGGCACCCGAGGGCACACAGCTATACGTATTTGAGGAAGATTTTCTCGGCGAGGCTATCGAGGTCGACGAGGACGTCGACCCGGATGAGATGAAGGGAAAATTCAAATAGTCGGAGTGACGTTGAACGTGGACGCAAGCGCCGGCTCAGGTCTCTACAGGTCGCGCAGCAAGCGAATCGCCTTACCAAGATAGCCTGTGCCGAACAGGTTCAGGTGATTCAACACGTGATAGAGCTGGTAGAGCTTCAAACGACGCTCATGTCCTGCAGCCATCGGCCAGCATCGCTCGTAGGCACGATAAAACTCGCGTCCGAAGCCTCCGAACAACAGGGTCATCGCGATGTCGGACTCGCGATCGCCATAGTAAACCGCGGGATCGAAAATCACGGGGTCCCCATCGGCAACGCCCCAGTTGCCACTCCACAGATCGCCATGACAGAGCGATGCTGCCGGCACATAGCCATCGAATAAGTCCGTGAGCCGGGTATCGAGCTTCGTACCGAGCGATTGCAGTTCGCCCCCGTAACCATTCTGCGCCGCAAGCTGCAACTGAAATCGCAGCCGGTGTTCACGAAAGAATGTCACCCAGTCATCGGTCCAGGGATTCCGCTGTGGCGTCGGGCCGATGGTGTTGTCGCGATGCCAGCCGTGCCGATCGGCAGTGTGACGATGAAGTTCAGCGATTTGCTCGCCGAGCAGAGCTTCCGTTGCCGGCGTCGCTGGCCCGAACGTCAGGCGCTCGATCGCGATGAAGGCGTTGCCATTCTCGATACCGCAGTCGAGAACTGCAGGAATACGAATTGCGTTGGCGGCCGCCAGATCGCGGAGGCCTTGGGCCTCGGCCTCGAACATCTCGAGCGCGCTTGCCGGCCCTGTCTTGACGAACGCGCCGCCTTTGCCGGCCATCGTCAGAAACGGCTGAGGTCCGATACGCGCTCGGCCTGGCGCCGCAGCGCCGTACCGATGTTGGCCTCATCGAAAAGTGCATTGATAGCGCCGAGGTCTGGCATCGAGCGGCACATGTTCGCTTCGGGGTCGTCGATCGGCGCATCACAGGCTATGCCGGTCAGTTGGCGTGCCAGCATGGCCGCACCCTTGTGTGTCTCGAGTTTGGCGCCGAGTGTTTTCGCGCCACGAACCTCGACTTCGTGCACCTTGTCGAGGTTGGCATAAATGTCGTCGAGGCTGCCGAAATGACCGAGCAGGGCGGAGGCCGTTTTTTTACCGACACCCGGCACACCCGGAATGTTGTCGACGCTGTCGCCGGCAAGCGCGAGGAAATCCGCAATTTGTTCGGGCCAAACGCCGAAGACTTCGGGAACCTTGTCGTAGTCGATCTTCCCCTTACCCGCAAAGTCCCAGAACACGTCCTCTTTGGTCAGCAACTGTGCAAGATCCTTGTCTCGAGTGACGATTGTGGAGGGCCTGCCAACGCGACGCCCGTGTTCGACGAGCGTGCCGATCAGATCGTCTGCCTCATATTTCGGGTCTGCGCAATTCATGAGCCCGAGTGCCTCCGAGTATCGACGACACTGTGAAAACTGCCGTTTTAGCTCCACTGGCGCCGGCTCACGATTCGCCTTGTACTCAGGATAGATCGTCGTACGAAATGACGTTGTCAGGCTTTCATCGAACGCGACTGCAATGTGCTCGGGATTCACCTGCTCGATGAAGTCACCGAGAAAACGACAAAAACCGTACAGCGCATTGATGGGATTGCCATCGCCATCAACCATATCGTCTGGCATGGAGTAGTGGGCGCGGAAGACATACACGCTGGCATCGATGAGGTACTGCATGACCAAAGTATAGCTGCAATCGCGCTTCGAGAAGCGCTCCAACAGTATGCGGGCGCGCGACGGGCGGGGCGTTTGTCGACCGAAGTAAAGCGCAGCGCAGCGAGCCATGAGGGAGATAAATGCCCCGGTCGCCGCACGTCTGCAGCCGAACCCCCCCTACCCGTGGAAATGGGTGTCGATAACTTCCTCGCCCGAGAAGATGTGGTCGGTGAGGCGAGCATGCAGCGGGCTCGAGCGCGGGATGTGCGCGAGCAGGTATTTCATCTGGTCGGCGAGGACGCGGCGACCTTTGAGATAAATGTACTCGGCATAGGTCGGCGAGAACGGCACCGCGATCAACTGCATCGACGCTTGCTCCGGCGTGCGGCCACCTTTGTAATTGTTGCAACGGCGGCATGCGGTTGCGACGTTATTCCAGGCATCGCCACCGCCTTGCGAGAGCGGAGTAATGTGATCGCGCGTCAGGTCACGGGTGGGATAGCGCATGGCGCAGTACAGGCAAAGATTACCGTCACGTTTGAACAGTGTTCGATTGTTCAGTGGCGGAACGTACTTGTCGCGATTGCGTGACAGGCTTTTGCTGGTGCCGTGGGTTGCAATGATCGAGCTGACATCAACCTTGCTGCGACAGCCGTCAAGAGAGCTATAGCCGCCGAAAACCGTGTAAAGGAGAGTGCCGCAGTCGTACGCAACCTGCTCGGCGTGGTAAAGACGTACCGCTTCGCGATAGTCAATCCACTCGAGCGGCATTCCTGCAACGTCGGTCCTGAGAACCTGCTGCGATATGTCGGAAGCGACTCCAGCCAGCATACGTACACCTCACGTGCGCGAATTGCGCGGCCTGCAACTGATTATTGCAGGTCGCGCAACGCTAGTTTGCCGAACGTGTCCCAAAAATCAACAGACAATCCATATCTGTTGATAATTATTCGAGATTGATGTGACTACGTTACGACAGCTGGTCAGAGCGCCTTGAACACCGCGTCGAGGCTGTCCTTGGCGTCGCCGAAGAGCATTCTCGTGTTGTCCTTGAAGAACAGCGGATTCTGCACACCCGCATAACCGGTAGCCATACTGCGTTTCAGGACAATCGTCGTCTTGCCTTTCCACACTTCGAGAACCGGCATGCCCGCAATCGGGCTGTCGGGCTCTTCCTGTGCGGAGGGGTTGACGATGTCGTTGGCACCGATGATCACAGAGACGTCGACATTGGGGAAGTCGTCGTTCACCTCATCCATTTCGAAGACGATGTCGTAAGGTACCTTCGCTTCCGCAAGTAATACGTTCATGTGCCCGGGCATGCGACCGGCGACCGGGTGGATGCCGAAGCGCACGTTGATCTTTTTGTCCCTGAGCGTCGTGGTGATCTCGTGTACCACGTGCTGCGCCTGCGCCACCGCCATGCCATACCCTGGCACGATCATGACTTCCTTCGCATTGGCGAGTAACGAGGCTGTTTCCTGGGCGTCTATGGGTACGACTTCGCCGTCCTGCTCACCGCCGCCCACAGCCACGGTACCGCCGCCGGTACCAAATCCACCCGCGATGACGTTGAGGAATTTGCGGTTCATCGCACGGCACATGATGTAGCTCAGGATCGCGCCACTCGAGCCCACCAGTGCGCCGGTCACGATCAGGAGATCGTTGTTGAGCATGAAGCCCGTGGCCGCAGCCGCCCAGCCCGAGTAGCTGTTGAGCATGGAGACGACGACGGGCATATCCGCACCACCGATGGCCATTACCATGTGAATACCAAACAGCAGGGCAATAACGGTCATTATGATCAGGGGCATCATGCCGGTGCCGGCCGCGGACTGTTGCACGAATTCGTAGCCGTACCAGATCGCGCCGATGAGGAGGATCAGGTTCATCCAGTGCCTCGCTGGCAGCAACATCGGGCTGCCTCCGATGCGCCCGGACAGTTTGCCGAAGGCAATCACCGAGCCGGAGAAAGTCACCGCACCGATGAGGATCCCCAGGTACGTTTCGATATCGTGGATGGTCAGCTCCACGCCCTCGAAGTGCACCGAGTGGTCCATGAAGTTCGCAAAGCCCACGGCCACGGCAGCGACACCCACGAGGCTGTGCAATATCGCCACGAGTTCCGGCATCTGCGTCATTTGCACGCGCTTTGCGGCCAGGAGACCAATGCTGCCGCCGATGAGCAGCGCCACCAGCAAGATCGCGTAATGCTCGGTGACCACGCCGAGGACCGTCGCGATTAACGCGATCGCCATGCCCGTGATGCCGTACCAGTTACCGCGGCGTGCGGTCTCAGGGTTAGAGAGGCCACCGAGGGCCAGAATAAAGAGTATCGTCGCAGCGATGTACGACACAGTAACAATGCCTGCAGTCATCGTCTCGACCTCACTTGCGGAACATTTCGAGCATGCGCCGCGTGACGGCAAAGCCGCCAACGATGTTGATGCTCGTGATCAGGATGGTTGCGGTCGCGATCCACATGATGAGCGTGTTCGCGGAGCTGATTTGTAACAGCGCGCCGATGACGATGATGCTCGAGATCGCATTGGTGACGCTCATGAGCGGCGTGTGCAACGCAGGCGTCACGTTCCAGATCACCATGTAGCCCACGAAGCAGGCGAGCACAAACACGGTGAAGTGCGCCATAAACGACGGCGGCGCCACCGCGCCGAGACCCAACAACGCCAGCGCGCCAATGGCCACGGTAATAATCTGTCCCACGATTGACGGCTTCTTCGCCTCGATGACCGGGGCGGGTGCCGGTTCAGCCTTCGCCGGACCCGCCGACAAGGTCGGTGGCGGCGGTGGCCACAACGTCTCGCCGCCGGTACAAACCGTTGCGCCGCGGACCACTTCGTCCTCGAGGTCGAGCGTGATCTCGCCGTCCTTCTCCGGTGTCATGTCCGTGATCAGGTGCCTGAGGTTAGTGGCGTACAGCTGGCTCGACTGGGTGGCGAGACGACTGGGGAGATCCGTATAACCGATAATGGAGACGCCATCCCTGACCACCACCTCGCCGGGCTCGGTAAGCTCGCAATTGCCGCCCTGCTCGGCGGCAAGATCGACAATGACGCTGCCATCGTTCATCGAGGCAACCATCTCCGCCGTGATTAGTTTCGGGGCGGGCTTCCCGGGAATCAGCGCCGTGGTGATGATGATGTCGACTTCTTTCGCCTGCTCGGCGAACAGCGCCATCTCAGCCTTGATGAACTCGTCGCTCATCACCTTGGCGTAACCGCCTTCGCCGGAACCGTCCTCGTCGTCGAAATCGAGCATCAGGAACTCGGCGTCCATGCTCTCGACCTGCTCCTTCACCTCAGGCCGGGTATCGAAG
>Ga0255054_10000484_pt1 | contig 23519 bp, 19 predicted proteins | sample JV7_2_23_MG_FD_188634 | JGI IMG/M metagenome (GOLD analysis project Ga0255054, IMG submission 188634) | Seawater microbial communities from Jervis Inlet, British Columbia, Canada - JV7_2_23 | ecosystem: Environmental > Aquatic > Marine > Inlet | place: Canada: British Columbia | collected...
GCCAGCGTCTCTGCAATTGGGATGCGGCGATGGATGGAGTTGCCAAGGTCACCTCGAACGAGCCGGCCCATATAAAGGACAAATTGTGTATCGAAAAAACCAGCGAAATCGCCCTCTCGCAAGGCGGCTGTGTCTAAGAATACCGGCCGGTTCAACCCCAGTTGTTCACGGATCCGTTCTACATTCTCCTGAGCGGCATGTTCCCCCAACATCGCCACGGCCGGATCGCCGGGGATGAGACGTTGGAACATAAAAATAACAAAGACAACCCCTAGCAGGGTTGGGACCAACGATATAAGCCGGCGGATGATATATCGAGTCAAGGGCCCCCTCCAGTCTAGGGCTTAAGGGGGGCGGATGTTATCCGCCCCCCTTTATGACTATTCACATTCGATGTGAGTGATCGTCGAGTTATGCGCTGAACTCAGTGCTACTCAATAACCACAAATTCATAATAGTCAGCCCCTACAGGTTGCGTTACATAGCCGCTCACTGTCGAGGAGAAAATAAGCGGTGTGTTGTTGTGCGCGATCCAGATGCGAGCGACATCGTCGTACAGAAGCTGCTCGACCTGTTCATAGAGCGCGGTTCGTTCTGCCTGATCGGGGTTGATCGCCGCTTCGTAGAGCAAGCTGGCGGCTTCCTGGTTGGCGTACCAGCCCTCGGCCGCCTTGGGTTCCATAACCTCATCCGCGGAGCTTAAACCGCCGAAAAAGTAGTTTAGGAAGTTGTCGGGGTCGCCGTTGTCGCCGCCCCAACCCAGCATGTACAGTCCCATGAGATGGCCATTGCGGCGCAAGCCGAGATACGTCGACCAGTCACCAGCCAGCTCGAGGTTAGCCAGGATTCCAGCATTCGCCAGGTCCGCAGCCATTGCCGTACCAATTTCCTCTGGGCTTGGGTAGTAGAAGCGCGTGACCGGCATGTAATACAACGTCAGCGGGATCTTGTCGCCGGCGGTGTACAGTACGGTCCCTTCAGCGTCTACGACATCTTCAGCGATGGTCACCTCACTCAAACCATCCGCGAAACCTGCGTCAGCCAGGTATTGCTTCGCCAGGTCAGGATCATACGCATAAGCTGTGATGTCTGTGTTCTTGCCCCAGATCAACGGCGGCAGGAATGTCTCCGCCGATTCGCCATAGGCGCCGTAGAAGTTCTCAATCAGCCCAGGGCGGTTGATGGCGTGGTAGATCGCCAAGCGGACGTTCTTGTCCTTGAACTCTTCGATCTTGTAGTTGAAGGCTAGATAGCCGGTGTTCAGGGCTGGCTTCGTCTGTACGTAGAGATCTGGATCAGCTTCTGCGCTGGCGAGATCTTCGACTACTGCCTGCTCGAACCCGTGGATATCTCCGGATTTTAGAGCCAGGAAACGAGCCGAGTCATCGGGGATCACACGCCAGATGATCTCGCTGATGGTCGGTGCGCCGCCCCAGTAATCCGTATTGGCTTCTACTGTGATGCTGTCGCCTTCGATCCATTCGACAAACTTGAAGGGTCCGGTGCCGACAGCGCCAGCTGAGGGCGTACCGTAGTCTTCACCGGCTGCTTCGATCGCCGCCGGGCTGGAGATGGCGAACATGTCCATGGCCAGGTTGGCCAGGAAGGGAGCAAGTGGAGCCCCCAACACGAATTTGACGGTGTAATCATCAACTTTCTCAACGGCCGTGATCACGCTGTCATCATCGAAGCCAAACCACATGTACTCGTAGTACTCGAACGTTTGGCTCTCGAAATGATTGGGGTTGTCGGTAAAGCGCCAGCGCTCGAAGTTGAAGACAACCGCATCGGCGTTGAAATCCGTGCCGTCGTGGAACTTGACGCCCTCACGCAGCGCGCAGGTCCATTCGGTGCTGTCCGCGTTCCCGGTGCACCCCGTCGCCAGAGCTGGGATGGGGGTCGTCGTGCCCGGTTCATACTGATATAGAGGCTCGAGGAGCTGTCCCGTCACGCGGAAGCTCTCGCCATCAGTTTCGATCGCCGGATCAAGCGAGACGGAATCTCCCCCGCGACCGAAGACGAAGGTCTTCGGTTCTGCGGGCGCGGCGGGTTCCGCGGGTTCCGCGGGCGCAGCGGGCTCAGCAGGTTCTGCTGGCTCGCTAGTTCCGCAAGCACCTAGCAACATACTCGAAACGATGAGCAGTCCTAGTAACACATACAATGTTCGGCGTAACACGATATTTTCCTCCTGTTAAGTGTTAAGTTCCAGATTTTTCAACATTTTTCTGGACGAGTTCATTTCCCGGCATCACCTCCCAGCTCGCAGATAAGCGTACTGCGCGCCGTCTCAAACTATGCTTAAAAACGCTGGACGGTGCGCAGCGGGCACCCGAGACGGGTGCGGCCCTAAAGGCATTGTATATCTCATACACTCTAGGGTCAATAAGGGTTCACATTTTGTTTGCATGTTCTCCAATACCCAATAAAATCGGGACTCACACCATGCTGGAGGTCCAACTATGCAGCGCTTCCCTTATAGACGCACATTCATTCTTGGGTTCGGCTTCTTCGGCATCAGCATTATCTGGCCACTGTTCAACAGCCTAATCCCGCCAATGCTGGAAGACCTCGGTCTTTCGGCCGTTGTCGTGGGTTTCATCCTCACCTGGGACAACATCATCAATATGTTCGTCCAGCCCTGGATGGGGAGCCTCTCTGACCGAACGCGCACGCGCCTCGGGCGCAGAAAGCCCTTCCTCATCCTCGGTGCTCCAATGGCCGCTCTGTTTTTTATTCTGGTTCCCTTCGTCCGCGAAAACTTCATCTTGATCGGCACAGCCATTCTCTGCACCAACATAGGGATGGCGATTTTCCGCACACCAACCGTCGCCTACCTGGGGGATCTGTTCCGTCCGGAGGACCGCAGCAAAGCCAACGGCGTCATCAATTTGATGGGGGGTCTTGGCGCTGCGGTGGCGCTCTTCGGAGGTGGTGCGCTGTATAAACTTGGCGTCCCGCTGCCCTTTATCGTCGGTTCGGGGGTCATGCTGCTGGCCATAGGCATCGTGCTAGTTTACGTCCGCGAACCCGATCTTGATGGAGATGCCCCCGATCAAGAAAAAGCGCCCGGACTGATGGATAACATACGCCAGGTGGCAACCGGGCCGGATAAAAACGGCATCTACCTTCTCGCCGCCATCTTTTTCTGGTTCGTAGGCTGGAACGCGATGGAGGCGTTCTTCACCATATACGCCCGCAATGTCCTTGGAATCGCGGTCGGGACCGGCACACAGATGCTCACAGCTTTCGCCGTCACGCTGGTCCTCTTCGCCATCCCCAGTGGGTTGGTGGCTACCCGGATCGGTCGTAAACCAACAATCCTGATCGGGCTCTGCGGAATGATCCTCGGGCTGGCGGTTGGTTTCTTCATCCGCGACTCAACCGTGCTCCTGATTTTGTTGGCGCTAATGGGCGCCTTCTGGGCTCTCGTTAACATCAACTCACTACCTATGGTGTATGACCTCGGCGGAGAGGAGAGCATCGGCGCCTATACCGGCTTGTACTACTTCTCATCCTCCGCCGCAGCAATTACCGGGCCCATCCTGGGTGGATGGCTTATCGATCTAACCAGCCACAGCTGGCTCTGGATCTTCAGCGCGATCTTCCTTGTGCTGGCAGCCCTCTCCATGACCCGCATTCGATTGAAGGATAGCGCCCAGCAGGTTTAACTAGAGATCCTTAATATGTGGGGTCAGGAAGCTCTGCTTCCGGTCGCAGGCGCAGTCTGCGCGTAAACCCCCCGCAGGTTTGAAACCAGCGGGAGGTTGGGTATGTGATCCCGGCGGGCCGACACACGGGCCGGCCCCTACTTTTCATTAATGGTTTGGAACTGGGTACCGTAAATCCGCTTTGTCACCCACACTTATTTGGAGGAGAGTCTCCATTTTACATCTCATCAAGAAACACAACCATCCCGTCTGAGATCACGGATTAGTCTTGGAATAGTGATTTGCCGCCAGGATGGTTCAAGGATCTGGATTGGTATCTGCGCCTAATCCTCAGCGCTTGATTTCACCATCGATTTCTAAATGAAGCGGGGTCTCAGGCGGATGGTCGCCATAATCCGTCCGGTCCTCAAGAATTAGCCGAATTTGCAGCGGCATATCCCCAGGGTTCCGTGCCAGATGAGCGATTACGACCTCATCGGCTTTGATTCCAAACGCTTTTAGCAAACGCCGGATATTATCCCTGCTATTGTCCTCCATTGGAATTGCCTCCTTCCTTAGGTAGGTATCGTATCAAACTACAAACCAAAGCAAGAGCGCGGCGAGCGCCCCCGCCATGGTTGCCGCGAAATTAACCTGATCGTTCCGCAGCCAGTTCAAGCCTCGTACTCGCTGAGTCTTTGCTCCACAAGCGTGCTCAGGGTTCTGCTCGGTTTCTTTTTTACAGTCCGGACAGAGAAAGATCGCCTGGATCGTAGCGCCAAGCAAACTGTCCACCGTCGATCCAATAGCCCCGGCAAGGAGTGCAACCGGCAAGAAACGCCAATCACGTGTCAGTGCCCATCCCAGGGATCCGATCAAGCCAGATCCACCCAGGACGGCAAAATATCCTAATAGGCTCACGGCGCCAGAGGTGCCGCGGGCAACGCGCTCTCCTGTTGTGATCAAGCGTGGTTGCCAGCGAGAGAGGATTCCGATCTCCGTCGCCCAGGTATCCGCCGTCGCGACTGCGATCGAACCCACAAATCCAGCGAGCCAGAGGTTCTCATGGGTCAGGCCATACACGATGGCGAACAAAACGGCAGTTCCTCCATTGGCAAAAACCTGGCCGAGATCTCGCTTTCCGCTTTTGGAAAACATCCCCGTGAAGCGCCGCTTCCGGGACTTGCCGAGACTTGATAATAAACTTGAGGATAGAAAGAAGGCGATTAAAAGAAATGCGAGCGGGATCCCGCCAAAGCCAAAAGTCAACCCGCCTACCACAAACGCGCCGATCGCTCCATCGAGCGTGAGCACCCCTGCCGCGTAGGCAGCCGCAGCGAAGGCGGTTCCCAAAATACCCCCGAGTAGAAGTTGCAACCCTTCGATCCCCTGCAATTTGTCCCAACCTGTGGATAACTTGCGGATTATCTGTGGATAACCACCGAAATCCTGTTGATTAAACCAACGGACTAGATCGCTGAGAGCAACTGCAGCGTCGCTCCCCAGAGCAGACCGCTGACCAGAATTGGCATCGCCCACAGCGTATACGCCAGGGGGCGATTCTTCTCGCTGCGATACAACCAAAAACCGGCCACAAGATCGATCAGCCAGCAAAGCCCCCCGATCATCGGCAGCAAGAGCAGCCGCCCTGGCGGCGCAAAGGTGTCAATAATCCCCTCCGGACCGAACCCAAAGGGCACTGCAGGCGGCAAACCAACTACTCGAAATCCGAGGTATCCAAGCAAAAGCAAAGGCAAAAGAACTCCGACCACGACTAGCAAGCGCGCAATAGTATCCACCTCGATAACCGTCTGCACGAACTGTGGACGTTTCGATATCGCCGGTATGGTCTCCAATGGACCCATGCGCAGAGCCGAATTGAATGCGCCCAAGAATCCCTCTCGATCCTGCGGTGAGATTGCAAATGAATGCGCTGCCGTTTGAATCACGACCAGGCGGTCAGCCGAGGTTGAAGCGAAGAACTCCACCCGACCGGTATTCTCATCTTCGCATTCGCCAAGCACAAGCCCCGGCCAGGCTAAGGCGCCGCGCGCTCTTAGTTCGGCACCGAGCGCCTCTGCTGTATCCACGCCCTGGATAGCGGCGATGGGTATTTGTTCAACCACAGAACCCCATTGGAGAAAGAACCCGTCGCGATCGAGGTAGTAGCGTGCCGTGATCAAGCCATAGAGCCGATAACCCACGGCCATAATCAACGGGAAGGAGAGTAGCGGCAGAAGCACCCACAACACCATCCAAACCGAGATCGTATCCGTCGCCAGCATTACTAAACCAAATACACCCGCTCCCAACAGGAGCAGGAGGATTGCGAAGCCAAAGATCATCCCGCGCGAGCGTGATGGGTGAAAGTTCATGTCCGCGAGCCCCAGATGCTCGAACGAGAAAAAATACCTTGACACTTCTTATGGGACCTGGCTTTGTTTCTCATCAATGCGTTCTCAAAGTGGTTACTCTGCCCGGCTTTCTCGCTGCGCAGCCTTGGCGTACTCGGCCCGGGTTGCGGGTTCATTATAGACCGCGCCTGTCGGGGTGATCAAGTTTGGGGAGTCGGCATCCGTAGTTCACATTTCCGGTCGCAGACGATGGAATTCCCAACGCAATGCTACTCTCCGGTACACGGCGAGGCGCACTTGCTGGCCGTAAGAACTGCTTTTCGTTAAAGATTTGCGGCGAGCTCTTCTGCGCCCCTTCTCAAAAACAACAAAGTCCGCCCAAGCGTATCGCTCCGGCGGACTTGATTTCACTTGTTACTGGGAGGGGATTAAGCCTCTCGGAATTCACCCTCGACGACTTCTCCCTCATCCTCTTTGCTCTGACTGTCGTTTTCTTCAACCTGTGTCTCAGCCTCCTGAGCGTTCATCTGCTGGCTCAGAGCATGAGTGGCCTGCTGAACTTCTTCGGTGAGTCGCTTAATTTCCGACAAATCTTCGCCCTGGATTCCTTCACGGAGCGCAGCGACTTTCTCTTCGATCTGCTCTCGATCCTTCTCCGGCACCTTCTCGCCCAGGTCTCGCAGGGCTTTCTCCGCCTGGTAGGCGAGCGAATCGCCTTCATTCCGGGCATCAGCCAACTCCCGCCGTTTGCGGTCGTCGGTCGCGTGGGATTTCGATTCTTCAACCATCCGCTCCACATCATCCTTGTCCAGGTTCGTGGATGCTGTGATGGTTACCTTCTGTTCCTTTCCCGTCGCCTTGTCCTGGGCTTTTACATTGATGATCCCGTTTGTGTCGATGTCAAACGTCACTTCAATCTGGGGTAAACCCCGCGGTGCGGGTGGAATGCCCTCCAGGCGAAAACGTCCGAGGGTCATGTTGTCAGATGCCATCGAGCGCTCACCCTGAAGCACGTGAATGTCGACAGCTGTCTGGTTGTCCTCCGCCGTAGAGAAGGTCTCGGCCTTCTTGATCGGGATTGTGGTGTTGCGTTCGATCAGAGTCGTCATTACACCACCAAGCGTTTCTACGCCCAGCGAGAGTGGTGTAACGTCAAGCAGCAGAACATCCTTGACTTCGCCGGCGAGCACGCCGCCCTGAATAGAAGCGCCAATGGCCACGACTTCATCCGGGTTGACGCCCTTATGCGGTTCTTTTCCTGTCAGTTCACGAACCAGGTCCTGCACCATCGGCATGCGCGTGGCGCCACCGACAAGCACAACTTCGTCAACTTCCGCGGTCTTGATGTTCGCGTCTTTGAGCACTGCATTGAAAGGTCCCTTGATGCGATCGACGAGGTCTTCGGTTAGCTGGTCAAATTTCGATCGTGTCAGCTTCATTGTTAAGTGCTTCGGACCGGATGCGTCTGCGGTGACGAAAGGCAGGTTGATATCCGTCTCTGTCACCGAGGAGAGCTCTACCTTGGCTTTCTCGGCCGCCTCACGCAGCCGCTGCAAAGCCTGCCGATCGGCACGCAGATCGATCCCCTGCTCTTTTTTAAATTCGTCAGCGATGTAGGTGACGATCCGTTGATCCCAGTCGTCGCCTCCCAGGTGCGTGTCGCCATTCGTCGCCTTCACCTCAACAACACCTTCGCCCACTTCCAGCAAGCTGACATCGAAGGTTCCGCCGCCTAGGTCGAAAACCAGGATGGTCTCGTTCTCTTTCTTGTCCAGACCATAGGCCAGGGCTGCCGCCGTAGGCTCGTTGATAATCCGCATGACTTCCAGCCCGGCGATCTTTCCCGCGTCCTTTGTAGCTTGCCGCTGGGAATCGTTGAAATACGCTGGGACCGTAATCACGGCTTTTGTCACCGATTCGCCCAAATATGCCTCGGCGTCTTTCTTTAACTTTGCCAGAACCATCGCCGAGATCTCTTGCGGGGTATATTCACGGCCGGTTGCCGGTATCTTCACTTGCGCGCCACCGGCAGGACCCTTTATTGTCTCGAAGGAAACCATCTTGCGTTCGCCCTCGACCTCATCAAAATGTCGGCCGATGAAACGCTTGATGGAGTAAACCGTATTCTCAGAGTTCACAACGGCCTGTCGTTTAGCCGTTTGACCCACGAGGCGTTCACCATTTTTCGCGAACGCAACCACGGAGGGGCATAAACGCCCGCCTTCCGCGGTGGGGATGATTGTCGGATCGCCGCCCTCCATTACTGCGACGGCGCTGTTCGTCGTTCCTAAGTCAATACCAATAATCTTCGCCATTGTTTGTCACCTCTTAAACTAATCTAGTAACTCTATCATAGGCGAATTTCGCTAGAGAACTGTTAACACCCCGTTGGAGAAATATATACTCGCGACGTGCCGCAGTTTCTTTTGTCGGTTATATATTTTACCCACCCCCCGGGGTGGTTCAACATCTGGGTAAAACTCTTCGCTCCCGGTCATGTAAGATGATCGAGAAACACAGCGTCTATTACCGTAGATCCTGCCGTGATAGCCCGGGCGACGAAAATAATCTTGCGGTTCATATCCATCTTCACCGGGCCTGGACCGCATTACCGAGAAGATCGGAAGTATCCAAAGAACCCATGACGGAGATTCTATGAGTGAACTACAGCGATTCCGCGAAGAGAAAAACGGTTTTTTTCTGCACGGTCATCACAGCCCACTTGATGATGAGCAGAGGGCGGATTTCAGTGGGCTGAATTATTTCCCGGAAAATCCCGATTTGCACATTCAGGTGGAAATCGAGCGTTTCCCGGAAGGTGACCAGACCCAGATACAAACGAATACCGGAGACGTGCAGACCTACGAGAGATTCGGCCGCATCCACTTTGAGGTTGAAGGGGATGATGTTGAACTCACCGTTTTCCAAAACGAACATGGTTTCTTCATGCCCTTCGCCGATGCACTCGCCGGTCAGGAAACATACGGAGCAGGGCGGTATCTCGAGCCGGAATTAATCTCAGGCGGCCGGCTGCTTGTCGACTTCAATCTGGCCTATAACCCTTATTGCGCATATAACGCGAATTGGAATTGTCCAATCACGCCAGCTGAGAACAGGTTGAAGGTGCCCATCAGGGCAGGGGAGAAGGTTTTCGAGGGGCATTAACCAGGCGCAATAAGCCGTAAGACACGAATCTCAAATTGATGGCTTCAAGCGACACCGAGTAGCGGAAGGAATCGCCAAAGGTGTCGCGCGTGCGTTTTAAAGCTTCAAGTCTGCGTTTTGAACGCATAGATCTCCCGTTTCTTCTCACAAAACTCTCACCTACAGCTAACACGGTTCTCATAAGGTGACGATAACCTTGGGGACGAATAAGTAAATGAATAATAACGATTCAAGCAAAACAAAATCCTCCAAAAAACAGTATCCGCGGTTTTACGAAAAGGTCATCCCCTTTGCCTTAATGGCTCTCGTCCTGGCTACAGTCGTCATCCTTTTGGTAATTGCCGCTGTCGTACTCGGCATATTCCCGGGGAGCGGTTAGCTATTCGGCAATAAGCATTTCTGGGTTCTTGTGGGCTCGAGCATACAATCTTTCGCGAGGAGTAGAAATGACATTTACAAATACGATTATCCCTTTATTTTCAAGCGCTTTGAGTTTCGTCTTCGCAATATTCATCTTCAAACGCTACGTCGACCGCAAAGGAATGCATCTTCTGATTTGGGGAATCGGTATTATCTTCTACGGTATCGGTGGTTTCTCAGAGGCCTATTACGGCGCCATTGGTTGGAATCCTTTGATCTTCCGTTTGTGGTACTTATTCGGTGCCATTTTGGTCGCTGCGTGGCTTGGTCAAGGAACGGTCTACTTGCTGGCAAAACGCAGATGGGCTAACGTGCTGACGGTATTGCTCCTCCTGGGCTCTATCTATGCCACATATCGCATCTTCACCGCCGAACTCGACCCCACGCAGATGACAACCAGCCTCCACACCGGCAGTGAACTCAGCGGCGACGCCATTGTCACTTCGGGCATCCGCAGTCTTACGCCCATCTTCAATCTCTATGGCACCGTAGCCCTTGTCGGCGGAGCGATTTATTCAGCCTTCATATTCTGGCGCAAGAAGATCTTCCTTCATCGAACTCTTGGAAACCTTCTGATCGCAGTTGGAGCTCTCGCCCCCGCCTTTGGCGGCGCCTTCAGTCGCTACGGCATACCCGGCGCGCTCTATATCGGAGAATTTTTTGGTGTGATTTTGTTGTTCGCTGGATTCATCAGGGCGACGACACCCATGAAAAACGTGGAGTCCCAGCCAGTGCCCACGCCTGCTGGTGATTGAGGAAGGGGATTCTGATCGAACCCACGCCTGATGCATTCTCTTTGGGTAGCGTATTTAGGTTATCTCACGTGTTGAACGTGACACTTCTGAGCAGGCGACTCGCTCTTCCATATCCTGAGCAAGGTCGAAGGGGCCGGCAATGGCACATGGAGAAGAACTGCTTCCCAAGATGTCATTTCGAACCCCTGAAAAGGGTGCCTGTCCTGAGCCTGACGAAGGGAGAAATCCCTGAGTTGACACAATTCATAGCTCAAGAAACTAAGGATAGGAATTATCCCGGCCCCATAGAAGGAGTCCCTCACGAGCAACAGCATAGGGATTTCTCGGTCGCCGTTTCACGGCTCGCTCGAAATGACAAATATGGGAAGAGATTGCTTCGCTCGCAATGACAAAATACATGTAGGGGCGCACACATGGGTGCGCCCGAATTTCAATCTACCCTGAACAAGATTTGAAACTGAAGAGAATGGCCTGATACATGGGTCAACCCCTGAGGTAGATGACGGGCCGACACACGGGTCGGCCCCTACGCTTTTCCAGAGATGCCCTCATTACTTGTAGGGGCACACCCATATGTGCGCCCGAATTTCAATCTACCCTGAACAGGCCTTGTAACTGTATTGAGAATGGCCTGATACATGGGTCAACCCCTGAGGGAGATGACGGGCCGACACACGGGTCGGCCCCTACGCTTTTCCAGCGATGCCCTCATTACTTGTAGGGGCGCACCCATGTGTGCGCCCGAATTTCAATATGGCTTGAGCTCAACTATGCAGAGGGATGCGGCTCCGGCTGCGATAGCGGTAGACGAGTAGCAAAATTACAAATTGAACCGTCGCCGTGACGATCGTCGAGAATTGTCTGAAATAGAAAACCAGCAGATCCACCCCGACTAATGAAAGCCGCAAGCCAGTTGCAGCAAGCGTGAGTCCGAAAGCGTCGCGTTTCACAAGAAGCAAAATGACAGCGATGATCAGCAGGAAACCAACCATTCCTTCAAGAATAGTGAGCGTTGCGAACCATAGGAGCCCTGATTTACTTGTAACCAGCCCAAGTGAGAGCAACTCATCCATCCAGGCTGTTAAAATTTCGGGGTCGCTGATGCCGGAGATGAGCCTGGCAAAGTCCATAACCGTTACGATTCCCAACGCAAGCACCGCACCGATGAGGATCGCTTTCAGCCTGCCGAGTGTGATCCACCGGCGTTCCCACCGTTTTGCATAGTCAATAAACCTCTCGAAAGCACCTTTCCTGTCGGGAATGACTTGAAGCGATTCCGCATCGATGAATTCCTGTAATCGCCGAGCCAGGCGCCGGTAATCGGCATGCTCTGCCTGCTGGGCGACCTTTTCCAAACGAATTTCGAGATCCTTGCGCTCCTCTGATTCGAGATCTTGATCCAGAACCTCACCCATCTCTCCGAGCGCTCGATATAGCTCGTCGCGGGTACTGAGGGGCGGTGGACGCCTGACCCGCAGATAGAGCCACACCAGGAGTAAGAAGAAAACATAGATGATCGGTGCGGCCGCGGGGTAAAAGTAATCATTACTCTGGGTGATGAATTTGCCGACCTCATCTATGAATAAACCCACCCCAACGCCCGCCAGGAGCGCGCTGAGCGAGTATGCCCAACGATTGGCCAAAATCAAGGACAGTAATGCGGCGGAAAACAGGGCCAGCCCGCCCCACAACACATGCGCGATGTGGAGCTCCCCCATCCAAGTTGAGGATAGCCGGTTATTGCCAGGAAGAGCCTGATAAGCGTCACGGTTAACGCGAAACTCAAGAGCGTATACCGCAAGTATTTTTCTGCATCCTTGCGCTGAACCGGTTTACGGACGCGACCACTCGAACGTTTTAGGCCCACAGTATTACCTTCCTGCCCCCTGTTCCTGAAAACGAGGCGGAGACAACCGACTCAGGGCAATACTGGCCAGGAATGCCGCCCCGGCGCCGAAGAGAAAGGGTGCACCCGGCCCAAGCCCTTCCCAAGCTCCAATCCCCTGCCACAGCACACCGGCAATGATGCTGGCCGGCAGGGCTCCAAGGCCGACGGCAGCATGGAGAATCCCGTACGCAGTCCCGCGTAGATGGGCTGGAACCAAATCGGCGACAAACGCCCGGGCTACACCCTCCGTGAATCCGTAATATACGCCGTAGAGCGCCATGAGCGCCCAAGCGTGCCAACCCGCGGTCGCTCTTGCGAAACCGAGATACACCGCGACATACAAAATCCATCCACCCAAGAGAACTCGTTTGCGGCCAACTTTATCCGATAACACGCCAGCGGGCGTCGCAGTGATTGTGTAAATCAAGCTGAATACCATCATCATCGCCAGGATATTTACAACAGAGAGTCCTGTCGTTTTCGCCCGCAGGATGAGAAAGGCATCCGAGGAGTTCCCCAGGGTGAAGAGGAACATGATCAGGATGTAATTCCGGAAATGCCGATTGGTGGACAGCAGCCCACCTTGTTTTTCTTCCTTCTTTCCTTCAAATGGCCTGGATATTTGTTTGGAATCAATTCCCAATCCAGGCTTGATTTCGTGCGCGCCCAGCGCCAGCGTGATGACTGCCAGCACTGCCGGGATGATGCTGATCAAAACAACGGTTTGAAACGTCTCGCGGGATAACTCGGCGGTGCCGCGCTGCGAGATGAGGATAACAACGATGGCTAACCCTATTCCCACAACCGCCCCGGCAGTGTCCCCAGCGCGGTGCAGACCAAAGGCCAATCCGCGCCGACTTTCCGGGATGCTGTCTGCTATCAGGGCATCCCGCGGAGCGGTACGCAACCCCTTCCCAACGCGATCTGCGAAACGAACTCCCAGCACTGCTCCCCAGCTTGTAGCCAGGTAAAGAAAGGGCTTCGCAAGCGTCGAGACAACATACCCAAGCACGGCGAACGGCTTGCGCGCTTGAAAGCGATCTGAGAGCCAACCCGAGGTCATCTTCACCAAGCTAGAGACGGCATCAGCTACACCTTCAATCAACCCGATGAAGGTCGTCCGCACGCCGAGAACGCTGAACAAGAACAGCGGTAAAAGATTGAACAACATCTCGGAAGAGATATCGGTTAAGAAACTGGTCAGCGTGACAACCCAGACATTGCGCGGGAGCGGCCCTCGTTGGTCGTTTTCCGTTCCACTATCTGCGCTTGGCTGATGCACAGGATCGTCCATGTCCTCTCCTCATCCTCACCTACGGCAGCGCCTGCTCGTTGTCACCGCCAACGAATTTCCCCGCCCATTTCATCGCTATGTATGTCAAACTCATGGTCTCCAAGCTGCAGTTGAATTCGCCACCCGGGCGTCAACGCCTGCATGCAATCCTCATCAGGTTGCGGATAATCCAGGCACCCATCGCTCCATTCGACGAAAGTGTACGAGAGCACCTCCACAAGGCTGGGATCTTCTCCATTAGCCTCAGCCAATGCCTGGATTGCCGCTGGAACTGCTGGAGGATAAGGCTCATCCTCAGCGAGACCAGGCTTTTGTAGTGGGTCGCCCAACAATCCGCTCAGGAACAAGATCGTCCCTCCATCTCGTCCGAAGTACACAACGATCAGGCGGTCATGCGACCATATTCGTGCCGATGAGAGTTCGCTCGTCGTGGTCGCCCAGGAATCTTCGACTGATGCTTGCAGGTGAATAACGGCCCGCGCGCGCGCCTCTGCCTGGTCAAATTCATATAGCTCGGTCTTATCCCCGTTCAGGGTAATCGCCCGTGAGTCCACATCGAAGAACGACGCATCCAGGCCAACGGTGATGATCTCGGCGCCTGCATCCTCCAATGCTTTCAGGAGGTCGTCGATCGATTCGTAAGGCTGTATCGTCGGAATCCCGGTTCGTCCACATGCACAAATGAAAACAACCACGAATAACGTCAGGACAAATCTTCCTGTCAACGAACACATTTCCATATGCCTGTCATTAACCCAAGCCAACTTCACCATTCTATATCGTTATCCTAGAGTGCTGTACAGTGGCCAGACTATTGAAGCCTTTTTATATTTGGAGAAACCGACCTCTAGTCAATTGACTCACTCAGGTTCTGCGCCTATCCTGAGGCCAACGAATCGGTGGGCGACTCATCGCTCCTAGAAATGAAGAAGGACTATAGATGGCAAACGAAGTGTACATCATCGCCGCTGTACGCACACCAATAGGTGTGGGCAGATCTGACCGCGGTGACCTTTATCCAATCGCTCCAGTTGATCTTGCCGCCCGAGTTCTAAACGAAGCGCTGAACCGCGGCGGCGTACGCCATGAACAGGTCGAGGATGTCATCCTCGGTTGTGTTACCCCGATGGGCGATCAGGGAGCCAACATCGCCAGGCTGGCGCTCTTGCAAGCGGGCTTTCCTGTTGAAGTGCCGGGGATCCAGATCAATCGAATGTGCGGATCTGGCCAACAAGCGGTTCATTTCGCTGCCCAGGCGATACTTGCCGGCGATATGGATATGGTCATGGCCGGCGGTATCGAAATGATGTCTCATCAACCTATCGGTGCAGACTGGCCCGAGTCATGGCCGGAGGATTTTCCTTTCCCATTAGTACACCAAGGCCTCAGCGCGGAGTTGATGGCCGAGAAATGGAACCTCTCGCGTGACGCCCTCGACGACTATGCCTTCCAAAGTCATCAGCGGGCAAGTGCCGCAATCGGCGATGGTCGACTGGAAAGCCAGATCCTTCCGCTTCAAGTTCCCGATGGCGATGGGGGGATGCAAACAATCTCAATAGACCAGGGGGTCCGGTTGGAGCCGGATAGGGAGAAGATGACCTCTCTACGTCCGGTCTTTAAGGAAGACGGGGTAATCACAGCAGGTAACAGCAGCCAAATCAGCGACGGCGCCGCGGCGCTGCTCCTGGCATCCGCCGACGCCGTCCGCGAACATAACCTTAAGCCGTTGGCTCGGATCGTATCACGCGCTGTCATCGGCTCTGACCCGGTGTTGATGCTCGACGCACCCATTCCGGCCACGCGAATGGTGCTCTCTAAGGCGGGGATGACACTCGACCAGATCGACCTTGTAGAGATTAATGAAGCGTTCGCATCCGTTGTTGTGGCGTGGTTTGAGGATATTCGCGCCGACCCCGAGAAGGTAAACCCAGATGGGGGTGCCATCGCCCACGGACATCCGCTTGGTGCCACCGGCGCTGTCCTAATGACAAAATTACTCTATGAGCTCGAGATGTACAACGGACGCTATGGATTGCAGGTGATGTGCATTGGTCACGGCATGTCTACGGCGACAATCCTGGAGCGGCTTCAATAAGCCTTCCCGAGCAGATCTTATCCCGGGAGTTGAAGAGATTCGCTCCCTGCTCGGCAGCTGCAATTAAAGGATAAAAACTAGAACGCCGCTTATCAAGCCTGTTAAGACTACGACTCCGAATGCACGTGAGATCAGGCGTCTCAACCGCGGGGTTCCTAAGACCATCGCCATCACGGCTTTCGTTATTGTGTTCATAATTGTCGCTATGATGATGGCTATGGACGCAACCCGCTCATCCAGCAGCCCTCTCAAGGACAGGTTAGATACACTCAGCGTGATCGAATCGACATCAGTGACGCCCGTGAGCACGCTGGCAAGATAAACGCCTGTGCTGCCAAAATACTCGTTTGCAGCCTCGACCGCTACCAGTACGAATGCGAAAACAAGCCCGAAAGTGATGGCTGTTGTTAACCGCAGCGGGTTGGATAATTCTACGCCTCCATGCTCGGTTTTCTTTTCGGCGCGCCCACGACGCCATAAAATGTAAAATCCGATCACGCCAGCGATAAGCATCGCTATGAGTGGGACGATTACCTGCTTCACCAATCCGGGGTTCACAACCGCCACTTCGATCAGCACGCGTGGGAACATCACACAGGATGCGAGAAGTATTCCCTGCGCCAACAGGGTTGAGAGCCCCGCATTCGTTTTACTCCTCCCCGCGAAGCTCAGCGTGGTGGCCGTGCTGCTGACCAAACCTCCAAGGAGCCCGGTGATGCCGACGCCCTGTTCGGTCCCAAGAATTTTCATCAGCACATAACCCAGGAATCCGATCCCGGAGATGAAAACAACTAGCAGCCAGATCTGGAAGGGGTTTAGAACACCGAAAGGGCCAAATCCTTCGTTGGGGAGCAGGGGCAGGACAACGGCCGTAATGATCGAGAACTCCAACGTTGCCCGCAGATCCTCGGCACTCATGCGCCTGGCAACTCCGTGCAAGCGCGGCTTCAATGCCAGGATCAGCGCCGTTATAACGCCGAGCGCCGCGGCTACTGCGGGCTGGTTCCAGATCATCATCGCACCCAGAAGCGGCACAAGCAGCGCAGCCACCTCGCTGGTGATCCCCTCTTCCACACCGCGCATCGACGATGAGAGTAGGCTCGCCCAGAGAAGAAGAATCAAACCCAAATATGCGGCCAAAAAAATTAGGGGACCATACTGATCCGTGAGGAAGGCCGCGATCGCCCCTAAGAGCGCCATCAGCGAGAATGTTCGAATCCCACCGAATTCCTGCTCACCGCTGCGCTGTTGTACAAATTCGCGCTCCAACCCAATCAACGCTCCAATAAGCAGGGCAGCTGCAAATCGCCACCATGGTTCCAGGTTGAGTAGCTGCGCTATCAAGCGTCACCTCCCCAGGTGAAATCATGTACTTTGTCGAATATTGAGTTTAACCAAGTCCAGTATACTGTACAGGCAATTAAATTCTCACGGAATTATTCATAGAAAGGTTATCGCTCATGATACGAGTCGCCGCTGTACAAATGATGCCCGAATTACTTAAAGTCGATAAGAACCTTCAATCCATCATCCTCCGCTTCGAAGAAGCCGTAGCAGCCGGAGCCAAGCTGGTTGTCTTCCCAGAGTGCGCTCTCTCTGGCTATGATTTGAGCCTGGAGGAGGCGCAGAGCGTGGCCGAAAGCATCCCCGGTCACGTGAGTGAGCGATTATCGCAATCCTGCCAGGAGCTGGGCTCAACGATCATGGTGGGAATTCTCGAAAAAGATGAGCGCGGCCGCATTTTCAACACTGCGCTTATTGTCGGACCAGATGGGATCCTCGGTCGGTACCGGAAAACCCATCTGCCCCACCTTGGCATTGATCGCTTCCTCGCCTCCGGCGAGGAGTTGCTTCCACCGATTAATACCCCTGTCGGCCGGGTGGGAACCCTCATCTGCTATGATCTGCGCTTCCCTGAACCCTGTCGTGCGCTCTCGCTCATGGGCGCCCAGGTTATATTGATCTCCACCGCCTGGCCCAGCGCCGCCACCCTATACCCGGATTTTGTCGCCCGGACCAGAGCCGCCGAGAACGGCGTCTTCCTAGTAGCCGCCAATCGGATCGGGGAGGAGCGCAGGTCACGCTATCTGGGTCATAGCCTCATCGTCGGACCTGACGGCGAAGTTCTGGCACAAGCCGGCGGAGAAGACGAAACCATCCTCTACGCCGACATCGACCCTTCTCTCAGCGATCAAAAACGACGGATTTTCCTCGCCGGAGAATATGAACTCGATATCTTCAATGACCGGCGTCCCAAACTCTACGGTGAAATCGTTAAATAAAAAACAGCGTATTCAAGATACTCTTATCGCCCTCGTCCAAGAAATATGGCCGGGGGTGTTCCTTTAGGTGAGGCGAGGCTTCTCCTGCGATCGAATCCTATGCAGCCCGCGCAACCTTCAGTTGTATACCCAAAAGCCATTTACTTAACTCGGCAACTATGGCGGGGACAAACAATAAGGGCAATACGATCTGCCATTCAGTCCAACCTAAAGGCACAGTGTTGAAGATCGGCTGAAGGAAGGGGACATAGATGACGGCGAGCAATAACAGCAGCGATGATGTCACCGCATAGAACATCCACTTATTGCTAAAGAACCCGATCTTGTGCAAAGGGTAGCGCTCCGAACGTGCGGTGAACGCTCGCAGGAGCTCAGAGAAGGAAAGCGTGACGAAGGCCATCGTCTTTGCCTCTTCCGGAATGCCTGGAAAAAGCCTGATGCCCATCCAATACGCCGCCAGCGTGACCCCCGCGATGGCCAGGGTCTGGATCCCGATGCGAGTGCGCATAGGGCGATTGATCACGGGCTCGTCAGCAGGCCGCGGGGGTTGAACCATAATGTCCGGATCCCCTTTTTCCATCCCCAGGGCAAGTGCAGGAGCTCCATCTGTGATCAGGTTAAGCCATAGAAGTTGAATGGGGGTCAACGGCGAGGGGAGGCCGGCCAAGATGGCGATAAAAATTACGGCGATTTCCGCCAGGTTGCAGGACAGCAAATAAAAGACAAATTTACGAATGTTGCTATAGATAACTCGTCCTTGCTCGACGGCATCGACAATGCTGGCGTAATTGTCGTCCGTAAGGACCATATCTGCCGCTTCCTTGGCGACATCCGTTCCAGTCACGCCCATTGCCACGCCAATATCCGCCCGTTTTAACGCTGGAGCATCATTTACTCCATCACCGGTCATCGCCACGATCTCGCCGCGCGATTTCAGCGCGTTGACGATGCGAACCTTATGCTCTGGAGAGACACGGGCGAAGACATCGGTGGTCGCAACCGTCTCTTTGAGAGCGGCATCATCCATCGCATCCAACTGCGATCCTGTCAGGACTCCATGCCCCGGCTGGAGTAAGGCAATCTCCTCGGCAATCTCCTCCGCCGTATCTGGGAAATCGCCTGTGATCATCAATGTTCGTATACCTGCGCGACGCGCCTTCTCAATAGCGGGCTTGGCTTGCGAACGCGGCGGATCGATCATGCCCATCAGGCCGACGAATATTAAATCGCGCTCGACCTTCTCCGGCGTAGCATCGTCGGGGACATCAGGTTCCACGCGAAAAGCTACGGCGATGACCCGCAAGGCCGAGCGTGCCATGCGAGCATTCGCCTCATAGATACGTTCACGGATATCCTCTGTCAGGGGAGCAGTTGTGTCGTCCATCTTCTGATAATGGGTGCACAAGTCTAATACGACGTCCGGCGCTCCTTTGATCGCCGCAATCTCCCATTCTCGTAATTCGTTGTCATAGAACGGGCTTGCATCATCCGGCGCCGGATCGACGATCTTATGAACCGTTGTCATCCGCTTGCGGGAAGAATCAAAGGGTATCTCGTCGATCCTTGGATACGCTTCTTCAAGTCTGTCCCGGAAGGCTCCCGCTTTGGCCGCGGCGATCAATAACGCCGCCTCGGTTGGATCACCGATTACGCGGGGCACTTCATCCCCCTCCTTTGTTGGTTCAGGGTCAATCTGCGCATCATTCGCTAACGTGGCGACCCATAAAACCGTCGTCGAGGCGGGAAAATCACGCAAGTCCACCACATCTTTGTCAACCTTGAAATCCCCGGTTTGGCCAAAACCTCCCCCTGTAATTTCGAAAGTCGTGCCATCAACCCACATGCGGGTCACGGTCATCTGGTTCTGCGTGAGCGTTCCGGTCTTATCCGAGCAGATCACCGTCGTCGATCCCAACGTCTCGACAGAGGAAAGTCGTCGTATGAGTGCATGACGAGTGATCATCTCCCGCATACCAAGCGCAAGTGTGATCGTCACAACGGCCGCCAATCCCTCCGGTACAGCGGCAACAGCCAGGCTAACCGCGACGAGGAACATCTCCAGCGGCGCAATCCCGCGAAGCCAGCCAACCCCAAACACAAGTACGCATACGATCAGAGCCGCTATCCCGAGCGCCTTCCCGAGCTGGTCAAGCTTGCGCTGCAACGGAGTCGGTTCCTCGTGTACGGCCTGGAGCATGGCTGCGATCATACCGATTTGCGTACGCATTCCTGTGCTGACTACAACCCCGCTGCCGCGCCCGTAGGAGACCACGGTCCCACTGAAGGCCGTATTGCGGCGATCGCCCAATGCCATATCCTGCGTGAGGACGAGGTGGGCATCTTTCGTGACGGGCACGGACTCGCCCGTTAGTGCAGCCTCTTCGATGCGTAAATTGACCGTCTCTATCAACCTCAGATCCGCGGGGATAAAATTCCCTGCCTCCAGAAACACGACATCACCCGGGACCAATTCGCGCGCCGGGTAAGTCTGTCGATGCCCTCCGCGTAGAACAAGTGCATCCGGAGCGGCAAGCCGCCGGAGTGCGGCTAGCGCCTCCTCCGCCCTGCGTTCTTGCACAACACCCAGAATAGCATTGAGCACCACAATCGCCAGGATGGCCATGGCCTCGATGTAATCGCCGAGGAGCCCAGCTACAAGCGCCGCAACGACGAGAACAATGACGATGAAATTGTTGAATTGTTCGAAAACCAATCGAAACAAAGATGGTTTTGCGACCTCTTCAAGCTCATTAGGGCCGAATTGCTCAAGGCGGCTTCTCGCTTCTTCTTCGCTTAACCCTTGTTTGGGTGATGTCTGGAGTGCTTGAATAATCTCCGTTGCCTCCAGTACATGCCAGATATCTTCGCCGTTTACAACTGCTTCAAGGGGGGGTTCAGATGAGGGGATTTCTTCTTTAGATTCCAATGTATTAAGACTCCATTACACAATATCGGGGCACGGATGCCCCGGCGCGCGAATTATAGCATGCTGGTGTTTGGATTCTGCTGACAACCACAGCACAATTAGCCGACAAGCTGACCGCCGTGAATGTCCATCGCCTGGTAGAAATCCGTCGAGCTTCTCCGTTATGTGGAGTCAGGAAGCTCTGCTTCCGGTCGCAGGCACAGCCTGCGCTTTGAGGTGTGTAAGTAAAACCTCCCGCAGGTTTTTATACCCTGCGGGAGGTTAGAAGAATAATCACCCACCCTTCGACTAATCCTTCGACTTCGCTCAGGACAGGGCTCAGGACGAACCTGTCGAAGCATCGCCTCCAGCGACGACCGGCATATGCCGACGTCATCGGCGTGCAGGATAACCTAGGATTATCGTGTGCCAGACAGAGTTTCTCAAGCAAGAAAAGATTGTACTGCATTGGGCTGGCTTCCACGGGAGGGACGAGCATTGTTCCTTGTGAACTGGGTTCGTGTCCCCTAGATTGCTACGACTACCATGGATAACCCTTGACTCCCTGGCAACCCTTCAGCGCCGAGATCTCACCGCAATGCGCGTTGATGTGCCAGACGAGATAGACGTCCACCATCTGACCCACGGTAAGCTCACCGATGGTAGTGTCTATTTTGCGGGCTAGATCCGCTGGTGTGAGAGAGGACAACCAGCCCTGAGTTTTGTTCTTGACATTGCCGGCTAATTCGTGCAACTCGGACAGGTCTACTTGAACATCCTGCATTTTTAATGCTTCCGGTCTACTTTCGATACTTTCGGGCCAGGGCTTCTCCTCTATGCAATAATTCTGCACAAGATAGTCCACATAAGTAATAGTATGCGAGTAAATGGCGCCTATGGTACTGGCAACGCCGGGGGGCACCCAATCGGCTTGCTCCTGGGTTAGGTCGGCAGTGACCTGGCCCAAGATCTCAAACGCAAAATCTAACGAGTATTGGGTCAATTCGACAGTGTTCATTATTACTCCTTTCTTAAGTTACCCTGACTTTTTAAAGGGAATCTTAAAGCCGCGCGTCACTGACCAGCCAGTGAATCCCCTGACTTCGATTCCAAAGAACAATCTGTATGCTATGTTGAGGACTTGAGCCTGTCGTTCGCTCGTCGGAGGGAGTTGTCTCTCATCTCTCCCTCTGGCACTGTGTCCGCCAGTTCCTCAACTAGTTCAAACGCGGTGGATAACTTCTTCTCGGCTTCTGATCTCCGGTCCAATGCGAGGTACAGTCGCCCCAGGCTGGCGTATATCCGCCACAGCATAAATTGCTCCCTTTCTTCCCGCGCGTTTTCTATGGCGGCCTGTAGCAGGGGGACTACTTCTTCCGCCCATCCCATGGCTGCCAACGCTCCTCCTTTCACAAGGGCCTCCTATAACCACTCAACTGAGACAATAATCGGCATAACGGTTTTGAGCTCAGCGGCCGGGGACCTCCCGTACGCAACCTTTTCTACCCACTCACATCATACAACTTTGCGAAGATTTCGCGCAGCATCCCCGGTCCGTTCCAGCGAATGGTTAGCTGGAAATCGGGGTACATTCTCAGGACCTGGGTTACAGTTTATTCTCAGGACATAGGTTACATTTTGCTCGCATGGTCCACCCTTTTCACACTCAACCCCACCTTTGACACAATATCGTGAATCTTGTTCGTCCGCAACTCGTAACGTCCGATGTGATAGAAACAGAAGAACAGATCGAACACCCCGTCATCCACTTCCTCTAACCCCACATAATCCTCCTGCAGCGTATTACTCACAATGAACTGATTGTGAAACACCCGGATCGTTCCTGCTCGACTCACACGACGAACCAGGTAGTGGCCCGGGTATTCATAAGGTTCGATCCGTTTTGGCATCACTCGGCTTGAAGATTGATAGATTTCTGCAGGCCTCTTCATACCGATTGCTTCATGCGGTCTTACCTGATTGAATTCTTCTCGGAAACCATCGAACTTGCGCTGCTGTGCCCGCATGCTGCTGGCAGGAGGGATAGTGGCTTCTTGCTTGAGCGTGCGGTGCATGCGCTCGTGCACCCCGTTCTGCTGCGGTTTCCCCGGCTCGATCAATTCCGGGTAGATACCCAGTTTAATGAACCACACCGACAGCTGCGAAAGCCTTGCCAGTGCATTCGAAGCAAACGGCACCCCATTATCCGTCCGAATGCGATTTGGAAGCCCGTAGGTCTCAAATAGACGGCTGAAATGGGTAAAACTCTTCTCCAGAGAGATCGCTGGGTGTGCGTCAACCCCCAATATGAAGCGGGATGAGAGATCGCTGACGGTTAGCGGGAAACAGTAGTTCCCGTTCTTCAGACGGAACTGCCCTTTATAGTCCGCAGCCCAGATATCATTCGGCCCCTGCGGCTGGCTCTTGGGGCACCCAGGATGCGCTCGCCGGTACCTGCGTCTTGGTTTCACCAACCCGGCCCTCTGGAGAATCCTTGCAGCCGTCGACACCGCCGGAAGCAGACGACCTGGATCCCGGTAATACATGATGTCCAGGAGCTTCGCGGGACCCCAGCTGGGATGCTTCTGCTTGAGTTTGACCAGTTCATCCACAATCGCTTCGTCCGTCTGCCATGGACAACTGTGCGGCCGACGCGACTGCTCCTGCAAGCCGCTCCGTCCGTGCTCCTTATATCGCTCTATCCACTTACCCTG
>Ga0255054_10000487_pt1 | contig 23443 bp, 15 predicted proteins | sample JV7_2_23_MG_FD_188634 | JGI IMG/M metagenome (GOLD analysis project Ga0255054, IMG submission 188634) | Seawater microbial communities from Jervis Inlet, British Columbia, Canada - JV7_2_23 | ecosystem: Environmental > Aquatic > Marine > Inlet | place: Canada: British Columbia | collected...
TGGGTGAGCAGAAGGCACGCCCTGGTGGCGGGGATCGAATCGATCAGGAACTCCAGGAATTCCTGGGAGGCTGCGTCGATCCAGTGCAGGTCCTCGATCACGAAGACCAGCGGCTGCCGCTCGGTCGCCCGCAGGAAGAGCGCGTGAAGGGCTCGGATGGTCTCGCTCCGGCGCGTGATGGCGTCGAGCTCCTCGACCGCCGGGTCGGCGACCGGGAGCGAGAGGAGCTTGTGCAGGAAGGGGAGCGTCCAGGCGAGACCTTCGCCGGCGCCACGCACGGCGCGCTCCACCTTGGCGAGCGCCGCGTCGTCTTCGTTGCGATCTTCGATGCCGAAACTGCGTTGCAGCCCGTCGACGATCGGCCGGAAGGCGGTGGTGCTTCCGTACGAGGAGCAGTGCCCCTCGAACCAGGTGTGCGGCTCGTCTCCGAGCTCGCGGCGAAACTCGTGGAGGAGTCGCGACTTGCCGAGGCCTGCCTCTCCGACCAGGAAGCACGCCTGGCCGCGCCCCTCGCGCGCGGCCTCGAAGGCGGCGCGCAGCGCCGAGAGCTCTTGCTGGCGCCCCACCAGCGGCGTGAGGCCCGACGCGGCGACGGCGTCGATGCGCCCGCTGACGGCGCGGTCGGCGACGACGCGGTACACGCGAACGGGCTCGGACCTGCCCTTGATCTCCTGCTCGCCCTGGTCCTCGAGCTCGAAGAAGTCCGCGACGAGTCGCCGGACCGCCTCCGAGATCAGGACCTCCCCGGGATTCGCGCGCGCCTGGAGGCGCGCGGCCAGGTTCGTGGTGTCGCCCACGGCGGTGTAGTCCATGCGCAGGTCGTCGCCGATGCGACCCACGACCACCGGGCCGGTGTGGATGCCGATCCGCATCTTGAACTCGACGCCGTAGCGTGTCTGCACCTCCTCGTCCAGCATCGCGAGGCGGCGCTGGATCCCCAGCGCGCCCAGGACGGCGCGGCGGGGTGCGTCCTCGAGCGCGATCGGGGCGCCGAAGAGCGCCAGGATCCCATCGCCGAGGAACTGGTTCACGGTGCCCTCGTAGCGGTGCACTTCCTCGAGCATGAGCCCGAAGGCGCGATCCATGAGGGCGTGCATCTCCTCGGCCCCGAGGCGCTCGGCTAGCGGCGTCGAGTCGCGAAGGTCCGCGAAGAGCACGGTGACGTGCTTGCGCTCGCCCTCGAGGGCGCTACGGCTGGTGAGGATGCGCTCGGCCAGATGCTTCGGTGTGTAGGAGCGGGGCGCGCGCTCGTGTTCCGGGGTTTCGGTCGGAGCCGGCGGCACACCGCCGACCCAGGCGAGTGCGCGTCCGTCCCGCACGGCCACCCGTTGGATCTCGGCTAGCTCCTCGATCAGCTCACCCAAGGCGTCGTCATCGAGGTTGAACTCGCGCTGGAGGGCGCGGAGCGAGACGCGCCCGTTGCGCTCCAGGAACGCCCGGGCCTTCTCGACGGTTTCCAGGAAGCTCATCGACCCCGATTCTCCATGCCGAAGGTCAGATTCTACGCCCTGGGGGCGCTTCCGGTCAGTCGGACTTGATCAGGTTTACCGTGCGCAGGTGCACCTGGTCCTCGGCGGGGGAGCGGATCGATCTTCAGGGACCAGGCTTGCCCGCGGGTGTTTACCATATATACTAGACCGTATACCTCCCGCTGGGGGTCCCGACTGGAGGTATACGGCACCTCCCAGCACCTGGAAAAGGACGAGGTGATGCGTCGTCCCCTCCGTGCCAGCAAGACGCGCGATGCCGCGGAGCGAGATCGCCTCTCCCGCCGCACTTCGGGCTCGACGACTCGGACCGCCCTCTCCCGCGAGGCGCTCCTCGAGGCCGGTCTTCGCATCGCCCGCCGGGAAGATCTCGGGAAGCTGACGCTCAAGAAGCTCGCGGACGAGTTCGGCGTCACGCCCATGGCTGTCTACCGCCACTTCCGGAACAAGGCCGAGATCATCGACGGTGTCCTCGATCTCTTTGTGCGAGAAGCTGCGGTGACCGAGCACCAGGGCGCGGAGAACCCGGAGGACTGGAAGCGCTGGACCCGCCTCACTTTCGATCGCATGCGCCGGGCGCTGCTCGAGACGCCCAGCGTGATTCCCTTTCTCGGGACGTCGTACAGCTTCGGGCCCGGCGCGATGGCGGTTCTGGAAGAGACACTCGCCGTGCTGCGCAACGCGGGCCTCTCGGAACGGGCAGCCGTGGAGGCCTTCCTCACCCTGGCGAGCTACACGATAGGTGCCGTCGGCTTCGAAGCGGCGTGGCGGCGAGCGCCGCCGTCCGACCTGGAGGAGGACCCGGATCCCGATTTCGAAGAGCGACTCCGCCAGTCTCGGCTGAGATTCGAATCCGCGCGCCGCAGCTCCCACCCCCATGTCGTCGAACTCGCTCCCCAGCTCGCCGAAGCGATGGGCGCGTTTCCGTTCGAGCGGGGCCTCGATCGCATCCTCGAGAGCCTCGCGTGTCAACTGAATGATTGACGATCGCCGCGCTGCGACCGGGGCGGCCGGGATCACCCGGCGCGGCTTCATCCGGGCCACAGGAGGCGTCCTGACACTGACGCTCTGTCACCTGGCCCTCTCTCACGCGCCGAGGACTGCACGAGCCGATCCCGATCCCGGGCCCGGAGGCCCGGTGGACTACCAGGACTTCCGCGAGTTCTACCGGAAAGCCTGGACGTGGGATCGCGTCGCCAAGAGCACCCACGAAGTGAACTGCTGGTACCAGCGATGCTGCAGCTGGGACCTGTTCATCAAGGATGGGATCGTCTGGGGGACAGAGCAGACCGCGACCTATCCGCAGACGAACCCCGAGGTTCCGGATTTCAACCCGAGGGGCTGCCAGAAGGGCGCGTGCTTCAGTCAGCGCATGTATGGGCCCAGCCGGCTTCGTCATCCGCTCAAGCGGGTCGGCGCGCGGGGAGAGGGCAAGTGGAAGCGCATCTCCTGGGAGCAGGCGTTGCGCGAGATTGCAGACAAGAGCCTCGATGTGCTCGCCACCGACGGACCCGGCTCCATCGTCTGGGACGAGGGATCCGGCGGCTCCAACGTGGGCGTACAGCGGACCCACTTCATCCTCGATACACCCGTTCTGGACCTGGACGCCGAGTTCGGTGACCACCACCCGGGCGCCGCGGTGACCTGCGGAAAGATCTCCTTTGCCAGCTCGGCCGACGATCTTCACTACTCGGATCTGATCCTCATCTGGGGCGGGAATCCCACCTACACGCAGATTCCCAATGCCCACTTCATCAACGAGGCGCGTTACAACGGAGCGCGCGTCGTCACCATCTCTCCCGACTACAATGCCTCGGCGATCCACGGGGACCAGTGGATTCCCATCCACATCGCCAGCGATGCCGCGTTCGGACTCTCCCTCGCCCATGTCCTCGTCGAGGAGGGACGGTTCGATACCCGCTTCGTCACCGAACAGACCGACCTCCCGCTCCTGGTGCGCAGGGACACCGGTCGTTTCTTGCGCGCGAGCGACCTCGAGGAGGGAGGTGCGGAGGACGGGTTCTTCGTCTACGACCAGGCCACCGGCTCCGTCCGCGAAGCACCCAAGAAGACCCTCGAGCTCCACGGCGTCGAGCCGGCGCTGGATGGTGAGTTCCGGGTCGATACGACCGACGGCGAGGTGCAGGTGTCTCCGGTGTTCTCGCTGTTGCGCGAGCACTTGTCTCGGTACTCGCCGGAGGCCATGGAGGAGACCACCGGTGTTTCCCCGAAACTGGCGCGGCGACTCGCGCGCCAGATCGGGGGATCGAGGGCGGCAACCCTCGTCACCCAGGCGAACTTCGGGAAGTTCTATCACGGGCTCGAGATGGAGCGCGCACAGTTCCTGGTGTTGGCGCTGGCAGGGCAGTTCGGGAAGAAGGGAAGCGGCATCAACGCATTCCCGAACCTCTGGCTCTCGGGCCACGAAGGCCTGATCGCCGGCCCGGGCTTCCTTCCTCCGCGGTTCGGTCTGCTGGCCACAGGGCTCCGCATGGCGCCCGAGATGCTGAGGATGAAGTGGAAGGGTCATACCCGAGAAATGATGCTGTACGAGATGATGCGGCGCAGCCACGCTGGGGGCGGGCAGCCATCCAGCACGCTCTTTCTCTACTTCCACAGCGACCTTGACGACGCCTATGGGCGCTCCAAGGAATGGGATCCGAACCTCGGCCGTGAATTCGAGGACTACCTCGATGAGGCCATCGAGAAGGGCTGGCAGATCGAGCCGAAGGACAAGCCGCGCATCTTCTTCGAGGTCGGGGGCAACTACCTGCGCAGGAATCGCGCCTACCCGAGAATTCTCGAGAGGCTCTGGCCAAAGCTGGAGATGGTCGTCACGCTCGACTGGCGCATGAGCTTCACGGCACTGCACAGCGACTACGTTCTTCCGGCCGCCACCTGGTACGAAGCCGATTCCATCCCCTGGACCACACCGATCGCGCCCTTCGCCCACGTGACGACCCGGGCCGTGGAGCCGCTTGGCGAGTCGAGATCGGACTGGGAGTTCCACTGCCTCTTCCTCAAGTGGCTACAGAAGCGGGCGATCGAACGAGGAGAGCACAGCTTCGAAGACCGTTCCGGAGAGAAGCGGCGCCTCGATGACGTCTACGAGCGCTTCACGTTTCGCCGGCGTCTGACCGAGAGCAACCCGGAGGATCTGGCGAGGGAGGCTCTTGCGCTCGCGACGAACGTCGGCGACGCCAGCTGGGAAGAGCTCAAGGAGAAGGGCTTCGCGCGCTACACCGGGCTCGGGACGGGGTACATGAACCTCGGCAATGCCACGAACATCGAGCCGGGAGAAACGCTCACCGCAAACACCTGGCACACCGAGCAGAAACGGCCCTGGCCCACCCTGACACGCCGCATGCAGTTCTACATCGACCACGAACTCTACTTCGAGCTGGGAGAGACGCTGCCCGTTCACAAGGAGAACCCGGCGATCGGTGGAGACCATGCTCTTCAGATGACGGGCGGGCACACCCGCTGGTCGATCCACTCCACCTGGCGAGACGAGCCGGACCTGCTTCGCCTGGAACGCGGAGCCCCTCTGGTGATGATCGCCGCGGAAGACGCGGCAGCACGCGGGATCGCGGATGGCGATGACGTGACCGTGTTCAACGACGTGGGTTCCCTCGAGGTGAAGGCCAAGATCTCGCCCACCGTGCGGCCTGGACAGCTGATCGTCTACGACGGCTGGGAGCCGTTCCAGTTCAGGGGTCATCAATCGCCGCAGACGATCACGCCGAGCCCCATCAATCCGATCCAGCTCGCCGGTGGCTACTTCCACCTCCAGCCCCGGCTGGCAGTGGGCACGCCGGGGACCAATGACCGCGGTACGCGCGTCGAGATCCGGCGTTCGTCGGGTTCGACCTGATTCGAGGAGGACAAGCCGATGGATCGCCGCATGGGAGGAAAGGCTTTCGAGACCTTTTCCGAGGTTGCTTCCACTCTCGCCAATCCGGTCTTGATGCGCAGGAAGGCGGAAGGGGGCAGGGTGATCGGGTTCTTCTGCTCGATGGTGCCGGAGGAGCTCTTCATGGCGGCAGGGCTCCTTCCGTTTCGGATGCGCGCCGTCGGAAGCGCCGGAACGGATCTGGCGGACTCCTACTTCACGAACCTCAACTGCAGCTTTCCCAGGCACTGCCTCAACCTGGCCCTCGAAGGCGAGTTCGAGTTCGTGGACGGGCTCGTGTACGCCAACAGCTGCGATCACATTCGCCGCCTTCACGACAACTGGAAGCGCTACGTCCCGACCGAGTTCATCCACTTCCTGTCCCTGCCGCGCCAGACGGGGCCGGATCAGGTCGCCTGGTATACGGAGGAGCTCCGAAATCTCCGGGAACGCCTCGAGGAGCACTTCGAGGTGGAGATCAAGGACGACAAGGTGCGGGAGGCGATCAAGCTGGCAAACGAGACGCGGCGGCTACAGAGAAGCCTCTACGAGCTCCGCAAGCGGGGCCGGCCCCCCATCACCGGCGAGGAGACACTCGTCGTCATGGTCGCCGGAACCGCGATGCCCAAGGACGAATACAACGGGCTCCTCCGAGAGCTTCTCGATCAGCTCGGAGAAGCGGAGGGAAGAGGGGACTACCGAGCGCGATTGATGGTCGTCGGGGGCATTCTCGACGATCCGCAGTGGATTCACGCAATCGAGGAGATGGGCGGGCTGGTGGTGACCGACGCGACCTGCTTCGGCACGAGGATCATGTGGGAGGATGTCGACGAGGACACGGGCAATCCTCTCGAGGCCCTGGCCCGTCACTACCTCGCCGATCGACCCAGCTGTCCGCGGCTCTTCGGAACGCAAGCGAAGCGTCGGCGTTTCACGACGGAGATGTGTCGCGACTTCAAGTGCGATGGAATCGTCGCGGAGAAGATGATGTTCTGTGACCAATGGGACGTGGAGGCCTACCTGCTGGATCTCGATCTCAAGGAAGAGAAGATCCCTTTCCTCAAGGTGGATCGGGAGTACGTCACCAAAGCGACCGGGCAGCTGAAGACCCGCATCCAGGCCTTCATCGAAAGCATGGGGAAGTGAGCGATGGCAAGAGATGAACATCGGGGAATCGCCAGCTACAGGGCAGAGCGCGATCGCTACGCGGGATTCTACGATCTCTCCCGGCAGAGCGGAGATCCGGAGATCAGGATTTCCGGGACACTCGCCAAGTTCGTCAGTGAGGCGAAGGATCGAATCATCCGCGCCCATGAAGAGGGCCGGCCCTTCATCAGCAACAACTACTGCACCGCCCCCGAGATCACCGAGGCCATGGACATCCCCTGGTTCATGCTCTACGAAGCCCCGTTCCTCTCGGTCTCGAACGAAGGGCTCTCCGAGCAGATCGACGAGACCGCGGCGATGGGCCTCGGAACCGATCTCTGCACCGCGATTCGCTCGTGCATCTACTACGTCGAGAAGGATCTGGCGCCGGTTCCGTCGGCGGTGATCGGATTCATATTCCCCTGTGATGGCATGCCCATGCTCCACCAGGTGATCGAACACAGCAAGACATGGGGGCACATCCCCATGTTCTGTCCGGACCCCGCGTACTTCAACGATGATCGAGGCATCGACTACTTTGCCAACGAGCTGAAGAAGATGACGGCCTTCTTGGAGGAGACGATCGGCGCGAAGCTGGATATCGACCGGCTCAAGGAGGTGGTGGAGGAGAGCAACAAGCAGTATCTGCTCTGGCAGGAGTTCAACGAGCTCCGGCGGGCGGTGCCGTGTCCCCATGGCTTCGGTATGGGGGGCCCGATGTGCTTCGCGGTCGCTCAGATGTTCCAGGTCGGTCAGAAGAATGGGACCGAGTGGTTCCAGAGCCTGGTCGACGTCACGGAAGCGAAGGTGGCGAAGGGCATTGGTCAGGTCGAGAAGGAGAAGATCAGGCTCTTCTGGTTCGACATCATGCCGAGCGGCTTCATCTTCGAGTTCATGCCGTGGCTGGAGGAGGAGTTCGGCGCCGTGGTCGTGATGGACATGTTCGGGAACTATCCCTACACGACGATCGATACCTCCGATGAGAAGGAGATGTGGAGAGGCCTGGCCAGGAGGGGCCTCTTCGAGACCCCCATGGTTCGCCAGGCGATCGGGCCGGCCGAGGGATTCGTGGACGACCTGGTCCGAATCGTCAAGGACTATCAGATCGACGTGGTCGCCTGGCCCGGCCACATGGGCCACAAGGAGACCCAAGGAACCTTCGGCATCATGATGGAGGCCTGTCGCGAAATGGGGGTTCCATTCCTCGACATTCGGATGGACATCTTCGACCGGCGATACACCACCGTCGACCAGATCAAGGAGAAGTTCTCCGCTTTCTTCCGGGGTATGGGTCTATCTTAGGAGTGACGAAGGGAATCGCCCCATCGGTTCGATCAGCGCGGCTCCCGGGAGCTGCCTCGCCACGGTGATCTCAGCTGTGGCGAATGGTCACCCGGATGGCGTCGCGCTCCGGGTGCTGGCGTTTGAGGAGCGACATGGCTTCGTCGAAGCCATCGAGCGAAAACACCTCGCCGAGGAGTTCATCAGTCGGAACCTTCCCTTTGTTGATGAGCTCGGCAGCCTTCCTCATGGATTCGCCGGTGGAGCCGGCGCCCCCTTTGACGGTGAGGCCTCTCAGAACGATGTCGTCGGTGACGAGCTCCACGGGGGCGTTGTTCTTGAGCCCTGCGAGGAGCACCCTTCCGGCGAAGCCCACCATCTCGAAGGCCTCCTGGACTGCCCGGGTTGACATCGCGGTAACCTCTATGACGACGCTGGCCAAGCGCCCTCTGGTGATCTCTCTGACTTTTTCGACGGCATTCTCCCTGTCGACATCGATGGTGTGCCGTGCACCCACCTTGCGGGCGGCCTCCAGACGGAGGTGATCGGCCGATCTTCCCGTCACGATGATGTTCTTGGCCCCAGCCGCCCTGGCGGCGACGACGCACATCAAGCCGACGTGGCCGGGTCCGAGCACCACCACGGTGTCTCCCTCCCCGACGCCGGCGAGGCTCGCCCAATGGACCGCATTGGCCAGGGGCTCGAGAAGGGTCATGTGTTCCGCCGGAAGGGACTCGGTGAGCTTCAACAGGTGGGTGCCGGGCAGGACGCACATGTACTCGCCGTATCCGCCCCACAGGCCGCTCTCGTCCTCGAGCCCGAGTGTGTATCCATAGGCGACGAACCTACTGCCCTGATACGCGAAGTTGCGATTGATCAGGTCGACCGCCACCCGGTCACCCACCGCCACGCCGAGGTCGGCATCGTCTGCGAGCTTCTCGACGCGGCCCACGATCTCGTGTCCGGCGATCACGGGAGAGACCTCGCCCGGGACGTGTTTGTGCCCGGCGAGCTGCGCGACATCACTGCTGCACATACCGACGGCTTCGACCTCGAGCAGTGCTCCGCCTTCGGGTGGTTCGGGCTTCGGAAAATTGCGGATCTCGTAGCTACCGTCGCCATTGAAGACGACGGCTCTGCAGCTGGTTGCCATGTGGATGCCCTACTTCGGGTCCTGGACCGGGTATGCCCGACACAGCAGTGCCCTGAGACAGTGGTCTCCCGCGTAGTCGTTGCGATCGGCGTCGTCGGGGATGATCGCGTTGATGGTGTGGTCCCACACGCCATTCAGAGAGGGGACCTCGCCTGGCTGCTCGGGGAACCACCACAGCGCGTCGGCGTGAACGACCCGGGGATCGATCCAGTCGACGAGCCGCGCCTTCTCCTTGATGCGGCCCATCGGCGTCTCCACCCAGACCCAGTCGCCTTCAGCAATGCCGAGGTCCCGTGCGGTCTCCGGGTGGATCTGGAGAAGCGGGGAGGGATACCTTCGCCGCAGCTTCTCCAGCATCCGCTGGTGCGATCGGTAGTAGTAACGCGAGCTCGCCCCGGTGGTCATCACCAGGGGGTACTCCTCGGCGAGCTCCGGGGTGCTCACCGGGCTCCAGCTGGGCTCCTCGTAGTCGGGCAGAGGCGGGTAGCCCAGCTTCTCGAGCAGGCTGGGTACCAGCTCCACCTTTCCGGAGAAGGTGGCGAATCCCTTTTCTTCGTATCTCTTCTCGCTCGGCGTGGGAAAGAGCCAGTTGACGTCTCGGGATGCCAGCTCCTCGAAGCTGACATCGGAGGGCTCGAGAAGCCTGTCGAACCACTGCTCGAGGGTGTCGGGCCAGTAGCCCGACTGTCCCAATCGATTTCCGAGGTCCCGCCAGAGCTGGTAGTCGTCTCTGCGTTGGTAGAGTGGATCCGCCGCAGCCGCCGTGGCCGCATAGGCATTCCCGAAGCCCCACAAAGCGCTCGGCAGGATCGTCACCCTCTCCAGAGCGTCGGTGGCGGGCATCACGTAGTCCGCCAGCTGCGCGGTCGGGGTCATGAAGTGGTCCATGACCACGTGGAGCTCCAGGTTCTCGCTCGTCATCGCCTGGTGGATGCGCCTGCTGTTGGCAAAGGCCACCAGCCCGTTCGAGCCCTGGGTGATCGCGGCCTTTACGGGGTAGGGGTCTCCGTCGAGGATGGCCGACCAGGCCGAGGTCGCGCTGGGGTAGAGCATGTAGGAGGCCGGGCCCACGCCCTTCGGATGGACCTTGGCCATCGCCTTGCGAAACAGCTTCAGGCCCCTGACGGAGGCGACCGGCCAGAGGTGGGCGCTGACGTTGTCCCTCTTTCGAAGCGGATGGTCGAGCAGCCTGTCCCAATGCATCTCCTCCCGGAAGGCGATCTGCTTCGGCATGTCGTCGAAGGGGTGGCCACCCGGCACGTCGAGATTGCCGGTGATGGCGCGGAGGAAGCACTTGCCGAGCACCGCGGAGTAGGTGGCCTTTCCCAGCAGACTGTTGCCGAGCCCCCAGCTGAGAAGAGAGGGCTTGCTGGTGGCGTACAGCCGGGCGACATCCAGGATGGTGGCCACGGGGACCCAGGTGATCTCCTCGACCTTCTCGGGTGTGTATGACTTCACCCGGGCCGTGAGCTCGTCGAAGCCCTCGCACCAGCGCTCGACGAAGTCCTTGTCGTAGAGACCCTCCTCGATGATCACGTTCAGCATTCCGTACGCCAGGGCGCCATCCGTGCCGGGTCGGAGTCGCACCCAGAGGTCGGCCTTCTCGGCGCTCTCGCTGCGCCTCGGGTCCACGACGACGAGCTTGGTTCCTCGCTCCTTGGCGGCCAGGAACTGGTCCCACAGCATCTTCGTCCAGGAGGAGTGGGCGTTCAGCCCCCACATGATGGCGACCTTGGTGAGCCCGGGGATCGGCGTGGTGCCGGGCGCGCCGATGTCGCCGTAAACGCTCCATTCGGCCAGGTCCTCGGCCTCGCCGCAGTTCTTGCCCTGGTGAATGTAGTTCGGCGTGCCCCACAGGTTGCACCATCTCCAGGCTGCGGCGTCGGAGGCACCGTGGACGGAGCCCCCGAGGATCAGCACGGCCTCCGGGCCGTGGGCGTCCCGTATGCGGCCGAGCTTCTCGGCGATCTCGTCGATGGCCTGCTCCCAGGAGATCTGCTGCCACTTGCCCTCGCCCCTGCGCCCGGCCCGCTTCATCGGGTGGTTCAGCCGGCCCGGATGATCGTGGTAGTCGAGGGCCGACGCCGATCTCGGGCAGGTGGCGGGATGAAACGAGTGGGGGTCCTTCTTGATCCGCACCGGCATGTCGTCGCGAGCGCTGACCTCGACGTGACAGCCCAGCCCGCAAACGGGGCAGGTACCCCTCCTGGTGACGGTTTGATTGCTCACTCGTTCACCTCCAGGGTGAGCCCGCGCCCCGCGTGGATGCGCTGGGCCCTCTCCAAGAGCACCTCCTCGGTCTCCCTCCGCTCCGGGTCGGGAACGCAGCACTCAACGGGACAGGCCTCCGCGCACTTCTGCGTGGCATGGAGTCCGACGCACTCGCTGCAGCGCTCCGGATCGATCACGAAGATGTCGTCTCCCAGGCGGATCGCGTCGTTGGGGCACTCGTCTTCGCAGGCTCCGCAGGAAATGCAATCGTCGGTGATCATGGTAGCCATCGAGCAATCACCTCCCTGAGAGGAGCTCCGGCTCCGCGCTTCAGCCGTTCCAGGTCTTCAGTACTTCCTGGGCGCCGTTGTAGCCCGGCACGCCGGTCACGCCCGGACCCGGGTGACACGACGAGCCGCACATGAAGAGGTTCTCGATCGGAGTGCGATAGTTCGACCAGCCCGGCACCGGCCGCCGGTCCCACATCTGACCGGGATGCAGCAGGCCGTGACAAAAATCGCCGCCGGTAATACCGAAGGTCTTCTCGAAATACTGATGGGTGAGGACCACCTGGTCGACGATGGCGTCCCGGAAGTTCGGGGCGCGCTCGGCCATCTTGTCGATCATCCGGTCGGCCATCACCTGCTTGAGCTCGTTGTGCTTGTCCTGTGGGATGGCGTAGGGGAAGTAGTGCGAGAAGAAGGTGCACGTATAGTAGCCCTCGGGAGCCAGGCTCGGGTCCAGCACGCTCGGCATGTAGCAGTAGCTGGTGGGATCGTCGGGTACCTCGCCGCGCCGGTACTGCTCGAAGCAGCGCGCGAGATGATCCGGCCCGGGGATGTAGGCCATCAGCCAGCGGATGTCGTCCTCGTTGACGAAGGCGAGGTCCCCCGTGTACTCGGGCATCTCCTTCATGGTGAGGTGGATCTGGACGTAGCCGTTTTCGTAGCGGATCTCCTTCACGGCGTTCACGAACCGGGAGGGAAGATGCTCCTCTCCCACCAGGCCGATGAAGGTCGTTCTCGCGTCGAGGCTGCAGAGGACCACCTTGGAGGTGATCATGTCGCCGTTTCGGAGCTCCACGCCGGAGACCTTCCCATCCTCCACCAGGAAGCGCTTGACCTGCGCCTTGTACTGGACCTCTCCTCCATTGGTCTCCAGTGCTTTCACGAGAGCCTGAGAGAGCGCGCCGATTCCGCCCCGGGGCATCCTGAAGGTGTACTCGTCGCCCATGGTGTAGTGGTAGGCGAGCGAGAGCGCACTTCCGGGCGTGTAGGGTCCCATGTGGGTGCCGTCGATGGCCGATGCGGAGAGGGAACCCTGGATGTGGCGGTGCTTCTCGGGATCGGGGAAGAACCTCGAGATCACTCCCATGGCGCTGTCGTGTAAGACACTGAGCAGGATCTCCCGGGTCCTGGCGTCGGGGGCCTCGGCGATCAGGGAGTCGAGAGACGCGGGTGCCTTCAGCAGTTCCCTATTCACCAGTTCCTTGAAGGGGCCGAGATACTCGACCAGGCCGGCGAGGCCCTGCACCGCATCGGCGCCGTGATCCGTGATCAGGTGCTCGAGTTGCTTGGTCTGATCGCTGTAGGCGATGAATGGGGCATCATCGGGCGCACCGAAGACACAGTAGTGGGTTCGAGGGACGAGCAGCTCCACGCCGTACTTCTCCAGCTCGAGCAGCTTCAGCATCTCGTTGCGAAACACCAGGAGCGCCCACGCGCCCACGCTGTGCTTGTAGCCCTTGAAGAGCTCCTTGGTGGCCGCCATCCCGCCGGGCCAGTTGGTCTTCTCGACGACCAGAACCTCGAGGCCGTTCTTGGCGAGCACGCTGGCGGCGGCCAGGCCGTTGTGGCCCGCGCCCACGACGATCGCATCGTAATCAGCCATCCTGTCACTCCTCCATCAAGGGTGCCGGACTTGCGGTCCCGTCGGATCCCGAAAGGCGTCGAGAAACCACCACATACCATAGGTCGTGCTGCGGGAAATGGGCCCCGAGAAGTGGAACCGAGCGGGAATCTGGAGCTTTTTCTGGCTCGAGCAAGGTAGGCGAATCGGGGTGTTACGCCTGGCTGGGCTTCTCGCCGCGCCCCAGCACCAGGTAGGGCCGCACGACCCGGTGTTTGCCCCTGAGGCGCACCTCTTCGAGCGCCCGACAGCGGAACGTCTCTCCCAGGCGCCGTCGTGTCTCGTGACCGATCACCACCTGGCCCGGTTCGGCCACGAAGGACTCGAGCCGGCTGGCGATGTTCACCGCGTCGCCGATCACGGTGTAGTCCTTGCGCTGCGGCGAGCCGATGTCGCCCACGATCACCCGGCCGGAGTTGATGCCGATGCGCATGGCGAGCTGGCGGCTATCGGGGGAGTACTCGTTCCACTCCTCGAGCATCTCCTGCATTCGCAGGGCGGCCTCCACCGCCCGCTCCGCGTGATCCTGGAGGGGCAGGGGAGCGCCGAAGAAGGCCATCATGCCGTCACCCCGGAACTTGTCCAGCGTGCCGTCGAGTGCGAACACGGCCTCGGTGAGGCGTTCGAAGACCTGGTTCAGCACCTGCACCACGTCGGTGGGGGCCATGCGCTCCGCCATCGAAGTGAAGCCCGTGAGATCGGCGAAGAGGACGCTGATCTCGCCCTCCTCGACCACCATGCCGCGGCTCGCCATGCCGGGTGCCTGCACGATGCGCTCCACCACCGCGGGCGAGCTGTAGCGGGCCAGGCGCGCGCGAAGCTCCCGCTCGTGGCGGATCTCGTCGCGGAGGGCCGCCTGCTCCACCGCCACCGCCGAGAGCACTGCCAGCGTGGAGAGCGCCTGCAGGTGCTCGGTCTCGAACGGCCTCTTGGGGCTCTGTCGATCCAGGTAGATGAAGCCCGCGACCCGGCCGTCGCGATACAGGGGTGCGCACATGGCGGTTCGGATCTGCATTCTGATCACGCTATCGGCGCCGCCGTAACGCTCGTCGAGACGGGCATCCCTCACCAGCAGGGACTGCTTGTGCTGGATCACGTCGTCGGTGATGTGGGTGCTGATGACGATGGGGTCGTCGGGCACTCCCTCCCGGGTGCGCGTCACCTTCGGATCGCTGGTGTTGGTTTCCTCGTCGTAGAGGCAGATCACCCCGCGTTGGGCGGGCAGGTTGTTGAAGACCAGCGCCAGGATCTTCTCCAAGGTTTCGTCCAGCGACTCGCCGGTCAAGAGCGCCTCCGAGGCCTCGCTGAAGAGACGCAGCGGGCCGAGGCGCGCCGCCCAGACGGCGCCGCTCTGCCGGGTGCGGCCCCCGGTGCTCTCCAGGAGGCCGGCCAGCCAACGCCCGGCCTGCTCGATTTCCGCGGAGGCGATGGCCGTCAGCGAAGGGTCGGAAGCGGCGCCCTGCTGGGAGAGCAGCGAGTCGAGCTGGCCCATGTCGATGACTTCGGTCTGCATCCGCGGATCGTGGCTGTTCTCGAAGACCACCCGGGCAGGTAAGTGGGGCGCGACGGGACCGATGGATACGTAGAGGCGCACGGCGCCCAGGTCGATGCGGTCGCCGTCGTACAGCTGCTGCCGGGCGGTGCAGAAGGTGTTGATCTTGACTCCGTTCTTGCTGTCCAGATCGGTGATGGTCCAGCCCTTGCGGAAGCGCGACACTCGGGCGTGATGGCGCGACACACTCTCGTCTGGGAGCGTCAAGTCGCAGCTCTCCGCGCGGCCGATCAGCAGGGGCTCCTCCCCCACCGTCATCTCGCGCTCCTCGCCTCCGCTCTGATATCGGAGCAGGCACACCTCGCGCTTGCCTGCGGCAACGTGCCCGAGCTCCTTCACGGTGAGCTTCTCTCACCAGCCACGGGTTTCTCACGAGGAAGGTGTCCGGTCACAGAGGCCACTCGGGAATGCATTCCGCTCCACTTATCGCGAAGGCGGAAGGTCGACTTGAGAGGCGCGACCCGGTGAGAAATGCAGGCTAGAGGCTGGATCAGGCCTGCGCGGCCCGGGGCCGCGACGCCCTCCAGGCGCTCCGCGCCCGGTCGGTGAGAAGGCCGAGGCCCACGAGGGCTACGACGATGCGCAGGATTCCGCCCAGGACGGGGATCTGCGTGGCCACCGTGAGGATCAGCACGCCCACCAGCAGTGCCACGCCGAAATCGCGAAGTCCCTCGGACTTGGGCCGGACCAGGGAGACACCGATCAGTGCGGCCATCACGATGCCGGCGAGGTAGAGCGCGGTGAGGTAGAGCCCCGCTCCGATCAGGGCAATGGGCAATCCCACCAGGGTGAGGCCAGCGATCACCAGTGCGATGGGAGCGAGGAAGAGCACGACGAAGCCGACGCCGAGGGAGCGGAAGAACTCGCTCCCGCTGGCGATCCGACCGCTGAAGATCCCCGGAAGCAGCGCGTAGAGGAGCAGCCCCACTGCGAACGCCGCGCAGAGTCGAATCAGCAGCCAGAAGTAGAAGGCGGCGTGGGTGTAGCGGGCGAGTCGGCTATGTCGCACCGAGTCGAGGGGCTCGATGCTGGTCTCTCCGCCCACCAGGGCACCTTCATCGATCGTGAGGTCGGATTCGTCGCTTACATGGGCGACGACGTTCTGGGCGATCCTGGCGGTCGAGAGGATCTTCACCCGATTCGCCCAGGTCTCGAAGTCCCGTCCCACCGAGCCGCGGATCTCCATGTGCTTTCCGCCCGTGATCAGGTCGCGCTCGACTTCTCCTTCGATCCGAATGCGCTCGCCGAGGTGAAACGCGTCGAGGCCGACCCGGGCCTCCGGGGCGAGGGTCAGGACGTCGCTCAAGGTGTAGAGGTTTCCGCGGATCTGCGCGGCGACGTTCAGGTTCTCGGCCGCAGCGTGGACGCTGCCGTCGACCTCACCGGAGAGCTCCAGGTCCCGGGCGACGGCGAACAGGTTGCCTTCGATCCTTCCGCGGACCGTCAGCTGCTCGACGAGAGCGAAGACGTCGCCACGGATCACGCCATCGATGTGGAGGAACTCGCCATTCATGACCAGGGTGCCCTCGATGGTTTCGTCCTCCGCGACGTGCGCGCTCTCGTGGAAGCGCAGGTCGACGGCCGAGGCCGGCGGCGCCGCGGCGGCGACGGCGAACAACACCAGCGAGAGCGCGGCGGGACCCGCGAAGCGGCGCAGGACGGCGCTGGCGGCAAAGGTCCCCAGCGCCGCCAGGCTCCCCGTGGCCGCTACTGCGACAGCGAGCTCGAAGAAGCCGGGAGCGGAATCCCGAACCAGGAAGATGAGGTCGAACAACATTTCGTAGACTCCCAGTAGTCGGAGAGGATTCAGCCAGTCGATACCCGCGGGCAGTTGCGCCTCGAGCAGGAAGCCGAGTACCGCCGCCAGCACGCCGACAACGCCGACGGCGGCGGGGAGGCCGAGCGCCAGGCCGCGTGCCGGCGCCGCCGGCGCCTCCGCAGCGGCGGGGCGCGCCGCCTCTCGCTTCCGTTCCCGAAGGATGTCCCCGAGGAGGCCCGCCTCCTCGCGAAGGGCCATGACCAGCTCCCGGGCGCGCCGGGAGCGGACCATCTCGGCCTCCACCTCGCGCATCTCCGCCGGGGAGAGCTCGCCGTCGACGTAGGCGCCGAACTTCCACTCGGCGATGGGACTCATCGCTCTGATTCTCCTGCGGCGGCGCCCGCGAGATTCTCCCGCAGCCTCGCCTTGCCGCGGAACAGCAGGCTGCCGATCCGGTCCCTGGGCACCGCCAGGATCTCCGCGATCGCGGCGTAGTCGAGCTCCGCCTGGTAGCGCAGCACCAGCGGAAGTCGGTACTTCGGCGGTAGCGCCTCGATGGCGGCCAGGAGCTGGCCGCGCTGCTCCGCGCTCAGAAGCTCCCGCAGAGGGGAGGGGGCGTTCGAGGGCAGGGCGTCGTGTTCCAGCTCGCCCGGGTCGAAGATCCGCGCCTCGGTCTGCCGGCGGCGCAGCTGATCCGTGCAGTAGTGGCCGGCGATCGACAGCAGCCAGCGCCGGAAGGGCTGCCCGGAGTCGTAGCTGGCGAAGGAGCGCTGGGCCCGGAGGAAGACCTCGCTCTTGGCATCCTCGGCGGCGGGGAGGTCGCCGAGGAGACGGCGACAAAGCCGCGCTACGTCCGCATCGAAGTGCGCGAAGAGCTCACCGAAGGCCCTGCGTTCGCCGAGTCGGGCCCGTTCCAGCGCGGGGCGGATCGCCTTCTCGCTCAAACCCATTCCATCCACACGGACGCTCCGGGGCCTGCCCCGAGCGGCCGGGCCCAAGACTACCGCGCCGCTGCCCGCCACCGCTCCGGGGCCGGATGCCGGCTCCCAATGCATGATCGCGATCGAGCTCGCCACGCCTCCACCTTCACTCGGGGATCCCCTCCTCGGCTCCCTAATAGGTTCTACGATTTGATGCCGCGAGAGTTGCATTTCCCCCGGGGAAATCGCGTTTGAGGCTAGAATCGCCGCTCGAAGCACCTCTCTCCTCCTGTGCTCCAACTCGCCCCAACTGGAAGGAAGCTCCTCTTGAACGGATCGGTGGCGATCACGCCCGCGAAGATGGTCATGCTCGGGGTGGGATGGTTCGGATTCGAGATCTTCTGGGCGTTTCACACCGGTCTCATGCCGCTCTTCCTCCGCGACTTCACGGAGTCGAAGTTCACCATCTCGCTGGTGCTCAGTCTGGCCGGGCTGGCGGGCTGCGTCGTTCCGCCCGTGGTCGGCTACCTCAGCGACCGCAGCGCCACCCGCTTCGGCCGGCGCCGACCCTACATCTTCCTGGGCTTTCTCGGGGTGTTTCTCTGTCTGCTCGGATTGCCCCGCGCGACCGCCTTCGGGATGGTGGCGCTGCTTTCGGGATGGATGTACTTCTCGCTCCGCTTCGCCGAGACGCCTTATCTTTCGCTGCTTCCCGACATCACGCCGCCAGAGCAGCGGAGCACCGCCAGCGGCGTCATGCACCTGCTCGGCACCCTCGGCCTGATCGGCTGTTTCATGGTGAGCTCGGAGCTCTGGGATGACCACCCGAACGCGGTGTTTCTCCTGGTGGCCCTGGGCTCCTTCGCCTTCGTTCTGGTTTCGATCGCAATCATCAAAGAGCCGGAGGGGGAGAAGGCGGAGTCGCCGATGACCACGGGTCCCTTGGTCTATCTGCGAAGCATCGCGGAAGAGACCCGTGCGCTCCGGTTCTTCGCCGCGCAGTTCTCCTGGTGGGTCGGTTTCGCGATGGTCTCCAGCTTCGCCACACTGTTCGTGGTGGAAGAGCTGAAGGCGCCGGAAGGAGAGTCTTTCCTGGTGCTGGCGGTGTTCTCCGTGGTGGCGGCTCTCTTCATGCTGCCGCTCGGCATGCTGGGCGATCGCTTCGGACGAAGAGGAGTTCTGTCGTGCCTGGTCGCCGCATGGGCGGCGGCCCAGATCGTGATCGGATTCTCCCAGAATCTCACCCACGCGCTTCTGACCGTCGGAATCTCGGCGATCCCGTTCGCCGGCGTGATGGTGGTCGGCCTGGCCTACATGCTCGACCTGGTCCCTCGGAAACGCACTGCGGAGTTCGTCGGTTTCAGCGTCATCAGCGTGGCGGCGGCGCAGATCGTCGGGCCGTTGATCGGGGGCAAGCTGATCGACGTCGTGGGCTATCGATCGGTCTTTCCGGCGGCGGCGACGTCGATGATCGTCGGCTTGATCCTCCTCCAGTTCGTCTCGGCCCGGCCGAGCCGGCCCTGAGCGAACCCCGCGCGACGCTCACATGATTTTCCGCGCCATCATCCGCTCGTAGGTTCCGGGCGCGAGGCGCGAGACGAGATAGGAGAGCTTCGCGCCGCGGGAGGGCACCAGGAGACGCCGCCCACTGCGCACCGCGCGGTGAATCTCGTCGGCGAGCCACCCGGGGTCGGAGGGGGTGCCGGTCTGGGTCCGCGCCATGCGCGGCTTCCCGCCATCGCCGCCGAGAGCGCGGTCTCCCATGTCCGTCTGTACGAAGAAGGGGCAGACCAGCGTCACCCGTACTCCGCTGGCCCGCAGCTCGGGCCGCATCGAGTCGAACATTCCGTGGAGGGCGTGCTTGCTGGCGGAGTATCCGCAGCGGGTCGCGAGGGGAGAGAACCCCGCGACGCTCGAGAGCACGGCGATGTGGCCGCGGCGCTCCATCAGGGAATCCAGGGCCGCCTTGGTGCAGTGGACGGCGCCGAAGAAGTTCACCTCCATGATGCGGCGGATCACCTTCACGTCGGTGTCGCAGAATTGGCTCAGGTGGGTGATTCCGGCGTTGTTGATCAGGACGTCCACGCCGCCGCGAGCGTCGATCACCCTGCCGATGGCGGCGCGGCAATCCTCCAGGGAGGTCACGTCGCACTCGATGGGCAGCGCTTCGATCCGCTGCTCGGCCAGGCCGGATGCCAGCGCCTCGAGCGCGGGTCGGTCGAGGTCCAGCAGGGCGATGTGGGCTCCGTCTCGTCCGAAGCGGTGGGCCAGGGCGCTGCCGATGCCCCCGGCCGCACCGGTGATCACCACGTTCTTTCCCCCGAATCCGCTGTCGCCGCTCATGATTCCCCCGGCTCCTGGTCCATTTCCCTGAAGGTGGGCTCGACCAGGATCGCGTTTATTCACTAAAGTCAATTCACAGCGTCGTCAAGGCCAGGAATCAGCACAGGACATCAGGCGGGACGGAATGGCGGATCTCGATCACTACTGGCTGCCCTTCACCCCCAACCGGCTCTTCAAGAAGGATCCCCGGCTGCTGGTGCGCGCCGAGGGGATGTACTTCTGGAACGATCGTGGGGACCGGCTGCTGGATGGCTGTTCGGGCCTCTTCTGTTGCGCCCTTGGGCACGGCCGCCCCGAGATCCTCGACGCCATCTCACAGCAGTACCAAGCGCTCGATTTCGGCACGCCCTTCCAGTACAGCCATCCCGGCGCCTTCGAGCTGGCGGGCATGCTCGCCGACATCACGCCCGGCAACCTGAACCGATTCTTCTTCGCGAACTCGGGCTCCGAAGCGGTCGACACGGCCATGAAGATCGCTCTGCTCTACCACCGCGCCGGCGGTGAAGGGCAGCGCCAGCGCTTCGTGAGCCGCGAGCGCAGCTACCACGGGGTCAACATCGGCGGCATCTCGCTGAGCGGGATGGTGAAGAACCGCGAGAGCTTCGGCTCCGGCCTGCCGGGGGTCGTGCACATGCGGCACACCTGGCTCGAGGAGAACCGCTTCACGCCGGGGCAGGGCGAGCACGGTGAGGATCTCGCCGATGATCTCCAGCGCTTCGTCGATCTCTACGGGGGCGACACCATCGCGGCCTGCTTCGTGGAGCCCATCGCCGGCTCGACCGGCATCCTGGTGCCGCCCCGGGGCTACCTCGAGCGGCTCCGCCAGATCTGCGACCGACACGGGATTCTGCTGGTCTTCGACGAGGTGATCACCGGCTTCGGCCGCACCGGGAAGCCCTTTGCGGCACAGACGTTTGGGGTCTTGCCCGATCTCATCACCGTCGCCAAGGGCCTCAGCAACGGCGCGGTGCCAATGGGCGCGGTCGCGATCAGCGACGCCATCTACCAGCAGATCACCGCCTCGGCGCCGGAGGGCGGGATCGAGTTCTTCCACGGCTACACCTACTCCGCGCATCCACTGGCCTGCGCCGCGGGCATCGCCACCCAGCAGATCTTCCGCGACGAGGGAATCTTCGAGCGGAGCGCAGAGCTGGCTCCCTACTTCCTCGAGCGCGTCTTCGATCTGCGTGGCGTTCCCGTGATCCGGGACATTCGGGGCTACGGCCTGCTCGGGGGAATCGAGCTTGCACCCGCCGGGGGTCTCGGCCAGCGCGGGTACGCCGCGCTCCAGCGTTTCTATGCAGCCGGACTGATCGTCCGCGTCACCGCCGATACCGTGATCCTGGCGCCGGCGCTGATCGCGGAAAGGGAGCACGTCGACCGCATCTGCGACACGCTGCGCGAGGTCCTCTCCGCTCTTTGACGAGTGAGAAGGGCTTCGCGCCGCGCCAGCCAGAGTCTTCGGGAACCTTCGAAGGGAGCACACCATGACACGCATGACACCCTCAGAGGCCTTCGTCGAGCAGCTCGTCGCCGAGGGAGTGACGGACATCTTCGGGATCGTCGGCTCCGCCTACATGGACGCCCTCGATATCTTCGAGCCCGCGGGGATCCGCTTCATCTCCGTCGCCCACGAGCAGAACGCCGCCCACATGGCCGACGGCTACTCGCGGGCGACCAATCGCCACGGCGTCTGCGTGGGACAGAACGGCCCGGGGATCACCAACTTCGTGACCGCGATCGCCGCCGCCTACTGGGCCCACTCGCCGGTGGTCGCCATCACCCCGGAGACCGGCAGCGCGGGCATGGGACTGGGAGGTTTTCAGGAGACCAACCAGATGCCGATCTTCTCGGACATCACCCGATTCCAGGCCCACGTGAGCCGGCCGGATCGCATCGCCGAGCTCACCCACCGGGCGTTCACGATTGCGATGGCGGAACGCGGTCCGGTGCAGATCAACATCCCGCGCGATCACTTCTACGGCGAGTTCGACGCGAGCATCACCCCGGCCCAGAGAGTCGAGCGCGGGTCGGGGGGTGCGGAGAGCCTGGACCAGGCGGCAAGGGTACTCGCCGAGGCGCAGTTCCCGGTGATTCTCGTGGGAGGCGGCGTGGTGATGTCCGGCGGTCGCGAAGAGGCCCGGGAGCTGGCCGAGTACCTCCAGGCGCCGGTCGTCACCAGCTATCTGCACAATGACGCGTTCCCCGCCTCGCATCCGCTGATGTGCGGGCCGCTGGGCTACCAGGGCTCGAAGACCGCCATGCGCATCATCGCGCAGGCCGACGCGGTGCTGGCGCTGGGAAGCCGCCTCGGCCCCTTCGGCACGCTCCCCCAATACGGGATCGAGTACTGGCCGGAGGAGGCCAGGGTGGTGCAGGTCGACGCGGATCACCGGATGTTGGGGCTGGTGAGGGACGTCGCCGTCGGCGTTCACGGGGACGCCCGGGCCGCGGCCATCGAGCTTCTCGCGCGCTTGCGGGCGATGGGGGCCTCGGTGCGCTGCCGCGCCAATGCGGAAGCGCGGCTGGCCGAGCTCGAGGCGCGGCGCAAGGAGTGGGAGGACGAGCTCGACCAGCTCTCGGCCCCCGGCGGCTCGCCGATCGCCCCGCGTCGCGCGCTCCGCGAGATGGAGAAGGCGATGCCGCCGGACGCCATGGTGTCGACCGACATCGGGAACGTCTGCTCGGTCAGCAACAGCTACCTCCGCTTCGAGCAGCCCCAGAGCTTCTTCGCCGCGATGGCGTTCGGGAATTGCGGCTACGCCTTCCCGGCCGCGATCGGTGCCAAGGTGGCGCGACCGGATCGGCCGGCGGTGGCCTACGTGGGAGACGGCGCCTGGGGGATGAGCCTAGCCGAGGTGATGACCTGTGTTCGCGAGAGGATTCCGGCGACGGCGGTGGTGTTCAACAACGGCCAGTGGGGCGCCGAGAAGAAGAACCAGATCGACTACTACGCCGACCGCTTCGTCGGCACCAACCTGGTCAACCCGAGCTTCGCGAAGATCGCGGAGGCGATGGGCGCCGACGGCATCACCGTCGATCACCCCGACCAGGTCGGCGATGCGCTTCGCAAGGCCGCGTCGTCCGGAAAATGCACCGTCCTCGAGCTGATGCTGACCCAGGATCTCGCCGAGCCGTTCCGACGTGACGCGCTCAAGAAGCCGGTTCGCCTGCTGGAGAAGTACAAGGAGTACACCGTCCGGTAGGTAACCGGGGCGTCCGAACGGGTCGAGAGCGGAAGGTCGATGCCCATCCTGGTGCTCAACTGCGGCTCCTCGTCGATCAAGTTCGCCGTCATCGACGCGAGCTCCGGGGCGCGGATCCTGGAGGGCAGTGCCGAGGACCTCGGCGGAGCCGGTCCGGGCTCGCTGCGCTGGCTTGCCGGGGACGAGACGGGCGGCGGCGAGCTGGCGGGAGCCCGCCACGAGGATGCGCTTCGGTCCATCACGGATCTTCTGGGGCGACGAGAGGGTCTTCGGGATTCGATCCGCGGCGTCGGCCACCGCGTGGTTCACGGCGGGGAGGCCTTCACCTGCTCGGCGCTGATCGACACGGCGGTTCTGAAGCGCATCGAGGCCCTCTCGCGCCTTGCGCCGCTCCACCAGCCCTTCAATCTGCTGGGGATCCGCGCGATGCAGGCGCTCTTCCCCGCGCTTCCCCAGGTGGCGGTCTTCGATACCGCCTTCCACCAGACCATGCCGGAGCGCGCCTACCTCTACGCCGTGCCCCACGCCCTCTACCGGGAGCATGGCGTGCGCCGCTACGGATTCCACGGGATCTCCCACCGCTAC
>Ga0255054_10000490_pt1 | contig 23358 bp, 22 predicted proteins | sample JV7_2_23_MG_FD_188634 | JGI IMG/M metagenome (GOLD analysis project Ga0255054, IMG submission 188634) | Seawater microbial communities from Jervis Inlet, British Columbia, Canada - JV7_2_23 | ecosystem: Environmental > Aquatic > Marine > Inlet | place: Canada: British Columbia | collected...
GGTCCTCGGCTCCGCATCCTCGGAGGGGGGACTCCGTTCGTGGCTCGCCGTGCGATGAACCAGCGCACGGCTGCGCTCTAACCTCACTGCGCCCCTCTCCTGCGGCTGCTACGCCGAATACCGGGTGCCATAAACGCCGCACCGGGGACATTCCTGATTCATCTCCGAAATGCGGGAGAGGAGTGTCCCCGCTCACCGGATCTCGTCCGGGCTGCCGATCCGGCCGAGGACCGCGGAGGCGGCCGCCACTGCGGGATTGGCGAGGTAGACCTCGCTCTCGGGGTGCCCCATCCTGCCCACGAAGTTCCGATTCGTGGTGGCGACGGCCCGCTCGCCCTTCGCGAGGATTCCCATGTGCCCGCCCAGGCAAGGCCCGCAGGTCGGCGTGGAAAACGCCGCGCCCGCGCGCACGAAGATCTCCATCAACCCCTCCCGCATCGCCTGGAGGTAGATCTCCTGGGTGGCGGGAAAGACGAGCAGCCGTACCGCGTCGTGCACTTTCCGGCCGCGCAGGACCGCGCACGCGCTCCGGAGGTCCTCGATGCGCCCGTTGGTGCACGAACCCACCACCACCTGGTCGATGGGGACGTTTCCCACCTGGGACAGGGGACGGGTGTTCTCCGGCATGTGCGGAAACGCCACCTGCGGCTCGAGGGCCCCCAGGTCGATCCCGATTTCCGTCGCATACCGGGCGTCCCCGTCGACCTCGACCACGGAGTAATCCCGGGCAGCCCGTTCATCCGCGTAGGCCTTCGTGACCTGGTCGAAGGGGAAGATGCCGTTTTTCGCTCCCGCCTCGATCGCCATGTTGGAGATCGTGAAGCGCCACGCCATCGGGAGAGCCGCGAGCCCGTCCCCGGCGTACTCCATCGACTGGTAGAGGGCGCCGTCCACACCGATCTTCCCGATGATATGGAGAATGACGTCCTTCCCCTCGACCCACTTTCCCGGCCTTCCGGAGAGCACGATCCGGATCGACTCGGGCACCTTGAGCCACACCTCCCCGGCGATCATCGCCGCGGCCAGGTCGGTGCTGCCGACGCCGGTCGAGAATGCGCACAGGGCCCCGTAGGTGCAGGTGTGGCTGTCCGCCCCGATCACGAGATCGCCGGGAACGACGAGCCCCTCGTCGGGCAAAAGCACGTGCTCGATCCCCATCCGCCCGACCTCGAAGTAGTTCGTGATCCCGTACTCGCGGGCGAAGTCGCGCATCATCTTGGCCTGCTCGGCCGAGCGGATGTCCTTGTTCGGCGTGAAGTGATCCGGAACCAGCGCGATCCGCTCCCTGTCGAAAACCTTGCGGATTCCCAGGTCCCGGACCGCCTGGATGGCGATCGGGCTGGTTATGTCATTTCCCAGCGCGAGGTCGACCCTCGCGAGGATCAGTTCTCCCGGCTCAACCTTTTCCTTCCCCGCGTGCCTCGCGAGGATCTTCTCCGTGAGCGTCATGCCCATGAGCGGTTTTCTCGCTTTCGTTCGTTATCTCTCGCCGACCCCGCAACACGCGCACCAGCTCCCCCACCGGACCGGAAACGATATAAACGGAGGCGAACAGGAAGATCATCACCTGGGGCTCCGCAACCATCAGGAGGGCGAGGAAGATGAACACCACAAGCGTGTTGAAAGGACGGCGGCGTAGAGGCTCCAGGTCTTTGAAACTGTCGTACCGTACGGTGCTGACCATGAGGAACGCAAGAACGTAGATGGAGAGGAGCACGGCGACGTGCTTGAAGCTCCCGGATCCGCCGAAATAGTAGAAGAGCAGGATCATGGAGGCCACGAACGTCGCGGCGGCGGGAATCGGCAGCCCGTTGAACTTCCCCCTCTCGACCGTGTTGACCTGGACGTTGAACCGGGCGAGCCGGAGTGCCCCGCAGATCAGGTAGAGGAACGCGGCCAGCCATCCCCATCGCCCGAAGCGCGAGAGAGCCCATCCATACACGAGGAACGCCGGCGCAACGCCGCAGGCGACGACATCGGCCAGGGAGTCGTACTCCACCCCGAACTGCGTGGTCGTCCGGGTCATCCGTGCTACCCGGCCGTCCAGTCCGTCCAGCACAACCGCTGCGATAATGGCCATGGCGGCCTTTTCGAACTGGCCGGTGTACGTCGCGGCGATCGAGTAGAACCCGGCGAACAGCGAACCCGACGTGATCAGGTTGGGCAATACGTAGACTCCGCGGCTGATCCCGTCCTCCCGCCTGATCCTCTTTTTCATTTCACCACCCCCACGATGCTCTCCCCGGCCCGAACCCGGTCCCCCTTCCGCACGTTCAGGGAGGCGGAGGAGGGGAGCAGAATGTCGACCCGCGATCCGAAACGGATGAGACCTACCCGCTGCCCCACCCGGACAGTGTCCCCCGGAACGAGGTCGCAAACAACACGCCGGGCGACGAACCCTGCGATCTGCACATAGGCGACCCGGTGGCCGTCCGGCGTTTCGAGGAGGACCCCGTTCTGTTCGTTGGCAAGCGACGCCTTTTCGACGTTTGCCGCCAGGAACTTTCCGGGGTGGTACTGGACGGACACCACCTCGCCGGAAACCGGGGCCCGGTTGACATGCACGTCGAAAAGAGACATGAAGACGCTCACCCGCTTTCCCGGTTCCCCGAAATATCGTCCCGGCGGGTTGTCGCCCGCATACACTATTTTACCATCCGCGGGGGAAATCACCGCCCCGGGGAGAGAAGGAGGGGATCTGTCGGGGTTCCGGAAGAACCATCCGATAAAAACGGCGAGAAGAACCCCGAAGAGCGTGGCCGGAATGGTCCTTGGCCACACGAGGAATAACGCGGCCGCGAGGGCCATCGCTCCCAGAAGAAAGGGGATTCCTTCCGGGGCTATCACCCCGCTCTCCCGACCCTTCCTTCCAGGATCCATCGATGCCGGCCTGTCCCTCTCCGGATCAATTCTTCGATCTGTCGACCAGACGCCCCTTCGCGATCCACGGCATCATCGCACGGAGCCTGCGGCCCACCTCCTCGATCGGGTGTTCCTCGCCGCGCCGGGTGAGAGCGTTGAAGACGGGGCGGTTTGCCCGGTTCTCCAGGATCCACTCCCGGGCGAACGATCCGTTCTGGACCTCCTCGAGCATCCGCTTCATCTCGGCCTTCGTCTCCGCGTTGACGATCCGCGGCCCCCGTGTCAGGTCGCCGAATTGCGCGGTATTGCTCACGGAGTACCGCATCGTGGAGATCCCGCCCTCGTAGATGAGGTCCACGATGAGCTTCAGCTCGTGCAGACACTCGAAGTACGCCATCTCGGGTGCGTACCCCGCCTCGACCAGTGTCTCGTACCCCGCCAGGATCAACGCCGTCACGCCACCGCAGAGCACCGACTGTTCCCCAAAGAGGTCGGTTTCCGTCTCCTCCCGGAAGGAGGTCTCGATCACCCCCGCGCGGGCCGAACCGATCGCGCCGGCGTACGCAAGCGCCACGTTCCGGCTGTCCCCCGCAGGGTCCTGGTGGACGGCGATGAGGGCGGGGACGCCCTCCCCCTTCTCGTACTGCGCCCGCACCAGATGCCCGGGGCCTTTCGGGGCCACCATGAACACGTTCAGATCATCCCGGGGTACGACCTGTCCGTAGTGGATGTTGAAGCCGTGGGCGAACATGAGGTAGGCGCCCTTCCTGAGATTCGGTCCGACGGCAGTCCGGTAGATGTCCCCCTGCAGTTCGTCGGGCAGGAGCATGACGACGACGTCGGCCTTCCCCGTGGCAGTGGCGGCGTCGGAAACCTCGAACCCGGCTTTCTTCGCCTTCGCCGCGTTCCCGGAGCCCGGGAGCTCGCCCACGACGACGTTCATCCCGCTCTCCCTCAGGTTGTTCGCGTGCGCATGTCCCTGGCTCCCGTATCCCAGGATTGCGATCTTCTTCTTCTTCAGAACGGACTGTCTGGCATCCTTCTCACGGTAGATCCGGACCATCGTCATCCCCTCCCCGGGCAATGTGGAAACCCCTGTCTCTTCTTCCCCTTCTCCTGCTACATCCCTCGTGCGATGGCCACGCGACCCGTTCGCACGATCTCGCGGATCCCGTTCGGCTTCAGCAACTGGAGCAGCGCGTTGATCTTTTCCTCGTCGCCCGTCATCTCGATCGTGTAGCACCGGATCGCCACGTCGACGATCTTCGCCCGAAAGATGTCCACCAGGCGCAGCACCTCGGCCTTCGTCTCCGGGTCGGCGTTCACCTTGATCAGCACGAGCTCACGGTTCACGGTCTCCTTGTTCGTCAGGTTGACCACCTTGATGACCGAAACGAGCTTGTTGAGCTGCTTCAGGATCTGTTCGACGATCTGGTCGTTGCCGCTGGTCACGATCGTCATGCGGGAGACCGTGGGGTCCTGCGTCTCCGCCACGGAAAGCGACTCGATGTTGAACCCCCTCCCGGAAAACAGCCCGGAGACGCGGCTTAGGACACCGAACTCGTTTTCCACCAGAACGGATATGGTATGTCGCATCGATTCCCCCCCGGCCGTCACACGAGAATCATTTTCGTGAGAGGCGCCCCCGCAGGCACCATCGGGTAGACCATCTCGTTGGGATCCGTCACGATGTCGATGATGGCCGGCCCGGGTGCGGCGAACCCCTTTCGGAGAACATTCCTTACCTGTTCGGGCTTCGTCGCCCGGAACCCCGCAGCCCCGTACGCTTCCGCGAGTCGCACGAAATCGGGGATCTGGGGAAGGCACGTATGGGAAAGCTTCCCCTGGAAGAACAGCTCCTGCCACTGCCGCACCATTCCCAGCGATCCGTTGTTCAAAATCACCACCTTCACGGGGAGACGATACTGGACGGCGGTGGCGAGCTCCTGGATGTTCATCTGGATGCTCCCGTCGCCCGCGATGTCGACCACGAGCCTATCCGGCATCGCCACCTGTGCCCCGATCGCCGCCGGAAGCCCGTACCCCATCGTGCCCAGCCCCCCGGAAGTGAGAAAGGTCCGCGGCTTCTCGAAAAGGTAGTACTGCGCGGCGAACATCTGGTTCTGTCCCACCTCGGTGGTGATGATCGCGTCGCCGCCGGTGAGATCGTAGACCTGCTCGACTACGTACTGGGGCTTGATCTTTCCCTTTCCCTGCTTGTACGCAAGCGGATAGGTCGATTTCCACTTCGCCACCTGGTCCCGCCACGGGGCGATCTTCTTCCGGTACTTTGCCGCCCCCTTCGTCCCCTTGACGAGTTTGATCATCTTCAGGAGCACGTCCTTCAGGTCCCCCACGATCGGGATGTTCACGGGGACATTCTTCTGGATGGAGGTCGGGTCAATATCCACATGGATGATCTTCGCCCCGGGCGCGAACTCGTCGATCTTCCCGGTGACCCGGTCGTCGAACCTCGCCCCGACCCCCAGGATCACGTCGCTGTGCGAGATCGCCATATTTGCCCGGAAAGTGCCGTGCATCCCGAGCATCCCGAGGGAGAGCGGGTCGGTCCCCGGGAAGCCCCCCAGCCCCATGAGCGTGGTCGTGACGGGGATCCCCAGAATACGGGCAAACTCCGAAAGCAGCGAGGACGAATCGGAGAGGATGACGCCTCCCCCGGCGTAGATGACGGGACGCTCCTTCTCCAGGAGCATGCGGATGGCGTTCTCCACCTGTTTCTGGTGCCCTTCGTAGTTGGGATGGTATCCCCTGAGCTTCACCTCTTCCGGGAGATGGTATTCCGCGGTGCCGGCCAGGACGTCCTTCGGGATGTCGACCAGCACGGGCCCCGGCCGCCCGGTGGAGGCGATATAGAACGCCTCCTTGATGATACGCGCCATGTCCTTCGTCTGCTTGATCAGGTAGTTGTGCTTCGTGCAGGGCCGGGTGATCCCGATGATGTCCGCCTCCTGGAACGCATCGTTGCCGATCATGAGCGACGGCACCTGGCCGGAAAAGATGACGATGGGAATCGAATCCATGTACGCCGTCGCAACCCCGGTGACCGTGTTTGTCGCCCCGGGGCCCGAGGTCACAAGGCATACGCCGGTTTTCCCCGAGGCGCGGGCATACCCGTCGGCCATGTGCACGCCGCCCTGCTCGTGGCGGACGAGAAGGTGCCGGACCTTCGTGTTCTGGAACAGGGCGTCGTAGATGTTCAGCACCGCCCCCCCGGGGTACCCGAAGACGACATCCACCCCGAGGTCCTCCAGCGCCTTGACGAATATCTCCGCTCCGGTCATCTTCACGTCATCCTCCCTGCCGGATCACGGCGCCGGTGCCCGCCGAGCCCACCAGTGTTGCGTACCGGGCCAGATACCCCGACCGAACCTTTGGATGCGGGGCATTCCAGGTCTTTCTCCGGCGGACAAGCTCCTTCGCCGGGACGTCCAGCGTGAGCCTCCGCCTCGGGATGTCCAGCACGATCTCGTCCCCGTTCCTCACGAGTGCGATCACCCCCCCTTGCATCGCCTCGGGAGAGACGTGGCCGATGCACGGCCCGTGCGTTCCACCCGAAAATCGCCCGTCGGTGATGAGGGCCACCTTGGTCCCCAGCCCCATCCCCATGATGGCCGACGTGGGGGATAGCATCTCGCGCATTCCCGGCCCCCCTTTCGGCCCCTCGTACCGGATGACCACGACCATGCCCGGACGGATCTTTCCCCCCATGATCGCCGCCATCGCGGCTTCCTCGGAGTCGAAGACCCTGGCCTTCCCCCGGAAGGTGAACATCTTCGGGTCGACGCCCGACTGTTTTACCACCGCGCCCTCCGGGGCGAGGTTCCCGGTGAGGACTGCAATTCCCCCCTCGGGCCGCACGGGGGCGGAGACCTTGCGGATGATGCCGTCGTTTACAACGCGCCCCTTCCTGGCAATCGCGGTGATGTCCTCCCCCGAGACGGTCAGGTTCTTCTTGAGCCTGGGCAGCAGCCGGTTGAGGATCGCCGGGATCCCGCCGGAGAACTCCACGTCCTCCATCATGTGGGGGCCCGCCGGGGTGACCGTGGTGAGCTGCGGCGTCTCCCGCGACAGCCGGTCGAACTCGGCCAGGGGAAGCGTAACCCCCGCCTCGTGGGCGATGGCCAGAAGATGGAGCACCGAGTTGGAGGAGCCCCCGAGCGCGAGGTCAACCCGGATGGCGTTCTCGAAGGCGGCGCGCGTGAGGATCTTGCGCGGGGTGATCCCTTTTCGCACCAGCTCCACGATGCGCTCCCCGGTCGCGTACCCGATGTGCCGTTTCTTCGACATGCCGGCCAGGGCGGTCCCGCACCCGGGCAAGGACATGCCCAACGTCTCGGTCAGGCACGCCATCGTGTTCGCGGTGTACAGCCCCTGGCACGACCCCTCTCCCGGGCACGCCTCGGCCTCGAGCCGGTCAAGCATCTTCGCGTCGATCTCCCCCCGCTGGTACCGCCCGACGGCCTCGAAGGTGTCCGACACGAGCGAGAGCCGCTTGTCCCCCATCCTTCCCGAGAGCATCGGCCCTGCGGTCAGGACGATGGAGGGAACGGAAAGCCGCGCAGCGGCCATGAGCATCCCGGGGGTGATCTTGTCGCAGTTGGTGAGCAGGACGAGCCCGTCGAGCGCGTGGGCCTCGGCAACCGATTCGATCATGTCGGCGATCAACTCGCGCAGGGGAAGGGAGTAGTGCATCCCCCGGTGCCCCATCGCAATCCCGTCGCACACCGCCGGCACCCCGAAGAGGAAGGGGTAGCCGCCCGCGGCGTGCACGCCGTTCTCCACGACACGCTCCAGCGCCCGCATCCCGACGTGGCCGGGGACCAGGTCGGTAAAGGAGGTCGCCACGCCGATGAAAGGCTTTCCCATCGCCGCCTGCGGAACCCCGGCAGCGCAGTAGAGCGCCCGGTGGGGCATCCTCTCCAATCCCTTTTTCGTCCTGTCACTTCGCATTCTTCGTTCCTCTCGCCACATCGGAAATAAAAAAAAACCCCGCGGGGATGCAACCTCCCCAAGGGATGTCGCCCGCCGGGATCACCCTTGCCGGATCGAACGTGCAAGCGGCTCAGCACCCCGTGGAGGGAGGGTTCTCCCTTCCTGTTCCTATTGTCCGGAGAGCCTCTGCGCGATCTTGTCCTTCTTCACCAGCTTGAGTTTCTGAAGCCGCTTCCGCTCCATTTCCTCGTTGGGGGAAAGATATATCTTCCGGTCAAACTCCTTGAGTTTCCCATCCAGCATGCGGTGTTCCTGAACCAGGGACTTGAACTCCGGATCCTTTTCGACAAGTGCGTCTATTTTCTCTTCCTGGCTCTGCGCCCCCATCAGCACCTCCGGATTTGTGATGATATCTGAGTTTAACAGAGGAAGGTCAATTGTCAATTTTCGGCTCGGCAAGTCCTCCCTTCCGCCGGCGTGTCTCCGCCTCGGAAAAGCGGAGATACGCGGGAACGACCGTCCGCGCCTCCTTCCTCTCCCCCGACCGGATCATGCGTTCCGCCAGAAATCCTACGGCCGACGCCCTCGGCAACCCGACGCCTGGCGCGGGGAAGAGTGCGCGCGCACCCATCCGGGCACGGAGCAACTCTCCGTACGGGACCGTCCCGTCTCCACAGAAAAAGACCTTCTCCCCGGCAAACCAGTCCGGGAGAACGTCCGGCGACACCGCGGCATCGGGGGCGACGCGGAGGCACCTCCCCCCTACCCAGCGGAAGACCCCTGCGTAGACTTCCTTCTTCCTCGCGTCGAGCACAGGACACACCAGCGCCTCTTCCATGGGGAAGCGCGACGCCAGGGCGTGCAGCGTCGGCACGGGCACGATGGGCAGGTTCCACCCGAAGCAGAGTCCCTTCGCGGCCGCCATCCCCACGCGAAGACCGGTGAACGACCCGGGTCCCGCAGAAACCGCTACATGGGTGGCAATGGTTCGTCCCCCTTCCCCCCCGAGAAGCCGGTCAATGGCCAAGAGGAACGTCTCGGATACCTGATTCTCCCGGGGGAGCACCGTCTCCCCCAGGAGTTTCTCCCCGGAGACAAGCGCCACGCTCCCGCAGGGAGTCGACGATTCGATGGCCAGGATCAAACGGTTACCCGGCGATCAGGCGTGCGATATCGTTGTAGAACACGAGCGCGGTGAGCATAAGTATCACGGCCAGCCCTACCTGTTGCGCCATCGTCCGTGCCTGTGGGGAGAGGGGTTTGCGCCGCAGCGCCTCGATCGAGAAGAAGAGAAGATGACCGCCGTCGAGAATCGGAATGGGAAGAAGGTTCAGGATCCCCAGGTTCACGCTCAGTAACCCGAGGAAGTATGCGAAGGGGGAGATTCCCTGCCTGGCCTGATCCCCCGCAATCTGCGCGATGAGAATGGGACCCCCGAGCGTATCGGAGGGGAGAACTCGCATGACGAGTTTCACCACGGTGAGTACGGTCAGGGTCATGATCCTCCATGTCTCTCCGACCGCACGGCTGATGGCGACCACGGGGTTGACCTTCCTCTGAATGACCTCCTTGCTGGCTACCACGCCGATCTTGGGACCGTCGACCTTTTCTCCGAAAATACTTAGTCCCTCCCGGATTTCCGGTGTGACCGTCACCTGGATCTCCTTCTCCCCGCGGCGGACGGTCATGGCCAGTTCCTGCCCGGCCCCCGCCTCCCGGATCCCGGCGGCAAGTTCTTCCCAGGTCGTAATCTCCTGCTCCCCGATCCGTACAATCAGGTCGCCGGCCTCGATCCCTGCCCGGGCCGCCGGCGTGTCCGGCATCACGTCCCCGATCTTCGGGGTCAGGGCGGGAACCCCGCTCTGGAAGATGACCCAGAACACGAGAAACGCGAACACGAGGTTCGCGATCGGACCGGCGGACACAATCGCCATCTTCACCCAGACCGGCTTGCTGTAAAACGCCTTGTCCTGTTCCTCCGGGGGAACCTCCTCCTCGTCGTTTTCACCCACGAGCTTGACGTACCCTCCGAGCGGGATGGCGGATATCAGGTACTCGGTTTCGCCCCTCGTAACTCCTGCAAGCTTCGGCCCGAACCCGAAGGAGAACTTCGTGACCCCCACACCAAGCCGGCGAGCGACGATGAAGTGCCCGAACTCGTGAACGAAGATCAGAATGCCCAGAACGGCGAGGAAGGACAGGAAATAGATCACGGTTTTCGGGGTCTCCTCAATCGGGATATGATGCGTGACGCCTCTTCCCTGGTTTCCGCGTCTGCGCGGAGCACATTTTTCAGGGTAACAGACCTTTCCGCCTTGCGCCACGCTGCGCTCGACTTCTCTACCACCCTGACGATGTCCGTGAAGCGGATTCGCCCCGCGAGAAACGCCCCGACCGCGACCTCGTTCGCTGCATTTAGCGTTGCGGGCGCCGTTCCCCCGGCCTCTGCCGCACGGTACGCCAGGGAGAGGGCCGGGAATCTCTTTCCGTCGGGCGGCTCGAACACCCAGCCGTCCATTCGATGCGGATGCAACCGGGGAAGTTCCAGCGGGAGCCGCTCGGGATACGACAGGGCGTATCCGATGGGGATCCTCATATCGGGAACGCCCAACTGCGCGATCAGGCTGGCGTCCCGGTACTCCACCATCGAGTGGACGATCGACTGGGGGTGGATGAGGACGTCGATCCGTGACGGGGGGAGACCGAAGAGCCACATCGCCTCGATCACCTCGAATCCCTTGTTCATCAGGGTTGCGGAATCGACCGAGATCTTCGCGCCCATCCGCCACGTCGGGTGCCCGAGCGCCTCCGCTACCGTCACGTCGCGCATCTGCCGGAAAGTACGGTCCCGGAAAGGCCCCCCCGAGGCCGTGAGAATAATCCGGGAGATGTCCTCCTTCCGGTGTCCCTCGATCGCCTGAAAGACAGCGGAATGCTCACTGTCGACGGGGAGGATCCCTCCCCCGCCGACCCTCGCGGCCTCCACGAGGAACTTTCCCGCCATCACGAGCAGCTCCTTGTTCGCCAGGGCGATCCTCTTCCCCTTCTTTGCGGCCGCGATGACGGGTCGTATGGACGTCACACCGGCGGCGGCGGCCAGGACGATGTCCGTCTCCCTGGCACAGGCCGCCTCGGACATCCCCTCCTCCCCGATCAACACGCGCGTTCCGGGGGGAAGACGTCCCAGCCGGGAAACGGCCACCTCCTCGGAGAGGCACACGAAGGGGGGACGAAAGCGGCGCGCCTGCTCGGTCAGTTCCGCGGCGTTCTTTCCCGCGCAAAGGGCCGCCACCCGGAACCGCTTCGGAAATCTCCCGATCACATCGAGGGCGTTGCGGCCCACCGATCCCGTGGATCCCAGGACGGCGACCCCTTTGACCCGCTTCATCACTGCCCCCCTGCGAACGGGGCAAGCCACGCAAACAGGTAAAGAACCGGTGCCGAGGAGATGACGGCGTCCACCCGGTCGAACATCCCCCCGTGCCCCGGCAGGAGCGTCCCGCTGTCCTTGACCCCCGCGGCGCGCTTGAGGAGCGATTCGAACAGATCTCCGGCCTGCCCCACGGCCCCTACGGCCGCGGAGGCGAGGGAGACGAACCAGAGGGGAACACCGTGCAGGAACAAAGCCCCGTAGCCGGTCCCCAGAACAATGCTGGCCGCCAGCCCCCCGACGGCACCCTCGACCGTCTTGTTGGGGGAAATGCTCTTCAAAAGGTGTCGCTTCCCGAAGGACGTGCCGACGAAGTAGGCGGAGATGTCTCCCCCGAAGACCGCGATGAGCCCCAGGAAGACCCAGTGCTCCCCGTCCGGGAGAGCGATGGTGCGGGGATAGGTGGACAGGAACGCGCCGATGTAGACCGCGCCGAGCGTGGCAAGCCCGGCTCCCCGAGCCTTTTCCGCGTGGGACTCCCCACCCGCCAGAAAGGAGAACACCATGAGCGAAACGCAGCACAGCACTGCCGCCCCCGCCGCCTGGAACGGAAGGAAGACCCCGGAGAGGTAGACCAGACCGGTCACTGCAATGCCTAACCATCTGTCCCGGGCGGAGGAGAAGAACAGGCGGAAATACTCCCCGGCACAAAGCACGGTCACCGCTCCGATCAGCAGAGCGAAGAGCCAGCCCTTTCCGAACAGAATGACCCCCACCAGGGGCGGCAGAAGCACAACCGCGGTGAGGATCCGTTTCCCGAGCTCGGTCATGGGTCGCCCGGGGAACGGTTTCCCTTTTCCCCCGTCAGGCCGAAACGACGGTCGCGGTGCGAATATTCCTCGAGAGCAGCGAGGAACTCGGGCTTCCCGAAATCAGGCCAAAGGACGTCGGTAAAGACGAACTCCGCATACGCCGCCTGCCACAGGAGGAAATTGCTGATCCGGACCTCCCCGCTGGTCCGGATCACCAGATCCGGATCCGGGATCCCGATCGTGTCCAGCCTGCCGGCGAAATCCTCGTCGGTGATCGATTCCGGAGCGATCTTCCCCTCCGCCGCGTCTGCTGCCAGTTTCCTGGCCGCCCGCACGATCTCGTTCCTGCCGGCATACGAAAGCGCCAGAGTGAGCGTCATGCTGCTGTTTCGCTCCGTGGCTGCCAGCGTCCGGTCGAGTACCTCCCGGACGTGGGGAGGGAGATGCCAGGCCTCGCCGATGATGTTTAACCGGATTCCGTGCTTGTTGAGGTCCGGGAGTTCCCGGGCGAGGAACTTCCGGAGAAGCCCCATCAGCGTAGTCACTTCGGTCCGGGGACGCCCCCAGTTTTCCGAGGAGAACGCATACAGTGTGAGGTAGGAGATCCCGATCTCCCGCGCACACTCGACGACGGCCCGGACGGAACGGATTCCCATCCGATGGCCTTCGACGCGCGGGAGGCCGCGAAGCCTAGCCCACCGCCCGTTTCCATCCATGATGATGGCTACGTGCCCCGGGAGGGCGGATGCAGGGGGGCCGCCGCTTTTCATGTGTGCGTGCCTTCTCGTCCCGTCGGGAACATCCTAGTGGCGCATGAGGAAACGGCCCTGGCGCGAGGCGTTCAGACCTCCATGATCTCCTGTTCCTTCGCCTTCAGGATCTCGTCGATCTTCTTGACGTAGTTGTCCGTCTCCTTCTGGACCCGGTCCTGATAACGCTTCATCTCGTCCTCGGAGATCTCCTTTTTCTTTTCCCCTTCCTTAATCCGATCGATCGAATCGCGCCGGATATTCCTGACCGCGATCCGCGCGTCCTCCGCCATCTTTCTCACCACCTTGACAAGGTCCTTGCGCCGTTCCTCGGTCAGGGGGGGGATGGGAATGCGCACGACCTTGCCGTCACTGGAGGGGTTGAGGCCCAGGTTGCTTGCCTGGATCGCTTTCTCGATCGGGCCGACCATCTTGGCGTCCCAGGGCGTGATCGTGATCAGCCTGCTTTCCGGGACGGACAGGGTCCCCACCTGCTGAAGCGGGGTGGAGGTCCCGTAATAGTCCACCTTGATCCCGTCCAGGAGGGAAAAGGATGCCCTCCCCGTCCGGATCTTCCCCAGATCCTTCCTGAAGGCCTCGATGCTTCTCGCCATCTTCCCGCCCGTGTCCTTGAAAAGGGCTTCCACTAGTGACCTCCCCGGACCACGGTGCCGATCTTCTCCCCCAGAACCACTTTCTGGATGTTCCCTCTCTTCGTCAGGTTGAAGACGACGATCGGAAGGTCGTTGTCCATGCACAGGGAGATCGCCGTGGCGTCCATCACCTTGAGGTTTCTATTCAGGGCATCGATGTAGGTAAGTTCCTTGAACTTCTTGGCTTTCTTGTGGACCAGCGGATCCTTGTCGTACACCCCGTCGACCCGGGTAGCCTTGAGGATCGCGTCCGAGCCGATCTCCATTGCCCGGAGCGCGGCGGCGGTATCCGTCGTGAAATACGGGTTTCCGGTCCCCGCGGCAAAGATGACCACCCTTCCCTTATCAAGGTGCCGAAGGGCTCGCCGCCGGATGTACGGTTCCGCGATCGCCCGCATCTCGATGGCGGAGAGGACGCGAGTCATCACGCCGTCACGCTCCAGCCTCTCCTGCAGCGCCAGGCTGTTGATGACGGTCGCGAGCATCCCCATGTAGTCGGCCGAGGCGCGGTCGATGCCGTACTCGCGGCTGGCCTGGATGCCCCGGTAGATGTTCCCGCCCCCGACGACCAGGGCGATCTGCACCCCCAGGGAGAGGACTCCCCCGATCTCCTGCGAGAGGCCCGTGAGGATCTTTTCGTCGATCCCGTACGCCTGCTTCCCCATGAGGGCTTCGCCCGACAGCTTCAGCAGGATGCGTCGGTACACGGGTTTTCCCACGGAGCCTCCCGGGGTGGGTGAATCACCCCTGCTCGAGCTGTTTCGCGACTTCCGCCGCCAGATTGTCGGACCGTTTCGTAAGCCCCTCACCCACCTGGAAACGCGCGAACCGCCCGATGCGAACATCAACGCCCAATTTCTCCGCCATCTCCTTCAGCAGGTCCTTCACCCTCCGTTCGGGATCCCTGATGAACGCCTGCTCCGTCAGGCAGAAATCGCCGTAGTACTTTTCGAGCTTTCCTTCTACGATACGGTCCAGGACCTTCTCCGGCTTTCCCGAAGCAAGCGCCTGCTCGCGATAGATCGCTTTCTCCCTCTCGATCGCCGCCGCAGGAACATCCTCCCGGGAGATAACCAGGGGATTCGCCGCGGCGATCTGCATCGCCATATCCTTGCCGAGCGCGAGAAATTCCGCGTCATCCCCCCCCGCCCCGAGGACCTCTGCCAGCACCCCGATCTTCCCTCCCGCGTGGATGTAGGAAACGAGCACTCCCTTGGCATCCGCCGGCAGGGCAAAGCGCTCGAATCGGCGAAACGAGATCTTCTCCCCGATCTTCGCCACCTTCTCGTTCAGCATGGTCCCCAGGGGGACTCCCTCTTCCCCGGGGAGGAGAAGCGACTCCTCGACGTCCTTCGCCCCCTTCCCGTTCACCGCCTGGGCGACCTGCCTCACGAACTCCTGAAAATCGTCGGTTTTGGCGACGAAGTCGGTCTCGCAGTTTACCTCGACCAGCGTCGCGGATCCCAAGGCGACGTGGGCCGCGACAACCCCTTCGGAGGCGATCCTCGATGACTTCTTCGCCGCCGCGGCCAGTCCTTTCTTACGCAGGACGTCGACCGCGGTCTCCAGGTCCCCTTCCGACTCGGCAAGGGCCCTCTTGCAGTCCATCATCCCCGCGCCGGTTTTCTCGCGCAGTTCGCGTACCCTCTCCGCTGTTATCTGCATCCTCGTCCTCTCATCAGTCAAATCTTGGGCTTGCGGAGGCTATTCCTCCGCGGCGGCGGGAACCTGTCCGGCTTCGCTCTCCTCCGCGGTCTCCTCCTCGGTGGAGATGAGCGCCATCGTGACCTCCGGCGTCTCGGCTTCCTTGTCCGCCGCCGACGCGGTCTTCTCCTCGTACGCCGCCTTCCCCTCGAGGATCGCGTCGGCGACCTTTCCCAGGAACAGCTTGATCGCCCGGATGGCGTCGTCATTCCCCGGGATGACGTAATCGATCAGGTCCGGGTTGCAGTTGGTGTCGACGATGGCGATGATCGGTATCGCAAGGCGTTTCGCCTCCAGGACCGCAATCTCCTCACGAGAAGGGTCGACGACGAAGATGGCGTCGGGAATGCGCCGCAGGTCCTTGATGCCGCCCAGCACTTTCTCCAGCTTGGCTTGCTCCTTGGCGAGCTTGAGCACTTCCTTCTTGGGGAGTTTCTCGACCGTCCCGTCCGTGGTCATGTCCGCGAGCTTCTGGAGACGGTCGAGGCTCTTGCGGATCGTCTGGAAGTTGGTGAGCATGCCTCCCAGCCACCGGACGTTCACATACGGCGTGCTCGCCCGCCTCGCCTCCTCCTCGACGGCCTCCTGGGCCTGTTTCTTGGTGCCCACGAACAGGACCATCTTCCCGTCCGCCGCCATGTCCCGCACGAAATCGTAGGCGGTGCGGAACATCTTCACCGTCTGCTGGAGGTCGATGATGTAGATTCCGTTCCGTGCGGTGAAAATGTACTTCTTCATCTTCGGGTTCCACCTCTTCGTCTGGTGACCGAAGTGGACCCCTGCTTCCAGCAGCTGCTTCATCGTGATGACCGAACCTTGCCCGTTTGCCATGTCTTCCCTTCCTCCTCGTTTCGGGGTTGTTCCTCCGGGCGTTCCGCCCCTCCCCATCCACCCCTTGCGCTACGGGGCACCCCGGGGAAAGTCCCGCCCGTGAGAGATTTTGGGCTAATCTTTTATATGTAGCACAAACGACTCGGGATTCTCAAGCAATAAAGGCCGACCGTCACGTCCTGTACCCGGCGTTGATCCGGATGTAATCGTGGCCCAGGTCCGAGAAGTAGACGAAATAGCTCCCCTTTCCGAGGCCGAGGTCAACATCCATGCCATACGCCTCCTTCCGGATCTTCGGGGCCGCACGACGCTCGGCCTGCCGGTCGACCACCATCCCCCTGCGCATCACTTTTTCCCCCGCGATGGACACCTCGGCCCGGGCAGGGTCCATGTCGATCCCGGACCGCCCGACGGCTGCGATCACGCGACCCCAGTTGGGGTCCGCCCCGAACACCGCGGTCTTGACCAGCAGGGAGGTCGCCACCGCGCGGGCAGCCGCTTCGGCAGCCCGGTCGCTCCTCGCACCCGTAACCGTTATGCGCACGACGCGCGTCGCCCCTTCCCCGTCACGGACGATCATCAGCGCCAGATCGAGCAGAAGCTTATGCAGCGCCTCGGCGAAGTCCGAAAGGTCTTTCCCCCCGAGCGATGAAAGACCGCAGGCGCCGTTGGCGAAAATCGCCGCCGTGTCATTGGTGCTCATGTCGCCGTCCACCACGATCCGGTGGAACGACCGTGCCACGGCCCCCCGGAATGCCTTCCGCAGGTCGGAGGACCGAACAACAGCGTCCGTAAACACGTAAGCCAGCATCGTACCCATGGAGGGGGCGATCATGCCGGCCCCCTTCGCGATTCCGCCCAGGGTGACGGTCCCCCCGCGGACCCGGACCTTCCGCATCGCGCGCTTCGGGTACGCGTCGGTCGTGAGGATCGCTTTGCCCGCCCGCGGTATGCCTTCGCCGGACAGGGAGGCACGGAGCCTGGGGATAGCCGCCAGGATCTTTCCCGCGGGGAGGGGCACCCCGATCACCCCCGTGGAGGAGACGAGAAGGGATTCGTCCGGGAGCCCGAGTTTCCTGCATGCTTCCGCGGAAATCTTTCGGACCGCTGCCAGCCCTTCCCTGCCCGTGCACGCGTTGGCGTTCCCGCTGTTGGCGATCACGCCTCGCAAGGCCGACCGGGACCGCAGGCCCCTGCCCCACTCGATCGGCGCCGCAACCACCCGGTTCCGTGTGAAAAGAACGTCGGAAGTGCACGGACGGTCGCTCAGAACGATCGCGAGATCGGCCTTTCGGTTCTTCTTGATTCCGCACCAGACGGCGCCCCCCCGGAACCCGGGAACGGCAATCTCCCTCACGGGATGCATTCCTTCACGCCCCCATGCCGCAGCACTTCTTGTATTTCTTCCCCGAGCCGCAGGGACACGGTTCGTTCCGCCCCACCTTTTTGGAGGAATGCCGCTGGGTGGTAACCCCTGCCCGGGAGATGTCGCCGCGGGAGAGGTTCACCCTGCGGGCTGCGGAAGGCGTCGTCCGCGCTATCTGGGCGGGCTCCTCCTCCCGCTGTACCTTCACGTGGAAGAGACGCTTGAGCGACTCCTCCTTCGTCCGGAACACCAGGTCGGCAAACATGTCGAACCCTTCCCGCTGGTACTCCTTCAGCGGGTCCTTCTGCGCATACCCCCGAAGGCCGATCCCTTCCTTGAGGTGGTCCATCGAGAGCAGGTGATCCTTCCACAGGGCGTCGATCGTCGAGAGGAGGAACATCCGCTCGAGGTAGCGCATCGGATCCTCGCCGTACTCCTCCTCCTTCTTCCGGTAGGCCGATCGGGCTCCCTCCCCGACCCGGGCGGCGAGCGTCTCCCGGGTAAGTCCCTGCACCTCGCCTTCCGGGATCTCCAGCCGGAATCCGAATTGGGAGAAGACGGCGTCCCGCAAGGCCGGGAAGTCCCACTCCTCCGGGTGCCCCTTCTCCTCCGCGAAACGGCCGGCGAGGTCCTCGGCGACCTCGTCGGCCATCTCCATCGCCATGTCCCGCAAGAATTCTCCCGCGAGAACCTCTTTTCGCATGTCGTAGATGATCGAGCGCTGCTTGTTCATCACGTCGTCGTACTCGAGGAGGTGCTTCCGGATATCGAAGTTGTGACCCTCCACCTTCTTCTGCGCGTTCTCGACGGCCTTGTTGACGAGGTTGTGCTCGATCGGCTCCCCCTCCTCCATCCCGAGCTTCTCCATGAGGGGAGAGATCCGGTCCGAGCCGAAGATCCGGAGGAGGTCGTCCTCGAGGGACAGGAAGAACCGGGACGACCCCGGGTCCCCCTGTCGCCCCGCGCGACCGCGGAGCTGATTGTCCACCCGCCGGGACTCGTGCCGCTCGGTGCCGATGATGTGGAGACCGCCCACCTCCACCACCCCCTCCCCGAGCTTGATGTCGACCCCGCGCCCGGCCATGTTCGTGGCGATCGTCACCTTGCCCGCCTGCCCCGCTTCGGCGATGATCTGCGCCTCCCGCTCGTGGTGCTTTGCGTTCAGGACGTTGTGGGGGATGCCGTGGCGGTTGAGGATGTCGGAGATCCGCTCCGACTTCTCGATGGAGACCGTCCCGACGAGAACCGGTCGGCCCGCCTCGTGAAGGGACCGGATCTCCTCATGGACGGCCTGGAACTTCTCTCTCTCGGTGCGGTAGATCTGGTCCCGGAGGTCTTCCCGGATCATCGCCTGGTTCGTGGGGATGACCACCACGTCGAGATCGTAGATCTGCTTGAACTCCACTGCCTCCGTATCGGCGGTGCCGGTCATGCCGGCCAGCTTCTCGAACATGCGGAAGTAGTTCTGGAAGGTGATCGTGGCGAGGGTCTGGTTTTCGTTCTCGATCTTGACCCCCTCCTTCGCCTCCACCGCCTGGTGCAGGCCGTCCGACCAGCGGCGCCCCGGCATCAACCGTCCCGTGAACTCGTCCACGATGACCACCTGACCGTCCTTCAGCATGTAGTCGACGTCCCGCTTGAAGAGGACGTGAGCCTTGAGCGCCTGGTTCACGTGGTGGAGGATCTCGATGTTCCGGGGATCGTAGAGGTTGTCCACGTTCAAGAGACGCTCGACCTTGCCGATCCCCGAGTCCTCGTCCAGCATGACGCTTCGGGCCTTCTCGTCGATCTTGTAGTCCTCCTCCTTTTTCAAAAAGCCGACGATCGAATTGATCCTTGCGTACTTGTCCGTCGACTCCTCGGCCGGGCCCGAGATGATGAGGGGAGTCCGGGCCTCGTCGACCAGGATCGAATCCACTTCGTCCACGATCGCGTAGTGAAGCTCCCGCTGGGCCATATCCTCCACGCGGAACTTCATGTTGTCCCGCAGGTAGTCGAAACCGAACTCGTTGTTCGTCCCGTAGGTAACGTCGCACCGGTAGGCGGCCTGCCGCTCCGTGTCGTCCATCCCGTGGACGATCACCCCCACGGACAGTCCGAGGAACCGGTAGATCGTCCCCATCCACTCCGCGTCCCGTTTCGCCAGGTAGTCGTTCACGGTGATGAGGTGGACGCCTCGTCCCGAAAGGGCGTTCAGCACGACGGGGAGGGTGGCGGAGAGGGTCTTCCCCTCGCCGGTCCGCATCTCGGCGATCTTCCCCTCGTGCAGCACCACGCCGCCCACGAGCTGGACGTCGAAGTGCCGCATGGAGAGGACCCGCCTTCCCACCTCGCGAACGGTGGCGAAGACCTCGGGGAGAAGGCTGTCTGTGGACTCCCCCTGCTCCAGTCGCTGCCGGAACTCTCCCGTGCGCGCCGCGATACGGTCGTCCGGGAGGTTCGCCAACGTGGGCTCGAGGGTGTTGACCCTGTCGACGATGGGCCGAATCCGATCCAGCACGCGCTCGTTGTGCGTGCCGAACATCTTCTTGAACAGGTTTTCCAGCATCGGCGGGATCCTTCTCCTGGCAGCCGGTTCTAAAAAAAAACGCCCCGACGGGGAAGCTCCCCGGGAGCGGTTTATTACCGCGCCCTTTCCCTGTTAATTCAGAAAGCGGATCGGGTTCACGGGGAGGCCGTTCACGTGGACCTCGTAATGGAGGTGCGGCCCGGTCGTCCGCCCCGTCCTCCCCACCTTCCCGATCCCGCCCCCCCTCTGCACGATGTCGCCCTTTGCTACCAGCCTCTCCGAAAGGTGAGCATATACCGTACGGTAGCCATTCCCGTGGTCGATCACGACGAGGTTTCCGTAGAGCGACTCGAAACCGGAACGGACAACCTTGCCCCCCGCCGCCGCCCTGGCCAGGCTCCCTTTCGCGGCACCGATGTCCAGTCCGTGATGGAAGACCTTGGTGGCGGTGAAGGGGGAGAGCCGGATGCCGAACCCCGACGCGAGAAACCCCCGGGCCGGCCACAGGGAGGGAAGGCTCTCGAGGTAGGTCCTGCGCACGTCGAGCCTCTCGCAGAGGACCTCGAGATTCTTACCTTCCACCAGAAGGCTTTCCTTCAGCTGGTCGCACCGGAACTCGAGGAGGCTGTCCATCCGGTTCGTCGCGGCGGTCTCGGGCGTTTCCGCGCCCCCGATCCCTTCCCCCGTGCCGCTTCCTTTCCGGCCGGGGTGAAGGGTCTCGTTGATGTGGACGAGCGACCGTACGCGGGCATCGAGCGTCCGGATCCGCTCCACTTCGGTCTCCAGGCTTTCGAATTTCGCGTTGAGGCTGTAGAGCGTCAGGTTCTGCTCGCTGACCCGGTTCCGAAGGGCATGAAGCTCCCTCACCTTCGAGAGATTCTCCCTGTAATCATAGATAAACTGCGTCGCCACAACGAAAAAGAGGGCGAGCGCCCCGGTGGCGACGGCAAGTCCTGTCCGGCCGATCCGGTATCCCCGGGATCGTCCCTCAGCACCGATCTGGATGGAAAACGTGAATCGGTCGCGCACGTCTCCTGCGTCCCCCCAAGCCTAAAAAGGTAGTAGGTACCGTACCATGGGTCCGGCGACGGTGTCAACGAAGGGACCCGCCAGATGGAAAACGAGGCCCGGATCCGGAGAGGAAATCTCATCCCGCGGCCCTTTTCTTGAGTTTCTTTTCCGGCTCCCGGTTCCTGGCCACCACCGGGTCGACGATTTCGCCGCAGTTCAGGCACCTCCAGGCGTAAAAGAGATCCAGCATATCCTGGAACCGTTCGTATACCATGGCCCCGCTGCATCGCGGACACCGGTTTCTGTGTCGTCGCGCCATTTTCGTTCCCTCCCGACAACATTTTGATGCCCGGGCTCCACCCCGGTTTCACACGCAAGTTTCATCCGAATTTGCCGAAAGAGATTACAAGGGTGGACCGATACCCCCTGGGAGGATATCCGTTGGCGAGTGCAAGGAAGCGTCTTGGCGAACTGCTCGTGGAGACCGGACTCCTGTCCGAGGAGAGCCTGACCCGTGTCCTTTCCGAACAGCGCACCGTGCGCAAGAAACTGGGCGAAATCATCGTCAGCCAGGGGCTGGCCACCGAGGACGAGATCGCCCAGGCCCTCTCCCTCCAGCTCGGAATCCCGCTGGTCGACCTCACCAACACCCCCGTCGAACCCCAGGCGACCGAGTTGATCCCGGAGAAGGTCGCCCGGAAACACCTGATCGTGCCGATCTCGCTCGATGAGCGGGACCTCCACGTCGCCATGGCCGACCCTTTGAGCTTCGAGGCGTTCGAGGACGTCCGGTTCGCCTCCGGCTACACGATCAAGACCGCCATCGCCACCCGTACGGGCGTCCTCTGGGCGATCGACCAGCATTACCATCTGGGGTCGTCCTTGAGCACCATCGTCAAGGACATCGCCGAGGAACGCCTGGTCGAGGTCGTGCAGGATACGAGGGAGGCCGACAGGAAGGACTCCGAGGATCTCCGGAAGAAGAGCGAGGCGGCCCCCATCATCCGGATGGTGAACCTCTTCGTCGCGGAGGCGGCCGACCAGAAAGCCTCTGACATCCACGTGGAGCCTTCGAAAACGACCCTGCTGATCCGCAACAGGGTCGACGGGGTTCTCCGGAAGTCCCTGGAGCTGCCCAAGTGGGTGCAGGGCGCGGTCATCTCCCGGATCAAGATCATGGCCAAGATGGACATCGCGGAGAAGCGGCTTCCCCAGGACGGCCGGATCGGAGTCCGCGTGGGGTCAAAGGCGCTCGACCTGCGCGTGTCCACGATGCCGGCGGCCTACGGCGAAAAGGTGGTCATCCGGATCCTCGACCAGGCCACTGCCCATATCCCGCTGGAGGCGATGGGGATACTGGAGGACGATCTCCTGCAACTGGAGGAGCTCATCCGCCGACCGCAGGGAATCCTGCTTGTCACCGGCCCGACCGGCTCCGGAAAGACGACCACTCTCTACGCGGCACTCCAGAAGATCAAGTCCGTGGAGCGGAACATCACGACGATCGAAGACCCCATCGAATACGATATCTCCGGGGTCAACCAGGTGGCGGTCCAGGAGAAGATCGGGCTCTCCTTCGCGTCAACCCTGCGCGCGATGCTCAGGCAGGATCCCGACGTCATCATGCTGGGGGAGATGCGCGACCTCGATACGACCACGATCGCGATGCAGGCGGCGCTGACAGGTCACCTTGTCATCTCGACGATACACACCAACAGCTCGGCGGCAACCGTCACCCGGCTGCGCAACTTAGGAGTTCCCTCCTACCTCATCGCTTCCACCCTGATCGCCATCGTGTCCCAGCGTCTGGTCAGGGTCATCTGCCCGAAGTGCCGCGTCAAGGAAGAACCGTCCGAGCGTGACCTCGCGCGGATCGGCCTCGCGCAGACGAAGAAAGGGGAGATCAGCTTCTTCCGGGGGGAGGGGTGCCAGGCGTGCGGCGAGACAGGATACCGCGGCAGGACCGGGATTTTCGAGATCCTGCCCTTCCACCAGCAGATGCGCGACCTCGTGATGGGCAAGGGCTCCGAGACCGACATCCGCCAGCTCGCGGTGGCAAAGGGGATGGTGACGCTCGGCCAGGCCGCGCTCGACAAGGTGAAGGCCGGCGTGACAACGCTTTCGGAGCTGTACCGGGTCGTGGAAACCGAAGAGGAGTTCGGCGCCGGATGCCCGCACTGCGGGACCTCCCTCGGGGCCGACTTCGTGATCTGCCCGGGATGCGGCCACTCCCTCGTCTCCAGCTGCCCGTCGTGCCAGAAGATGGTCTCCCCGCATTGGAAGTTCTGTCCCTACTGCCGCCACAACACAGTGAAAATGGCACGGAAACGCTCCATCGCCTGACGGGGTCCCTCGGACAGATACGGCTTGCGCGAGGACTAAGCCTGCCTAAACGAAGTGGCAGGCGGTGTAGCGTCCGGGAACGGACTCGCGCAGGAGAGGGGAAACCTCCTCGCACACCTTCTGCGCCATGAAGCAGCGGGTGTGGAACCGGCACCCGGGGGGGATGTGAATCGGGCTCGGGGTCTCCCCCGAAAG
>Ga0255054_10000493_pt1 | contig 23284 bp, 18 predicted proteins | sample JV7_2_23_MG_FD_188634 | JGI IMG/M metagenome (GOLD analysis project Ga0255054, IMG submission 188634) | Seawater microbial communities from Jervis Inlet, British Columbia, Canada - JV7_2_23 | ecosystem: Environmental > Aquatic > Marine > Inlet | place: Canada: British Columbia | collected...
GCTTTGGGTCCTCGCTCATGTTCACAAACGGAAGCACGGCTATAGACGGTTTATCGGGCAATTGGAACGCCATTTTATCCAGAGAGGCAGGTTCTATCTTTTTAGATTGATGGAGATATATATTCCAGCCGATTACGCCTATGGCAACTACTAACAGAATAATGATGGTAGATATGGCCGCCCTTCGTGAAATCCTGCCCAAAAACCTTTTCTCGCCGATTACTTTACCTGCAGCTTCGGGCTCTATGAGCACACGATAAATCCGCACGGGCTTTTCGATATTTTTTACCGTTTGCTCCCCAAGATATTCATAACCAAAAGGAAGTTTTTGGCCTATTTGGTCATAGGCAGTTCCGGATATGCAGATGCCCCCACCATAAGCCAAACTTTCTACTCTGGCAGCGATATTGACACCATCACCGTAAATGCTCTCCCCATCATCAACCACATCTCCAAGGTTGACGCCGATCCGAAATTCCATTCTACGATTTTCAGGCAATTCCTCGTTTTTTAGTTTAAGCTGCTTCTGGATTTCAACCGCACCATCTACGGTATCCACTACGCTGGGAAACTCGGCAAGCAAGTTGTCACCGGGTGAGTCCACCACGCGACCACGGTACTGTTGAATAAGTTTGCCCATAATTTCCCGGTATTCTTTTAATGTACGGACAGTACCAGACTCATCCTCGCCCATTAAACGGCTGTAACCTTTGACATCAGCGCTCAATACCGCACTGAGTTTACGTTTATCACGCTCTTCGCTCATGATTTCACCCCCAAATTTAAGGGTTCTAATTAAGGTAAAAATAGCAGAAAGTGGATAGAACAGAGAAGTGCGGGAGAATCTGCAGAACCTGGCTCGACTCAATGGGTGAACTCGTGCATCAGGTCAGGTGTAGTTGGAAATTCGAATCAATCTCTTGTCATATATATATCATCAGATTAGGTGGCGTCAAATATAATTTGATAAATTGGTTAAGGGATAGCACACCACTATATCTGGTAGCCTGGTAAAATTAGTTCAGTCTGCATGTATCCTTAATATCACAACCTATTTTGCATTGCTAAAACCTTTGATACCTCCAACATATCAGTACTTTTGAGTCACTGAAAATGTTGTGATATCGATTTTATATCTCAAGTGTAAAATCCGCTAATTATGTTTCTTTCCAAAATTGCATATTAATGTATGCAACCCACACTTCGGTTGAATTGTGGATGTCGGCTATAAACCCATCATCACAAAAATTTGTATCTTTCATCAACACACCTAACAAATTTCCAGACCCTCCGAATTTCACCATCAGGAAATGTAAACAAAACGAACCGCTAAAAAAGTGTAGGTTTGTCATGAGTAAACCTCAACTCAGGGTAAAGCGGGTATCTAAAGACATAGCGGCCCTTTTATTACTCCATGTGGTAGCTGCTCCGCCACGCTTTTGATTTCTGTCCTGATTTAGGCTGAGGCCGGGTCTGAAATCCCATTGGGTTTCTTTTGATTTTATAAGTTTTTGGATCTGTTCGATCAGCTCATTTTGATCAAGTTGATTATACCAGCGACCGCGTCTGATAAAAATATGATCACCCAGATTCCCTCCTTTTGATTTTACCAGGTCTGAAAATTCATCTATATGCTTGTCTTTAAAACGGCTGTTGAAGGTATTAAACAGTATGATATTCTGACTTTGAAAGTTGTTTTTTCCAACAAAAGTCCATAAAGGCACAGCAGGGCGATACCACCAAATTGGAGACCCTAAAAAAATAAATCGATAGCGATTCAAATCGATAATTGCAGGATCGATTGTCGAATTTCTTTCTTCAGCCCAGGCATCGGCGTTGGCACGGGTCGAGCCTATGATATCGTTGCTGTATTCTTCCGCTTCGATTTCAATCAGATCAGCCTGATAACGGGATGCGATCGTCTTGGCCATTATATCGGTTTTTCCGCTGAGTGAATAATACAGCACTAAAGTGTCGCTTCCTTCCTTTTGAATTACCTGTTTACTCCCTTGGGCGATTTGCAAAGGTTGATTTTGCCTGGCATACAATTTGGGAGCAAACATGATGCCAATGAGAAATTTACAGAAAACTCTTCTGCTAATCAGTTTTATTTTTCCCATGTTGTTCTCTCAATAAAATTGTTTTCGGTATTCCGGTTCTGTGCTTTTTTGGGGCTTTTGACTGTTTTAATGATAACATTGCATTGGTGTTTATTCCTTTGAATTTTTAGCGGATAAAGGTACTATTTCAACTTTCCACCAAGGCGGTGTTTCCGGTAAATTATGGTATTGTATGACTTGACCGATTTTGGGAAAGACAGCGGTTATGTTCTCCTTGTGAGCAGTTTCAAAGAACCGCTCTGCCGGATCGTACCAGCTATGGGTAGCCAGATTGAATGTTGCCCAGTGAATTGGCAGGACAATCCTTCCCTTCAACTCCCTGTGAACTTGCACGGCTTCTTCGGGAAAGAGATGAGAATCGTGCCATAACTTGGAGTAGGCGCCAATGGGAATGATCGTTAAGTCAAACGGTCCGTATTTGTCGCCGATGTTTTTAAAAAGCGGAAACATGCCTGAATCACCGCAAAAGAAAACCGAATGCTTTTCGCTTTTAATAACCCAAGAATTCCAGAAACTCTCATTTTGGTCGAATATTCCCCTACCCGAAAAATGTAACGCTGGGGTTGCAATAAATTGTATCCCATCGTGTTCAACGCCTTGCCACCAATCCAATTCAATGATTTTTTGAGGATCGATTCCCCAATCTTCCAAGTATTTGCCCACTGCCGGCGGGACAAGATAGGTCTTGGTTTTATGATCCAGGTTTTTAATACTGGCTTCATCCAGATGGTCGTAATGATTGTGCGATATTATAACAGCGTCCAAAGGGGGTAAATCTTCCATGGTTACCGGAACGGGATGAAATCGTTTCGGCCCCAGCCATTGTACAAAAGATGATCTTTTGCTGAACATTGGATCTGTTAGGAGATATTTATCCTCAAGATTAATGAGAACGCTTGCATTCCCTAACCACACAAAAGAAAAATTGCCAAATCTATCCTTTTGAAAATGGTTCCTATTTAGGCGATTTACCGGCAAGGGCCTGGCTGGGACTTTATCCGTGCCTTCAAACATGACGGCTTTGGTTGCTCTCCAAAAAGAGGGCGATGCCAGCTTAACATCATTATGGTTATGGAATTTGCCATCATAGAAATTTTTGGATTCGGAAAACCGGTCGATTATTTTTTTATTGCTTGATTCCGCGGCAAAAGCGCAACTCAGCATCAGCACTCCCATTAAAATTATTTCCACAATTCTTTTAGGCGACATCTTCATTTTACACACCTGATACTGAATCCCCAGGCTTTGGGACTCCGATTACGGTATACTTTTGCCTTCCCGGGGTGAATGCCCATCCAAACCAAACTGCGGTTATAGGCTTTTTCAGAATCAAATTCTGTAGCGGTCCAGAAATCAGCGTATTTATTTAATCCCATAAATTTGCCTTTAGGAGTACGCACTCCGGCCGGTATAGCAGAAAATCCGGAATCGTTCACCCCTCTTTTTGAATACTTTATCCATAAAAAATCGGTTTCAAATTTTTTGAGTTTTACACCTTCACTTTCAGTATCTCTCCAACCGGTATCTTCAATATCTTCCTCGGCCATACCTAAATATCTTTCCAGGTTTTTCCACTCAGCGTCTGTTGGTACATGCCACTCTTTGGGGCAAATCCCACTCCCGTTTACAACAGCTTCCCAGGTATATAATCTTCCGTAAGTTGCATTATTTTTCTCATCGTCATCATAGGTATATACTTCCGAAATCTTCGTACCATCCGAATAATGTAAAGATTTCAAGTTTTCAGCCATCCAATACTGGTTTCCTATCTTCACTGTTGAATATTTATTGCCGTCATAATCTGATATTACTTCTGAAGTCATATTGCTACGCTCGCTTTTTTCCTGGTCCATTGAATAACCGCTTGACAGAAATACCGTCAGGATGAAGATTGGAATCAATAAAAGCGCAACAGCTGCAATCGCGCTCCTTTTTTTGGCGACATGCCGGCGGAAGTCTTTTATTTTGAAATTTACAGAGTCTTTGTTATCTGATTTCATTATTTCATCATGAATTTATTTGCATTTTTCCCAAGACAAAGACAAGGACACTTCTATTCATCCCTTCGGCAGACGATCATCTCTTCTATCTTCTGTTGGCACTTGTTACAGGAAACACAGCCAGTGAGGTGTTCGGGGTTCTCCATCCACTTATTGACAACGCTCGGATCTTCAAGAATGGGACGCGCGATTGCGAAAGCATCACAGGTGGTCCCGAGGTGCTTTTCCATCATCGCAGGTGTCCGCCAGCCGCCGACACCGATGACGGGGATACTTCCTTCACCTTCACCGCCGACAGCAGAGCGGATTTTGGCGGTGGCCTCGGCAAAATAGCCTTCTCCGTTTTTGCCCTCTTTTCCCGCTTTGGCGAGCCTGTTCGGCCCCAACTTGGGGTCGGCTGCCGGAGAGCCTCCCGAAATCGTCAATGCTTCTATTCCCGTCTCGGTCAGCCTCTTTGCAAAGAAAATGACATCATCGTGTGTTACGCCTCCCTCAATACCGTCTTCGCAGTTCAGCTTGGCTGTCACCGGCCAGTCGCCGGTAGCCTCGCGGACCGCTTTTACAACTTCCACGCAATAGCGGGCACGGTTTTCAAGACTCCCGCCCCAATCGTCGGATCGGTGGTTCCACAATGGACTGAACCAGGCGCCCGGACCAAAGCCGTGACCGAAATGTAATTCAACGCCGTCGAATCCGGCTTCCTTGCACCACCGGGCCGCCGCAGCCCATTTCCCTATTACATCGTGGATCTGCTGTTCGCTTGCGGCCGGGCAGGTTTCCCCGGTTCCGCCCATTTCAACAAACGGGTCGGTTGTCTCGTCAGCAGCGAACGTGTCGGCGTAAGTGGTCCTGACGAACGGCAGGCGGAAGATCCCCGTATGAACCAATTGGCAGAAGATTTTGACATCTTTATCGGCAGCATGAACGGCTTCCGTGAGTTTCGCAAGCGAGCTGATCCGCGAATCGTTCTCCACGCCGATCATGGCCGGCAATATGGCACCTTCAGGTGAAACGAAAGCAAAGCCGGTGATGATCAGGGCACAACCACCCTCAGCTATCTCGACATAACGTGAAATCAGCTCATCGGTGACGTCGCCGGTGGGGCAACCCGCCAGCCATGTAGCACTGCGGACGATTCGATTCTTGAGCTTCATCGATTTGTTTTCAAAAGGTTCAAAGATTTTCATCATGAGACGCCTCCTTATTATTTTTTCTTATAGAGTCCGGATTTACTTCTGATCTTTACCATGGCAGCGACTTTATCATTGATTGGAGACTCAGTGTTAGTCAAAAACTGCAAAAGATTTGCACAATCCTGCCGATTATCAAGAAAAAGGATACCATTGAGATAAATATAGTGTTATAATCCTGCCCATTCTTAAACAAGGAGTCAAAACGATGAAAAACGGATCGACGATGAATGTTTCCAGTCCTACTGATACCTCTGCGCGAAATACGCTCGTGCCACTCATTGAGAAATATGCCGTCAAGGAGGGTATAACAGAGACCGAATGGCCGGGACTTGTAATAGGCCGCAGCAGCCAGCCTGTGCCCAGATTCCCCCTTCATTATGTGCCCTGTATCTGTGTCGTTGCCCAGGGAAGGAAGCACGTTTATGTGGCCGATGACCCTATTGTCTACGATCCGATGCATTATCTTGTGGTCACGCTTCCCATGCCGCTTGAGGCCGAGATTGTCGAGGCAAGCGCAAAGGAGCCTTTTCTATCGTTGGCGCTTGAAATTGACGTGTCAATGGTCGGAAAACTGCTGCTCGAGATGGCCGAAGAAGAACATCGGCCTGAAGCAAAGATAAACCCGACCCAGGCCATATACGCCTCACCGATGAACGATGACCTGCTGGATGCTGTCATGCGCTTGTTACGTGCACTCGAAAATTCAGTAGACCGCCGTATATTGGGACCGGGAGCCGTTAGGGAAATACTCTACCACATTCTCAGGGGGCAGCAGGGTTCGTTTTTACGCGCCCTCGCTTTGCGTGACAGCGGCTCACACCGTATCGCCCAAATAGTTCGTTTTCTGCAGGAGAACTATAATCAGTCGCTCGACATTTCATCCATTGCCAGGTTCGCCGGTATGGGTAATTCAACGCTGCATCATGTCTTTGAGAAAATTGTCGGGCAATCACCGATTCATTACCTGAAAAAAATCCGGCTTCACCAGGCGCGCCTGATGATTGTCAGCAACGGCCTGAGCGCGAGTGAGGCGGCATACGAGGTGGGCTATAATAACCCATCACAGTTTAGTCGGGAATTCAAGCGACAGTTCGGACTGCCTCCGAGCCGGGCAGCAGAAATCCTATAAAATGTTTGGGTGTGATAAATCCACCATTTCTAAAAGCTACAATAGGGGGGTATCATGGAAACGAGAGTACAAAAGATGATCTCGGCCTTTTTTTTTATCATCTTCAGCATCTTGGTCGTTACAACGTTTCGGGCCGACGCAGCTGAAACAGACAGTGTCGATAACGTCGTTAAAAATTCTTCAACCGCCGCAAAGCAGGCTACGCTATCACTATCGGGTACGGAAAATAAATATCTTATTGAAGAATCCGCTTACCATCGGTTCTTCAAACCCGCCAAAGACAATCTGAACTTATTCGGTCGACAATTAACTTTTGTGTTTTCAAACTATTCACAGGCACCTTCGGAAATCGTCAAAGCGCTTAACCATCTGACCGCCGGAAAGGGAATGGGGCATTTGGCTAAATTATTCCTCCTGTTTCTGCTGCTGATTGCCATTGGGTTCGGCGTGGAAAGACTCATTAATATCCCTATGAAAAAGTATAAACAGCAGCTCCAAAGCACCGTTCCCAAATCTTTTATTCAGTTAACTGCCCGACTTTCAGCCCGCACGCTGTTGGAGTTGATCTCCTTTGTTGTATTTGTGCTTACAATTGTAGGGCTGTACCTTCTGTTTTACCCCACCCACAGCCCGCTGTACGAATTGGCCATAATTTATCTACCGCCGATTTTCATTATCCGCCTAGCCTACATTGTATTGAACGCTTTATACTCGCCGACAGCGCCCCACATGCGGATTTCCCCGCAGAATTGCCCCTCAGCCGCAATGTATTTCGTTGGATTTATGGCCTTTATCATCATCAGCCTTTTCATGACCAAAACTCTTTTGCTGTTAAAAAGCCACGGCATGAACGAAGGTGTTTTTCTGCTCCTTTATTCCCTGTCGGGCCTAGTGCAATTTATTATTCTGCTGGCTATAGTTTGGATGGATCGCGCACGGATTACGCGTTTAATTATGAAAGCGCAAAATGAGACGAAATCACAACCCCTGTCATTCGGAAACAAAATAAAGCGCCTGTGGTTTCCCCTGGCCTGTGTGGGGCTTTTAGGGTTTGAGCTGCTCTGGCAGGTCAATTTGATTTTGTACCAAAAGGATTTGGTGCTGCCCTTGCTCTTGACGATTCTGAGCATCCCCTTTGGCTTTCTGCTCTTTTCGATCGGCAACCGTTTGCTTCTCATCGCCTCCGGGCAGACCGAACTAATGGACCCCCGCATTGTTAACCAGGATATCCTTCCAGAGGATGCGGATATATCCGCATTCGTCAAAATCGCTCTACCCCCGGAACCGGTATCCGCCAGTCGCGGCGATGGCGCATCAGATCGGAAAGAATCACTTTTTACACGCAATTTGGCGCTGATTCGAAACCTGTTGGGCATTCTAATCGGCTGCGCCCTGTTTTTCTGGGTAATGAATCTGTGGGGGCTGGATTTACCGCTGGGTCGCTCTGTCGTCCAGTCTGCCTTGAGTATTTTTGCAACCCTTCTGTTGGCTTATGTGGTTTGGGAAATTTGCCGAACCATCATTGACCGAAAGCTCGAGGAGGACCGACCTCAATCCGAGCAAGATATGGACGATATGGAAGAAGGAGCCGAAGGATCACGCAAAGGAACCCTTCTGACCCTTCTGCGCAAAGTTATCCTTGCGTTGATTGGGGTGATCGTTATCCTGATCACCCTGAACGCTATTGGGATTAATATAGGGCCTCTGCTTGCCGGGGCGGGTATCTTGGGTATCGCCGTAGGCTTCGGGTCCCAGACCCTGGTGAGAGACATTCTTTCAGGAGTTTTTTTTCTGATGGATGATGCTTTCCGGGTCGGTGACTATATTGAAACTGCCGGTACCAAGGGCATGGTGGAACATATATCTTTGCGCTCCTTAAGACTGCGGCATCCACGCGGTATGGTATACACCATACCTTTTGGTGATATGGGATCGGTCCAAAATTTCAGCCGCGATTACATCATCACCAAGCTTGATGTGCGCGTTCGCTATGATGCGGATGTCGACAAAATCAGAAAAATTGTCAAGAAGATGAGCAGAGAATTACAACAAAATGAAGAAATCGGTTCGGTATTGCTCAGCCCGATTAAATCCCAGGGCGTCAGAGAGATGGATGATTCGGCCATGATTTTACGGGTGAAGTTTAAAACGAAACCGGGGGATCAATTTGTTGTCCGACGCGAGGTTTACAGGCGTATTCAGGAGCGTTTTAGAGCAGAGGGCATCGAATTTGCCCATCGAAATGTTACTGTTTATCTCCCGCCGGAAGTGACCGGAGCCGAAGCCGGAGAGGGCCGGGGAGCAGACCCTGTTCCCGGTAGCATACCGCATAAAAAGCTACTTGAAGCCGGCGCAGCTGCCGCAATCGTCGCCTCACAGGCTGAAGAAGGTAAAAAGCCTAAGAAGTAGAAAAGTCGTTCCGAGATCACCTTATATACCATTACAGTCGCGTGCCGGGTTGCGAAGGCAGCTTGTATTCCCTGATAATGAATAAGTACTCATTTCATATCCAGCCCCAAGATCGCTTTCATCCTTTCTGCTAATTTATGCGGTTTAAACATTAGGGTTCTGTAATTAATGTAAAAATCTATCAAGACATTTTTTTAATTTGTGCTTGACATAGGCGATCAGGTTCTGATAAGAAATGAATGAGTATTCATTCATTTCTTGATTATAAAAAGCTTAAATAGGGGAGAGCGATCATCAAGCAGCCAGAAAAAAATCATAAATATCATCAGATCCTCGAGGCGGCGGTTAAGGTTTTTGCCAGGCAGGGATTTCATCAGTCAACCGTTGCCCAGATCGCCAAAGAAGCCGGCGTGGCCGACGGCACCATCTACCTGTATTTTAAAAATAAGGACGATATTCTGGTCCAATTTTTCAGTTACCGGACCAAACAGGTTTTTGAATCTTTCCGGGGGGAGGTCGATCGGGCGGAAGCGAGCTCAGAAAAATTAAGGAATCTTGTACGGCGCCATCTTGCCGAATTTCAGCGTGATCGAGATGGGGCGGTTGTCTACCAGGTGGAAACCCACCAGAACAGCCGCCTGGCGGAAGCGCAGATTAGAGAAATGTCCCAGATGTATCGGGATCTCATCTCCGAGATCGTCGAGCAGGGCCAGCAGGAAGGTACGATTCGCAAGGATCTCTATGTCGGATTGGTCAAACGCTTTGTCATCGGCGCCGTGGATGAAGTCATCAATACCTGGCTGCACTCAAATGAGGAATATGATCTGGTTTCGATGGCCGATCCACTGGTTGAGCTTTTTATAAAAGGTATCGGACATAGTGACAATTCAACACCTTAAATTTTACCGGAATAATAAGGCTTCCGGTAATTCGTATGCAAAAGAGGAGATAATCAAAAATGGCACAATTTATCGCAGATCGTAGGGATGTCGATTTTGTTCTTCATGAACAGCTCCGGGTTGAGACCCTGAGTGAACATGAGAAGTATGAAGAATTTAACAAAAAAACCATCGATTTGATCATATCCGAGGCCCGCAATCTGGCTGTCAAAGAGCTTTTGCCAACCCAGATCGACGGCGACCGCGAGGGCGCCCGCTTTGAAGGCGGCAATGTGACGGTTCCGGAATCTTTCCACAAGGCCTGGGACCTTTTTAAGGAAGGTGAATGGGTTGCCCTTTCCGATGACCCGGAATGGGGCGGGCAGGGCATGCCGATGACCATCTCTTTGGCAGCCAACGACTATTTTGTCGGTGCCAATTTAGCTTTTATGGTCTATCCTGGATTGACCCACGGTGCCGGCCGGCTGGTTCGAACATTTGGAACCGATCAACAAAAAAAACTGTTTTTAAAAAAGATGTTCACCGGAGAATGGACCGGCACCATGCTGTTGACCGAACCGGAAGCCGGCTCCGATGTGGGTGCTTTGACGACTTCGGCAGTTAAAAATGACGACGGCACCTATTCGATTACCGGCAACAAAATTTTTATCTCAGCGGGTGAACATGATATGGCCGAAAATATCATTCACCCGGTGTTGGCCCGCATCGAAGGGGCGCCGCCAGGCACAAAAGGGATCTCGCTGTTTCTGGTGCCCAAAATCCGGGTAAATGACGACGGCAGCCTGGGCGAATTTAATGATGTGGTTTGCACCGGTATCGAGGAAAAAATGGGTATTCATGGAACTGCCACCTGTTCCCTGTCGCTTGGCAGCAAAGGCAATTGTCGCGGCACGCTGCTGGGAGAGGAAAATAAAGGCATGCGCGCCATGTTTCAGATGATGAATGAAGCCCGTTTGCTCGTGGGACTCCAGGGACTGGCCTGTGCCAGCTCTGCTTATATGTATGCCGTCAACTATGCGCGCGAGCGGGTGCAGGGCCGGCATCTTTTAAAGGCTCTGGAAGACAATGCCCCCTCGGTGCCCATCATCGAGCATCCCGATATTCGACGGGTGCTGTTAACCATGAAAGCCTATGTCGAAGGCATGCGCAGTCTGCTATATTATATTGCATTTTGCGCAGACAAAATTCGAGTCAGCGAAAAAGAGGAAGAAAAGGCAAAATACCAGGGCTTAATGGATCTGTTGATCCCTATTGGCAAGGGATATGTGACGGATAAAGCATTCGAAGTCTGCGACCTGGGAATGCAGGTGTACGGCGGCTACGGCTACATTAAAGAATATCCCATGGAACAGCTGGTGCGGGACTGTCGCATTAGCCAGATCTACGAAGGCACCAACGGCATTCAGGCCATGGACCTTCTGGGCCGCAAGCTCGGCATGAATAAAGGCAAGCCGATTATGGATCTTCTGGGAGAGGTCCAGCAGACGGTCGCTGCCGCCAAGGCGATTTCAAGTCTGGAAGAGGTTGCCGCTAACGTGGAGGCAGCGGTCAACAAGCTGGGGGAAGTGGCCCTTCATATCGGTCAAACCGCCATGTCGGCGGATACCCGTATGAATGCTTTTGCGCATGCCTATTCCTTTATGGAGGTATTCGGCGATGTGGTCTTTGCCTGGCTGCTGTTGTGGCGGGCTTCCATAGCGGCTCAAAATCTGGAAAACGGTGCCAGGAAAAAAGACGTGGGCTTTTACGAAGGCCAGATCAAAAGTGTTGAATTTTTTGCGCATTCGATTTTACCGGTCAGTCTCGGCAAAATGAATGTGATTCTGGCGGCCGACAGTACGGCGGTTGATATTTCAGAAGATGCCTTCGGGGGGAAATAAATCAAGGTTCAGAGGTTCAGGGTTCAGGGTTCAGGGTTCTAAGCTTGAAGGCCGGTTTCATTCGTTCGATTGGTATAATTAAGCAACTGTTTTATTGGTTTTATTGGTTTGATTAGTTGTATTTGTTTAAGCGAACCAATTTAACCAATTGAACTAATCCAACTAATAAAACAAGTCCCTTTTTTTAAACCTCTGAACCTCTGAACCTGCTGAGCGCTATTGTCCGAAGCGGGTATTCGTGATATGCATGCGCCCTTGGTTTGCAAGCAACGAATAACTTTCAATTGGGCATTTTGGCTCAATTGAGATACAAATAAGGGGGAGCGACTCTAAAAAATGGAATCCGCATTGACTTCTCCGGCTGCTGCTTCATTATTTGGTATTCCGACGGTAATCTTTTCCATCCTGATACCGGTTGTCGGTACGGCCCTGTTTGCCTACATTATCATCCGCAGGCTGACCCCCCTGGTCAAAGCCGCCCCGGATGACCGCTTTTGCTGCATTGGGCAACGCATTGGCCTGATTTTAAAACTTTGGCTGGCCCAGTGGCGCCATCCCCGGTATATGCTCGCCGGTGTATTGCACATTTTTATATTTGCCGGCTTTATTATTCTGGCCGCACGCTCAACCCAGCTGGTCATACTGGGTTTTTCCGAAAATTTTGTGTTGCCCGGATTCAGCGGCGTTTTCGGGCTGATCTACAGCATCTTAAAAGATTACGCGGCCACCTGGATTTTCTTTGCCTGTGTCATCACCGCCATCCGCAGGGGAATTATTAAACCCGAGCGCTATGCCGTGCCGCCCCGTTACGGAAAAGAGCATACCGCTGAAGCCATATTTGTCCTCGGCCTTATTTCAACCTTGATGATCTCGGAAAGCTTATTTGAAGCCAGCCGGGTCGCCGCACAAGTCCGCAATGGTGTTCATGCCGAGTTCCCGGCCGCGCTGAGCCTGGCCTGGTTTTTCAGCCATATGCTAAGCGGTTCCTCTCTGGCGCTATTGCAGAATACGCATCTGATCACCTATTTCATCCATGATCTGACCTTTTTCTTTTTCCTGTGCTTTCTGCCGCTGGGCAAGCACTTCCATGTGATTACCTCCATCTTCAACGTATTTTTCATGCGGGTAGAAAAGGGCAATGTCAAGCCCGTGCGCTACGGCGTTTCAGATGAACAGCTTGACGATCTGGATTCTTTCGGCGTGAAAGTCTTTGAGGATTTTACCTGGAAGCATATCCTTGATTTCTATACCTGTGCGGATTGCGGCCGCTGTTCCGACCGCTGCCCGGCCAATGCAGTCGGGCGTCCTCTGTCGCCGCGATTTATATCCATTAAGGGCCGCGATTATGCCTTTAGACATTATCCTTTGATCGGCAGCAACAGCGGAGAGGCCAAAGCATTGATCGGTGATATTTATGATGAGGATGAAATCTGGTCATGCACCACCTGCGGGGCCTGCGAACAGGAATGCCCCCTGGGCATTGAATATATCGATAAGATAGTGGATTTGCGGCGTGGCATGGTCGATGAAGGGCTGGTGCCCCAATCCCTGCAAAAGCCGCTGGGTTCACTTGAAAAACGCGGTAATCCCTGGGGTAAGATGGAGAAAAAGCGCGCGGATTGGACCCAGGCGCTTCCGGAAGGCTGTAGCGCCAAAATTCTTGAAAAGGCTGCTTCAGCGGATGTCCTTTATTTCGTAGACAGCATTTCCTCATATGATGACCGCATGCAGGAAATTGCGCGCTGCACCGCCAAAATTCTTAATGCGGCCGGAATTAATTTCGGCATCCTCGGCAAGGGTGAAAAAGACAGCGGCCATGAAGCCAGGCGATTTGGCGAGGAGATGCTGTATCAGGATTTAAAGGATCAAAATACGGATGCTATCCTGAATTCCGGCGTGCAACGCATTGTTACCGCCGATCCGCATGCCTTCAATGCCTTAAAAAAGGATTATAGCGATCTTCCGCCGGTGGAACATATCAGCCAGACGCTTGTGCGGAATGTTCAGCGCGGTAAAATTCAACTCAAACCGGTTGAAGATGCTTCAAAAATTTATGTCTATCATGATGCCTGCTATCTGGGCCGGCACAATAATGTATATGATGATCCCCGCCAGGCCATCGATTCAATCCCCGGAATTAAACGGGTTGAAATGGCTAAAGACTGCCGTGACCGGTCTTTTTGCTGCGGCGGCGGCGGTTTGATGCTCTTTTATGAGCCCGAAGAAGAACAGCGCATGGGGGTGCTGCGCGTGGAGATGGCCAAAAAGGCCGGGGCCGATGTGATTGTAACCGCCTGCCCGTTCTGTCTGGTCAATATTGAAGATGCCATCAAAGTCAGCGGTCTGGAGGGGCAGATGGAAGCGCTGGATCTGACAGAGCTCGTTGAGCGGCATTTGATCGCAAAAACATGATTTAGGGACTTGGGGGTCAGATTGCTTCGTCGCTATCGCTCCTCGCAATGACCAACTGATCGTAATCGTTTTATTTGTCATTGCGAGCGTAGCGAAGCAATCTCTTTTTTTTAGACACGATAGTAATAACCAATAACCAGAACCCATCTCAAAGATGTGGATCAGGGTTCATGGCAAGGCGCGGATCGGCGAAAAAGTGGAGCATACACGGTAGTATGTGAGCATTTTGAGCCGAACCGCAACACAGCCATGAGCACTTAGACGCTTTTTTGAGATGGGTTCGAATAACTATTAACGATATATCCGGAGGAATAGCATGGAGATCTTAGTTTGTGTTAAACGGGTTCCGGACACCGCTGAAAATGAAATCGAGGTAAACAGCGATGGTTCCGATATCGAACGCGATGATCTGGTTTTCTCGGTGAATGAGTGGGATAATTATGCGGTTGAAGAGGCCATTCAGATTGTCGACAATGTGGGTGGTGCTGTTACCGTGGTTTCCCTGGGTGACGAGGAATCCGAAGAGGTCGTCAGAAGAGAAATGGCCATGGGAGCCAACAATGGAATTCTTTTAACCGATGATGCTTTTGAGGGATCAGACGGGAAAGGCATCGCCGCAGTTTTGAAGGCTGTGGTCCAAAAGGGAAATTATGATCTGATCCTGACCGGTGCCCTGGCTGATGATGGTGCCGGTCAAATCGGCGGCATGCTGGCCGCCATGCTGGATGTGCCCTATGCATCAGTGGTAAACTCCATCGAAGTTTTAAACGACAGCCAGCTTAAAGTCGGTCGGGAAATTGAGGGCGGCAATCAGGAAATGAACGAGATTGCGCTTCCCTGCGTGCTTTCAATCCAAACCGGTATCAACGAGCCCCGTTATGTCGGGATTCGCGGCATCCGAAAAGTCGCTTCGGTGGACATACCGGTATGGGGAGCCTCTGATCTTGGCATTGACCCGGCAAATGTGGGTGAATCCGGCGCCAGGGTTAAACGGATCGATTATTTTGTTGCGGATCTTGGCGAAGGCGCTGAAATTCTTGAAGGCAGCAATGAAGAGGTTGCCGAAAAATTGATTGACCTATTAAAAGCCAAAGGAGGAATAAAATAATGGCCGCACAGGTTTTTGCATATATTGAACATAAGGATGGTGTTGCCGACGATACGGCTTTAGAACTTATTTCAGCCGCCCAAAAAATCTACCCGGATGGTTCCGTAACCGCAATCGTTACCGGGTCCGGTGCCGATCTGGATACGGTCTGCAATCAACTGGCTGCCTCCTGTGCGGAGGTGTGGAAATTTGACAGTGAGGCCCTGGCCTATCCCAATGCCGAAGTCATTCGAAAGCTGCTGGCGGCTGCTCTGCCCCCGGATGCCATTGTGCTGGTTCCGCATGATACGTTCGGCATGGACCTTTCTCCCGGGCTTTCCATAAAGCTGGATTCGGTTTTTGTATCCGATGTCGTCGACTTTGAGGGTTTCGAAGGGGACAATCTTAAAATGATACGCCAGGAATACAGCGGGCAGGTCAGCACGCATGTGATGGGGAATATTGCTTCCGGTGCTGTTATTAACATTCGTCCAGGCACATGTCAGCCGGATGAAAGCCAGTCGGCTGCCGGACAGGTAATCGATAAATCATCTGAAATCGGAGAGCTGACGGCGAATCGACGGTTTCTGGAAGTCGTAGCGGCTGAAGTGGGGGATGTGGACATCACCAAAGAGGATATCCTGGTTTCAATCGGCCGCGGTATCGAAGATCAGGATAACATTGAAATTGCTGAAGAACTGGCTAAGGTCGTGGGGGGTGTTGTTTCCTGTTCCCGGCCGATCGTTGATGCCAAATGGCTTGAAAAGCCGCGTCAGGTTGGAACTTCAGGTCAGACGGTAAAACCCAAAGTATACATGGCACTTGGAATCAGCGGATCCTTCCAGCATTTAGGCGGATTAAAGGGTAATCCATTTATTGTGGCCGTGAATAAGAATCCCAAAGCCCCCATTTTTCAAGTCGCTGATGTCGGGGTTGTCGAAGACCTGCTTGATTTTGTTCCGGTTCTGACTGAAAAGATCCAGGAAGGTAAATGATCATCTCTAAAATTGGGGGAGCCTTTTTATAGCCGTCTGTGTGAATGATACAATCAGGCGGCTATTTTTTCTAGAAACTATCTAAACCGGAATTTAATTGTCTATTCCACGAAAATAGGATAAAAATTTATCAATCTCAAAAGGCATACAGGTTGCGGGATTCATTTCGATAAACTATCTTATGGTACCTGTAGGTCCGAATTAAATTATCAATCATTTCTTTCAATGGAGTGATACGTCTATGAAAAAAGGGGCCACTTTTAAGACGATTCGGGTATTTGTCGTTTTGCTGGCAGCTTTTATGATTGCCGCGGTTCTGGTAATCCTGCGGCCCAAAGCCGAACGGCGTGTTCCCGAAGAAACAGGACGCCTGGTTGAAGTATTTACGGCCAGGGCTGAGAAGGTTCAAATGTATGTTGAAGCATACGGCACTGTTGAACCTCGTGAAGCACTGCTGCTGGTTGCCGAAGTTCGCGGGCAGATTGTCGCTACTGACCCGACCTTTCAAGAAGGAAATTTTGTAACCACGGGAACCCGGCTGATCCAGATTGATCCGCGGACCTACGAACTGGAAGTACAGCGCCGCAACGTCCAGATTAAACAGGCCCAGGCAGAGATCAAGCGTCTTAAACAGGAGGTCTTAAACCTGCAGGCGCGCATCAAAATCGCAAAATCAGATGTTTCGCTCGCCAAAAGTGAATATTTCAGGCTGAAGAAACTGATCGATCGAAAGGTCATCGCTCAGTCGACCCTGGATAAGACCGAGCAGCAATATCTGGCCAGCCGGGAGCGTTTGCAGGCTCTTGAAAATCAACTGGCCCTGACAGGACCCCAAAAAGAACAGCTGCTGGCCCAGCGTGATTTAGCCAAGGTATTGTTTCAGGAAGCAAAGTTGGATCTTGAACGATCCGGTATTATTGCTCCATTTGACGGCTGGGTTCTCGAAAAAACCATTGAAGTCGGTCAACATGTTACGGTCGGACAGAGTATGGGCAGAATTTACAATGCCGGTGAGCTGGATATCGAGGTGCGCATTCCGGTTAAGGATTTCAAATGGCTGCCTGCGGAGTTGAATTCGGATGCGCGCATTGAGGCGGACATTATTTTTGAAAACCAAGGAACCCGAAGGACCTGGAATGGGCATGTGTCCCGCGTCAAAGCGCAGATGGATGACAGAACCCGAACACTGCCGGTGGTCGTCGAAGTTGACGAAACCTCCAAATCTGAAGAAAACAGGAGCTCACTGCGCCTGAGACCGGGGATGTTTGTAACCGTTAAGATTAAAGGCAAAGAAGTCGGTGAGGCGTTTGTGCTTCCGCGGTACGTGGTTTATCCAGGAAATATTGTCTATACGGTTAAAGAGGACCGCTTGAAAATTAAGTCAGTCAATATCCTGCGAGCGTATAAAGATTCCGTCATAATCAACCAGGGATTGTCAGATGGCGAGTATATCATTAAAACGCCATTGTCGGCTGCTACGGATGGAATGCTCGTTCGGGTCAAGTAGTTTAAGGCTTGGGGCATGGGGCTAGGGGCACGGGGAATAAGTACACCATGCGCCATGCTCCCTGCGCCATGCCTCACGAAGTGAAATAACATGGAAAAACTCGGCAAATGGTCCATAAAAAATAACGTTACCGTCAATCTGGTCATGATCTTTATCATCGTGGCCGGGGTGTTTACGGTGATGAAGATGCGCCGGGAAATGTTTCCTCAGTTTGCGCTGGATATGATCGTTGTCAGCGTGGATTACCCGGGATCAAGCCCCGAAGAGGTGGAAGAAGGCATCTGCATCAAGATCGAAGAGCAGATCGAGGGCATCGAAGGCATTGACCGCATAATATCCACCGCGCGCGAAGGCAATGGCGAGGTCCTGGTGGAACTTGAATCCGGCTCGGATGTGCAGAAAGCGCTGGACGAAATAAAAGCGGAAGTCGATCGCATCGATACTTTTCCGGAAGAAGCCGAAGAACCGCTGGTCCTTGAAATTGTTAAGCGAGATCCCACCATTTATGTGGCGCTTTACGGCGATACAGATGAAAAACGCCTGCGGCAGGCTGCTGAGAAAGTTCGCGATGACCTGCTGGATGCCCGTATCGTTTCGCAGCTGGATACGTCAACTACAGATGGATTTTTTTCAACAATTCTCAAGCGCTTCAAATTCAAACAACCTGAAGTGATCACCCAGCTCGAGCTTGTGGGAGTGCGGGATTATGAAATCGCGGTTGAAGTGTCCGAAGAAAATCTGCGCCGTTTCGGGCTTTCCTTTGACCAGGTGATCAGTGCTGTCAGAGCCGGCAGTATTGACCTTCCCGGGGGTAAAATTAAAACCGAGCAGGGAGAGATTCTGGTCCGGTCAAAGGGGCAGCTTTACACCGGCAGGGAATTTGAAGCCATTCCATTGATTACCCTGGCGGATGGGACCGTGGTGCGGCTGGGACAGGTTGCCAGAGTGATTGACGGATTTAAGGATGTTGATATAAAATCCCGCTTTAACGGCAAACCGGCCGCCATCGTCCGGGTCAGCCGAACCAGCCAGCAGGATGTCATCGATATTGCCAACATCGCCCGGAATTACGTCGCAAGCCACAACCATAAAATGACGGATGAAATTGACATGGCCATCTGGGGTGATCTGTCAGTATTGGTGCGGGACCGCATTGATCTGATGCTGCGCAACGGGTTTCAGGGGATTACCCTGGTGTTTATTTCGCTGGCCCTGTTTCTAAATTTCCGGCTGGCCTTCTGGGTGGCCATCGGGATTCCGATATCGTTTATGGCGGCATTTCTGGCGCTCAACGGATTTAATCAAACCATTAATATGATTTCTCTTTTTGCGTTCATAATGACCCTGGGTATCCTTGTGGACGATGCCATTATTGTTGGTGAGAATATCTATACACACTATAACCGGGGCAAATCGCCTTCAGAAGCAGTGGTCGACGGCCTAAAAGAGGTCGGTGGACCGGTCGTCATGGCGGTTTCAACAACGATTGTTGCCTTTATGCCGTTGATGTTTCTCTCGGGTATCATGGGCAAATTCATCGCCGTTATGCCCATGGCCGTTATCCTCATTTTAATCGTATCCTTGGGTGAAGCCCTGATCATTCTTCCCGCGCACCTGAATCATGCCTTAAAGCGATCGGAGAAAAAAAGAGCGAAGTTGAATTCGTGGCATGAGCGTTTGCGAAAACGCGTTGAGGGGCTTCTGCAAACCACCATTAGGCGGCTTTATACACCGGCCATAAGCTACGTCGTCAAAAATCGATATTTTACATTTTCCATTGGTATCGGTGTTTTGATCATCAGTCTCGGTATTGTGGCGGGTGGATATGTGCCGTTTGTATTTTTCCCAAAAGGCGAAAGTGACTGGCTCATCGCCGAAATAAACTATCCGCTGGGCACCCCGGTCAGTTTAACCGAAGCAGCCGTTCAGCATCTGGAAACAAAAGCCTTTGATTTGAACACCGCATTTCCTGAATTTTCAGAGGAAAACGGTGATCTGATTCAAAACACCTTTGCCCTGGTGGGGCTGATTCCGCGCCGTGATTGGAAACCTGCAGAAATCGGCAGCCATGTCGGAGAAGTCTGGGTGGAACTGGTGTCTTCCGAGGAACGCCCGGGTGTATCGACAAATAAAATCCTGAACCGCTGGCGCAGTCAGGCCGGCGAATTGCCCGGTATCGATAGGCTGGCGTTTTTTACGCTGGAAGGGGGACCGGCCGGCAATGCGATCGAAATTCAACTCACCGGCCAGGACTTTGATCAATTGAGCCTGGCGGCCGATGAGCTCAAAAACGAGATCAGGACCTACCCCGGCACCTATGACATTTCCGATAATTTTAAACCCGGCAAACAGGAAAAAAAGCTGCGCGTAAAGGCAGGGGCCCGTTCCATCGGGGTGACCATGCGCGGGCTTGCCAAACAGGTTCGCCAGGCATTTTACGGGGAAGAGGCCCTGCGCATTCAGCGCGGCCGGGATGATGTCAAGGTCATGGTCAGATATGCGGATAAGCAGCGCAGCAGCCTCTCGGGGTTTGAAGAGATGCGCATCCGCACCAGCGACGGCCAAGAAATACCCATCGAAGAGGTGGCCGATATTTCTCATGGCCAGGCGTATTCAATTATCAATCGGGTGGATCGCAAACGAACCGTAACGGTGATATCGGATCTTGATGAAACCATTGCCAATGCCAGCCGGATTGTGGCCGGTCTGAAAGCCAATTTTCTGCCCAAACTCGTTGAGCGTTACCCGGGCATCACCTATGACCTGGAAGGCCAGGAGAAGCGAACCCGGGAATCCCTTGATAGTCTTAAATCAGGGTATTTACTGGCGATGATGGGAATTTTTCTTTTGCTGGCCAGCCAGTTTCGTTCTTACATCCAACCGGTAATCATTATGATGGCGATTCCCTTCGGTCTGATCGGGGCGGTCTTCGGCCACCTGGTCATGGGAAAGGAATTTACCATGATCAGTCTTTTTGGTATCGTCGCCCTTTCAGGAATTGTGGTCAACGACTCCCTGATTTTAATCGATTTTATCAACCGCGCGGCGCGCAGCGGCGTCGATATCGAAACAGCGGTGGTGGAATCCGGCAAGGCCAGATTCAGACCGGTTTTGCTGACATCTGTTACGACCATTGTCGGGCTCCTGCCCATTCTTCTGGAACGCAGTTTTCAGGCCCAGTTTTTAATCCCAATGGCGATCAGCATTTGTTTTGGATTGGTGGCGGCGACCTTGCTGACGCTGCTTTACGTGCCGGCGCTTTACTTGATCGTCAGGGATGTCAGAAATTTAGTTGTGGCCAGGTTCCAGCGTGCTGAAGAAGGGCCTCAATTAACTGGAGACCGAGGGCAGGGTGTTGCTGGCTCAGGCCACCACGGACAGCAGTGAGCAAGCCGCCGACGTCCTCAAGCAGCTTTACGACTTTGTCGTTCACATCCACAACATCCGCTTTCAGATTGATGTGCTGGCCCAGCGGCTGAGCAACAAGGAAATTGCTGACAAACTGTTCATTTTAGCAACAACCGTCAAAGGACACCTGCAGAACATCTACCAGAAGCTCGAAGTCGGCAAGCACCGTGAAGCAGTTGAGAAGGCGATGAAAATTGGGATTCTTTCAGGAGGGGGGGTATAGAAAATCAAAAAAACGATTATTGTTGAAGCGTCAAGGTTTCGATTTTGAGCCCCTCGATTCGTTCAAAATGCCTTAGGTTATAGGTGGCTACTGAAAATCCAAGAGATAGGGCGGTGGAGCCGATGATAAGGTCGTGGGCACTGATCTGAATACCTTTCTTGCTTAAGTCTGCCCACAGCTCTGAATATATCCTGGCGGTTGTGATCTCAAAATTATAAATGGGGAACAACTCGATGACTTTTTCTACGTAAGCACTTCTCTTCAAACGTCTTTTCGTTGAATCTGCTCGATGCACACCGTGAAGAAGCTCAGCGACTGTGATTACGCTGATTCCGAAAACCTCTTCTTCTCTATTTTCTGCAAATTGGCTGATCTCGGATTCCCGTCTCTCTGCTTGAATCAGAAAGCTTGTGTCGAATATTACTCCCATAAATCCCCCGTTGGCATAAGCGGTTGATTATTGGAGATCTCTGCAATATCTGACGCAAAGGCATCCAGTTCTTTCTCTAGCTTCGGTAATTTTTTAAGCAAGTTTTTCAATTCACCCAAAGTTATTGGATCTACTCTTTCATCAATCGACTTCATGGAAGCGATCGGTTTACCGCCCCTTTCAATAATATAATGAACGCCTTTGAATTTTATTGTGTTTAATACTTCAGAGAAATCCCTCACAGCCCGGGTAGCGGATATACGCTTTTCCATCTTTCAATCTCCTTGCATTATATGATAATCATATTTTACATATTCACCGCTAATTGTCAATAACAAAATCTTGAACCGCACCACTCCATCATCGCGCCTTCCAATTCCATTATTCCGCGTCTGTTTTTTATTCCGCCTTCCCTCCGGGGCGTAGGCCCTACGGGCCGGAGGCTGCTCGCTGTTTCAACATTCTGCAATCCACAATCACAAATCCCTGGCCCAGACCTGCTTTATGAAGATTGTCTATATCTACCCGTAACAAACAGTGATATTTTTGGGTGTCGTTTGGTAATCTGATATAAATCGCTATCCCAAAAGTGCGGTAAAATTCAACGTTGCCCAAGCATTTATGCGTTTTGTTTGGTTGCGAACTATTTTCCGCAAATCGCCGACACTTCCACCAGCACATCTTTAGGGAGCCTTGAAACTTCTACGGTTTCGCGCGCCGGCAGACTTTCACCGAAGCAGTTTTCATACACGGCGTTGAATCTTGCAAAATCGTTCATGTCTTTTAAAAAACAGCTGCATTTAAGGACATCAGCGACCGCCATTCCGGCTTTGGCAATAATGGCTGTGAGGTTTTTTAATACCTGTTCGGTTTGCGCTTCAATGTCGCCTTCAACCAGGTTTCCCGTATGCGGATCAATGGCGATTTGACCGGAAACAAAGAGAAGATTACCGTATTGAACGGCCTGGGAATAGGGGCCGATGGCCGCGGGGGCATTTTGGGTCGTTATAATTTTTTTCATTAAAGTCTCCTCCCATTATAAAATAGATTGCCAAATACTCCGTTCACCATACTTTCAGATGATCATATTACGGTCGGCGCAGTGGCCGACCCTACTTACGGTCGGCGCAGTGGCCGACCCTACATAAGTAGGGCGGGTCACAGTGCCCGCCCTTATGTGTATAGCCAATAGCGAATAACCGATCTCTATGCTCTGTCCTCCGTCCTCTGACACCTTATATGAAACTCCGCCTGGCCGGAACAGTTAACAGATTGAACGTTGAACATCGAACGTCCAACATCGAACGTCCAATATTGATGACGCTACGCTTTATCGATTTTAAAACAAGCGAACCGCAGCCTGCGACGAGCTCTCCTCGACGTGCTCGGGGCCCGCCTTCGACATGAGCTCAGGCCGAATGTAGCCTGTCGAAGGCAGCCGAGTTGAATTTCGAAGGGTCGATTCGCTCGTGTAGCGCAGGCGCTCCCGCACCGCCAGCGCTTGCGCGGCGTGTGCGCCGCGTGTTGCTCAGTCTTTTTTTAAATTGACAGAATACATTATTCGATGTTGGACGTTCAATGTTCGATGTTCG
>Ga0255054_10000494_pt1 | contig 23279 bp, 16 predicted proteins | sample JV7_2_23_MG_FD_188634 | JGI IMG/M metagenome (GOLD analysis project Ga0255054, IMG submission 188634) | Seawater microbial communities from Jervis Inlet, British Columbia, Canada - JV7_2_23 | ecosystem: Environmental > Aquatic > Marine > Inlet | place: Canada: British Columbia | collected...
AACAGCATCGAATCATCCAACGACAATCTCGGGAAAAGCAGTGCTCAGCTGCAGAGCGAGTGCATTGAGCTGGAGGGGGTAAAACGAGAGCTGGAAAAGCTGAAGGGATTGAAGGGGGAGATATCGGAAGAGGTGACAAAACTGGGCAAGAGCCTGCCCTCTATGAAATCGCTCTCCAAACAGGTTGACAAGATAACCATAGATATTGCTGAAAATGAAAAGGTGCTGAGAAACGCATCTGCCATCATTCCTACCATTGAAAAGAGGGTTCAGGAAAGATCTGACAAGGCACTCGAGGAGATTTCCGGCATACTTGCAGAAGAGGCACGTGCTAGAATGGGTGGCATCATCGATGAGTACCGTCAGGGCCTGGAGATGCTCTCACAAACGGGGGCCGCGGGGCTGGAGAAGTTCAAACGCGAAACCCAGGACATCATGACCAGGGCCAATAAAAGTATCGCTGGCTTTATGGATGCGGTTCAGAACTGTAATGACAGAGTCAAGGGGTTTGAAGAGGGCAGGCTGCTTACCGTTGAGCGAAAGATCAACGAGCTTGGCGACCTTGTAAGCGAGGCGCACAGGAAGATCGAAACGGTTGGTGGAGAAGCGGTCAAAAGCTTCCTGGGAAGGGCGGAGGAAGAGTACCAGAAGTATGCCGGTCTTCTCGAGGAGAATCGTGAATCGTTGAAAGCCGATATCTTTCAGAAGGTTGAGTCACAGGCAAAGGATCTCTCCTCCTATGTGACGAGGCTCGAGGGAAGGGTACAGAACCTGCTTCAGAGCATCAAGGACGAGACAGACAAGTACGGTGCAACGTTGAGTCTGAATGCAAAGGCCCATCAGAGTGAGGCCGAAATGCTGAAGGAGCGGGTGGTGGCCGAGATCAACGAGGAGGCCAACAGGAACCTGCTCCTCATAAAGCCCATCGTTTCTGAGATGAACGAAAAGCTTGTTGCCTACAAGAAGGAGTTTGCCGCGCTCTACAACGGTGTGAAGTCAAAGCTCCAGTCACAGCAGGATGAATTTAGGGGGCGCATCGAATCCTTCGGCAGCGAGGTGGAAAATCGGAAACAGACCCTTATCGAAAGCCTCCAGTCTCCAGTCAGAGAGGTGCGTGTACAGCTCAATACTGTATCCGAGCAGATTGAACGAAGCGTGGGCGAGGCAGCGTCTTCCGTTCGTGAGGGCTTTGTGGGCCGCCTCAGGGAGTACGAGGAGCGTATACACACTTTGGAGGGCAGAATCGGCGATCTCAAGAACATTGCCGATACCGGTCAGGAAATGATTGAGCAGCGTATCGACTCGGTTTTTCAGAATTACCGTCCTGAAATCGAGGCGAAGATCGTGAGTCTCAAAGAGGATACTGAGGAGATATACTCCAGGGAGCGTGAGCGCATCGCCGAGCGCATTGGGTCCATCGTCGATGAAACGGATTCGGCCTTGCAGGAGCGTGAGAAGAAAATCACAGAGTATATAGGCAGTGTGGATGAACGGCTGCAGGGCACAGAAGATAAGCTCGGTGGTCAGGAAGAGCGCCTCATGGAAAATGTCAACCGTGTGCGCATTGAGGCCAGGCAGGAGCTTGTGCGGGAGCTTGAAAACCTGAAGACGCTGTTCAAGGAGGAGAGGGACAGGTCGGTGGAGAGGTTCAAGGTTGAACTTGCCGGGATACAGGAGAAAATCGAGGAGGTGAACGGCAGGGTTGATGGTATCAATGGCATGGTGGAGGGTAAGATACACGAGGCTATGAGCAGCGTGGATGGAATTGTCAGAGAGATCGAAACCAGCTATCTCAATACAGGCGATGAGCTGAAGGAAAAGCTTCAGAGCAGCATAGGCAGCATAAACGGTGAGGTTGAAGAGATACGCGGCAAAGTAGACAGCATGAAGGAGAAGGTGGTCGCTGATGTCTCGGACGCTCTGGCATATTTTCGCAGTGATGTGGAGAAACAGATCGAGGGGAGCCGAGAGCTCATCTATGAGAAGGGAAGGGAGCTTCAGGAGCTCGTCAATTCCCTTGCAAGCGGTGCAAAGGCTGAGCTCGAGACGTCGCACGGAGAGGCTGAGAATACCCTGCATGGTTTTGAAACAGAGGTGGCGGATGTCCAGGATCGCATTGAAAAGCGGGTGGAGGATATAGAGCAAAGGATTGCCAATTTCGAGAAGGAATCAACGGTGTTGAAACGGTCGATTCGTTTCAAGGAAAAGGTGGAAGAGGACATCGAACGATTCTCGGATATCATGATGCAGCTCAAGGAGGACAAAAAAGACATACTTTCCATGAGAAAGGTGATCGATAATTTGAAGCGTGATGAGGGGGACATATCTGCAAAGGTCAGGCATCTCAAGAGTGAAAAGAAACTGGTGCAGGACATCGCCAGGAATGCGGAGCAGGCAATCGGTCTCATAACAGTGGTTGATGAAAAGATAAAGCTCATCGAGGGGGAGAGGGAGCTGCTTGAACGTATTGAGTCGGGGATGAGGGATATCGACAGTCGCTTCGCTGGCCTCAAGGACAAGGCCGATAAACTCAGCAGCAGAGAGAAGGACATCGATGTATCCATCGAAACGATCACCAAGACCAAGGAGTTTATTGCGAACCTGGAACAGCGTGCAGATCTTCTGAACACCAATCTGAAGGAACTCCGGGAAAGGGAGGAGGATCTGAAGAATAAGGTTTCGCTCATCGACGACAAGACGGGAAGTCTCCTGAACTACGAGAGCCGTATCGATGAGGTGCTCTCAAGGTTCAAGGAGATGGATTCCTTCGTTTCTGATATTGAGGAGAGGAGCAAACAGCTTCAGAACACCAGAGAGTGGCTCGCGCGCACTGAGTCCCGGCTTACAAACCTCACCAAGGATGCAGAACGGCTCGTTGGGGATATGCAGAACGTGGGCAGTCCTTCCGGAGGGGAAGATGGCGACAGGCGGGCATCAAAGGATCAGCCAACACTGTTGTCCAGAGAATCCGAGAGCAAGGTCAAGACTGTGCTCACCCTGTTTGAGCAGAAGTGGACCATACCGGAGATCTGCAAGGTAACAAAGATGTCGAGGGGCGAAGTTGAACTCATTCTTGAACTTAACAATCGTTAGCTGAGAGGGACAGGGAGGTTGACCATGAGGCTTGGCGTGCCCAAAGAGATCAAGCGGCATGAATATCGTGTCGGCATGACGCCGCAGTGTGTGGCGGCATACGGACAAGAGGGACATGAAGTCCTTATAGAATCAGGAGCAGGCGTGGGTTCCGGCTATGAGGACCATGAGTATGAGGTGAGCGGTGCCTCGCTCACCGATGATAGGACCCGGATCTTCGAGACCTGCGACATGATCGTCAAGGTTAAGGAACCCCTTCCAGAGGAGTATCCTCTCCTGCGTGAAGGGCAGATTCTCTTCACCTATCTGCACCTTGCCGCGAACAGGGAGCTTGCGGAGTTACTGATGGAACGTGGTGTGACATCCATTGCCTATGAGACTATTGAGCTGGACGACGGTTCGCTGCCCTGCCTCACACCCATGAGCGAGATTGCAGGCAGACTTTCCGTCCAGGAAGGCGCCAAGTATCTGGAGAAAGCCTTTGGGGGGAGGGGAATACTGCTCGGTGGTGTACCCGGCGTACGTCGCGGCAAGGTGAGCATACTAGGGGGAGGTGTTGTGGGTATCAATGCGTGTAAGATCGCGGTCGGTATCGGCGCCGATGTGACGGTGCTCGATATCAATGCAAAACGGCTCGTATATCTTGACGATATATTCGGCAACTCGATTACCACACTCTATGCCACCGACGCAAATATCGAGTCTGTTTTAAGGGAGTCGGATATGCTAATCGGCGCCGTGCTCGTGGCCGGGGAGTCTGCGCCGAAGATCATAAGGCGCTCCCACCTGGGAATCATGAAACAGGGGGCGGTAATTGTGGATGTGGCCATTGATCAGGGTGGATGCACCGAAACCTCTCGTCCCACAACCCACGATGACCCCATTTACATCGTGGACGGTATCGTGCACTACTGTGTGACAAATATGCCGGGTGCAGTTGCACGCTCATCCACCATTGCGCTTACGAGCGTTACACTCCAGTATGGTCTGCAAATAGCACGGGGCAGCATAGAGAGTATGGACATGTTCAGCGATGCAATCAGAAGAGGCATGAACACCTCTGAGGGCAGATGCGTGCATCCGGGTGTGGCAAAGAGCTGCGAACTTCCCTACAGCGAGCTCTAGGTTTGGAATCAGGTCGAACAGATATCCTCCCAAGCGATTGGCTTTCCAGAGCGCAGTTTTTCCACGTATTCACCGGCAAAGTAGGCTGCAAGGGCGCCGTCGCCGACGCAGGTAGCAATCTGCCGCAGGCAGGTGTCTCTGCAGTCACCAGAGGCAAATATACCAGGTACAGATGACTTGACGCTGCTGTACGTGAGGATGAGCCCCGTTCCTGTTTTTTTCACGTCAAGGAACTTGGTGTTGGGGATATGGCCTATATACACGAACACCGCCGATACATCGAGCTTTCTCGTTTTATCGGGGTCCTCCGCATCCTTTATGACAACGCCACTGAACTGATCGTCGCCAACGATACGATCGACCACGTGGTTCCATATGAACTCGATCTTTGGATTGTCAAAGGCCTGCTCCTGAAGGATCTTTTCCGCCCTCAGTTGATCACGGCGATGTACGATGAATACCTTTTTTACGATCTGCGTCAGGTATATGGCCTCCTTTACGGCTGCATCGCCTCCGCCGATGACGGCAACCTCTTTCCCCTTGAAAAAGGGGCCGTCACACACGGCACAGAATGATACTCCTTTCCCAATGAGTTTTTCCTCGCCCGGCACATTGAGTTTTCGTGGCACCGAACCTGTTGCAACGATGACGGCCTTGGTCTCGTATGAGTTCTCGTCAGTGACAACCCTGTGGGTCTGTCCGTTAGGTTCGATGTTTACTGCTTCTTCATAGATGATTTGAAGACCGAACTTCTCGGCATGTTTTTCGAACCTCTCCATAAGATCAGGACCGCTGATAAAGGGGAAACCCGGATAGTTCTCAACAGCCTCGGTGAGAATGATCTGTCCGCCAACGCCCATCTTCTCTATCAGTATTGTGTTCATGCCTGCACGTAATGCGTATATTGCGGCAGTTATTCCAGCCGCCCCACCGCCGATGATCACTATGTCGTACATGGAATGCTCCTTTCAGAATTACAGCCCTTCGGGAAGAATGCTGTTCCTTATTTACTTTTCGCCGAAGGCGAAATATATAAATATAGTGCAGCGCGAGTTTATTTATTATGCTTGGTCTCGGCCTCGGGCCGCGCTGTAATATCATTGACATGACAAGTTGTCCAGCGCGCTATCCACGCCCGGCCTCCCCCTGAGTCTGTGCGAAGCCTCTGCAGGTCATCCAACGATTTTATTGCATACCATTCCGGCAGCACGACGCATCCTGTACAGCTTTGCCTGATCTTTCTGATCACGCTGTCACGCCCCTTGCGGATATTGAAGTTCAGTTCATTGAAGAGGCGATTGTGACTGAGGGTCGCATACTGCAACCCGGTCATGCCGATAAGGTAGAATCTGCCGTTAATCATTGGGCCGAGTATGATCTCCTTTCCCCTTCTTAAGGCCCTGATCGCTTCCTGGAGATATGCCGGGGGCATATTGGGGGTTCCGTGTCCCATCAGTATCACACTCTCGTAGCCTTTCTTAAAAGCTTCTTTGAAGACTGCCCTGATGTTTTTAGATTCAGATTCGCTCTTCTGATGAAAGAATGAGAACCCTGCCGCCCTGTATGGCCTGTAGGGTTCAGATTTGGAATGGGGAGAAAGGGCAAGACCCACGTCAACCGTTTTGCGTGCTTCAGGAAGACAGGTGATGAGCAGAAGTGAATCTCTGTTAACATGGTAGCAGAAAGAGCATCCGCTTCTCCTTTTCAGTTCCTGTGACAGAGAACGGTGGAGGCATATCTCTTCGTGTTCCTTCACGAATCCTACGATGATTTCTCGGTTCATAACAGCTTCTTACCTTGAGCAAAGACATTTTCTCCCCTGTTGGGACACAGCCAAACAGCATTGTAGAGTGATTGCCGAGTTTTGTACATCGGTATAAACATGTAACATTTTCATATACGCAACATGGTAATTGGTCGCTGGCGTGCAACTCTTACGAGTTGTCCACCAGCTCAAAGATTACGAGAACTTCGGTGGAAAAGCATGGTTGGATCCACCTTTTCAATTAAAATAATTACTTTTCCCGCATGAATATGAAAACTCGAAGTTCGACCTAATAGATACTCCTAAGTGAGTTGGCAAAGCAAGTACTTTTTTGTATCCTTGTTCACATAACAGGTACCTGGAGCGGGTATACATGCAGCTGTTTGAAGCTTCATACGAGCGCATCATTGCAGTCGGCGACCTGCACGGGCACTATGGGCCCCTGAAGCGAATGCTGCAGATCATCGATCTTGGGGAAGATGATCTCATCATCTTCATAGGGGATTACATCGATCGGGGACCACGCTCGAAAGAGCTTGTACAGGAACTCATCGAACTCCAATTATCACATACCCACACTGTCTTTCTCAGGGGCAATCACGAGGACATGCTCCTCGGCTCTCTCGGGTACACTGCTGTTTTGTCCGATATGAGCACCTGGCTATACAATGGCGGTTGGGCAACCCTGCGCTCCTATGGGCTGGGCATGGATGAACTGAATCGTGGACTGAGCCTGTGGAACAAAGCGGAGCGATATGAGGCCCTGGCGCAGGTTTTATCAGAGGCGCACATCGAGTTTTTTCTCCATCTCGAGCTCTCTGTGGAAACAGAGAATTTCTTTTTCTGTCACGCAGGTGTGGATCCCACACTTTCCATCGAGCAGGGAAAACAGAATCACTACAACCTGCTCTGGATGCGTGAGCATCTCTATGCCAAAGAGTATTCTTGGGAGAAAACGCTTGTCTGCGGCCACACTCCCCTCAGGGACATGCACATTTCAGAGAAACTGATATGCATTGACACGGGTCTGCACTATTACGGAAAGCTTTCAGCGGTTGATGTGAAATCCATGGAGGTTTTTCAAGTGAACACAGTATAGTCAGCAGGGGCTCAGGGAACGATCCTGCTCCGATCTCTGGGGAATATCGACGCTTCGCGTATATTTGCAAGCCCGAGTATCTGAGAGGTGATGCGTTCGAGTCCTATGGCAAGCCCGCCATGCGGCGGCATGCCATAGGCGAAGGTATCGATGTAGTAGTCGAATTCCCTGTGGTCGAGTCCACGAGATGTAAAGGCATCGATGAGCATCTGATAGTCGTGTATACGCTGCCCGCCGGTCGTGATCTCCAGACCTCTGAACAGAAGATCAAAACTGCGTGTAAATTCCGGATCGCTCTTGAACGGCATGGTATACACGGGCCGCTTTGAGAGCGGGTACTCGGTGAGAAAGAGCAGTTCGGTGTCGTAGTTCTTCTTCGCCCACTCGCATATGAGCTTTTCTCCCTCGGGATCGAGGTCGTAGCCTTTGAGGCGCCTGTTGTACTCTTTTTCAAGAATGGCGCAGGCTTCCTTTATGGGCATGCGGGGAATTCTTTCGGGTACAGGGAGGGTCTGTCCGTATATCTCCAGAGCCTTTGCATGGTCACTGTTCAACCGCTTGAAGAGGTGGATGATGAACCCCTCCTCCACATCCATGATGTCATGTTCGTTTTCGATGAAGCCCATCTCGTAATCCAGGCTCACGTACTCGTTCAGGTGACGGGATGTGTTGTGCTCCTCTGCCCGATACACATGTCCGATTTCGAATACCCGTTCATACCCTGAGCCGACAAGCATCTGTTTGTAGAACTGTGGCGACTGTGCCAGGTATGAGAGCCTGTCGAAGTAATCCACACTGAAGAGTTGTGTGCCGCCCTCGGTTCCGGTGGCGATGATCTTCGGAGTTGTAACTTCTGTGAATCCTTCCCCCCGCAGGTAATTTCTAAAAGAGTCGATGATGTCAGCCTGAAGCGTAAAGATGAGGTTTCTCTTTGGATTTCGTAGAGAAAGCACCCTGTTGTTCAGCATGGTTTCCAGCTCCAGTTTCTGGAAAACAGCCTTGTCATTGACAAGAATGGGGAGCTTTTTACTGGGTGCAGAAAGCACTTGGACAGAGCTCATGCTGAGTTCAACTCCACCCTCGGCACGTTCATCTTCCATGACAGTGCCGGTTGCGTATATGACAGTTTCATTCCGCAGGTCCTGTTCCCTGACCACACCTGGTTCCGTGATGATCTGTGCGATACCGGTTCTGTCTCTGAGCAGGATGAACACGATTTTACCCTGCTTTCGAACGCTGTGAATCCATCCCCCCAGCACTACCTCTGTGCCGATATGGCTTTTCAAATCACAGATGTAAGCACGCTCAACCATCTTGGGGCCTCTCGGGCATAATACCTTGCAAGGTATCGGGTCAGAAAACCGATGTCAAGAATTTTAGGGAACCGGGCCTTTTTCAGTGCAAGCTCGGTTATTGTCTCCGCTTCCTTTTCACTTTGTAGAGATGGGGGACAAGTCCCATGGCATTGTTGGTCGCTGAGCTGGGAATGACGTTGCCGTATCCTTTCCTGAAGCCATACAGCTCGGCAGGGATCACTATCTGCATAATGGGGATTTCACGCGCAATGATGTGCTGGTATTCATGGTACAGCGTCAAAGATTTGTCATAGCTCCAGGTCGTACGTCCCAGGGAGAACAGAACATCGATTCTCTCCTCCCAAGGGGTGGCAGGGGCCTCCTGATAGGGATACCACAGGTGAAGCGCACCTTTGGATTCCCAGATCCACGATGCGTCATTGGGTTCGATACTACCCTCAAAGCCGAGAATTACGGCTTCCCACTCGAAGGTGTCGAGCAGCTTGGTGACGATCAGATCGTAATCTGTGGGCTCGAAAGACACGTTTATACCTGCATTTTGCATGCTTTCAGTGATGAGCTCACCCATTTTGATGCGGAAGGGGTTGTCTTCATTGGTGAGTATGGTGAGGGAAAACGGTTCTCCCCCTGGAAGGTTGAGAAAGCCATCGCCGTTTGTGTCGGTTAGAGAAAGCTGTTCGAACAGTGCCCCCGCTTCATCCGGGTTATAGGGGGCAGGAGGAATGCTGGTATGAAAGGATGAAGCGTTTCGCTCCGATGATTCATCAATGAAGGCAAAACCCTGGTATATATCGTCAACGATTCGCCGCCTGTCAATCAGGTGCGACACGGCCCTTCTGAAAAGAGGGTTCGCCAGCAGTTTATGTTTTTCACCGTGCAGGGTTTTTGGGTTCTGATTGAATGCGAGAAAGTGGTTTCCCGTGAGCGTATGTCCAGCAGAGTAGAGTACGTAGTTCCCCTCATCCTGGTTTTCCATGAGCAGCTGCACATCCCCACTTGCAATGTCGATGTCCTTTATATTGTAAAAATCAAGTTCTCCGATCTGGAACTTTAGCAGCTTCGTTTCATTGTCCAGGTCGAGCAGTTCGATGATTTCATCCAGATAGGGCAGTCCCTCAAACTGCCGGTAGCCCTCCCGCGGGCTGTAGTGGGGGTTTCTGACGAGCCGGATGTGCTTGCCAGGTATGACTTCGTCCAGCATATAGGGGCCTGTGCCTATCACATTGTCCGTGCTCATTTCGATCCGTCCCCATTGCCTGTTGAACCCGTCGACACCCTTTTCCTCAATGAGGGGCTCGAGTATGTGCCTGGGAAGTATGTGTATGGTGGTGAGTGTGTGAAGAAAGGGGCGGTAAGGAACAGGCAGGTCGATTCGTACCGCGTAGTCATCGATTTTATGAACTGTCACGAGACGGTCCCGTATGCGCAGTACATCCGCCTTTTTTGAATCCACTTCGGGATTCATGTATATCTCTTCGATGCTGTACAGTACATCGTCGGCAGTACAGGGTTCACCGTCGGAAAAGAGAACTCCCTCGTCGAGATTCAGCAGGATGGAGTGACCTTCATTGAGTATACGGTATTCCTTTGCAATGCCGCTCTGGATCTCACCCGTTATGGGGTTAGTGCTGAGCAGTCCCTCGAATACGAGTCCAAGCAGCGCATAGAGGGGCCGTGATCTAGTGGCAACGATGTTGAGTGTATCGAGTTCCTGAAGGTCCGCGCGCGTTATACTTCCGCCCCGTTCCCCCTTCTGGAACTGGACCTCATCCGTCTCGAGTATACCTCCCATAATGGTTCGGTATTCAGGTCCGGAAACTCTTTTCTCACTGCATCCTCCGATTATCACAAGAAGCAGCAGAAAGAGGGAGATGAAGTTCAGCCTTTTCATGAACGAAGCCCCTGTAGGCGGTATTATCTATTAGTGGCGAGCCTGTAAGAAGCTAAGCTATTATCATAGGCCATTCGAGTCAATCGGAATGGCCTGCACAAACAGAAACTCCCATGGGATGTTTTTTCACCAAGTGTGTGGAATGTGCATTATAATATGGAGGGGGCGGCCATACTGTAAATGTGCAGGTATTTCATCATGAGAAAAACCCTCTTCATCGCGTGTATACTTTTCAGCCTCTTTATTACTGGTAAGCTTCTCGCCGTTGAAAAGAGCGAGGAGCGGGATATCGCCATATTCGGATTGACTGCCGGTGATCTCACCGTTCCCGATGAGGTGATCATCTACGCGGAATCTTCCATTGTCAACGAGTTCATACAGCTGAAGCGATTCAATGTGCTGGGATATGAGAATTACAGGCTCGAGGAGCAAGATGTTGAAGAGTTTATTGATCGGGTGCGGGAGCTTCAAGCAGAGAAGGCCAAGGAGGAGGGGACGTACGATGAGAAGTTCGGCACAGTGGTCATCAAGGGAGAGGATTTCGACCGCATTGTGGGATCTGTGCTCGTCGTCATTCCCTCAGTTGCCGAATTCAGCAAATCCAGAGTGAAGATTCCGATCATCACCGATGAGACCATCAGTTACATCTGGAAAGATGAGGTGAACATCACCCTGGACCTCACCTTTGTCAATATCCGCACTGGTGCTAGGGAGGAGTCGCTGCGTATCAGTGGCACAGCACAGGCGCAGGATATGGGAAGAGCTGCCACTCTTGCGGTGAATAATGCGGTTTCAAGCCTGGGGCACAGGCTGAAACAGATAGAGACCTTCAAGATACGTTCCGGTGTGGTTGTGGTGCAGGGGGACAGGGTGATTTTCGAACTCGGCTCTGATATAGGAGTTAAACCGGGCCAGGAGTACGAGGTGCTCACCAAGCAGGAGATTGGACGTACCGGTCGTACCACTGAGATTCCAACGGGCCTTGTGAGGGTCAAGACTGTATATCAGGATCTCAGCGAGGCGCAGATCATATATCAGAAGGAGCGCATCACCGAGGGTGATCAGCTCGTAGAGATGGTGAAGCTCGGCTTGGGATTGGGTTTCTATGTGGGTGCCATGCAGGTTGATATTCCTGACATGAACTATGATATCCATGTTATAGGGGATGGCGCTGCCTGGCCGAACAATGATTTCTACTACATGGATTTTGATCAGCCTGCAAAAAGCTGGGCGCCGACTATTGGCATGACAGTGGAGTATTCGCCGGGGTATCGATTTCAGGGGATAGCCGATTTGCAGGCTTTTCCTACAGGGAGCATGTGGGGGTTTCTTGGAGAGTTCGGAGCGGGTTCCACCTTCTACAAACGAAGATTTGACCTGCAGCTCAAGGTACTCCTCGGGTTTTTGTATATGACCTCTTTTTCACAGAAGCTTGGAAGAGGTCCGGGCAACCCGAACTACCTTGATATTTCGGGCGAGAGAATCGATTATGACAAGGACCCCAGAATGAACATATATGGATACTCCTTCGGAATCAAGTTGGGGGCTTCATTGAACTACAGGGTCTCAAGGGGCAGCAAAATCAGACTGGGTGTGAATTACCGGGCATATACTCCCATAGAGAACTGGCGCATTACCATTGAAGAAAGCTCGGGCAGCAACAAGAACACGGTGAATATCACCAGCGACAGCGAAAACATAGCCGGGGAGGGCCTGAAAAGGGTGAGCATATCGGGCATTGAGTTTACCGGCGGTATAATCATTCTATTCTGAATCGTATTGTTGTATACTTTTAGGTGACACGAAAGGCCGGTAAAAACATTACAGTATATAGACAGAGGGAGCAAAATTATGAGAGTGAAGAGCATTCTTGGAGTTGGTGTTCTTTTCATTGCGGTAGCCATGTTCCTGATTTCTGGATGTGCAGGGAAAACCGTCAAGACTGGTGGGTCTATTGATGGTCCACGAATCGTACAGAGCGGCGTGGGCAAGGCAAAGGATTTCGACGACGCACTGACGCTTGCCTTCCGGGATGCATTGAGAAAGGTCGTTGTTGGGCTCGTGGGGGAGGAGGTTGAAGCTGCCAACAGGGATACGCTCGACGCCTACATGTACGGCATTACCGAAAGCTTTATATCGACCTATGAAGTGACAGACAAGGTAAAGTCAGGTAAACAGACCGTTGTCTATACCAGGGTTGCCTTTGACGGAAACAAGGTGGAGGAGAGTCTTAGAACACTGGAAATACCCATACTGGTGGTCGAAGAGGTGAAGGATTACGCTGACTCGCCCCATGCACCCCTCATCAACGAGGCCATAGACAATCTTACCTATCTCGTCTATTTCGAGCCTGAGAAAAAGAATATTGAGGAGGAATATGCGCGTCTCAGCGTCAATCGGGTGAACAATTATCTGGCCAACAAGGGCTATGAATACATAGAACTCGAAAGGATAATGGAAATCAAGGATGAGTATCTGAAGCTCTATGAGGAGACCACAGGAGCGGTGAGCGTTGTACAGCTTATAGCACAGGCTTTGAATGCTGATATCTATATCGTTGCCGACGGCATTGTGGAGGATGCAGGAACAGAGGGGGACATACATTTTGCGTCAGCCTCCATAGACCTCAAGGCATTCGAGAGTGCCACAGCCAGGGGGCTCGGCACCGAAACAGGATACTCCGGCAAGCTGGGTCTCGCGAGCGGCATGGACGCAGCGAAACGAAAGTGTGTCGAAGTGGCAGTGGGAAATGCCACAGAACCTGTGATCAATCTCTCACGGTCATACATGTTCAAGGCGTTTGAGGATGGCATACGCTACGAGGTGTTAGTACAGGGTGTTATGAGTTACGACTTAATCAGGGTTTTTACCGATGCGGTGCGGGAGACGATGAACTTCAGGCGTATAAAAGAGGTCTCTGCAGCAGAGGGTATGGCCAAGTACTATGTCTACTATATGGGAAGGAAAAACGAACTCATCGATGAGGTTATAAACAATTTACTCAACGAGGATGGTTTCGAAAATTTCACAGTGTTGGTTTCGCGGGGGAACGCGATCATATTTGGCATCGCTGAGTAGCTACTACGGCAAGCGTGCCCCCATGCAGCAGCATACTTAACATGGAGGTATGAAAACCCATGAAAACGAGAAAGAGTATTGTCACCATAGTCATAACCGTTCTCCTTCTGGCGATTTTTACACTGTCGTCCTGTTCGAAGAAGAGTGTCGTTGATGTGAGAGAGCCGAAGAAGAAAAATGTGGGCGAGGAGTTTGTGATCCAGAGCAAACCCGACAAAGAGCCCAAATGGACCAAGGATGAGGAGTTCGAGGTCGAGAGGGAGCAGAGGCAGAAGGTTATATACGTCATTGCCGAGGTCTCCGATCAGAAGGACAAGCGCGCCGGTGAACGCCTTGCCGAGGCAGAGTTGAGGAGAAAGATCGCTGAAGGCATTGAAACCCTGGTTCAGTCCCAGTTTCAGGATGCCATGTCAGGGACAGCAGACACATACAGGGAGGCCTTTGAGAGCTACCTGGTCGTGGTCGCCGAAAATGTCTCGGTGGTCGGCCTCATCGTTACAGACACCTACTGGGAAAAAATTCAGCGTATAAAATCGGTGGAGGAGGTGGAGTACTATTACCGGGTTATAAAGCGCGGCAAGATGCCCTATACAAACTATGTTACCGCTCGTGACCAAGCCTGGCAGGATGTGCTTGACCGGGTTACCATCGATCGGGAGCGCGAGGAACTTCAGCGCCTCATTGCAGAGATGAAGACCTGGGACAACGTGTAGGGATAAGATAATGCATTATCGCGGCACAGAAAAAAGGTTTTGCTTGTGTGCAAGTGTTTTCCTCTTCACAGGGCTTATCCTGTCCGGATGCGCCAGTGGAGGTGGTGCGGGTAGAGCTCAGACCGGCCCCGAACGGGTTTACACTTCACACAAAAAGACTCCCTCCTGGATTTCAGACATACCCGAGGAGAAGCGCTACTACTACTACATTGGTACTAGTACGGATTCGGAAAACTTTGATACGGGCAAGAAGGAGGCAATCGGTGATGCACTTTCACAGGTGGTTTCCACCATCGGAATAAATGCTACATCATCGGCAACCTACGAGGAGCGCTACTTTGCTGAAGAGTATGTAATCACCATTGAAGCTGAGCTTCTGACGGAAGGAAAGGCAAAGCTTCAGGATGCCGAAACAACCGAGATCTACTACGAACAGTGGGAGAGACCGGACGGCACTACCTTCTTTCGAGTGTGGATCCTGCTGAAATATGCTAAAGCGGAGATCGAGCGCGAGCAGGAGCGACTCGCCGAGATCATTCAGCTCAAGTACGGCGAGGTGGTGCATTTCGAGGAGCTTGCGGCTCAGTATGAATCGCGGGAACAGCTCATCGATGCGGTATCAGCCCATCTCAGCGCATGTGTTGCGGCTCTCAAGATCGATGAAGGTGATGTGTATTTCGATCGAAATATGTTGAGAGCCAGTGAACTCCTTTTAAAAGTCAGGGCCCATAAGTCAGGTGAGGATCAACTTGGCTGGCTGGGAACCCCCCTGGACAGACCCCTGGGTATGCGGCTTTACTATCTGGAAGGTGAACGGGAGATCCCAATCCCCAACGCACCGGTTCGTTTCTCATACCGCGTTCCCAAGGCAAAGTCCTCTGGCTATAAATGGATGGTTTCATCGACCGTGACCGATCAGGAGGGCATGGCAGAGTATGCAGTGGCCATGGTCTATGAGGTACACAATGGAAATCGTGTTGATGCACGGATCGATCTTTCCGCCTATCTTGGTCAACTCAGGACCGTACCATCCAGATATCGTGAAAGCGTAGAGTCATTTGAGACGGTGCTGTCCTCGAAAAAATCAACCTTTCTCTTTCCCTCAGACACCAGGGCACGTGAGATAAGAACTGCTGTCTATTTCATGCAGTACGATGAAGATGAAAGCGTCCTTGTGAAGCCCGTGATTGCACCGGCCTTCTACGAGGTTCTGTTCGAAAAGCAGTTCGACATTCGTGTGATTGACATGAAACCGGGCTCACTCGAAGACAAGGGAACAGAGGAAGTGTGGGCGGAACTGGACGCTCGTTCGGCAAGGGGAACCAGACGCATCATATTAGGCACTGCACAGGTGGTGGAGTATGACACAATTTCGGGTTATGAGATGGTAAGGGTAACCGCTGAAGCCTCGCTTCTGGATCGCGAATCGAATGAAATAATCAGGACCTGGCAGCTGCAGCGAAGCGGAACCGGGGGTTCACGGGAAGCTGCAAGGCTGAACGCCTTCACACAGGTCGGTAGATCTCTCGGTGAGATCATCGCAAATACCATGCCCTGATGCTAGCTCGATTCCACTATTGAAATCTCTCTATCGAGCTGCTCCAGGGCTTTCTCCATGAAGCAAATCCTCTCCCGTGCGAGCTCCTTGCTTCTCTCGAGTATCAGGTGGTTCTTAGCCCGTTCCTTGTACTCCTGAATGTGACTCAGCACATCCACAAGGCTTTTTGCCCCTTTCCAGAAAAATGCACCGATGGCGAGCCTTGTGATGCCGGACATACCCAGGGAATCGAGCATATCTGCGTCGTGAAGCATCTTCCCTTCTGTGGATTTCGGGTTGCCCTCCGGGATGTGGTTGAGGATAGCCTCCTTGACCAGAGCGATTTTCACGGGTTGGAAGCCGACCTCATGAAGAACTGCTTCTGCCTTCTCTGCTGACTGCAGCTGATGGGGCTCCGTGAGTATGATGTCGTGGAGATAGGTGGCGGCGTACAGTACCTCGTCGTCGTATGTATCCTCGAGCTGTTTGGCCAGGTGATAGACCCTGTTCACATGGTCAAACCCCCGTGCAAGCCTTCCAGAACACATGTCTTTCGCATATTGTATGATGATATTCTGCAATGTGATCACCCCGAGTATTGTTTGTTTATATTCTTTTCCTTTGCAGCTAATATATCTTTTAATAAATTCACAGTCAATCAGACCCGGGAGGGTTGAAAACCATGAAACTCTACGATACCCTGCAAAAGAAGAAAGTAACCTTCCAGCCGATCAGGCAAGATGAGGTCGGCATCTATCTCTGCGGCCCAACAGTGTACGATTATGGGCATCTCGGACATGGACGTTCTGCAATCGTATTCGACCTTCTCAGGCGCTATTTCATCTACAGGGGCTTTCACGTGACCTTTGTGCGAAACTGGACCGATATCGATGATAAAACCATTGAGCGCGCCGGTCAGGAGGGGACCACGGTGGAAAAGCTCACATCCAGGTTTATCGATATATACCGCGAAGACTATGCACAGCTGAACATTCTCGAACCAGATTATGCACCAAAACCTACAGAACACATTTCTGAGATACTTAGCATCATTGAGCGGCTGTTCGAGAATGGTCATGCCTACACCCTGGAAGACGGTGTGTATTTTGATATTGCGAGTTTCGAGGAATATGGTGCTTTGAGTGGTCAGTCCCTCGATGAGCTTCGCAGCGGTGCACGGATCGAGGTGAATGAGTCGAAGAGAAATCCCGGCGATTTTACACTGTGGAAGTTCCAGAAGCCCGGCGAACCGGCATGGGACAGCCCGTGGGGGAAGGGTCGTCCGGGCTGGCACATCGAATGTTCAGCAATGAGCTTTCGTTATCTTGGAGAAGAGTTTGACATACACTGCGGTGGTCAGGACCTCATATTCCCCCATCATGAGGATGAGATCGCTCAGTCCAGGGGTGCGGGATTTGGCTTTGCTCGATACTGGCTGCACAACGGTTTTCTCAACATAGACAATGAGAAGATGAGCAAGTCCCTTGGAAACTTCTTTATACTTCGTGATGCCTTCAAGCGCTACAGTCCTTCTGCGGTGCGCTTCTTCCTCCTGTCGGCCCATTACCGGATGCCCCTGAATTTCAGCGGAGAAAATCTGCAGCACGCTGAAAACACACTGAAACGGTACAATGATTTTATACATCGCCTCATGGAAATATCTGAAAAAACAGCAGCCGGAGAAGCAGGACAGGACGTGCAGGACCTGGTTGCCAAGGCAAAGCTTGGTTTTGAAGAGGGACTCGACGACGACCTGAATATATCAAAGGCCCTTGCATCCATTGCAGAGCTGATCAGAGCGGTGAACAGCATCATTGATGGGGGTGGTGTGACCTCCACTGAAGCTGACCTGGTGCTCGGCTTTCTCCGGAATGTGGATGACGTGTTGGGGGTTTTTTCCTTTGAAACGCAGATGCTCCCTGAGGAGATTGAAGAGCTCATAGAAGAGAGAACAGTCGCGCGAAAGGGAAAAAACTTTGCCCGGGCAGACGAGATCAGGGATATGCTTGTCGAGCGAGGTATTGTACTGGAGGACACGAAGGATGGAACACGCTGGAAAAAGTCCCCCTGAGCAATCTCATCCCCTTAAGCAGATTTGAAAACCCCCTCTGTTTACCCTACAATTTACTATGAGGGCGAATTTAAAGAAATCGCTTCGCTAGGTCGAATTTCATACATCGGTATTAAAATGTAACATTCTCATATATGTAACACGGTAATTGGTCGCTGGCGTGCAACTCTTACGAGTTGTCCACCAGCTCAAAGATTAAGAGAACTTCGGAGGAAAAGCATGGTTGGATTCACTTTTTAATTAATATAATTGCTTTTCCCGCATGAATGTGAAAACTCGAAGTTCGACCTATGAGAACAGTGAGATACATGGCGGACTGCGTCACCAGGCATGGTATGTCATGAGAGGGTATACAGTCATGGAAAAAGAGAAATTACATGCTGAGAGTGTAGTGGAAAAGGAGATTGAAACTCTCCTGGCCGCCAATGAGGCAACAGCGGTTGACATGGCGGTTGCCCTTCAAAAGCTCCAGCTTGAGGTGGCTGAGAGAAAGCAGGCAGAAGAAGCCCTCAGGGAAAGCAGGGAACGGTTCAGGGAGCTTGCAGAGCTGCTTCCGGAAACCATTTTTGAAACTGATATGAATGGCAACCTCACCTTTGTCAACCGCAGTGCTTTCAAACAATTTGGCTACGAGACGGAAGATTTTGAAAAAGGCCTCAATGCCTTTGATATGATTGAGCCTTCAGACAGGGAAAGGGCTGTGGACAATGCCCAGAAGGTGCTGCACGGCGACAGTGTGGGCATCAACGAGTACACTGCACAGAGAAGTGACGGCAGTAGCTTTTCGGTGCTGCTGCACTCCGCCGCCATTGTTCGAGAGGGTAAACCCATTGGGTTGAGGGGTTTCATCATAGATATTACTGAGAAGAAGAAGCTCGAGATGCAGCTGCAGCAGGCGTCGCGCATGGAGGCCATCGGCACACTCGCCGGAGGTATTGCCCACGATTTCAACAACCTGCTCATGTGTATTCAGGGGAATGTGTCGCTTATACTGCTCAACATGGGTTCGAACCATCCATACCATGAGAAACTGCGCAGCATCGAGCAGTACGTGCAGCAGGGGTCAGATCTGACCAGACAGTTGCTCGGGTTTGCACAGGGTGGCAAATATGAGGTGAAGCCCACCAATCTTAATGAGCTCATAAGAAAGAGCTCGGTGATGTTTGGAAGAACGAAGAGAGAGATACGTATACACCGAAAACTGAATGAGACGCTATGGCCCGTTGAGGTGGATAGAGGACAGATTGAACAGGTGCTTCTCAACCTGTATGTCAATGCCTGGCAGGCAATGGCTGACGGCGGCGACCTCTATCTGGAAACCGACAATATTACACTTGAAGACAGGTATGTGCGCATGATGGGATTGAAGCCTGGCAGGTATGTCAGGACTGCAGTCACCGATACGGGTATTGGTATTGATGAGGACACGCAGCGGAGGATTTTCGATCCCTTCTTCACCACCAAGGAGATGGGCAGGGGAACGGGCCTCGGACTGGCGTCTGCATACGGCATAATACGGAACCATGACGGCATTATCAGTGTGCAAAGTGAAGCAGGGAAAGGCGCGATGTTCACTATTCTCCTCCCTGCGACTGACAGAGAAATACCCATTGAACAGGAGGTATCCGAAGTCCTCGTGCGTGGTAAGGAAACCATACTGCTGGTCGATGACGAGGAGATGATTCTGAAGGTTGGGGGTGAACTTCTAGAGCATCTGGGCTACAGGGTGCTGATCGCCGATGGAGGAGATTCAGCGATCGACGCATACCGGGCTGAGGGAAATCAGATCGACCTGGTTGTTCTCGACATGGTCATGCCCGGACTGGGCGGCGGAGAGACCTTTGATACATTGCTGGAAATGGATAACGATGTCAGGGTCATACTCTCGAGCGGCTACAGTATGAACGATCAGGCCCAGGGCATACTCAACCGGGGCTGCCGTGGTTTTATAAAGAAGCCCTTCAATGCAAGGGAACTCTCCCACAAACTCCGGGAAGTGCTGGATGTGTGACAGCCTATGACGCACCCTCTTTGCAGTATGAGAAATCCCTGCGGTGCTGGTATAAGCAGTGCGATCAGAGAAGCTGAAATCAGAGCAGGCGGCCTATCTCATGCAGAACTGAAATGTCCTTTTCCTCCTCAAGCCTCCTCTCCAGGGCTTTCCTGCCTTCTGTGCTTCCCAATTTCCCCAGAGCCCAGGCAGCGAATGAACGGATAGTCGGGGATGAATGGGAGAGAAAGACAAGAAGGGTTTGAAGGGCCCCCATGCTTGGATAATTGCCGAGACAGAGAAGTGCGTTTTTAATGATGGCGAGCCTGTCGCGAATGATGAGTTGATTGTGCATGAACCGCTGCTGCCACTGTTTCTCACTGTATGAGAGCAGATTGATGAGATCGTCTCCTGTGCCCACATACCCGATAGTGTGCTTTTCTGCACTGGGCTCGAGTTCACTGTTGTAGGGGCATACGTCTATACAGGTGCTGCAACCGTAGAGCCTGTTCCCCCATTTGGAGCGGTATGCATGGGGAACGGGAACGAGATTTTCAGAGAGATATTGAAAACATCTGTTCACATCTATGCTTCCCTTTCCGAAAAGGGCGCCTGTAGGGCATGCATCGATACACAGCGTACAGTTCCCACACATGGAAAAGTCGGGCATTCCAGGAGTGCCCGTGGGCTGGAATTGCCGGTCGGTGAAGTCCACAGGCAGATCGGTCAGCACTTCACCCACAACAAAATAGGAGCCCATCGTTTTGTTCATGAGTACACAGTTTTTGCCGAAGGCTGCGAGCCCCGAATATGCGAAGAGCACCTTTTCGGGAATGGAAGTGTAGTTGGACAGGGCCCTGAACCTGATGCTGATGTCAAGCTCCCGTTCAAGCCCTCCGATCATCTCCTGCAGCCTTTCGGTGAGGTAGTGATAATTGTTGCGCCATGTGAAACGGGCTATTCGTCCATAGGGACGTTTCGTGTTATCTGTGCTCGGTTCCCAGAGCCCGCTTCGATCAGGTGACGAAGCAGCAGCAGAACTGCTGTGGATGTATCCCCCCTTGTCTGGATACTCTTCGTCGGTGAAGTAGTTCTTTGCCGCAACGATGATGCTCCGGGTCCATTCCCCATAATCCTTGTATGAATAGGCCCGTCTTGTCTTCTCTTCGGTCCATCTGTACTGTGCAGGCATGAGCCCTCCCCTCAAGGCCTCAACCGTATGCTTCAGGGGGCGCGAGAGATCAGGGACGGATATAATTTCAAAGGCATCGATGCCTATGGCGTAATTGGCTAGAGCGCTGTATACTCTCTCATAATCCAAGGGTCGCATTCCCTCTTACCATCCTCGAAGTGATTACAGGTAGCCCATCAGATAGAAGATTGCAGGAATAAACGGCACGACTAAAAGGGTGGTCGATATCCAAGCTGCATTTGCCAGATCCTCGTTGAGCCTGAATATCTTTGAAAGAACCACTGCAAGTATGGCCGTAGGCATGAATGACTCCACAAACACAACCTGCAGGGGCAGCCTGTGTGCCATCCGGAAATAACCGAGTGCCCACATCATCAGCAGGCTTGTCAGCGGATTGTACAGGAACTTGATGACTGAGATCCACAGAGAATGTTTCACATACTTGAAGGATTGGCGGAAATTGAGTCCCAGGCCTATGGCAAAAGAAAAACTTGCGGTGAGCAGGTAGGTCAGGAATTTGGTGACAAGCAGATTGAGGAATGGGGGTCGTGCCACCCCCGCCAGGTTCAGCCCAAGCCCTAAATTCAGGAAGAAAAGGGAACAATGCTCACCGGATTGGTTACCAGGTCGAGGGAGGCATCCCGAATCCGGTAATCCCCCTGGCCGGATATCGAGCTCATCAGAGGAAACCCCACAAAGTAGTAGAAGGGCATGTAGAGTGTGATAAACCAACTTGCAAGGTAGAGGCCCTGATCTCCAAAGAGGATGAAGCAGAGGAAAACCCCTAGAGTTGGACCAGTGTTGGAAAACATGGAGCATGCAATAAAGCTTCCCTTCTCTTTGCCGTTCAGATGCAGCAGTCTCGACATGAGAAACCCAGGGAGAAGGGCGAGGGCCTGTACACCCACAGAAATCAGCGGCATGGTGAGGAGCTGTACCCCCTTTAGCTCCACTGACCAGAAGGAGTTGAGTATGATGAGTGGTGTCAGGAATATGAGAAAGACCCTGGTGAGTGTCCTGCTCTTTTCACGCAGTCCCTTAAACGCGAATCTGGAACTGTAGCCGACTATCAGACAGCCGTATATGGTTATGAGAAAAATGATGAATTTGGATGTCATGAACCCATGACTCGAGCGATGTTCTCTTCGTAGGGCGCTGAGACAATACCCTTTTCGGTGATTATGCCTCTGATGTAGCGGGCAGGGGTGACATCGAAGGCCGGGTTGTACACACCTACACCCGAGGGTGCGGTTTGACTTCCGAATCCCCTGATCACTTCATCGGGTTCTCTTTCCTCAATGGGTATGTCAGCCCCGGATGTTGTCATCATGTCAATTGTTGAAAGGGGGGCCGCGATGTAGAAGGGGATATTGAACTCCCCTGCGAGTATGGCTACTCCGAGCGTCCCGATCTTGTTCGCCGTGTCACCGTTTTTCGCAATGCGGTCGGCACCGACAATGACCAGGTCTATTTTCCCCTGAGACATGGTGAAGGCTGCCATATTGTCAGTGATCAGTGTTGTGGGAATTCCCGCCTCCATGAGTTCCCACGCTGTGATGCGAGCTCCCTGCAGGAGCGGCCTCGTCTCATCAACATATACATGTATTTCCATGCCCATTTCCTTTGCCCTGAACATGGGTGAGAGAGCTGTGCCGTACATGGCTGTGGCAAGCCCCCCTGCGTTGCAATGTGTGAGCAGCCCGTATCCATCGCTGATCAGGGCCACCCCCTCTTCTCCTATGGCACGGCAAATACGGTTGTCCTCTTCAATCATCAGGGCAGCTTCATGCAGAATGAGCTCTTTCAGCTTGTTCACGGAAAGATCCGGATTTCGGTCGATCAGATTCTGTATTCTGTCGATGGCCCAGAAAAGATTGACTGCAGTCGGTCTGGATGATCCGATATAGTCGCACACCTGCCCCAAAGATTTCAGAAAGCCCTCTCTGTCAACTCCCTCAAAATCCTTTATGCCAAGATATATACCAAAGGCTGCTGCAACGCCTATTGCAGGCGCTCCCCTGATCTTGAGCTGCTTGATTGCATCCCACATTTCTTCCTTGGTGTGCAGAGTGATTGTTTTTTTATGCAGTGGGAGTTGTGTCTGATCGATGATGTGCACTTCTCCCCTCTCATAACTGATTGTTGGTACAGGCATCTCTTCCTCGGAGTGTGTTAAAGCTAGCTTAATGATACTAAAGGTGCATGTTGATATCCAGTTTTAATTTCTATTGATTATCGCTTTTGGATTGGATACATTGGGGCCAATCGAAAAATCCAATAGGTCGAACTTCGAGTTTTCATATTCATGCGGGAAAAGCAATTGTTTTAATTGCATAAGTAAATCCAACCATGCTTTTCCACCGAAGTTCTCAAAATTACCGTGTTACGTATATGAGAATGTTACATTTT
>Ga0255054_10000495_pt1 | contig 23237 bp, 22 predicted proteins | sample JV7_2_23_MG_FD_188634 | JGI IMG/M metagenome (GOLD analysis project Ga0255054, IMG submission 188634) | Seawater microbial communities from Jervis Inlet, British Columbia, Canada - JV7_2_23 | ecosystem: Environmental > Aquatic > Marine > Inlet | place: Canada: British Columbia | collected...
TGGGCCACAGTGTTCGCGTACTCCGGGAAGAGGAGAAGGCCACCATCTCCTGGAAGCTCAAGTTCCGGGACGGTCGCGAGAAGAATTTCGAGTCCCCGATCCGGACCACGCCTTGGGGATCGATCAAGTCGCCGTCCGATTACGAGGCGCCCAGCCAGGATGCAATTAATTCACAGGAGCTTGCGCACGAACCGGATGGACTAAACATTGATGAGCTGCCCGCGTTGACGCCGGATCAGCTCAAGCAGGGAGTGGTCTGATGGGTTTGTTCTCGGGAAGGAAAACGGTATTCGTAGATTCGGATGTCCTCGTCATCGGCGGCGGCATGGCTGGCTGTGGGGCCACGTACGAATCCAGGCATTGGGGACGTGACAAAAAGGTTGTCGTCGTCGAGAAGGCGAACATCGAGCGCAGCGGCGCCGTCGCGCAAGGCCTGTATGCAATCAACTGCTACATGGGCATGCAGTGGGATGAGAACAAGCCCGAGGATCATGTCCGCTACGCCCGCAACGACCTCATGGGTCTCGTGCGCGAGGACCTGGGCTACGATATCGCCCGGCATGTCGACGCCACCGTCCACATGTTCGAGGAGTGGGGTCTGCCGATCATGAAGGATCCGGAATCCGGACGGTACCTCCGCGAAGGCAAGTGGCAGATCATGATTCACGGCGAAAGCTACAAGCCGATCGTCGCCGAGGCCGCCCGAAAGGCCGCCACCGAAGTCTATAACCGGGTCATGGTGACCCATCTGCTGATGGACGAGAAGAAGCCCAACCGGGTCGCCGGAGCCGTTGGCTTCAACGTTCGTACCGGGGATTTCTACGTTTTCCGCGCCAAGGCCGTCATCGTCGCGGCCGGTGGGGCGTCGCACATTTTCAAACCGCGAGCGGTTGGTGAAGGCATGGGGCGGACATGGTATGCCCCCTGGAGTAGTGCCTCGGCTTACGCATTGCCTATCCTCGCCGGCGCCAAGATGACGCAGATGGAGAACCGGATTGTTCTCACTCGCTTCAAGGACGGCTATGGTCCGGTCGGTGCTTACTTCCTGCACCTCAAGACGTATACCGAAAATGCGTATGGAAACGAATACGAGTCCACATGGTATGAGCACACCAAGGCAATAGTCGGGGATTACGTTGATCATCTCCCGGTGCCAACCTGCCTCAGAAATCACGCATTCCTGGAGGAGGTCAAGGCCGGCCGTGGGCCCATCCGCATGGTGACCAAGGAGGCTTTCCAGGATCCGCACAAGGAAACGGTTGGCTGGGAGAACTTCCTGGGCATGACGATCGGGCAGGCAGTTGTCTGGGCATCGCAGAACATCGACCCCAAGGAAATCAATCCCGAGCTGACGACATCCGAGCCTTACGTCATGGGCTCACACGCCACGTGCTCAGGCGCGTGGGCGAGCGGTCCGGAGGACTATGCACCTGATGAATACCAGTGGGGTTACAACCGGATGATGACAGTCGAGGGCCTCTTCGGTGCCGGCGATACTATCGGCGGCACCGCTCACAAGTTCTCGTCCGGCTCGTTCGCCGAGGGGCGAATCGCGGGCAAGGCGGCGGTCAAGTACATCAACGACCTGGGCAATGAATCACCGCAGGTCAGTGAGGCAGAGTACAAGAACCTCGAGAAAGTCGTCTTCCAGCCTATGGAGAATTACGAGGTTGGCCGCAACGAGATCGTCGCGGGAACCGTTTCGCCGAGCTATCTGTTGCCGATTCATGGTTTGCAGCGGCTCGAGAAGATCATGGACGAATATGTCGGTGGTATCAGTTCGCACTACATGACCAACGAACATCTGCTCACCCGTGGGCTTGAGCATCTCGAGATGCTCAGGGAGGACCTTGACCACCTCGGGGCTGAGGATCTGCACCAGTTGCAGCGATCATGGGAACTCAATCACCGGGTAATGGCTTCAGAGTGTGTGACGCAGCACACGATGTTCCGCAAGGAAACGCGGTGGCCGGGGTATTACTATCGTGGCGATCATATGAAGCTGGATGACACCGATTGGCATTGCTTCACCTTGTCCCAGTACGACCGGAACTCCGGAAACTGGGAGATGGAGAAAGCACCCGTTTATCACATCGTCGACTGAGGCACGGTTGTTGCTAGTCGCGCAGATTAGCGATACGCACATTCTGGCGCCCGCATCGGATAATCCCGTAGCGCAGCTGCGGGCCGACTGCCTGTGGCGCTGTATCGCGGACATCAATCAGCAAAAGCCGGATGCGGTGATCTTCACCGGCGACACGGTGCAACACGGTCAGCCCGAAGAGTACGCGCGACTTCGCGAGTTGCTTGCGCCGCTGGACGCGCCGCTCTACCTGGTACCTGGCAATCGAGATGACAACGACGCGTTGCGTACCGCTTTCACCGACAAACCTTACCTGCCCGAAATCGGCGACTTCCTCCATTACGTAATTGAGGACCATGCGGTGCGCCTGGTCGCTATCGACTCGACATCCTCCGGCGAGCGCAAAGGCGTCTTTTGCCCGGCGCGCCAGACGTGGCTCGATGGAGTGTTGAGCGAGCACCCGAATCGGCCGACATTGTTGTTCATCCACCATCCGCCCTTCGACGTTGACGACCACTATGTCGGCGGCTACCGCCGGCCCGAGGACGCCGCCGCGCTCGCCGACGTGGTCTGCCGCCACTCACAGGTCGAAGGGCTGCTCTGCGGCCATGTCCACTGGCCGGTCGAACACCACTGGGCCGGCACGGTGGCGAGCATCATGCCGAGTGTCGCCGTCGACCTTCGCATGGGCGTCGATGAGACCGAGGCCCGGGAGCGGCCGATTTACCGGCTGCACCGCCTGTCGGACGAGACTGGCCTCGTCAGCCAGCCACGGATGGTTGACACTGTAGCATCATCGGAATACGGAACTTCGTTAGCCAATCTCGGCAAGGGACAGAGTGAATGACGGACGATTCGACAACCCCAAAAGACACGGCGACCGAAATGAGCATTTTCGAACGCTACCTGACCATTTGGGTTGCAGCGTGCATCGTGGTCGGCGTCGCACTCGGACATTTTTTCCCGGACGTATTTCAAGAGATCGGTGCGATGGAATTTGCGCAGGTCAATCTCCCTGTCGCCGTGTTGATCTGGCTGATGATCATCCCGATGCTGGTCAAGATTGATTTTGCGGCGCTCGGGAAGGTAAAAGAGCACTGGCGCGGTGTTGGTGTCACGCTGTTTATCAACTGGGCGGTAAAGCCGTTCACGATGGCGGCGCTGGCGTGGATTTTCATCGGTAACCTGTTCGCGCCTTACCTTCCGGCCGACCAGATCAACTCCTATATTGCCGGGCTCATCATCCTGGCTGCCGCACCCTGCACCGCCATGGTGTTCGTCTGGAGCAACCTGTCGGATGGGGAACCGCATTTCACGTTGAGCCAGGTTGCCGTTAACGACGTGATCATGGTGTTCGCGTTTGCCCCGATTGTCGGCCTGCTACTCGGCCTATCGGCGATCACTGTGCCGTGGGAAACACTGTTTCTGTCGGTCGTGCTGTACATCGTGGTGCCCGTCATCATTGCGCAAATCCTGCGTCGCCATCTGATAGCGAGCGGCGGTGTCGCAGCTGTCGAAGCTGCTCTTAAGCGACTCGGTCCGGCATCTCTCGCCGCACTCCTGGCGACGCTCGTACTGCTCTTCGGATTCCAGGGAGAGCAGATCATTACGCAACCTCTGATCATCGCGTTGCTCGCAGTTCCGATATTGATCCAGGTCTATTTCAATTCCGGACTGGCGTACCTGCTGAACCGTACTTTCGGTGTGGCACATTGCGTAGCGGCGCCGTCTGCATTGATTGGTGCAAGCAACTTTTTCGAACTCGCAGTCGCAACGGCGATTGTGCTGTTCGGGTTCGAGTCCGGTGCTGCCCTTGCCACCGTGGTCGGCGTACTCGTCGAGGTGCCCGTCATGTTGTCGGTTGTCCGAATCGTTAACGCGAGCAAAGGCTGGTATGAAAGTAGCGAATCGGTTCGCCGGCGAGCCGAATCACGAGCTTCTGCAAACTAATCCGAGCGCGTCGCTTCCCAACGATCGATCGAGTTCAACGGGCCTACGGGGCAGAAGTGCTCTTTGGTCGGCTTACCACTGATTCTTGAATAAAGATCGTGCAGGGCACGCATCTCGCAGCCCGGTGTTGCGAGCAACGCGGACAGAACGAACGCCAGTCCCAGGTGTGCAAACACATACAGCTCCCAGACCCAGACAGCACGGGCAAGCAATATCGTGTTCGCAGATCCCGTTGTCAGGTAGCCGAGCCCAGCCACGGCCAGAAACACACCGGCGCTGATGAGTGCCGGCCATTTTCGCCAGGCTCGCGAGAAGCCGATGTTGATGACGTAGCTGATCAGGAACAGTCCGAGCACGATGCCGTTCCAGATGACATTGTGAATATTGCCTTTGGCGTCGATGAGGCTATCGGCGACACCGACTAGTTTGGCGACGTACCAGATACAAAGCGTGCCAAATGCCAGTCGCACGATCCGTCCTACCGGTCCCGGCTGCGGCAGCGTTCCTGGCTCATCGAGCCTGAGGTCTGTCGTCGCCATCAGTGAGTCACGTTTGCATCGTCGACATCGAACGGAGCGACATCGAGTGAAATTGACTCAATCGTCTCCGCCGCAATCACTCGTCCGGCATCGTCGGCATATTCGATCCTGTGTGGAAGCCGGAAGCCTTCGATATCGCGAAAGTCGTCCTGCCGGATACTAAGGACGACATCGCCACTGTCATCCAGCGCATCCTTCTGCACGAGATTGCCACTGTGGCTATCGACGAACATGTGCCACGCAGGGCCATCTTTCTGCTTCAGTTCGAGCTTCCAGGCCAGTACATCGCCGAACTTGCGCATGCCTTGCATCGAGAGCTCGTGGCCCTTGTCCGGCCACTCGACAAAAAGCCCGTCGAATTCGAAGCTATCGACCAGCAGGTTTTCGTACTTCGCAGGCAGGATTCCAGCAACATCTGCAAGGCGCTGAATCTCGTCAGGCCGGCCCATCGTGATCGTAAGGCCGGATTCCTGATTGTCGTTCGTCAGTTTGCCCGTCATGTGAATACTATTGATCCGCTTCAGATTACTGTATCCACCCCTGCCTCTGATGTGCTGTCCGACCGCGACTCTGCGCGGTTGCCCGACGTAGGATATCTCCGTGCCGTCAGCGAGCCGCTCCGCAGGATTTTGCTCGACGACTTTCTGCGCTACGGCTCTACCACCAACGAGGTTCCCAACCTGTGCGAGTGTCTTCTTCGCGAAGCGCTCCGCGTCTAGCACTCTCTCCCTCGGAAAAGTCCGGAATTTTCCCGAGGACACGCCGAGTTGATGCTCATAGTAATCTGGCACGGGCGGCAGCAAGTCGTCCCACCGCGCATCGGGCCCGTAAATCGCCCAAAAGTCCCAGACGTACATATCCACGTTCATAACTTCGCTGTAGTGCTGGCCGATGATCCCGGTGTCCTCCCAGTAATGGTGGATGCGTGGACCATCGAGAAGAGGGACCGATTCGGCGACGTGTTTTTCTTTCGCGCCCATCGTCGGCACGTGTACAACGAATGTCACGAGACGATCGTCGTTCTGGTGTTCCGCGAGAAATGCATCGTTTAGATCGGCCATGCCGCGAAGACAGATGCCACAGGTCGGCCCACTCAAAAACATCAGGCGCACTCGTCCCTGGTTGGCGTTGAAGTCATCTTTCAGTTGCTGAAGATCCTCTCCGATAACCTGGTATGGGGGAGGTGCGTCGTTATCGACCTGGTTCGACGCAGAGTCCGGACTTTCGCCGCACGCTGCAAACACCAGGATGGCCGGTAGCAAGTAGACTATTTTCATTCGCGTAGTGCCTCGGGGGTAGCATCGACAAGAATCCATTGCAGATCGTCTGCGAAGAACGCGACGACAATCATCAAGGCTGCGACCCACAGCATGACCTTGAGCCAGACCGACGGCCCGGTCGGGCAGGAGCCATCTTCACAAACCGGTTGTGGCCGGTAGACGCGCCAGAATGCCCACGCGAGCATCAGGGCCGCAATACCAATGATGTAGGGTCGCATCGGCGCCCAGCGCGCCATCGTGACTGCGCCCGATACACCGAACAAAACGACCGCCCAGGGGCCGATACAGCAGAGGCCGATGAAGGATGCAAAGGCACTGATGCCGATGGCTCCACCCGTCGTCGCTGCTAATTTCCTCTCGTCTTCCATGGGCATTCTCAACAGCAACCGTTACCCAGCTGTATGGGTGGGCATTTCACGGTCCCGTACGAGCAATAGACGCAACAGTCGCCTGGCAGCGGCCGCAATAAGGTCCCGCAGCCCTTGCAGTCGTAATAGAACTGGCACGAGTCGGTCGGCATCGTCTCTGATTCCTCGTGTCCGCAACTCGGACATGTAATCATCGAGCGATGCTCGATCGGCCCTTCAGACGGTGTCTCCATCGGAAACAGGACTCACTTGGTTGTCCAGAAGAGTGCTAGACTAATGCCTGTAGTTACTACAGGGTCAAGACATCATGCGCATCGGAGAGTTGGCCGAAGCCTGCGAGTGCTCCCCCGAGACCATTCGCTACTACGAGAAGATCGGCTTATTACCTTCGGCTATAAGAGAGTCGAACGGCTACCGGTTCTACGAGTCCTCACATCGCAAGTGGCTGGACTTCATTCTTCGCAGCAAGGCGCTGGGGTTCAGTCAGAATGAAGTGCGCCGCCTGACCGATCTCGCCAATGCGCCGAATTCGACCTGCCAGGATGTGCATGAACTCATTGTCGATCACATACGCGACGTTCGAGTCCGGCTCGGCGAGCTGAAGCAACTCGAGAAATCACTGCTGCGGCTCGAGTCCAAGTGTATCGATGAGACATTGCATGAATGTCCGGTGATCGATGAGCTGATGAGCTGACAGCAAACCTGCTTCACATTGTGGGTTTTCCGGATGTTCCACGAGCATTCAGTATGGTTCCATCAGGCGTCGCAGGCAGCGATTAGGGAGAGGTCATCATGGGATTCGCACTATCAGACATGCAACTGACGAGTTCTGCTTTCGAGGCCGGAGGCAGTATTCCAACTCGCTATACCGGTGAAGGTGAAGACGTCTCGCCGGCGCTATCGTGGTCCGGCGCGCCGGACGGTACGCGCTCGTTTGCCGTGATCTGCCACGATCCGGACGCGCCGCTGGTATTACCTGGTACATATGGCTTCGTACACTGGGTGCTCTACGGGATTCCTGCGTCGGCGACAGAGTTGCCCGAAGGCGTCGGGGATTACGTCCAGGGAGCCAACAACTTCGGCAAGCCCGGTTATGGTGGACCCATGCCGCCCGAAGGTCATGGTCCCCACCATTACTTCTTCTGGCTGCTCGCACTCGATTCGGAACCCGACCTCGAAGCCGGTCTCACGATGTGGGAGTTGCTACAGAAAATCGACTCCAGCGTAATCGGAATGAATCGCCTGGTCGGCACTTACTCGCGTTCCTGATTTTGAGAATCAGAAGAGAACACACCCTCGGCATCGAGGAGGCGAAGCGACGCGTCGACCAGGTGGCCGCAGAACTTGGCGACACGCTGAACGTCACGTCTTACTGGGAAGGTGATCACCTTCGAGTGAAAGGCCGCGGCGTGTCGGGCCGTATTCTCGTTGCCGAAGAGAGCGTCGAAGTCCATGTCACCGTCGGCCTCACGATGATAATGCTACGCGAACCGATCCGCGTCGCGATCGAGAGTTCGATCGACCATTACATCGACTGATGCGTTAGCTGGCGGCCTCAACCGGTGCGGCCTTCCTGGCGGCCGCTGCCCGTTTCTTCTTGCGGACTTTCTTTTTCTTCGCGGTGTGTGGCTCGCCAATCGTTGCCTGCTTCAGTTCATCGAATGACGCCTGGATACAGTCGGCGTAGAACTGCGGATCCGGCAGCATCTCGCGGCAGGCAGTAAAGCCGATCGAGAGTTCATTGTCGAATGAGAATACCGTGTGGAATACGCCGGACTGGTCGATGATGGGCCCGGTTGCCAGAGCACGAATCAACTTCGCGCCGGCGAAGTACAAAGGCGCATGCGTGGCGACGACGTTGGTGACCATCGTATTCAGCAACAGTTTTTCGGAATACAACGCCAACGCAGTCACCAGCGGGTAGAAGTTCTTCGCAACCGGTGCCGGTAGATTCATCGTAATCTGGGTAATCGAAGCTGCGTTGAATCTTTCGATCCAGTTTTTCGCATCCTGCGTGGAGTTATGCACGGCCCGCAGGCGCTCTACCGGGTCAGCGATCTCGGTGTGCAATTCCGCCGTCATCATACTCAGGAGGTTGCCGCGACCCTCCACCGCATCGTACTCATTGCCGAGATTGACCGGACACGCGACGACCAGCGTGTCTTCCGGTAACGCGTCTTTCGCATCGAGGTAGCGTCGCAATGCTCCACCTACAACTGTGAGGGCCACGTCGTTGACTTTGGTGCCCGTAATCGCGGTACGAATTGCCTTGAACTCTGACAGGTCGAAAAAGCGCCCATCGATGACGCGGTTCGGAGATACCCTGCCCTCATTAAACGGTGTCATGGGAACCGGTGCTCTGGTTTTCTCGGCGAGGGCCAGGCCGATTCTGACAATGGCCGGCAAGGCACGCAGAAAGCCGAAACCGAGTTTCGTCGAGTTAACGACGGTGTTGATCGGTGTCCTGGCGAGAAGATTCCATGTACCAGGCTCATCTTCCCGGCGGGGCCCTGTTGATGGCTGATAACTCGATGCCTCAGCCTGGTACGGCTCCTGGTCGTGCATGACGGCAGCGACGTCCTGGCCGGTGACCCCGTCGATCGTCGAATGGTGGTACTTCATGAACATTGCGAAGCAGCCCGGCGGGACGCCCGGGACGTTGTCCAGTCCTTCGATGATGTGTGCCATCCACAGCGGTCTGGAGTGATCGAGCTGACGCGCCTGCAAGCGGGCGATCTGGGCCATCAACTGGTTCCAGTCACCGGGCTTCGGCAGCGAGATATGACGAACATGGTACTCGAGGTCGAAGTCGTCTTCTTCGACCCAGTATGGATGATCGAGCGAGAATGGCACCTCGACGAGCCTCTGGCGAAAAATATCGCAACGATCAAGCCGGCTCTGGAAAGTCGCGAGAATCTCCTTGAATCGGACTTTGCCGTTGGGCGACGTGGACGGATCGTAAATCTGCAGGCAACCAACTTCCAAAGGTGCGCGATGACTTTCCGCATAGAGAAATAATGAATCCATTCCAGAGAGTTGTTTTAGCATTGGACTATCTCGTTTAACTCGACCAGCTCAGTATTCGATCGATCGAATACATTTTGAAGGGTCGCCAATCGTCTTCTGGTTGCGACAAACGATCGGCGATGATGAAAAGTACTACCGGGTTTACGCCCATACCGAGGTGACTGGACGTCACCCGTATGTTCTCGACGTTCGGCGAGACCAGATCTCGAGCGATTTCCGGGGCAACAATGCCGTCGGATTTGCTGTAGATGCAAATGCAGCGGACGTCCGGCAGCGGCGTGGAAACTTCCCGCATGAAGCTCATTAGCTCGTTGGTGATTTCTTCAGCCGACGTGCGCTGAAAGATTCGAAAAACCGTGGTCGCTTCCGGAGCGTCGGCAAGCGGGCTGCCGAGCGTAATAATTTGCCGCACGAGCTTCGGCCGCTTCTTCGCGACCTCGCGTGCAATAACCCCGCCCTGGCTCCAGCCGATCAATGTCGCCGCTTCGTCGTGTTTCTCGACGATGTTCTCCAGCCTGGTCAGCATGCGTTGTTCATAGTCGATGCGCTGGTAGCCCACGCCCAGGTTGGTACCGAGTCCCCAGGGATAGGCCGCATAGCCCCAGCGGTCGAGATACCGGCGCATGGCCAGCATTGCCGTGTCATCACTGCGGTAGCCGGGAAGCGTAATTACCGGATGGCCGTCGCCACGTGGCGCCCTCTTGAGGATCAGATGGCCCGGAATCAGGCACGCAAATTCGAACAACGCCCGCGGCAATTCCGCGATCGCATAGCCCAATGCAGGCGGTTTGGCCTGGCCGACGCGTTTATCGTCCGCCGATGTCATTCTCGGGTCCTGACGACAGTTCTCCGATCAAGCATTTTACCTGCTCGGAATGCCGCAAAGAGGCAGGGAGAGTACGTATTGAACCGCAATTTCGTTTCGTTCATCGTGAGTTTGCGCTGCTATCGGCGGACGTGGCAGCGCATGGAGATCGCAAGTGGAACCCTACGAGCACTTCACGAGGGACATCGCCGCGGGGATGCGCGGCAAAACGACCGGTGCATTTTTCGACTTCGACGGCACCATTATCGGCACACATTCTGTTAAAGACATGTTCCTGGAGAAGTTCCGGAGCGGCGATGTCAGTGGGCAGGATATTTTCGATCTCGGCGACCTGGTCTCGAAGTATCTCCTGAGGTTCGGTGATTTCGAGGAGGCGATCGCGGCGGCGGTCCGTAACCTCGAGGGCAGGTCGGAGCGGAAGCTCGCAGCACTGGGTGAGAAAGTGTCGCAGGAACACCTCGCTGCAGAAGTATTTCCGGAAATCCGCGCAATCATCAAAGCGCATCAGCGGCAGGGTCATACAGTAGCCATCGTAAGCTCGGCCACGCGTTACCAAATCGAGTGGGTGGCCCGAAGTCTCGGCATCGATCACATTCTGTGTACCGAACTCGAAATCAGGGACGGCCGACTGACCGGTGAGCTCGTTGGTCAGGCCTGCTATGGCGAGAACAAGCTGGAGGCTGTGCGGGAGTTTGCCAAACAGCGGCGTATCAGTCTCAAGAAGAGTTATTTCTATGCCAACGGTGCCGAAGATGCCGCCCTGCTGGATGCTGTCGGGCACCCAATCGCCGTAAATCCCGACGGTAAGCTTGCGTCCATCGCGCGCCATAATGGCTGGCGCGATATTCACCTCGAAAGTCGCGGCCCGATTGGCGTGGGTGACGTGGTCCGTAGCTTGATTATTTACGGCAGTGCGTTGCCATTTCTTGCTGCGGGTTTGCCATTCCGCGCGCTGGGCGCATCGGAGCGCGACGCGACGAATTTTTCCGTCAGTGCGTGGACCAGCGTGGCATCCGCCATTGGCCGGCTGAAACTAATCGTCGAGCACGAAGAAAATCTCTGGTCGCACAGGCCGGCGGTGTTCATCTTCAATCACCAGAGCGCGATCGATATGCTGATTACAGCAAAGCTGTTACGGGAAGATGTAATCGGAGTCGCCAAGAAGGAAGTCAAATATCAGTTGCCGATGGGTCCCGCGCTTACGTACACAGGTGCAGTATTCATCGATCGTGAACACACAGGCGACCCGCAGCGGGCGCTGCAACCTGCCGTCGATGCGCTGCATTCGGGCCGGTCGGTGGTGATCGCGCCGGAAGGTACGCGAAGTCGGGACGGCAGACTCGGACAATTCAAGAATGGCGCTTTTCATCTGGCGAAGCAGGCAGGTGTACCTATCGTTCCGATCGTCATCCATAACGCGCAAGATGCCCTGCCTTACAAGAGCTTGATTGTGAGGCCGGCGGAGGTTCGAGTGTTGGCACTTGAGGCGATCAGGACAGACGACTGGATGCCTTCGGAAATCGAATCGAAGACTCGGGAAGTGCGTCAACTGTATCTCGACACGCTCGGTCAGACCGACGAGCAAGCTTCTGCGATTGTGGCCTAGAGCGGAGAAATGGCCGGCAAAAGTCTCGATTCGCGGGTCGCAATGATCGATGAGCGTGAGGTTTTCCGCGACGAGCGATTCCGGACGGCGCTGCGACACTTGGCCAACGAGCAGCGGCGCGATTTTGCCGAGGTCGTGCATTACGCACATCAGTGTATGGACGAACTGGCGGTGCAACCGGGCGATCGCTATCTCGGCTGGACTGCGGCGCTCGCACGCTTCATGTATACGCGCAGCTTCGATCAGGAGTTCGACGTAAACAGTGATGCGCTGGAAGAGCTGAGGGAGCTGGCGCGGTCACGACCGATCGTGTTTCTTTGGTCACACAAGTCGCATCTTGACGGCTTCGTCTTCATGCGCACGCTCTATGACGCCGGGTTCAGGCCACATCCGCTGACCTTTGCCGGCGTCAACATGAATTTCATGGGCTTCGGCGCGCTCGTCAGGCATTCCGGCGCGATTTTTCTGCGCCGCAGCTTCAAGGGGGACGGGGTTTACAAACTCGTCCTGAAGTATTTCATCGACTATCTGGCGAGGCAGCGCGTGCCATTGTCCTGGTCAATTGAGGGCACGCGTTCCCGAACGGGCAAGTTGTTACCGCCAAAACTCGGCTTGATTCGCTGGGTCATGGATGCTTACAAACGGGCGTCGATTGACGACGTGTTGTTTGTTCCGGTTGCGATCAGCTTCGATCAGATTCCCGAGATGGATGACTACATCGCCATGCAACACGGGCTGACCAAGCGCAAAGAGTCGTTGAAGTGGTTCATCGACTACATCGCCGGGATGAAATCGAATTACGGCAAGGTGTACGTGCGATTCGCCCAACCGATCGCGATCTCTGACCTGGCGCCATTGCCCGATGTTCTGCCAGACGTTGACGAGGACGACTCGCAGATTCGCAAGCTGGCGTTCGAAATATGCAACCGAATCGAACACGTCATACCAATCACGCTTACTGATCTTGTTACGCTGGTTTTGCTTGCGGCGAATGGCCGTGCTCTGGACGCAGAACAGATCTGGCGCCAGGCGCGGGATATTGTCGAGCTCATCGAACGGCGCGGGCTGCCGACGGCAGAGGACCTGCGGGTCCGCGATTTCGACGAGCTACGGCGCAAGCTTCAGTCATTGACCGACACGCTGTTGCTGCAGTGTTATGCAGGGGGTGCTGCTCCAGTCTATGTCATCAGCCCGGGCCGGCAGTTGGCCGCAGCCTATTATCGAAACACGATCGTGCACTATTTTCTGAGCAGTGCGATGGCCGAAGTGGCGTTGTCGGTCACGAGATGCGATCCGCGCATCGAATCTTTCGAGACGGCGCTGATGCAGTTGCGCGATCTGCTCAAGTTCGAGTTTGCGTTCAAGGCAAAGGACGATTTCTGCAGCGACGCAGTGGAATTTCTCGACCACCGATATCCGGGCTGGCGAAGTTGCGGGGGCGCCCTTCCGCCGGGCACGCAACCGTTGTTCGGACAGGGATTACTGCGTTCTTTCATTGAGGCCTACTGGATTTTGGCGCGCCTGCTCGTCAGCCGCGGTTGGCGACGTGTCTCCGTCGACAACGAATCGACGTTGATCGAGGCATGTCTTGCACGGGGCGAGGAGATGCTGCTGCGCCGGGAGATCAGCACCGAGACTGCATTATCGCAACCGTTGTTTGAGACTGCCTTGCGGCTCGCGAAGCATCGCCAGTTGCTGGACGGCGATGCGGAGACGTTGGCGCAGGGGAGAACGGCGTTTGCCGCTGAACTGGACCGCGTGCTCGATGCCATCAATCGTCTGCAGCAGGATTACGATCAGGACCTCGCAGACATCGTTCCACGACCGATTCGTGAACAGCGCTCGGCCGCCTGAGGAGCCAACATGCGACAACTTAGTGGATCCGACGCTTTCTTTCTTTACGCGGACAAGCCGGGACAACATCAGCACATCTCGACTATTTATCTTTATGATCCATCGACGGCACCCGGCGGCAAGGTCGACTTCCTGACGATCCTCGAACACGTGCGCGATCGGATCGGCACGTCCCGAATTTTTCGTCAACGTCTCGTCGACGTGCCGCTGAACCTCGATTATCCTTACTGGATACACGACAAGCACTTCGACCTCGAATTCCACGTTCGTCACATCGCCTTGCCGCACCCCGGGGACTGGCGGCAATTCTGCATCCTTGCGTCGCGTCTTCACGCGAGGCCGGTAGATCTAAAGCGGCCGGTCTGGGAGATGTACGTGATAGACGGCCTCGAGAATATCTCGTGGGTGCCGAAAGGTTCGTTCGCGGTGCTCGTCAAGGTTCATCAGGCAGCCCTCGACGACGTCACCGAGGATGATTTTACGATTGCGCTGCACGACCTGGAGGCCGTTCCCGAACCCGAGGAAGTCAAACATCGCTGGTTTTCCGAGCAGGAGCCCGGCACCGGGCAATTGCTGGCGCTTGCCTGGTTCAATAACGCGATCAAGCTCATCGAAACCGGACAATCGTTGATCGACAGGTTGCCGATAATCGGCAGCAACCCGGTCGAGCCCGATGAGGTGTTGCACTTCGACGACGAGGACGCGCCGAAGACCCGCTTCGATGACCGAATTTCTCCGCATCGTGTGCTCGCTCCGTTTACGTTCGATACGGCTGAAATGGACACGATCAGGTCCGCCATGCCGGATGCGACGCTGAACGACGTGATACTCGCGGTCTGCAGCGGCGCATTGCGCCGTTATTTATCCGCCAAGCAGGAGCTGCCCGAAAAATCCCTGTATGCGCTATTGCCGCTGCACGTCCACGACGAGAGTGATGCCGGCGTGCCGGGGCATCGCGTGCAGTTGATGCGCATCAGGCTGATGACGCATCTCGACGATGCCCTGGAGCGCCTGGCGGCAGTGCGTGAGGAGATGGTGGAAGTCCAAGCGTTGCACCCAGTCAGTGCGGTGGAGATGACGGAAATGCAGGACATGTTGCCGTCAACCGCGATGGTCTTTGCCGCGAATACGATCGGCGCCCGAGTGGGCCCGGGTAAGCGCTTCCGAGAGAATCACAATACGGTCATCTCGATACATCCCGGGCCGCCACAAACGCTTTATCTGTGTGGCGCCCGGCTAGTCGGCTACACGGGCCTGGCCGCGCTCATGGATAACCTGGGCCTGAACCACACGGCCACCATCTATGACGGCAGGGTGACAATCGCGCCTGTTTGTGATCGCCAGATGATGCCGGATCCAGCGCTTTACTATGAGTGCTTGCAGGCGTCGTTCGTCGAATTGCGGGACGCGGCGAAGGCGGCCGTGAAGAAATCGAGAAAGCCGCGCCTGAAGGCAGTGGCGAATAGCTAGACCCGTCTAGACCCGGCGGTATTCGGTGGTCAGAAAGCGTGCCGTGAGTTCTACGGCGGCTATCGCTCTCGGCGAATAGTAAATGTCGAACGCATGTTGTGCGCCTGGGAGTTCGGCGTAGCCGACAGGATATTCCGAGCTTTCGCGCAAAGCCTCGGCGAAGTCCCGCGCCTCCCTAACCGGCGTTAGCGAATCGCGATCGCCCTGCAGTAGCAGCCATGGCTGCGACACCTTGTCGACATTTTCACGCGGCGACGCCGCGCTGAATTTCTCCGGCTCGATATCGGGAAATGCCTTGAGCACGTGCGGCCCGACCAGCTTCGTCTGGAACGCCGGTCGGTGCACGCCGAGCCGGTTGGTCAGGTCATAGACGCCATAGAACATGACGGCCGCTTGTATAGAGGCATCCTTGTCTTCGAAGCCGGGTTGCAGCCCGGCGTCGCCCGGGGTCAGTGCGGTCATCGCTGCGATGTGGGCGCCGGCGGAACCGCCCGTGATTGCGATGAAGCCGGGATCGACCCCGTACTCGTCGGCGTGCTCACGCATCCAGACAATGGCGGCCTTCGCATCGACAAGCTGATCCGGCCAGCTTGCGCCGGGGCTGAGACGATAGTTTGCGTTGGCGCAAACCCAGCCGAGGGATGCCAGGTGGTTGCATAACGGCAGGCCCTGATTGCACTTGTCACCCATGATCCAGCCGCCTCCGTGCAGAAATACGAGAGCGGGACGGCGATCGCCGCCGGATGAGCCACGGTAGATGTCCATTTTCAGGGCGCGTCCCGAGGCCCTGAAGAATTCGACATCGCGAGTGACCTCGATGCCGTCATGCTTGCGACGCAACGGCGTCCACATCAGGCTTCGTGGAATCGGGTTCGCTTCGTCCAGATCGAGGGTTTTTGCGACTGACTCGGTCGCACTGGCGGCACGCAGATTCGGCAGCCATAAAACAAGGAGCGCTGCGGAGGAGCTGAATATCACGAGCAGCGCGAGTTTGCCGGGCAGGGTCTCCAGCGCACCTGCAAGGATGAATCCGCCGGCGAAGATCAGCTGTAGTGCAATATGAAAGAAGGCGAGGTCCGTGGTAAGGAACGCGAGCAGCCAGCTCGGTACCAGGGAATAAGGCCCCTTCGACGGCTTGATGGCATTGAACACCACCGCCGCAAAGGCGAGCGCTACGAGTAGGAACAGTCCGCCGGCCATGGGGTCTCCGCACGATTCCTGTCGAGTGTCACAGACCTCGCTTCATTTGCAACCCGTCGCCGTCGCGGCGGGCGCGAGTCGATCAGGCGGCCTTGTCCGTCGGCGGATGTTTGACGACCGGCTCTTTCTTCGCCGGCGTCTTCATCAGCGCTTTCTTCCGGGCAGGCGCTTTCCTGACGGCTTTCTTTCGAGCCGGCTTCTTCGCGGCTACTTTTTCCTTGACGCGCTCTTCTGCAGGCCTTCTCTTCAGCTCGCGCTGGATGGTCGCAAGTCCCTTGTCGATGCGCAGGGCGTGTGCAAGGTGATTGCGGGCGCTGACAAGATTGTCCATAACCGGTTCCAGGTCGTCACGGAAACGGGCGGCGTCTTTCCTCGCACCTTCGAGCGCTTTCTCGAGGCCACGAAACTGTTTCTTCAGTTCGCGCTCGGCCCCTTTTTGCAGCTCGGTCCGGGTGCGCGTTGCGCGCGCGTTTGCACGATTTATCTCTGTTTTCAGGCGCGTGCGCTGCCGATCCAGTTCCTTGGTCGCGCGTTTCGCAGCATCCACGAATTGTTCCCGGGTCTTTTCGATGGTTTCTTCAATATCTGTAAGTTCTTTGGTCACAGCGGAATACCTCCACGAATGTATGGCTCCACACGGTAAACGCTAGCAGGATTCAGTCACGGTTGGTGTAAGGGAAAGCCACAGCTGGACAGCGGTTTCGCGATACTTGCGAGGGCATGAATCCCGGCCATTTGCGCCCTCGAATCGATTCGGCAGCTATTCGTGGGATACCACAAAACAAAATATCGCATACTTGGTGATTCGGAAGCTTGCTCTCGCAACCCTCTGACCATTGCTGACAAGATTACATGATCGCGAAACAGCGTCCTTATCAATACTATGACTCGACGATCTCGATCTGTGGTACTTGCCACCGGCGAGTCGATGCCAAGGTCGTGTTTCAGGACGGCTGCGTGTGGATGTTGAAACGCTGCCCGGAACACGGGCCGGACAGAATTTTGCTGGCGGACGACATCGCCTATTACAAACTGGCGAGGGAGAATTTCACGAAGACCCCGGAGCAGGTTCTCACGCCAAACACGCCGGTCAGATACGGCTGTCCGTACGATTGCGGGATATGTCCCGATCATGAACAGCACGGTTGTACGCTGTTGATCGAAGTCACGGACAACTGCAATCTGCGTTGTCCGACCTGCTACGCGAACAGCGGCCCGGAACGGGTGCAGCACAGGAGCCTCGAACATATAGAACGTATGCTCGATCGTGCTGTGGCAAACGAGGGTGAGCCGTCCATCGTTCAAATCTCCGGTGGCGAGCCCACGATACATCCTCAGATCATCGACATACTCGAAATGGCGCGTGCGCGGCCAATCGGGCATCTGATGGTGAATACCAACGGCGTACGCATTGCGAACGAGCCCGGGTTCGCGGAGCGCCTGAAGGAAGCTGCGCCTGGCCTGGAGATCTATTTGCAGTTCGATTCATTACACGCCGATGCACTGAAGACTCTCCGCGGAACGGATTTGAGGAATGTCCACGGTCGCGCCATCGAAAAGCTCAACGAACTGGATATCCATACCACTCTCGTCGCAACCGTTCGCCGGGGAGTCAATGACCACGAACTCGGTGAGATTATTGAATACGCAACCCAACAGTCGTGTGTTCGTGGCGTCACGTTTCAACCGGTGCAGGCTGCAGGGCGACTCGAACAATACGATGCGGGATATGACAAGGAACGGGACCGACTGACGCTGACCGAGGTACGGCGCAGGATCCTCGAACAATATCCGATCTTTGCGCCCGAGGATCTTATTCCCGTGCCCTGCAATTCAGACCACCTCGCCATGGCCTACGCACTCAAACTCAAATCGGAGATCATGCCGCTGACGGGGCTGGTGGACCCTGATTTCCTGATCGATGCGGGCAGGGCGACGATTACCTACGAGACAGAACCGGAAATTCGCGATTACTTTCTGCAGCTGTTTTCGACGCATCACTCTATGGAGTCGCAGACGGATGCGATGCAGCAGTTCCTCGACCGGCTGGCAGCAAAGCCGAACGAGTCGCTCGGATACGAGAACGTCTTTCGTGTGCTGATCGTCGAGTTTGCCGATGCTCACAGTTTTGATCTTCGGTCAATTCGAAAGAGCTGCGTTCATATTGTTCACCCGGATGCAGAGCGTGTCATTCCGTTCGACACCTATAATATGTTTTACCGTGATGAGTTGGAGCGGGAAAGACTTGAACCACTGCGCAGCCAGAGCCATTTACCCATGACCGGGCCCATCTCACTGGCGCGTTACCAGAATCGGCAAGGGCTGCGTCCGTGAATGCCTCGCCTCAAAGCATGGCGAGTTGCTGTGCCAGCCTTTACGAACTACCGATTGTGGAGCAGCTGCTCGGCGGCAGCTTTCATCCTGGTGGCGTGGTACTGACACGCCGACTGGCGAGTGCGGCGCTGATATCGCCAGATTCGAAGGTGCTCGATGTGGCTTGCGGAGCCGGCAGTTCAGCGCGCGTCATCACGGCCGAATTCGGCGCATCGGTCATCGGTTGCGACTTCTCTGCGTTTAGTCTGGAGCGTGCAAAATCTACCGCGACCGCTGAGGCTTCGTCATCGTCGCCAACATTCGTTCGCGCCGCAGCGGAGCGGTTGCCGTTCGAGTCGGGATCGTTTGACGTCGCAATTTGTGAGTGCAGCTTGTGTTTGTTCGAGAGCAAGGATCTCGTTCTCGAGCAGATTCGTCGCATACTCCGGCCGGGCGGCCGAATCGGCATTTCGGATTTCTTCCTCAGCAGGCCGGCGCCTGAAAACCTCACTGGGCTCCTGAGCCGCGTATTGTGCGTGGGTGGCGCGGTGTCGTTGGCGGACTATCGACAGTCACTCAGTGAGGCTGGATTCAAATTCGTACGAATTCGCGAGGCAAATCAGGCACTTCTGGAGATGTCCCGGCGAGTTCGTCACAAAATGCGATCTCTGACGGCGACAGGACTCGCCGAACTTCCCGATGCCTGGGGCGATCCGATGTCCGTCCTGTTGGATCTCGAGCAATTTATCTCGAGCGGTGGCGCGGGCTATATGCTCGCCGTCGGCCGACGACCGTGATCGTTCACAAATCTTGTTGTCGGTAGCGTGCCCTTGAATCAAGTAGAGCCGGAATCAACTTCCAGTCAAGTTGCGACAAAACAGCGTCGGTACCTGACTTACCTGCTGGAAGCGGGATTTTTCGTTCTGGTGTTCATTGCGGTTGGCGCCTACCAGTCCCGGGATCTTCTGAGTACCGATCGCGTCCTCGCGCCCTCCCTGAGCGCAATCACGCTGGATGGCGATTCGTACGACCTCTCCGTTCATGCCGACAAGCCCGTATTGATTTATTTCTTCGCACCCTGGTGCGCGTATTGTTCTGCAAGTGCCGACAATATCGTTCGTTTACGAAAGACACGCGACGAGTCGAAACTGGCTATCGTCACGGTCGCCCTTGATTGGAAGAGCCGCGACGAAGTAAGCGAGTACGCGAGAGGGCATGCACTGAACGTCCCCGTGCTTCTGGGTGACGCCACCGTCGCGGAGGCATGGCATGTTTATGCGTTTCCCACCTACTACGTTCTCGATAGCGAGCACCGGATCGTTGCTCGAGACATCGGGTACAGCACGCAGCTCGGCTTGTGGTGGAGGAGTTGGGTCACCGAGTGACGTGACCGTATAGCGGAGTATCGGCAACGGAGTATGTCGCATTCCTGTTGCTCGAATTTGCCTCTGCTGCTCGGACGGCAGTTCGTGTAATCGGCGTCGATTTGAGGGGCAGTTCACAGATTGAGGCGCTGATTTCCTCAACACTAGCCGATATCCGCGTTTGTGCCGCGATTGCGCGCAATGCTGACAATTACATATGGATTATGTAATACGCAAAGGGATTTACATGATGTCGAGACTTATCCGTACATTGATATTACTCGTGCTCGCCGGTGGTCCAATGGCCATGAGTACGGCACAGGACATTTCCGGGGACGATATGCGCAGCCTGGACGGGCAAGTCCAGGAAATTAAATCCGACGTACTGGGCATCGCCTCGGACCTCAGTAACCTCGAAGAACGACTTCTGTATCCGTCAAACACACAGGTCGCCGTATTCGTTTCCGTCGCGGCCGATGACAAATTTCGCCTCGACGCTGTAAAGATCGAGATCGATGGTGAACTTGCGACGCATCACATTTACAGCTTCAAGGAGCTCGAGGCGTTACAGAAAGGCGGCGTGCAGCGCGTCTATACGGGCAACCTGCCGACCGGTGACCACCAACTCAGTATCACGATGATCGGCAAACTCAAAAATGGCTCGGAATTCAACGAGACGGGGAGTTTCTCGTTCGCCAAGGGTGTCGAGCCCAAGGCGCTTGGAATCACATTGGCAGGTCCGGGCCTCGGCAAGAGCGGTATACAAGTCGGGGACTGGTAAGCCATGAGTCGAGCACCGCTCTCAGGGATCGGGCTCCTGCTGTTCGCCAGTCTGGCAATGAGTCCAAGTCGAAGCGATGAGCTGAAGGATCTTTACTTCGGCGAAGCGCTCTATTACGCGCATCAGGGTTATTTCTTCGAGGCGCTGGAACGACTGGACACCGAAGTAAAGCAGCACGATGAGCTTGACGAACCGGAGCTCGACACACTTTATTATCATATTGACGCTGCTGAGTTCTCTCTGGGCGACTTCGAGTTGCGCTACCGGATGCATCATCGAGCGGGCCGCGCGATTACGGCGGTACTCGAAGGCGCCGTCGATGAAATCGTGCGTAACGATGCGGCCTACAGGCTGGCGCGAATCCACTTTCAAAAGGGCCAGATGGCCGATGCGATGCGGGCGCTCGAACGCATCGACGGCAAAATTCCCGAATCGATTCGCGACGATATCAACTTCCTGCGGGCGAATATCTATCTCGCCGAAGGCAAGCCGGCCGCATCGGTTGACGTTCTGAAGCGACTGCAAGACTCGAAGAATTTCGGAGGATTCGCCTCCTACAATCTCGGTATCGCCTATCTGCAGGACGGACAACGTCAGTCCGCACTGCAACAGCTGGACCGCGCCGGACTAATTGCGACCGATGATCCGGCCGAACTGGCCATCCGGGACAAGTCCAACCTGGTGCTTGGCACGATATTGCTCGAGGACGGTGAATTCGACAATGCGATGCCGTTCCTGAACCGGGTACGTCTCGACGGTCCATTTTCCAACCAGGCATTGTTAAGTGCCGGCTGGGCAAGCCTGTCCACCGAGAATTATGAAAGAGCCGTAGTTCCCTGGGGAATTCTCGCCAAGCGCGAGGTGACGGATGGCGCGACGCAGGAGGCCATGCTCGCGTTGCCCTATGCCTACGGCAAGCTGGACGTGCACGGGCGCGCTGCAGTCCATTATGGTCGAGCGCTGGATGCATTCGGCGCAGAAGTCGACAAGCTTGATCAGTCCATCGAGAGCATCCGGGAAGGCCAATTCCTGCAGGCGCTGATTCGCGAGGAGATTCACAAGGACAAGGATTGGGTGATCCGCCTGCGCTCGCTGCCGGAGACGCCCGAAACCTATTATTTGATGGAGCTGCTCGCTACGCACGATTTCCAGACAGGCCTGCAAAATTACCTGGATCTCGCCGATCTGCGAAGAAAGCTGCTCAGCTGGCAGGCAAGTTTCGACTCTTTCGATGACATGGTGGACATCCGCCACGACCATTACGAACCATTGCTGCCTGCTGTGGATACTCAGTTCCGCGAACTCGACTCGCGGATGCGGTTGCGGATCGAGCAACACAAAATGCTCGTGAAGCGTCGTGATGACCTGTTGACCACGCCACGGCCGGAATTTCTCGCGACCCGCGAAGAGCAGGCCATCCTCGCTCGCATCGAGCACATCGAAGCCCAATTGCAGGACGCGCCCTCACTTGACGAGGTGTTCCTTGTCGAGCGCGTACAGCGCCTCAAAGGCCTGCTGACCTGGACGCTCGAAACTGAATATCACGGACGCCTGACCAGGTTCGATGAAAACTTGCGCGGGCTGGACGATGCCATGGCCGTTCTGCAAACGCAGTACGACCAGTACGTCAGGGTGCGGCAGGCCGCAACCCACAGTTTCGAGGGATACGAAAAGCCGATCAGTCGTTTGCGAGCACGCGTCAGCGAATCGGTGCAGAAAGTCGAGTTGCTCATGGCTCGCCAGGGACACGTGCTTGAGGTCGTGGCAATCAATGAGTTGATGGCGCGCCGCGGCAGACTCGAAAATTACCGGGACAAGGCGCGATTCGCCCTGGCCGACAGCTACGATCGGGCCACGCAGGCACAGGCAAGGAGTGATGACCCGTGACAAGACGGCATATCATCGTCTTCTCGCTGGCCTCAATGGGACTTGTTGCCTGCGCGACTACCAGCGAGCACGGCACACTCGCGGAACTCGACAGTGTTGAGGCCGACATCGACGAGGTATATCTCGAGGATGGCCTGGAACGTGCAGCCCAAAGTTACCGTCGCTACCTTGACGAAACGTCGGAGAGCGCGCGAACGCCGGAAGCGATGCGTCGGCTTGCCGATCTACAGATCGAGCAGGAATACGGTGTCATCGACAACAGCAAGGCCGTTGAAATGGCGACGCCGGAGGCCGCAGCGTCGACGCAGCAGGCTGCCGCTCCAAAACCTGCAGTGAATCTCGCCGAGCCCGGAGAGTCAGAGCAGGACTTCGAGCGGCGGGCATCGCAACGCCAGGAGCTGTTGTCTGCAGGGGCGACGTTTGAGGCGTTACCCATCGGCGATGAGCCGGTACCAGCCGGACCGCGTGAAGCCATCGAGACCTACCGCGAGATCCTCGAGACCTACCCGAACTACGAGCGCAACGATCAGGTGCTGTACCAAATGTCACGGGCCTACGACGAGATCGGCCAACCCGATGATGCGATGGTGGTGATGGACAAACTCGTCGCCCGGTACCCGTACTCGAAGTACGTGGACGAGGTGTACTTCCGGCGTGGTGAGTACTACTTCGTCAGGAAGAAGTACGTC
>Ga0255054_10000497_pt1 | contig 23202 bp, 26 predicted proteins | sample JV7_2_23_MG_FD_188634 | JGI IMG/M metagenome (GOLD analysis project Ga0255054, IMG submission 188634) | Seawater microbial communities from Jervis Inlet, British Columbia, Canada - JV7_2_23 | ecosystem: Environmental > Aquatic > Marine > Inlet | place: Canada: British Columbia | collected...
TGTGCTCGAAGAAGACCGGTACGCCCTGCTCCTGTATTCCGCCGACGAGGACATTATCAAATTCGGCCCTCGGTACCTGCCAGGTCCAGGTCGAACCTTCGGTGAACTGATCCGCGAAATCATATTCGCAGATCTCATCGCCGCGAAGGAAAACGGCTCCAGTCTTGACCTGATATCCCTGCGACTTAACCCGCTCGAACAGATTTGCTTCCTTCAGCACATCATTGCAAATAGGAAGCAGACTCTCGCCAATGACGAAGCGTGGAAAGCGAGTACGTTCGAATACGGCTACATCGAGACCCGCCGCGTTGAGCAGTGCCGCAGAAACAGACCCCGCGGGCCCGGCGCCGATTACGACCACATCGTAGTCTTTATTTGGTCGCATATTAATCCTCCGGTTCTCCGGTCATCGCCAGCAAGTGGTATTCGTTGCTGCTCGTCTGTTTTCCAGTATCCGTGTCCCAGCGTTCGAACTCTATTGTCGCGAGCGAGGCTTCGGTGGTCGCGATTGCCAACAAGCTGCCGTCTGCAACATACAAACACAGGTCACGCATTTGGTCAGCCATGCTTATCGTATAGATGTAAGGAGGCTCAACCTTGCAACGCAGGCGATTGATCCCGCCGAAAATGCTCCGTCCCACGGCCTTGACGTAAGCCTCCTTAAGCACCCATAGCATGATGAAACGATCTTTCGTCTGCGTCTCAAGCCAAGTGGATTCTTCGTCGGAGAAGAACTTCCTCGCAATCCTCGAGATATCACGTCGTTCTGTCATAAGCTCGAGATCAATGCCGATATCCCCGTCCTCCGCGACACCGCACACCACTCGGTCCCCTGTGTGCGTGATACTGATAGCAGGACCATCGATGCAAACTGGCTTGCCGCTCCCGGTGGTTGTCAGTTGATGACTGATCGCAGGTTCTCCGGTCTGGTTTTGCAGCATTCGCCGCAACAGAGATCGGCCGCAGAGGTATTGTTGCCGGCGCCTCGCCGAGCCGAATTCGCGATCACGTTCAACGCCCGGAATCAGCGCGAGTTCGGATTGCGTCAGTTCATGTAAATCTGTGTGGCCAACCGTCACCAACGCGGTCTTAGCCCCAGCGCTTGAAAACAAGCGATGTGTTTATGCCGCCAAACGCAAAACTATTGCTCACAACGTATTCCGTTGAAATGCCCCGTGGCCCGCCGACGACATAATCGAGTTCCGCGCAGCGCGAGTCGAGGTTCTCCAGATTCAGGGTCGGCCAGAACTCGTCCCGGTTCATCATTTCGAGCGTCAACCAGACCTCTTGCGCGCCGCACGCACCCAGGGTATGTCCGAAGTAGCTCTTCATCGAACTTATCGGCATGTTGCTGCCAAACACGGCGTTCGTTGCCTCTGACTCAGCGACATCACCGAGGTCCGTCGCGGTACCGTGCGCGCTGACATAGCCAACCGCCGTCGGGTCCAGCTCTGCGTCTTGCAGTCCAAGGCGCATAGCGACTTCCATGGTCTCCGCGGTGGGCTGTGTCACGTGCATTGCGTCACAGTTTGTTGCAAACCCTATCAGTTCCGCGATGATCGGCGCACCGCGTTGCTCGGCATACTCGAGATCTTCGAGTATCAGCGTCGTCGCACCTTCGCCGATCACGAGGCCATCACGATCTTTATCAAACGGCCTCGGCGTCTGCTCAGGTTCGTCGTTGCGCACACTGGTCGCAAACAGAATGTCGAAGACAGCCGCTTGTGTCGCGGATAGCTCCTCCGCGCCACCTGCGACCATCACTTTTTGCTTGCCTTGCTTGATCGCCTCAAACGCATAACCGATTGCCTGGCTCCCCGACGTGCACGCTGTACACGTGGATATCAGCCTGCCACGAATATTGAAAAACAAGCCTGTGTTGACAGCCGCTGTGTGGCTCATCATCCGAATGTAGCTGGTCGCATTGATAGCTCGGGTGCTGTACTCAAGCAACATCGCCCCAAAATCTCCGATCGCCGGCGGACTGCCCGAGGACGATCCGTAGGCTATCCCGGTTTCTCCGCTGCTGATGACCGGGTCATCGAGCAACCCGGCTTGCAGCAGTGCACGTTCCGTCGTTGTTGTAGAAAGCAGCGCGACCCGCCCCATCGACCGGATACGTTTCCTTGGATAGTGCTTCGGCACCACAAAATCGGGAATCGGCCCACCGAGCTTTGTGTTCAGGCCATCGTATTTTTCAAATTCATCGAGGTGGCGGATACCACTTCGGCCCGCTATTACGCTCTCACGGATGCTGTCCCAGTGATCACCCAGCGACGTTAGCCCGGCCATGCCGGTGACGACAACACGGCGGCTCACGATATTCCACCGTCGATGCAAATCGTTTGTCGTGTAAGGTAAGCCGCCTGATCGGACATCAAATATGAAACCAGGCTGGCGACCTCGTCGGGCCGACCAACTCTCCGGGCAGGTATGAGCTTCACCAAGTGCTCGAATTCAACGTCAGCAGTCATGTCAGTTTCGATAAATCCCGGCGCAACACAGTTGACCGTAATGTTCCTTTTCGCCAACTCGAGAGCCAGGGCTTTCGAGGCGCCGATGACGCCGGCTTTGGCGGCACTGTAGTTCACTTGCCCGCGGTTGCCAATAACACCGGACACCGACGAGATCGTGATGATACGCCCGCCGTCTTTTGCGCGCACCATCGGCATCACGCAGGGCTTGATTACATTGTAAAAACTGTCGAGATTGGTTTCGATGACTTTGTCCCAGTCTTCATCGGAGAGGGCAGGGAAAGAATTGTCGCGGCTGATCCCGGCGTTGTTGATGACAGCGTAGTAGGCACCATGCTCCTCGATATCGGTTTCGATCGCCTGCCGCGTCGCTTCGCGATCACAGACATCGAAATGGATCAGCCGGGCACTCGCACCCACACTCTCGACGGCGGCCGTAGTATCTTCGGCGCCTTCGAGATCCGAATGGTAGTGGACGACGATATCGAATCTATCTGCAGCCAGTTTTCCGGCAATAGCCTTGCCGATTCCCTTGCTGGCGCCGGTAACGAGAACGTTCCTGCTCATCAAGAAATTCTACCAGAATCAAGGTTTTCCACATCATTATCTGCAGGTTGATACACATTTAATGTCGCCCTCGCCACCTCCTCACCCGCTTCCAGCCGACACTCGAACGCACCAAGGCTCATCTCAACGAATAAGGCCTTGACGTGCACTGTCAGCCTGGTCCCTGGCGGAAACACCGGCACCGAGCATTTGTAGGAGCGCGTGCCGAGAAGATAACCGATGGTCGGTGCTTTTCCCTGTAATCTGGCCCGGGCACCGGCGTGGGCGGCCACCGCCTGTGCCATGTATTCGATGCCAACCCAGCCCGGAACACCTGAATCGTCGCACAACACGCTGTCCGGGCGAATCGTGACTTCGGCGACAAGCGACGACTCGTCAAACGCCAGCACACGATCGAGCAGCACCATTGGAGGGTCGTGCGGAAGTAACTCACTGATCGGCAGCGTCAGGACATCCATCAGGCACGCCCTATGATGACGCTGACATTACTTCCGCCGAACGCAAACGAATTGGACATGAACAGATCGCGGTCCCATTGGCCGCCTTCTTCCGTTAGCCTGATCGGTGGCAGATCGGGATCCGATTTGTGATCCCAGAGATGCGGTGGCAATTGTCGATTCACGTTTCCGTCATCCAGTAACAACCAACACAAGCCAAGCTCCTGTGCTCCAGCCGCACCGAGCGTATGGGCGATTTGGCTTTTCGTCGAACTGCAGGGTACTTCCGGACCAAAGACGCGTTCAACAACACGGCTCTCCATTGCATCGTTCTTGATTGTCGCAGTGCCATGCAGATTGATGTAGCCGATGTCCGCGGGTTCCGCTTTTGCGTCAGCCAGGGCCGCCCGAATCGCGAGTTCAGCGCCTTCGCCGGACGGTTCGGGCGCCGACATGTGGAATGCATCCGACGACTCGCCGACCCCTGCCAGCCTGATGGGTGCTGCGGATCGAGTCATCAGCAAGAGGGCCGCCCCCTCACCGACATTGATCCCGTTGCGATTCACACTGAATGGGTTGCATATTTCATCGGACATCGATTCAAGCGCGTCGAAACCGTTTGTCGTCAACTCACACAGACTATCGCAACCACCGACGATAACGGCGTCACAAAGATCTGCAGCCAGCAATCTCTCGCCAGATGCGAACGCCTTCGCAGACGATGAGCAAGCCGTGGAAATCGTGTAACGGGGTCCGCTCAGACCAAGGTAGCGAGCCAGGAACTCGGCGGCTGTTCCGATCTCCTGTTGATGATAGTGGTAGTTCTGCGGCATGTTGCCAGTTTCGCGCAGCATGTAGACAGCCGTTTCTGCAGCAGCAATTCCCGAGGTGCTGGTACCGATCAACACGGCAACTCGCTCCGGACCGTAGCGGGACTTGAGACCCTCAATCGGCTTCTCTATCTGGGCGACTGCCACCGCGAGCAGTTGATTGTTCCGGCAATCGAATTCGGCGAACTCGGGCGGCAGATCGCCCAGCGACTCACTGACCCGACCCACGATCCCGGAACGACCCGTCAGCAGCGGGCCACAGGGTTGCATGCCTGTCTGGTCGCCCCGCAACAGACCATCGAGCACCACGGTTTTGCCGGAACCGAGTGCGTTAACGATAGCCAGATCGGAGAGGTAAGCGCTCACAAGCCTGTGAACTCTGCGGTCCGTATGTGCAACACATATTCCCTCTCGATGTGGGTAAGTTGCGCCTTGCCGCCCCAGGGATCCACGGAGTCGTAGGTGATGCCGATAACCAGTTCACCGTTTCGGGAGACAAATCGGCCTTCGCCGTTTTGCGAAGCATCCATCGAGGCGCCCTCGATGTGCTGATTCAACCAGGCGGGATCCCAGTGCGCGAGCAGAACATCGGCAAGCACATATTCTGCGTTGATCAACTGCGCCTCAACCGAGCCGCCGGCTCGCAGCTCAACCCCATCGAACGAAATTGAAAACAACGCGCCGCCCAATGCATTCAGGGCGACGATCGTCAGCTGCCCTGGACGAGCTTCGATGTGAGCCTCGAATGAGTAACTGCGATCTTCGTATTCCGCATGAATTGACTGCGTCGCATTGAATGACCCCGTCAGTTCAGTGGCTTCGGGCAGCACCAGGTAGATGTCGTCGGCGATCATGATGCGTCGTTGATCCTTTCGGACTACGACGGAGCCGCATGCTGCAACGACAGCGAGTGCCAGCATAGCGGCGAACAGGACCAGAAATTTTGCTGCTGTCATACGTTTTCAGCTCTCGTGCGCACGCCAATGGCCAAAGGAGACAGTAAGTATGCGCATGCGATGCCAATCAATACGGTAACACCGAAAGAATGTACGGCATAGGTGCTGCTGAGTGACAACAATCCGAACGAAATCATGGTCGTTAAAGCAGACAAGGTTATCGCGAACATCGTGCCAGTCAGTTCTTCACGCGCCTCGGCGATAAACAATGTGAAGTCGACGCCGATACCGAGCACCAGGATCATCGCGAGAAAGTTGAACAGATTCAATGTCTCTCCGGCCAATGAGATCACGATCAGCGCCATCAACCCGGCAAGGATCGGCGGCAGCAACAGTACGGCGGCACGCAGCGGACCGTATCTCGTTGCCAGCCCGGCGAGAATGATCAGGTACGCTGCCACGAGGACCTGTGCGACTCTTGTGCGGTACTCGCCGAATAGGGCCGATAATTCCTGGCCCTTATTTACAAGGCCAACCGTCGGAAACCCTGCTACCACGCCAGCAATTTCGTCCATGTCTTGTACGCCGAATAAAAGGATTATCGATGCGCTCCCGGCACCCGAAGTTCCCAACCAGAGGTTCCGGAACTGTTCTGACACCGGATGTCCTATCCATGTCGCGACATCGAGAATCGCCGCCTGTGTGGTCAACTCATCGACAGTGCGCGACACAATTTCGCTGCCAATACCCAGAGATTCGAAGTATCCGGGCAAGTGCGTGCGGACCAGTTCCGAATGCGCATCCTGGCTTTGAGTTTGCCGGGCAATTGACGGTACCCAGCGCGACACGGCCTGATAGCTACCAAGTGTGCCAGCGCCAATCATCTCGTCCAGATTCGTGCGTAGTTCTTCTTCGAGCTGCAGCAGCTCTTCATCGGACCGGGCTACCGACAGCAGGAAGGTACCTGCCTGGGCGACGCCGAGGAGTTCCTGAATCGCGGCTTCCTGTCGAACGAGTTCCGGCGGCTGTGATTGCAGCACTCTGACGTCATCGTCTATCTCGATACCGCGGTAGCCGATCGCCATAGCGATAACGAGCGAAGCGACCAGAACACCGCGGCTTCGTACCCGGCTATTTTGCCATTTGGCAAGAAACCAGCGCGCAAAGCCCAAAACGGCGGAGCTCTGGTGCAAGACGAAGCGGCGGCGCCACAAGCGGCACATACAGATCAGGGTAAAGTAGGCACCTGCGAGCCCTGCGCTCGAAAACACGGCGAGCTGTTGCAGCCCGGGAAATGGCGCAACGGTCAGCGCCAGATAGGCCAGTATGCTTGTTAGCAAACCAAGCGTAATACCCATGAAGATATTTTGCAGGCCGCTTCGTGGCGTCCATTCTTCCCCGCCAAATGCATCATCCGCTACATAGTGAAAACTGTAGTCGACCGACACGCCGATCAGGCTGGCGCCAAAGACCAGCGTAAACAGATGAACAAAACCGAAAACGGAAAGCGTTACTGCAAGGGCGACAAGACAGCCTGCGAGAATCGACACCGCGATCAGTGACAGCGGCCGCAGCGATCGAAACGTCGATATGACCAGCAACAGGAGTCCAATTAACGAACCCAGTCCGATAGTCGATACCTCGCCCTTGGCGCTTTGCGTTGCCTCATGTGCGTAAAACGAGAAACCGGTCTTTAAGAAATCCAGACCGGGTTGCTTCGCAACGGCCTCTTCGATTGCCGCATCTATGTGTTCCGCAAGGCTTTGCTGCTCGCTGATCGAGAGCGTCGGTGAGACGACCATCGCCATGGAAAATATGTAATCGCGATTATCCCTCGTAGCCCATAAATACGCGTCATCGAGGTTCAGCGAAGTGCTTGCCGGCTGCAGCGCCTGCAAACTGCCCGGAAATAAAAAGAACGGGTCCGTCGTCAGTGTGCTGCCACCGGCACCGAACGGGCTGAACATCTGTGCCAGCGCCTCTCGTTCCACGCCATCCGCATCGTCTGCAATCCTCTCAAGTTGCCTGGCCGACAGAACCTGGCTTCGATGCGGGTAGTAAAAGTTCGCCATCGTCGCAAACTGGGTTTCGTCCACGCGCGTCGTAACCGAGGCTATCAGCGAATTCTCGAGCAAATGCCGGCCGAATTGATCTGCGGCCGACTTGGCGACCTCCCTGTCACTGTGACCAATGAAAAATAGCAAACGGGTCCCGAGCTCCGCATCAACCATTCGGGTAGCGGCTTCTGTCAGGGGGTCGTATCTGGAGTCCGGGAGCAATTCGAAGACATTACTTCTTAGCCATGCCTGACCCGATGTGGCCGACACCGCTACTGCCAGGGCGGTGACGAGCACAGCCACCCAAATCAGCAGCGGACGACTAGCGCGCGTAGAGCTGAATTTCATGCTCTGTGAGTTGGTCCGGTAAAGCCTGAAGATCAAAAAACTCAATCATCGTCTCATCCGACGAACGGCTGACTACAGTGAGTTCTTCAATATACTCCCGCCCTCGAAGAAGAATAATGTCGATTGCTTCGGACAGCGGGTAGCTGATCGGTGTCAGCGCAATCTTCCAGACCTGTTCTTCGACAGTGAAGACAATATCGAAGTTCTGCCTGAGTTCGTCCTCGCTTCCCTTGAATATGCTCAGGAATACCCTGCTGAACGGCAGGACCATCGGGTACTCTGCAACATCAAGGCTCTGCGAAGGACCATCGTCGACCTGCTGCACCATTCTCTCTCCATCGGCTATCAGAACCGAGGCCAGGGGTAGCTCCTGCCGCCAGTAAAGCCCGAGGTCAGACAACAGGAAACTGCCGCTCGATTCGAGTGCCTCGCTTAACAACTCGATCTCCCGGGACTGCCGAAACTTCCCCCTGACTACGGTGTGTGCCGCCAGTCGCGCGACGACATCCTGTAAGGTCTCTTCAATCTGCACTACGTCCCCGGCAGAGGCGGAAACGGACAGCAACACGGCGCAGAAAATACTGTTGCGAACTAGGCGCATGCTCGAACCTTTTCGAAGAGGATCGGCGGACTGACAAAGCAGAGTTCATTTGTCGACTTATCGACAGCCACTTGAATCGTATATCCCTTTGTCACTCGCTCGCCAGATTCGATATCGGAAATCTCATAGCCAATTTTCAGCCGATTCTCGTATTCTTGCAGCGTAGCAACGACGCGAATTCGCTGCTGAAACACCGTGGGCCTCATGAACTTCATCCGCGTATCGACAATTGGCCACAAATATCCGGACTCCATCATCGCCTGGTAGCCGTAAGCCATCTTGTCGAGAAGCGCGCAGCGTGCTACCTCAAGATAGCGAAAATAATTTCCGTGCCACGTCACTCCCATTGGATCACCGTCCTGGAACGGGATCTCCAGCTCGATTTCAGCGCTAACTGCAACATCACACTTCATCATAGAGTGCCCAGGCCTGTTGATTAATCATTGCCGTAAAGTGCCGAAGATCACTTTCCAGTGGTCGATCTTCAGTCAGGAATTCGAATTCAGTCAGGATCGCGTCCTTCATGTCAAGTACTGCAGGTACGAGATGCTCCTCGTTCAACTCACCTGCCCGCAAACGCAGCTCGACCGCCTGCGACGATGCCAACAGCACCGCCGCCGCCGCTTGTTCAGTCAGCTCCAGAATTCGCAAACAGTCACGCGCCGAGATCGTACCCATACTCACCTTGTCCTGATTGTGGCATTCCGTCGACCTGGAAAATACGCTGGCTGGCATCGTCAACTTGAGTGCCTCTGCCGTCCACGCCGAAACAGCAATCTGTACAGCTTTGAAACCATGATTAATCATCGCGCGTTCGGGTTCAGCGCCGCTCAGATTGCTCGGCAGACCGTTATTGAATTTCGTGTCCACGAGCAACGCCATCTGACGATCCAGCAGATCGGCGATATTCGCAACTGCAATTTTCATCGAGTCCATCGCAAATGCGATGTGACCACCGTAGAAGTGACCACCATGCAACACGAGTTCATGATCAGGGTCTATGATCGGGTTGTCGTTCGAGCTATTGAGTTCGGTTTCGATTTGACTACGAAAGAAAGGTAACGCATCGACAAGCACACCGATGACATGCGGCGCACAACGAATTGAATAACGGTCCTGGAGTCGCAACGGATTGCGCGGCATTTCTTCATGCTCGAGATCGCTTCGAATCCAGTACGCGACCTGACCCTGACCAGGATGAGGTTTTACGTCGAATAGCTCCTTGCTGAAATGAAACGCGTTGCTCTTCAATGCAAGTGCCGCAAATGACGTAATTCGGCTTGCCAGTCGCGCCAGGTACGCGGCGCGAGAAAATGCCAGGCACGCAAGTCCGGTCATCACGGCTGTTCCGTTCATCAGTGCCAGCGCCTCTTTCGGCCGTAATGTATGCGGCTTCAGCCCGAGTTCCCTGAGAACGTCGCCCGTATCCCTGGGCTCACCGTCGGCATGAACCTGTCGCTCGCCTATCAATGCGGCAGCTACGTAGGACAGCGGCGTAAGGTCCCCACTCGCACCAACAGATCCCTCCTCCGGAATCAGCGGTACGATATTCTGATCTATGTAGCTTGCCAGCAACTCGAGCAGCGGCATGCTGACGCCCGAGTAGCCCCGGCACAAGGAAGTCAGTCTTGCGACAAGAACTGCTCGGCTGGCTTCGACCGACAGGTGCCTGCCCGTCCCGCAGCCGTGAAACCGCGTCAGGTGTATCGGTAGTTCCCAGGCCAGCTTGGCTGGAACATCGACCGTGCAGGAATCGCCGAAACCTGTAGTAACGCCGTAAATGACGCCGTCTTCGTCGAGAATGCGGTCAAGAAGTTCTGCACCTCTTGAAATTCTTTCTCGAAATGACGGCGAGTCACATAGCTCGATCGCTGCCCGTTGCTGCGCGAGATCAACAACATCTTCAATATTGATCGGTTTTTCGCCTATCGAGATTTTTCGCACGGCAATCAACTATTACTCGGCATGTGGCTTCTGCCAGAAATCGAAAAAATTGTACCACTGGTACGGAAACGTCAGACAATGCTTCTCCAAAACACCCGCGTACTTCATTACAGCTTCTTCAATACGTTCCTGGCGGGTGGCCCTCGGCAACTCGAGCGGATCAGCCAGCTTTTCGAGATACACTTCGTACTTTCCGTCCTTCTTGAGGCAGAACAGAAAATACACGGGACAACTCAGCAAAGACGCAACTATGAACGGCCCCTCCGGAAACTGCGCCGTCTTACCCAGGAAATCACAACTTATGGATCGGGTCGAACGAGCTATTGATGTCCGATCGGCCACCATGGCGATCCATTCGCGCGCTTCGATTTTCGACTGCATGCGGATGACGGATTCCGGGCCAAGCGTATCAACCTGAATGATGTGCTTGACGGCTTCCGGGTTCGCCTCCTCAAGGAACTGCATGAACTTGGGAGTGTGCCGCGTAAAAACGAGCGCGTTGACTGTCAACTTCCGCTTGATTCCGCCGGACGCGCGCAACGCCTCGAGATTTCCAAGGTGCGAACCGATGAAAACACCGCCGCGCTCGCTGCTAATGATCTGCTCGTATTCGTCTGGAGCGACATAACGGACATTGTCTTCTGACCGAACGCCCGCCCACTGCGCGGCTTTGTCCAGAACAGACTCGCCGAATTGCAGAAAGTGGCGGAACCCGCTCAGGCGCTTTGCCGGCTTTCCCTCGATCCTCTCGCGCGTCACCTGTACCCGATCAAGGTACTTTCGCGAAGCACGTCGGGCGGAGGACGATGTGAGGAAATAATAAGTAATCACCGGAAACAGCATGACCCTGAGTACGCCGCGGCCGAATAGCCTGTAACCGACAAACAGAATTTTCATGCCAACAATCGCGCCACGTTCCTCCAGCCTCGACCAGTGTCCTATGCGCACACCAAGCTTGCGAAGCAGAAGTACAGGCAAGCGCAACAACATGCCGAAAAACAACATCGTGTGCATTCGGGTAATGCGCCAGTTGTCCTGCAGAACGCGAAAATGTGACGTGCCATCGTCCGGATAGGTCACGCGCGTCGGTATGGCAATGAACGGTACGCCGCGCCAGTGTAAGCGGACCGCGATCTCGATATCGAACTCCATGCGCGTTCCGATTCTTCGGTCGTCGATCAAACGAATGCACGGCTCCAGAGGGTAAATTCGAAATCCACACATGGCATCAGGAATGTCCAACGACAGGGTTTCCACCCATACCCAGAAGCGTGTAATCGACCTTCCGAACAGCCTGCTCACCGGCGCCGATTCGTCATATTGCGGATCTCCCGATATCAGTGCATCCGGGTTTTTCCAGGCCTCGTCCAACAGGATGCCAAGATCGCCGAGATCATGCTGACCATCAGCATCCACCTGGATACCGTGCGTGAATCCCTTGCCCCAGGCCTTGCAAAAACCGACTTTAACAGCCGCCCCTTTGCCCTGATTCTCGGGCAAGGTGATTAGATCAATATCGAATTCGGCGTCGAGTTTGGCGAGGATTTCTTTCGTCCGGTCGTTGCTGCCATCGTCAACAACAATAGTGTGCAGTCCGTAGCTCGACAGATTCTCGAGCGTACCCGACAGGGTCTCGCCGTGATTGTAGACGGGAATAATGACGCATGGCTTCATCAATGCTACTCGAACAGAATCCTGCCCTGTGAGTGCATGCCAAGATCCGACAAATACGAAAAGCTGAGCTTGCCGCAATCATCCGATTGCTCGAGCGTGAGCTTGAGGGGCGTCTGCGGCGGGATTATGCGATGAAACTTGAGTCCCTCAATGCCAATGAATGAGGACACAAGGCCGAGGCGTAGTTTTGCCAGTTGAATCGCCCAGTGGATTTGAACAACGCCGGGCAGGACAGCTTGCTCGGGAAAGTGGCCCTGCAAGTAGAACAGTTCGTCCACCACATTGATCTCGAATTCCGCACGCGGTGGATCAACAGACTCCCTGATGATTACTGGGTCGACGACATTCATAGACTAATCGAACAACTCGCGGATAACGGCTGCTTGCCGCTTGCCCTGCGGATTGACTGGAATCTCATCCACGTAGCGAAGTTTCTTCGGCACCGCGACCGGGTCGAGCCTGCCGCTGAGTGACTGCCTTATTTTCTGGCCTGTGTCCCGGCGCCCCAGTTTTTCCAGGTCAGTTTTGCCAGCATCGCTAAGTTGCAGAACCAGCCCTACAAATTGCCGTGCGCCATCCTCGAGCGCCGTGGCCGCCGCATCGGTAACTATCGGCAAGCTGATCGCACACTGTTCAACTTCGGCCAGCGACACTCGTTTTTCCTCAATTTTTACGATGTGATCACCACGTCCAAGCAACTCGAATGACCGATTTGACTTGACCCGGACCTTATCTCCCATGCGGTGCCAGTTACTCAAACCCATGAATGGCGAACTGACCTCGAGGAATCCCTCATCATCCTGCCTGATCCGAACTTCAGGCAACGTGTGCCAGACCTCAGCTGCACCTCGATCTTCCTGCTTGCGCCACGCTACGCCACTGGTTTCTGTGCTACCCAACACCTCTACAGGGCAACAGCCCAGAAGACGCGTCGCATCTTCGGCGGCATAGTCAGGGAGCAAGCCGCCTGATGAGAAGACCATTCTCCAGGCCGCCGCGACAGAATCCTCCAGGTGACCGATGCGCTTCAGCAAGGCCGGGCTTGTGACCAGTACACCGTCTGAACTCGCGTCAGTCATCAGGCTCTCGGGATATTCAAAATTGTAGCTGGCGAACGCACGTTTCGTTACAAGAGGCCACAAGAGTCGAAACAACAGGCCGTAGACATGCCGGTGTGACACTGTCGAGTAAATTCGGGCGTCACCAATTGTCTGCCCGAACACCGACTCGAGCACATCGAGCTCGGCCTCGATATTACGAATAGATCTGTAGACTTTTGTCGGCTGACCGGTCGATCCTGACGTGAAAAGAACCAGGTCAGATGTCGAAGGAATGATCGGATCCGCGAGATTAGCAGCTGATAACTGATCGAGTGCAATAGTCGGTCTGGACCCCTGACCATCCCCACCTGATCGAACAGTGCCGTCGTACTCCAACTTGCTGTCAGCGTCTGCCAGCATATGCGCCGGAGCAAGGACCGGCGTTTTGCCCGCAATCCAGCAGCCGTAAATCGCACAGGCGGAATCATACGCATCGGAACAATCGAGCGCCCAATATCGCTGCCCGGAACCAGCAAGAGCGGCGGACAAGCTCGCAACCGTCGCCAGGAAATCAGGCCAGGCGAGTTCGTTACCCTGCCGATCGAAGCAAACCGTATGCGTCGAGTCGGTTTCGAGCAGTATTGAAAGAGGAGTCACTATCAAGGTGCCGCGCCTCTTATTGAATGAGCGCCCACGGGTCCATCACGGGGTTTTGGATCTATGCCATGTCGCCGATCAGTTCTTCAACGGCATCGACGACGTCCCTGACGGTTCTAACACTTTTGAATTGATCCGGTTTAATTCTTTTCTTGGTGATTTCCTGCAGCCGCACAACCAGGTCGACGGCATCGATGCTATCGAGGTCCAAATCCTCGTAGAGTCGAGCATCAAGTGTGATGTCCTTTTTCGAAATGTCGAAGAGCGAGTGAAGCTCCCTGCTTACGTCCCGAAAGATGTTGTCCCGTTCCGCCATTGCCAAGTTAACTGCCATTTGAGTCCACAAATAAAGCGAGATTCGCTACCGACTCAAAATGCGTGCGAATCTCTTCGGAATCGATGTCAAGATTGATCCCATATTTGCGGCGAATCGCGACTCCGAGCTCAAGGGCATCAATCGAATCGAGACCCAGGCCCTCTCCGAAAAGAGGTGCCGAACTATCAATGTCTTCCGGGTCAAGGTCTTCGAGATTCAGAGCTTCAATAATGAGTTCTTTTAGGGCTTGTTCAGTTTCATTCATTGTTATTTTCGTTGTTCATGAACTTTTCGAGCATCAGCTCAGTTAGCCTGCGCGATGCCATACTTGGTTCCTCTCCGTCTTTTGCGAATGCGCCGATATCGAGCCTATCACCGACTCTCGTGCACATACAAGGACGGGTGGGCGGAACCTCAAACCAGCGCTCATTCTTGGTCAAAGCTGGCGGATTACTGCTAATGTGAACCATTTGCATTGGCACTTTTGCAGCCAATGCAACCCGCGCGGCCCCGCGTCGCAGACTCATCGGCTGACCCGGAACCGTCCGCGTAGCTTCCGGAAAGATGATCAGGGTTTCCCCCTTTTGCAAAACTTCTACACAGTTCAACAGCAGCGCCTCGGGATCATCGTTGGCGATGTAGTTGGCCGCGCGGACAACGCCGCCCAGGAACGGATTTTGCCAAAGGGTTCGCTTGACGATGCAGTTACCGAATCTAACCTCAGCAAGGAGTTGCACGACATCGATCAGCGTCGGGTGATTGGCGACGATGATGAGCCCACCCTCTGCCGTAACGCTGCTCTCGAAGCCTGGCTCCACTTCGAAGTCGAATACTCCCAGCCCGTGCATCATCCATAGAAAGCTGCGAAAACTCCGGCTCACCATCAACCGCGCGCGACGTGTGCGAGTTTCCACATCTTTCGAAAATACGGATATTGCCGGAAAAACGAAAATCGCCAGGATCAGTCCCCCGATGCCAAAGACGGCAAACGACAGACGCGTGCCGAACAGCCTCCAGCTTCGATTGATTAGCGCTCCCATCGCCATCCCTGCCCGTCCGCGGCCAGTGACAGGGTCTGTTCGCCGGTTTCCAGCCAGGCGAGAAACTGCGGCCCCTGCGGCAGATTTCCATCGTTTGCCGATGCGGAACTCGCCATGCTGATGCCGCCGCGTTCCACGCGTCGAAGCACGAGAGCCATCGCATGATCGCAGTCCTGGTGTTCGGAATACCGTTGATACTCGGCCGGTATTACCTCATCGAAATCGACGAGCAATACACGATGATCCGGGTTGCTGCCCAGATACGCTTGCGCCTCAAGCCAGCCGTACGCGAAAGTATTTGCGCCGGACGCCATCGACATCGAAGGCGCATTGGAACACGCCAGTATGGTGAACAGTCCGGAACCGGTGTTATGAACTGATTGTGCAAAGGCTGTTGGGGAAATTTCAGTCCCTGCGCTGATAGAAGACAGGATTTCCCGAGTGCGGATAATTTCTCCATGTCGTGAGCAGAATATGGAATAGTCCGCAGGATTATCGGCCATTGCCTCCAGCGCGGTCGCGAGAGCCATCTTGGACAGGCGGCTCATTCGGCGCCGCTGCATCGGCGGTATCGCGCCGGCGTCGGGGTCTCCTTGCACCGAACCTGCGTTCGGCCCTTGCCAGTGGTTCAGCCACAGAGCAGGGTCGCTGCTCTCGGGAGACCAGAAAATCCAACGTTCGACCTCTATACGAACCATCGACTTTAGTGCCCGGACAAGTCCGGGCGGTCGCTCTTGATCAACACCAGGCAAGCTAATTGTCTCATTTCGCATTCCTTCTTCTTGCCAGCATAAACGCCTGCTATTCTGGGTAATGTAATCACTCCCCAACAGAGACATCAAGGCTATTCACCAGAGCGTGAACTCCTGCTTAACAAGCTCCACTTTTCTTGCGCTCGCGCAGCTTTTGTCGGCTTGTGTGGGCGTGGCTCCGACCGAGGTCCCGCTACCAGGCATCGCGACTCTATTGAGGAGGTTGTCTCCAGTGGCGGGCTGAACGACTGGAACCCAAACGCATCGAAACTCAAAGACTATGAAATAAAGGTATGGACCTGGCTCCGCAACGCAACGAGCCCGCCGGAAGAAACGCCCGTCATCCTCGGCTACGGCCTTTCAGACGGTATGGCCGGGAGTTACGGGGTCCTGGTCGACATCATCGGACCCTCGAGCGTTTACACGCTCGAGGGTGGACACAAATGGACCGCCTGGAGACCGCTCTGGGAGAGGATCGCAGCCGATCTTAAACTTTGAATGTTGTCAGGCGTCACCTAGCATCGCGTTCATTGTCGGATTCTTCAACCATGCGGCAATATCTTTGCCGAGTGTCTGGATGCACCGACCGAGGATCGCACAAGTTCCTTTGAACCCGCCAAACGCACCGCCACCCGAATAGCGAGCCGCGGTAAACGTGCCAATTACCTCACCATTTTCTATTAGTTCACCGTGTACCGTCACTGACTTAGCGCCACTCCAGGCACCACCACCGGTACCGAGGACGTGCGTGAACTCTATACGGAGAACTTTGCCCTCGGCTTCTTCACCAGGGTCTGCCGAAATGACAACTTTGACCCCCCGCTTCGCCGCACTCTCAATGAACTCCGGCAATCGCGTATCAAGGGTGCAACTTGCCTTTACGTCATCGTTGGCACCGCTTCCTTCCGCGAAAGGCACGGGGCTAACTACCGTGTAGATCATGTCCTCGGCATTTGATGCCAGTGACATGAACGCAAATGCTGTAGTAATTACTGCAAGTAATAATTGGCGCATAGATTTCACTCAGTGCTCGTAGGGAGCACTGATTATACATCGATTCGGCGATTTCGATGGAACTTGCGGGCTTGCTAACCAAGTGCGAGCCTGACGCATCCAATATCCAATGGTGGCGATTTTGCAAAGCCCGGGCACTCCTACCCAAGCGGATTTTCACGAGGCGATTTCGAATCGTTCGGACCGCTGGTTGTCGGCGTGCCTGAAAATTACGCGAAACCGGGATATGGCTGAGGATGCGGTACAGGACGCGCTCCTGAGTGCCTGGAACAAGCGGCACCAGTTCGATAACTCGGCACGACTGGATACCTGGATACATCGCATCGCAATCAACGCGGCGTTACAGCTCCTCAGAAAAAATCGCCCCGCTGCATTTGAGCCGCTTGAAACGGATATCCCCGACCGTGGCGACACGCAGGAAAGTATGCGCGCGGAGCAGGAGCTTGGGAAAAGTCTGGCGGCAGCGCTCACACACCTGAGTGAATTTGAACGGTTGTGCTTTGTACTCAAACACCTTGAGCAGTGGCGCCTCAAGGAAATCGCCGACGAATTTGATTCGAATGTCGGCGCAGTGAAGCAGGCCATATTTCGCTCGGTACGCAAATTGCGCGGGAGGATGACAGGCCTGCAAGGTGAACAAGCATGAATGAAGACACATTAATACTCTATTACTACAACGACGGCCTGAGTGATCGGGAACGGCGGCAAGTAGAGACGGCCATCAATACCGATACTGCCGTATCGGCGCAGTACGAAGCACTTTGTCGGCAGCTGAACGATTTGAGCGAGACAGATGCTCAAGCTGTGCCCTCACACACCCTGCAGCGCTGGCACGACACTATTGATCGCGCCGCGCAGCAGACTCACATCAGGCAGCAACAGCCACCTGGGCCATTTCACATATTTTCCTTTGCCTGGGGCGCGGCCATCACGGCTGCGCTGGCCATCGGCATCGGTATTGGTGTGTACATAGCAGGTGGCGATACGAACACGCCCATGATTGAGCTTGCCAACGTTGGCTCGTCAGCCGGCAATGTTGTGCCGGCGTCATTCACGCGCGGCGTAAGGGTGCACCTGCAGGATACTCAGCAGGACCTTGCCGATCTGTCTTTAGATGCCGATGCCGATCGAATCCTGCTGATCTTGAAAATCATCGATCAAAATCGCTTGTTCGAGCGTGCGGCGGAGCAAAACAATTCACAAAGCCTCGCCAGGGTGCTGCGTGCATTTGAGCCGATTCTGCTGCGGCTCGCCGCTGATGACGTCACACCGGAGGATGCAGAAGCGTTGCGTGCTCAACTGGCATTCGAACTCAGTGTAATGCTAACCAAATTGTCTCGCGACACATCGAATGAGACACAATCAACCTAGATCAGGAACATGAAAATGCCTATTCGTCCGAGGACTATTCTTGCCGCGTTGGCGTTGTTGGCGATGAGCGCCAGCCTCGCACAAACCACCGTTTCCGAGCTTGCTCCCGTTTCCGAGCTTGCTCCCATTGCTGACGAATCAGAAGTACTGAAGATTGCAGCACTTGAAGCGCTGATGTCTGCGCCGCCTGAACGCGCGCTCCCTCTCGTGACCAAGGTGCTGAATAGCAATAACTCGAATGAAGTCAAGTTACGTGCACTATTCGTGCTCAGTCAGATCGATTTACACGAGGCACAAGCGCAACTGCTGCACGTCGCTCGCAGTGGCGACGGTGAGCTTCGCGGTGAGGCGGTACGGATGATTGGCATTGGCGGCAACGCCGAGGCTCTTGCCGGCCTGGCTGACTTGTACAGCTCCGGTAACGAAGACGTTCGCGATGCCGTTCTCGAGGCATACATGATCGCGGGCGACACTGATGCGGTGTTCCAGATCGCCGCGAATGCGAATGATGCGGAAGAGTTCGAGGCGGCCGTGGAAATGTTAGGCATCATGGGCGCGCAAGACGATCTCAGGAGATTGCGCGAAAGTAGCAACTTCTCGGAGATCCTAATTGAAGCATTTGCCCTCTCGGGCGATGCCGACACGCTGCGCGAGCTCGCACTGGATGGCAGCGACCCCGAAACTCAGGCCCGCGCAATTGAAGCTCTCGGAATCGTTGGCGGCGAGAGCGTCAACGCCACCTTGGTCGAGATTTATCGAAGCACCGATTCGGATGAGGTCAGAGAAGCGGCGCTGAGTGGCATGCTGATTTCCGGACACGGCCAAGGCATGCTGGAATTGTATAGAGCCAGCGACAACGTTGGGGAGAAGCGGGAATTGCTCGAAGCTCTGACGATTATGCGCAGTGACCTGGTTCTTGACCTCATTGATGAGGCATTGGCTGGCGACCGATGAAAACAGCGCTTCGAATAGTCGTAGTCGTAGTACTGATCGCGGCGTGCATCAGCAGTGAGTCTCTAAGTGCGGACTTTGGCGACCCTGCCGGTGACGGCTGGCACAGACGAGGCATTCGCTGTGCTTGACCGCCTGCTTTCGGGAGGCACGGGCCGGAAGTTCGCACCGAGACTAGTTATTTCTTAGTGAGTTGAATTAATGCTTAGGCTGCGAGCGCGCGTTGCACATGCTCCGGATCTGCCCGGATCATACGCAAGTAGTTTGCAGCCGCGGCATCGGGTTTGCGTTTACCTTGCTCCCAACCTTTGATGGTATCGAGGCTCAACTGAAACGAACGCGCGAACACCGCTTGAGACATTTTGACACGAGCGCGAATAGCTTTGATTTCGGCCGGCGTCAAAATCACGTACACGGACGCTGGTGCCGAGGAACCCTTGGCAACCTTCACCGCCTGTTTCAGATTGGCATCGAGTTCCTTAAATAGCTTGTCGTCCATCGCGTGTCGCCTGGCCAAGAATTCCAGCATGTCGTCAAAACCGGCCTTACCCAGTAATCCACGGGCCTTGACTTCAAACGTACCTATCGGGACAAGTGTCTGCATTAGCTATGACCCAATGAACCATACTATAGTTCAATGAACCCCATCGTGTCAACCTCGCCCGTCGATATGTCCAATAGCGTCATAGGTCGGAATTCTCCAAATGAATTTAGCCGCTGCCCGTGTGCGGTGTCGCCGCGACGACGCTATACTGGGACCTTGAGCCTGCTATATCATCAATACTTTCAGAGGTATGCATAGATTATCTAAGACTTCAGTTAAGAAGGGTGGCGCTCACTTGAGGGCAGGCTCTCTGCTGCTGGGCGGACTCTGGATTGTCGTGAGTGCTGCCTGCGCTACGGCCCCGCCGGCAAACGTCGAGAACATCTGTGCGATCTTCGAGGAGAAGCACGGCTGGTACAAAGCTGCGAAGAAATCGGAGAAGCGATGGGGCACCCCGAAACACGTGCAAATGTCGATCATTCGCCAGGAGTCGTCGTTCAGGTTCGATGCGAAACCGCCGCGGACCAGACTATTGGGGTTTATACCCTGGACGCGTCCGTCGGACGCCTACGGCTACGCACAGGCGCTGGACAGTACTTGGGAATGGTACAAGGATGACAGCGGTCGACGATTCGCGGACCGCGATGACTTCAACGACGCCATCGATTTCGTTGGCTGGTATACGAACATGTCCAATAAGTCCGTGGGTATTTCGAAATGGGATTCTTATAATCAGTATCTCGCTTACCACGAAGGCCACTCCGGTTGGCGTCGCGGGACCTACCAGCGAAAAGGTGGGCTCAAGGAGACAGCCCGCCAGGTCGACTACCGGGCGAGGGAATGGGGCGCGCAGCTGCAGCGCTGCGAGGACGACCTAGACGACGGCTGGTGGATATTCTGACACTGGTTATCTGGCTAGTCGTAGCTGGTAGGGTCGCAAAAAAGCTATCGGGCAATGGTATTGCCAATAGTGCAGTGCTACACACCCTATATTGCCCCTATTGCACGCCTGAAGACAATTCGGAAAACACGGAGCTAACTACGTCGAATACGACAGGAGCGAGCTCGACTTCGCTGAGGTCGTCCTTGTAATAGGCCGTATAGACAACAACAACATCCCTGTCTGGGCTTACAAGCAGGCCTTGTCCGCCCCAACCTCCCTGGGTAAGCCAGCCGCTGGCATAGACCTCGCCCCATTGGTAAATCGTGTACACAGAATCGCCGTCTGAGAGCTCGCGCCGCAGCTTGGGATTGGCGTTGTCTCGCAGGAACTCAATATGCTCATCCGAGATTATCTTGCGATCGGATACGACCCGGTAGCTTGGAGTAAACAACAGGCCGAATCGCGCGAGGTCACGCATTCTTGAAAGAAACCCACCGTGTGTCAGCGGAATGCCGTAACGATAGGCGATGAATGATGCATCGCTTTCGGCACCGATGTGATGCCAGATTTCTTTTGTAACTACATCCTGGAACGGGTAACCGCTCACTTCCTGAACCAGCCAGGACAGTATGAAGTTGTTGGCGCCCGAGTACGAGAACTGCGTGCCTTGCTCCGCGTGCCGGGTCAGTTCAACGCTGGCGAGAAAATCGTAGGGGTTATCGGGCGCGCCCTCTTCACGAAAACCATCGCCGATTGCCATCGAATACTGGTAGTAACAGGACTGTCGGTCCTCATACTCATCTCCGCAATCCAGGCCCGTTGCATGATCGAGAATATTGCGCACCGTGGTCCCGGCGAAAGCGCTTTTCGCAAGTCTTGGAAGATAGAATTCTATCGGCCTGCTGGTATCGACTTCGCCGCGCTCTTCGAGAATCCGAATAATCGTTCCGGCGAGCACCTTTGTGGTCGACCAGTACGTAATCTTCTCGTAGTCCTTCATGCGCGGATAACTTTCGAAGACGATCTCACCTTTGTGCAAAACGACCACGCCAAGTGCCGTTGACTGATCGTCGTGAAGAAAGTCTTCGAAACGCAAAGTTCCCTGTGGTGTTTCGACAGGGAAGTCCGCAATAACCTCCATGCGATTGTGTTTGAGCTCCCTGACCGGCCCATCGCGATACACATTGACGGTCGGGAAGAGCTGATGCGCATTTCTGTGCATCCAGGCCATCTGCTCGCCTCTGACTACCCACCAAATATCGTCATCGGGAACCTTGCGGTGATAGGCCTGAATCTCCGCCATCGTATTCGCGGGCTTGAATTCATTCCGTTCGACGGCGGGCGGCTCGTGCTCCGAGCATCCAACTACGGTAATCAACAACACACCGCCTATAAACACATTGATCATTCTGTTCGTTACCACCATGTCGCGTACAAGCCTGTCAGCATCAGAATAATGACCACCGATGCCCAGTTGAATCACGGGCTCGTCGATGTATCAACGTCACCGTACTCGATCGCATCCGGATGATCGCCAGTGCTTTGCATTAGCGATACGAGCATTCCGACGATCACGCAAAGTATGAACGCAAGCCCGACACGATCGATAAACGGTAGCGAAGGCCAGTACAGCTTGCAGGCTACGGAAAATCCGGCCGAACCAATTGCTGCAGCAAGCGCACCGTTTGCCGTCGCCTTCTTCCAGAAAATTGCGAGCAGGAATATCGCGACGATTCCCGGCGTGAAGAAACCGGTAAATTCCTGAATGTACTGGAATGCCTGATCGAAGTTGCCGAGCAATGGGCGGGCAACGATCGCCGCAATGATCAGGGCTGACAGACTCGTGGCACGGCCAATTGTAACGAGCTGTTGCTCCGACCGGCCGCCGTAATGTTTGACGATGTCCATCGTGAAAATCGTCGAGATGCTGTTCATCATTGACGCGAGTGACGACACGATCGCCGCGATCAGCGCGGCAAAAACCAGGCCCATTATGCCGGCCGGCAACAACTTCATGATTTCAGGGTAAGCCTTGTCGGGCGCTGACAAGTCCGGCGCGAGAATGACGGCAGCAATACCTGGTAACACTACGAGCACGGGCATCAGCATCTTCAGGAATGCGGCGAAAATGATCCCCTTCTGTGCCTCTGCATTACTTTTCGCGGCCAGTGCACGCTGAATAATGTATTGATTAAAGCCCCAATACGAAAGATTCATGATCCACATTCCGCCAACAAGTACCGAGATGCCGGGCAAACTCATGTAGTGCGGATTGTCCTTCGACAGAATCATGTCGAACTTGTCTGGCGCCTGTTCAAGCACAATCTTGAAGCCGGCGATAACCCCTGCGCCACCAGAGACTTCGTTCATGGATATGTAGGCGATCATCAAGCCACCAAAGACGAGCAACACGACCTGGATGATGTCCGTCAGTGCGACGGCCTTGAGACCACCATATAAAGAGTAAGCCGCCGCAAACGCGGCCAGCATGAGAAGCGCGTAGGTCAGGTCGAGGCCGGTGACCGTGTTGATCGCCAGTGCACCGAGCCAGAGTATCGATGTCAGGTTGACGAACACGTAAACACCAAGCCAGAACACGGCAAGCACCATGCGTACGCGATGATCGTAACGCTGCTCGAGGAATTGCGGCATCGTGTAGATCTGGTGCTTCAGGAATACGGGCAGCAGGTACTTGCCGACGAGAACCAGCGTCAACGCGGACATCCACTCGTAAGATGCTATCGCGATACCCATGACGAACGCGGATCCGGACATGCCGATAATCTGCTCGGCCGAGATATTGGCA